>ERZ761594.261-NODE-261-length-19257-cov-8.813040_pt1 | contig 19257 bp, 13 predicted proteins | sample MGYA00511036_ERZ761594 | MGnify/ENA primary metagenome ERZ761594 (study PRJEB28899, sample SAMN03785561) | bioreactor sludge metagenome | biome: EBPR Sludge; feature: EBPR Bioreactor; material: 0.22µm filtered reactor supernatant | place: Saint Lucia: Queensland... | reverse complement strand
GCAGTCTCGGTGTTCCTTTTTAGCCCGTCCAGACGGTTTAAATCGGACGCTTACCCCGCGCCCGCCGACCGCGCTGAATCACCACCTTGGCGATGGCTCCGATTCGATCCGCTTGGTCTTGCCGGATCTTCATCGTGGACGGCATCTCGTCGTCATGAGCCTGAAGCTGGCTATTGACCCACGCGCAGTAGTCCTTCAGCAATCGGGGTGGCGGCTCCAGCGAAATTCCCTTATGGTGAATCGACAGTGCGCGGCGGAGCAGCGGCTTTTCGTCAGGAGATCGAAACAGCAATGGATTGCGCATTTCCCGCACTAGCGCGCCGACATTTTGCGGATTGCTGCCGCCCATCCCCAACAAGGCGCGAGAAAATGGCGCTTTTTTCTGTTCCGGTAAAGCAGCCAACTTCTGATTCAATACTGCGCTTAAGCCGCTGGAACCCAGCGGCGTGATCGCCAGATATTGACCATCGCTTTTTGGTAACAGAATTTGGCGCAAACGCGGGGATACGTTATCGGTTCCTTCCTCATAAGCGGTTATGGCCGCTTCGGCTCCAATGCGCTGAATAGTCCTTAACTGTTCAACGGGCACAACTTCCGGTGGATCGGCGCTTTCAGCGAGCCGCATTTGTTTGACGACGGTCGCGGTTTTTCCGGCATTGCGGGTGTAATCCAACGGTACGGCCACCCCGTCGACCAGCAAAGTCCTGACCCCCACCAGCGGCAGGTCAAGGCCGCTATCCCGGCCGACCCTGATTCCGCAGGCAGGTGCATTGGAATTTACGGTCTTGCCCGAAAAATGCACCAGACGGGCGGCTTCTTCTTGGTAGATATCCGGCGGGAAATCGATCCATTCTTTAGTTGCAGTGGATTTCTTGGGTTTTTTCGTTGCCATCATTTCTCCTTGAAGCGTTTTTTGTAATTAAATAATTACACTTGATTGATAGCCTATTTAAATACACTGTTTAAAATAGAGTCAATTAGCAAGAACCGCTCCAGAGGAATCTCGGAATGCACGTTGTCTTGATTTCAGCTTGCGAAAAACGCGCGCTTAAAAGATCGCGAGCCATCCTCGACAGTTATGCGCTGCGGGCGGGCGAACGCGCCTGGGCCAGCCCCATAACGCTTGAAGGCTTGCAGGAACTGCGCGCGGCGCTCAAACGCTCGGCCTCCCGCCATACGGCGGTGGCCTGCTATCGCAATGATGGAATGCGGCGGATGAAACTGCTTTGGGTGGTCGGCAGCGCCCGCCACTTCGGGCCGCACGGGCACTTTCCGGCCGGAACGACCCGCCGCAAGCAGCCGGAAATTCCGCCGTGGATACGCTACGCCGCGCTACTCGCCGACGCCGCCGGACAGGGCCACGATGTCGGCAAAGCCAGCATCGCGTTTCAAAAGAGACTGCGCGATGCAACCGTGAAACAAAAAGATAGCCTGCGACACGAATGGGTCTCGCTTAAAATCATCCAGGCGCTACGCGCGGGCGCGGACTGGGCAACGGCATGGCGGCGGCTGGAAACCCGCCCCGAACGGGAAGGAATACCCTTCGACGAGGGCGGATTGAGCAACGTATTCGACGCTTTCGATTTTCTCGTGGTCAGCCATCACGGCCTGTTCGGGCCGCGAAACGGAGACGCGGCGCTCGGCGCGGAAAATCATGTTCGCTCGAATCCGCCGTTTGAACCCGCGCACTATAAGCCTCATGCCGCGCTGCCCGACCTCAGCCTCACGCTGCTGCATAAAAAGCTGCGCAGGCTCGAAAAGATCGCGCCGCCCGCAGGCGTTGCCGCCTCGTTATATTGGCGCGCGTTGTCGCTGATCGCCCGCGCCGGCCTGATCCTCGCCGATCATGCCATTTCCAGCCTGGACAAGCCCAAAGACGCCGAACTCTACGCCAACACCCACTACACCCAAGATCGAACCCACCGCCTGCTCAATCAACCGCTCGATCAACATTTATCGGACGTTTCTGGCCTAGCCGGGCGGATGGCGTACCGGCTGGCGACGCTGCGGCTGCCGGGCCTCTCGCCGGAGGCGGTCGAACGCATTATGGAGCGCACGGAAAACCCGCTGTTCGCGTGGCAAAATCGCGCCGCCGCCGCATTGGAAACCGAGCGGCGCAGGTCGCAACAACCCGCGCTGGTGCTCAATCTGGCGGGCACCGGCACGGGCAAGACGCGCATGAACGCCAAATGCGCCTGCGCGTTGGCCGGCGAGCGGTTGGTGCGCTTCGCCACTGCCTTGAATTTGCGAACGCTGACCCTGCAAACCGGCATGGCCTACCATCACCAGTTCAAGATCGGCTGGGATGAACTGGCCTGCGTCATCGGCGATCAGAGCGCCATTCAATCCCCCAAGGACAGCCCATCCTCGCCGGTCGATGAATTTGCCGACGAGGACGAAAATCCGCGCGAAGCGGAGTTTGAAACGGTCGGCGACGCTTTCTTTGTTCCGGACTGGATCGAGCCTTTTATCAAGAAAAAGCCCAAAATGCGGCCAGTCATCGGCGCGCCGATATTGGTGTCAACGGTCGATTTTCTGATCGCCGCCGGGGAACCGCACCGCCAGGGCCACCATGCGCTGGCGCTGCTGCGGCTGGTGGATAGCGATTTGATCTTGGATGAAATCGACAGCTACGACCCGAAGGCGCTGGTTGCGGTATTGCGCCTTGTACAGCTTGCAGGGCTGTTCGGGCGCAACGTGATTTCCTCGTCCGCGACGCTGGCGCGCCCGGTCGCGTTCGCCCTGAGCCGGGCCTATCGCAGCGGCATTGCGATGCGCTCGGCGCTGGACGGCCAAACGACCGGCGATTTTCTTTGTGCCCTGATTGACGACCGGCTCGACCCTGAAGTGTTCATCTCTAAAGAACCAAGCGAATTCGAGCAGCGCTACAACGCCCGCGTCGACCGCTTGTTGGAAGCGTTGCGAGGACAAACGCACCGCATCCCGTATCTCGCCAGAATACCCAGAATCGAAAAACCCGTAGAAGCCTGGCAGGAAGCCATCGCGCAAGCCGTCGTGAAACTGCACGACCACAATGCCTGGCCTTTCGCGCAAACCGGCAAACGGGTTTCCTTTGGACTGGTGCGCGTCGCCAACATCCGACCCGCCATCGAAACCGCCCGCCATCTGGCCGAGCGTTTTTCGAAAAACGCGCAGGTCGCCTGCTATCACGCAGCGGATTTGAAGATTCAGCGCTTTTGCAAGGAAAGGACGCTGGATCGATTGCTGACGCGCAAAACACCTGACAACGAGCACATCGAAAGCGATCCCGACATCCGCGAGCGAGTTTTCCGCACCGATTCGCCGGATGTCATGTTCATTGTGGTCGCCACGCCGGTCGAGGAAATCGGCCGCGATCATGATTTCGATTGGGCACTGATCGAGCCATCCAGCACCCAATCCATCGTCCAGACCGCCGGACGGGTCAACCGCCATCGACTGCTGGCGCGCAGCGCCCCTAACATCGGTATTTTGCAGGTCAATTACCGAAAAATTCGCAAGGACAACGTCGTTTTTACCCGGCCCGGACTTGAAACCAAGGACAGGCAATACAATGATCCCCGCCACGGCCGTAACACGCGCGGACATGATTTGGCCTATCTCATCAACTGGAGCCAACTGACAGCGCTCGATGCGGGATTGCGCTTCCGCGATCATCCCTTCGCCCGCTGCGATGATGAAAATCTGGCCGCCATGCTGGCCGAGCCGCTCAAAATCCTGTGCATGGACGCCAAACCGCGCGCCTGGATGGTCGAAGCGACTTACGCGGATTATCCGCTGCGGGATCAAAAAGAAATCCAACAAACTTGGCGGCTGACCGAAGACGACCGATTCGAGCGCTGGGAGCGAAAGCGGCTATCAAGCGACTGGATTTCACGCGATCCGCTCGTCGTCCGCCGCCAAATCGTTTCGAACGCTTGGCTGACCTGGACCCGAGACGATCTAACAGCCGTTGCGAGCAAACATCGAATGGAAAACCCTTTCCAGTTGACGATTCAGTCCTACGGCGATGTGGATCAAAAATTTGAATGGGATAATGCTTTTGGAGCCAGCCGACCCATTAACGAGCTTGATTAACGGACTTGCCTTAAAGCCGCCATGAAAAGCCCCAAACAACGCCGCCAGGAAATCAAGGAGCGCCGCGCCAAACGCGCCGCGCAGAAAATACGCTGCGTGAAGGATCGTCCCATCTATCGCCCAATCGGCGCCGAACCGGTCACGCCCGCCTTGCTGCGCCCGACCAACAGCTACGGCATTCCGGATTTCGTCCGCCGTGGCTATTACCAAGACTATCCGTTTCGGTGCAAGGGTTGCGGGAAAGAAGAAATCTGGACGGCGGCGCAACAGCGCTGGTGGTACGAGGAAGCGCATGGAGATGTTTGGACCGTTGCGGTGCGCTGCCGGCCCTGCCGCCAGCAGGAAAGAATCCGAAAAACCGAAGCCCGGCGGATTCACCTGGAAGGATTGGCGGCTAAATTGCGGGCGGCTGATTGATTTTTAGAGATCAACCGCCCGCCGTTCGGCTCTGAAGTTAAGCCTTCGCCGCGTAGCCGATGGTCTTCAGCGCCGCCCCGATCTCATCCAGAATGGTCGGATCGTCGATGGTCGCCGGCACTTTGTACTCCATGCTGTCGGCGATCTTGTGCATGGTGCCGCGCAAGATCTTGCCGGAGCGGGTCTTGGGCAGACGGTTGACCACTAGCGCGGTCTTAAACGCCGCCACCGGGCCGATGCGCTCGCGCACCATCGCCACCACTTCCTTGCTGATCTCCTCGTGGGGGCGCTCGACCCCGCTTTTCAACACGATAAAGCCCAGCGGCAACTGCCCTTTCATCTCGTCGTTGACGCCGATCACCGCGCATTCCGCCACGTCTTGATGCGAGGCCAGCACTTCTTCCATCGCCCCGGTGGACAGGCGGTGGCCGGCCACGTTGATCACGTCATCGACCCGGCCCATCACGAAGATATACCCTTCCTCGTCGATAAAGCCTGAATCGCCGGTGGTGTAATAGCCGGGATTTTCCTCGTAATAGGCATCGCGACAGCGCTGGTCGGCGTTCCACAGGGTCATGAACGCGCCGGGGGCCATCGGCAGCTTCATCACCAGCGAACCTTCTTGCCCGGCCGGCACCGGCTGGCCGTCCGCGCCCAGCGCCTGCACGTTCCAACCCGGCATCGCCTTGCTGGTCGAGCCGTACTTGACCGGCAAGCGTTCGATCCCCAGCGGAATGCCGGCAATCGCCCAGCCGGTTTCGGTCTGCCACCAATGGTCGATCACCGGCACTTTCAGGTGATCTTCCGCCCAATGCAGGGTGTCGGGATCGCAGCGCTCGCCGGCCAAAAACAGGGCGCGGAAGTGGGAAAGATCGTATTTCTTGAGAAATTCGCCGTTCGGATCTTCTCGCTTGATGGCGCGAAACGCGGTCGGCGCGGTGAACAGCACCGGGATGCGATGCTGGCTGATCACCCGCCAGAACGCGCCGGCGTCCGGGGTGCCGACCGGCTTGCCTTCGTACAAGGTCGCGGCGGCTCCGTGGATCATCGGGCCGTAGGCGATATAGGAATGGCCGACCTGCCAACCCACGTCCGAAGCCGCCCACATGGTTTCGCCCGGCTTGACGGTGTAGAAATTCTGCATGGTCCAGGCAGTGGCGACGGTATGGCCGCCGTTGTCGCGGACGATGCCTTTCGGCTGGCCGGTGGTGCCGGAGGTGTAGAGGATATACAGCGGGTCGGTCGAGGCGACCGGCACGCAATCGACCGGGCTCGCGCCGGCCATCAGCTCGTCCCAATCGTGGTCGCGACCGGCTTTTAGCGGAGCCTGCACCTGCGGCCGTTGCAGGATGACGCAGGCGGACGGTTTGTGCGAGGCCATGTCGAGCGCGGCGTCGAGCAGCGGCTTGTAGGGCAGCACTTTCGCGCCTTCGATGCCGCAAGACCCCGAGACCACCACCTTGGGGGTGGCGTCGTTGACGCGGGTCGCCAGCTCGTTGGAGGCGAAGCCGCCGAACACCACCGAATGGATCGCGCCGAGCCGGGCGCAAGCCAGCATGGCGACCACCGCCTGCGGGACCATCGGCATGTAGATGATCACCCGGTCGCCCTTGTTGACCCCCAATTTCCTGAGCCCTCCGGCGAAGCGCGACACCAAATCCAGCATTTCGCGGAAGGTGAAGGTGCGCACGGTGTTGGTCACCGGGCTGTCGTAAATCAGGGCGACTTGATCCGCCCGCCCGCCCGCGACGTGGCGGTCGAGCGCGTTGTAACAGGTATTCAACTCGCCGCCGGCGAACCAGCGATAAAACGGCGCTCGACTGTCGTCCACCACCTTATCCCACGGTTTGAACCAATCGATGGCCGCCGCCGCTTCGCTCCAAAACCCGACGGGATCAGTAATGGAACGGCGGTAGATGCTGTCGTATGAGCCCATGCTGCTGTCTCCTCGTATTGTCGTCTTGTTATTCGGTCGCGGACGTTTGAAGTCTGGCGATCATTGTCTTATGAATTTACTAAGTCTTTATCCTCATTATAGAAAATAACGATAAAAGTATAACCGAGCGGTCAAGCTTTGGCCGATAAAACACCTGGCGCGCGGATTTTTGCGACCGAATCCGCACTCCGTCAGGGGCGGCATTGGCTACCCTTTGCGCTTGGCCCGAGGCATTGCACCGGCCAGCGCGCTAGCGCTCTCGCGCGATTGAATAGGAATCCCAAGTGTTGCGGTCGGTCAGCGACTTGACCAGCTTGATATATTCGGCGTGCGACCACGCCAGCGGGGTCGCGCTGTCGGTGCCTTCGCCAACGGTGAACTGGTGCGTCGAGTTACTGCCGACCCCGTCGAACACTTGTTCCGGCAACATCAGGCCCTCATTGGCGAACTGTTCCATGGCGCCGGCATAAACCGATTTCAACTCATTGATTTGCTGGGCCGTAATTTGGCCGTTGTTCGCCGCCTTGACGCGCTCCAGCTCAAAATGGCCGCGCTCGCCGGTGAACATCGGCCACACCCGCCCGCGCTGCGCGGCGTTTGCGCCTTCATAATTACCGCCGTTATCGGTGCGCTCGCCGTAACCGTCGTTGCCGTAGCGCCGCCAGCCCGGATAGTCGGCGCGCCCGCCAAAGGCGAACAGATACTTGACCCGCAGATTCTCAGGGAGCGTCATGTCATCCAATTCATCCAGGGAATCGATGACCTGCGGATCGTTCGCCGGCAGCACGCCGTAGCGGACCAGTTCGAGAAAGCCCGCGTCCAACACTTCCTTTTCGCTGAGCGCCGGTCTTCCATTGCTGCCGTCGATGGGCTCGCCGTCGTTCGGGTTTTCATTCCGGGTGATGCGCAGGTAATACCGGCCGTTGTTTCGGCCGTTGTTAAAAACGCCGCTGGTGGTGAACATACTGTTGACGAGATTGCCTTTGAATTGATCGGCTTTCTGCTCGTACCAGACGGCGGCGCCAGGATCGCCCGCGCGGCGCGCGATGTCGGCGGCGGCCAACAGCCCGGTGATGATCGCCGCCTCGGTCGAGGGCGAATAACCGGCTTGTTCCTCCCACCGTTCCATCCGGGTCCAGGGGGGCGTCACTGCGTAGTCGTTGGTGTTACCGTCTTGGAAGGTCAGCTTGATCTGGCCGCCGTTGGATAGAAATTCGGCCGCCGGCTTGATCATCGACCAATATTTGCCCGCGATCTCGCTGTCGGACAAAACGCCGTTCTTCCACAGCTTCCAGCCCAGCATGATCGGCATCGCGGTCTGGTCCATCTGCAAATGGACCCACTCCAGGCTGCCGTCGACGCGGGTTTTTTGCAGGAACCAACCGGGGCGGCTGCTTTCGATCTTGAGCCCGGCGCGGGTCATTGAAGTGGACCGCACCTGAACTTGGGGCAGGTACTCGAAGGCGACGCGCGGCGTTTCCCGGTCTCCCAAAGCCAGCAAGGCCATCGCGCATTGATAGAAATCGCGCGGCCAAACCGCTCGATAGCCGGTCGCAAATTCATTGGCCGAAACCGTTTCGCCCCAAGGAACGGATAACGACGCGATCAGCGCTCCCGAATTCTGCTTGTCTTCCATCGCCTTGAGCGCCATCGCGCTGGCGAAAAGCAGCTTGCCGCCATCGGCCGTCGCGGCGGTCATGGCCGACAAATGGGGAAGACTGTCCAGATAGTCCTCCCAACCGATGGCGGCTCCCTCGCCGTTGTATTTCTTCAGCAGCGCCTCATAGCCTTCCTGAAACGAGCCGTCGGCCTCGCTCATCGCCGCGTCGTGGGTGGCCCCATAGCCGACGGCGATATCGAAGGTCTCGGACTGCCCGGCGTTGAGAGTTTCCAATTTTGCCATCATGACCACGTTGCCGCCGCCGTCATCGGCCCAGTCGTAGTCCCAGTCCATGACGCCGTTGTCGTTGAGATCGGCCCAACCGTCGGACACGCCTTCAAAACCGGCCGACATCTTCACGAAATTGGCCGTGCTGCGCAGGCTGAGAAACTTATCTTGGTGTTGGCGAGCGTTCAGATAGCCTTTGCCGTGGGCGTCCCGACCGACGTAAGCCACATCGTAGCGACCGGAATTGCCGATGTGCGGATTGATCAAAATATAGGGCGTGACGTTGTTTTCCTTGGCGGTGAATTTCACCCGCACCAACAGGGTTTGTCGGTTCGGGTCGGTAAAAACGCTCTTTTCGATGAGGTATCGGCCGTTCTTGGCCGTGTTGACGATTTTGTAAGCGAGCGATTTTGGCCGGCCCTCCGAGTCGGTATGCAGGTAAGCAATCTGATGATCCGTCGCCTTTTTCTCTTCATCAAAAAAGCCGTTTCCCGTCACCAGAAATTGCAAATCCTTAATTTGCGCTTCATCGATCCGACCGTAGGCGGTTTCAGTAATGATGCCTTGAGCGATGGAGAACCAGACTTTTGAAAGACGCCCGGTCGGCCCGTGGTCTTGATACTGTCGGTTGAGATAGCGTTCGTAAGACGTGCCGATTCCCGTCTTGCCGGCATAGGCCCAGGTGGCGTTTTCTTGGGACTGTTGCGCTCCAGGCGCGCCGCCGGTCGCTCCGACTGGCATGGCGAAACCGATGGCGCAAGATAAGATTGACGCTTTCGCAAGGAAGCTGAGTCGACGATCCATGAGAGCTTCTCCTCAATCACAACGGGTTAAATGGCGCGCGGCAAGCGCACCCGCAGCCGCGTCCCCGCCGCGCTATCGCCCAATTCGATGTCGCCGCCGTGCGCGGCCAGCAGCGACCTGACCACCGCGAGCCCCAAGCCGGTGCCGCCTCGGGCGCGGGCGGTGGTGAAGAACGGTTCGAACACCCGCGCGGCGTTGGCGGGAGAAATGCCGGGGCCGTCGTCGCTGATTTCGACCCAAACGGCGGCATCGGCTCCAACTCCGGATTCCGAGCACGCCACGCTCACCGTCACCGCCTCGCCGCCGTGCTGGCGGGCGTTGTCAAACAGATTGCTCAACAGCGAATCCAGCACCTCCTCGGCCATCGCCACGCCCGACGCCGACAGCGGTTCGATGATCTCCACCGTTAAACCCGCCTCGCGATAACGCGCGGCCAGCCGGCGAATCACGGCGGCGACCTCGGCGCGGTCGGCGGGCGCGGCCTGCATCACATCGGCGCGGGCCAGCTCCAACAAGCGCCGCACCAAACGCTCCAAGCGGATGGCGTCCTGATCGAGATTGTCCAGAAACCGCTCGCGCTCGGCGGCGGTCATGGTGTCGAGATGATCGCGCAGCAGCTCCACCGCGCCGCGGATTCCGGTCAACGGCGTTTTGAATTCGTGCGAAACGTGGGCGGCGAAGGTGCGGATGTAATCGGCGCGCTGCTCCAGGTGGCCGGCCATCGTCGCCACGGCCTGCGATAAATCCGCGATTTCGCGGGTGACCGGTCGGGCCAGCGCCGTCACCGCGCCCTTCTCGCCGGCGGTGGCCCGCCGCGCCTGCCGCACCAGCAACCGCAAGGGCCGCACCACCGCAAAAGAGGTCAGCACCGACATTGCGATCACGGTCGCCAGCAACAAACCCGCCGCCGCTAACAAATGATAGCGCTTGCCGTGCAGCACCTGCGACAGCGAAGCGGGCGTGCGCCACAACAGCACCGCCGCCACCACGCGCTGGCCCTGGAGAATCGGCGCGGCGACGAACACCCGCAACAAAGTCCCGCGACTGATGGAGTCGATGGCCGGCGGCGCGGCGTCGGGAAGCCGCTCGCGCAGCAGGCTGAGCGGCTCGCCGTTCAGGGCGCGGCGCACTTCGTCGAATCCCGTCAGGGAACGGCCCAGGCTGGGACCGGTGGTGGCGACCACCGTCCCCCGCATATCGGTCACGGCGATGCCCGCCAGCGTCATGACTTGCGCGTCCACCAGCAAGGTTTGCAACTCTCGGCCGACCGCGTCGGCATACGGATCGGGCGGGGCGAACGCCTCGACCGTCTCCGGCGGCGGCGGGCGCACGGTGTCCTGCGCCAAATCCAGGCGCGCCGGACGGGGCCGCCAGCGCGCTTCATGGGTGTGAAATTGGAGCCAGGGCGGCGCGAGCGGCACGCCGTAGCCAGGATCGGCCGCCGACTGGGGAGCCAACCGCTCCAGCGCGGCGCGGTAACTGGCGGCGACGAAGGCGGCTTGGGCGATGAGTTCCGATTCGGTCTGGCGCACCAGCGCGCTGTCGTACAGCCGCAGCGCCTCCAAACCCAACAGCGGTAACCACAGCACGGTCAGATTGACCGCCAACAACAGGTGATGCAGCTTGAGTCGGGGTCGGGACGCCGCCATTTAGCACGGCCCCAGCCGATAGCCGATCCCGTGCAGGGTTTCGATGGGGTCCGCGCCGATGGCCTTGAATTTGGCGCGCACCCGGCGCACGTGGCTGTCGATGGTGCGGTCGCTGACCACCCGATAATCCTGATAGCCGCCGTCCATCAGCTGATCGCGGTTGAACACCTTGCCGGGATGGCGCAACAGGGTGCGCAAGATGCTGAATTCGGTGAGCGTCAGCGCCACCTCTTGCCCTTGCCAAAAGGCGGCGTAACGATCCGCGTCCAACCGCAAGCGGCCGTGTTTCAGTTCCCTTTCGCCGGACGCCGGACTGTCGCGATCCTCCGCCTTGCCCCGACGCAGGATCGCCCGCGCCCGCGCCGCCAGCTCGCGCGGGCTGAACGGCTTGGTCACGTAATCGTCGCCGCCCAGTTCCAAGCCCAGAATGCGGTCCAGCTCATCGTCGCGCGAGGACAGAAAAATGATCGGCACCGCGCTGCCGCGGCGCAACGCCTTGCAGACTTCGGTTCCGTCCAGCTCCGGCATCACGATATCCAGCACGATCAGATCGGGCTTGGCTTCCTGAAACCGCGCGAGCGCCTGTTCGCCGTTCTCGGCTTCCACGGTGGCGAAGCCGTCTTTTTTCAAGGCGAAACAGATCACGTCGCGGATGTGGGGATCGTCGTCGACAACCAGGATGGTGGGCATGATTCCGCCGTTTGAACGCATCGGATAACCGCGCGGCACAGCTTACCGCCGTTGCGGGAACGGCGGAACCGCTGTACGTTCGGTTTGACCGGTTGGACAGGCTTTGAAAAACGTCTAGAGATAGATCGTCGGCTTAATGCTTATGTCTACCGGCGCTCTTTATAGAAGAAAGTCGGTCATAAACTTGGCTTCCAAGCCACTTCGAGACTAATTCCCGCATCTCCGGTTTGCCCAGGTAATCGTTGAATAACTCCTCGTTTAGCTCCATCCGCTCGATGAACAGCGACTCCAGCACCTGGCGAAACACCAACTGGAACTTATCGAGTGGATTGACCTCGGCTGCCTTTTGCAGGGCCTCGTTCTGGCTGGCGGCCTCGGCGATTTGATCGAAGAACAATTGATCCGCTTCGTTAAGCTCGCCGCCGAAGCGCTGGTTGATGATATCGATCAAGCGCGACAGCGAAAGGTGTTCTTCCCGCACCATGCCCGACCCGACATCGCGCGGACCGTCCAGCGGTTTGGCGTAGCCCTCGTTCAGGCTGATCGAGCCTTCGCTGATTTTCTGTAGCCGGTAATAGTCCAGTTCGACCTCCTCGTCGAATTGGTAGCCCGGCACGCTCTTGCGCTTGGGCAGTTTCAGCGCGAGGTACCGCAGATATGTGAACAGCTTTTCAAGATCGCTGTCCTGATAGGGAATCACTTGGCTTAGGAAACTGTACAGATTGCGAAAGGCTTGCAGCTTGCCGCGCCACAGTTCGGCCTCTTGCTCTTTTGTATGCCGCAACTGTGCAAAGCGCGCGACGGCCCCATCGAGAATAACGTTCATCGCCTTGTGGTCGCCGGCGCTTGGGCGCGAAGAAAATCTCTGAAAACTCAGCGACTTCTGTTTGCAAGTAGATACCGGAGGCATCGAGTTCGGCCTTGACCTCATAAAGCTTGTCCGGATCGACCTCTTCACCCATGACCGAACCTTCGTAGTACTGGCGGAAAGCTTCTTGGATTTCGCCAGGATCGTTGACGAAGTCGAGCACGAAGGTATCGTCCTTCAGCGGATGGGTGCGGTTCAAGCGCGATAGCGTTTGTACGGCCTGAATGCCGACAAGACGCTTGTCCACGTACATAGTATGCAGCAAGGGCTGATCGAAGCCGGTCTGGTATTTCTCGGCCACTAGTAGCACGCGAAAATCCGGCTTGGCGAAAGCGTCGGGCAGGTCTTTTTCCTTCAGCCCGCCGTTCATTTCGACCTCGGTGTAGTGCTCTTCCGGGATCTTGTCGTCTTCGACGCGGCCCGAAAACGCGACCAGACTCTTGATCGGGTAGCCCTTCTCTTGAATGTAGTGATCGAACGCCTGCTTGTAGCGCACCGCCTCCAACCGCGAACCGGTTACGACCATGGCTTTGGCGTGACCGCCGATCTTGTGGCGGGCGAAGTGCTGGAAGTGTTCGACCATCACTTCAGACTTCTGGCCAATGTTGTGGGGATGCAGGCGCATGAAGCGGGCGAGCGCCTTGACGGCTTTCTTACGCTCGACGTTGGGGTCGCCCTCGGCTTTCTTGATCAGCTTGTAATAGGTCTTGTAGGTGACGTAGTTCCTGAGCACGTCCTCGATGAAGCCTTCCTCGATGGCTTGGCGCATGGTGTAGCGGTGGAAAGGCTCGCCGTTGCGGCCGAATAGGGCGAGCGTCTTGTGCTTGGGCGTGGCGGTGAAAGCGAAAAAGCTCATATTCGGCTGTTGGCCTCGCTTGGCCATGTTGCGGAACAGGCGTTCGAGTTCGACTTCGCCTTCTTCCTCGGCCATTTCCTGAGCTTTCTTGCGCAGTTCGGCGCCGCCCAGCACGCCCTTGAGTTCGATTGCCGTCTCGCCCGATTGCGAGCTGTGCGCCTCGTCGATGATCACGGCATACTGGCGCGCGGCCAGATGGCTCTCGCCGCCTTCCCCGCGCCGCTCGCTCAACTTGGCCAACTGCTCGGACACGAACGGAAACTTTTGCAGCGTGGTGATGATGATCGGCACGCCGGCTTCCAACGCCTCGGCCAGTTGGCGCGAATCCTCGTCGATCTTTTGCACCACGCCCTGGCGGTGGTCGAACTGGTAGATGGTGTTTTGCAACTGGCGGTCTAGCACCACGCGGTCGGTGATGACGACCACGCTGTCGAAGGAGCGCTCGTCGCGCTGGTCGTGCAGGCTGGAGAGCCGATGCGCCAGCCAGGCGATGGTGTTGCTCTTGCCGCTGCCGGCCGAGTGCTCCACGAGGTAGTTATGCCCCACGCCTTCGCTGGCGGCGGCCGCCACCATTTGACGCACCGCTTGCAATTGGTGATAGCGCGGGAAGACCAGGTTTTCCCTTCGTATTTTTTTGCCGTCGTCCGTCGTCTTGTCTTCGGCATCGAGATGCAGAAAGCGGGCGAGCAAGTCGAGGAGACTGTCGCGCCGCAAGACTTCTTCCCATAGATAGGCGGTCTTGTAGTTGCGCCCCTCGCGGTCGGGCGGGTTGCCCGCGCCGCCATTCACGCCTCGGTTGAAGGGCAGAAAAGTGGTGGATGAACCGGTCAGGCGCGTGGCCATGTGGGCCTCCTCGGTGTCCACCGCGAAATGCACCAGCGCCCGCTTGGCGAACGCGAAGATGGCTTCGCGCGGGTCGCGGTCGTGACGGTACTGGTGGATAGCGTTGGCTGCCGTTTGCCCGCTCAAGGGGTTCTTGAGTTCCAGCGTCACCACCGGGATGCCATTGACCGACAGCACGACATCCAGCGATTTTTCGTTCTTTGGGCTGAAATGCAACTGTCGGGTCAGGCCCAGCCGATTGGCCCGATAGCGCGCCTCCAACTCCGGGTTCAGCCCGTGCGCCGGCCGGAAGAAAGCGATTCGCAAGGTCTTGCCAAAGCATTTGAAGCCGTGGCGCAGCGTAGCCAGCGCGCCATGGGTGTCCAGCCACTTGCACAGGGATTCCAGCACCCGGGCGCCGGTCTGCTCGCCGTGCAACGCTTCCAGCTTCTCCCATACCTTGCCCTGGGTGACGCGGATGAAGGCCAGCGCCTCATCAGGAAAGATCGCCCGCTCGCGGTCGAAACCCCTGGCCTCGACCCTGGTGTATCCGTCTGCCAACAACACCGCCTCGATGGCGGTTTCAAAGGCGGCTTCGCTGGTGCGCTTCATGGTGGGTTCCCTGGTCGGCGGGTCCAAAAAGGAACGATGCACGTCCCCCCGTCAACGCGCTTTCTTCGGCGCAACCGGCGCATCTTCGCCCCGCATCACCGGCTGACCTTTCTCCCTGGTGACGGCGTATTGACCCAGACGTCGCTTCTTCTCCAGGGCATTTGCGACCGACTTACGAAGTGCGTCCAATTGATTCTGGCCTTCCAGGGACGGGATCGTGATTCACTTAGCGTTCATCGTTCGGCCTCCTCAAGCAATAGCTGACAGTAGTCAGCACGCAGGATGTCGCGCTTCCATTTCACGCAGGAAGATGCGGCTGGCGGCCAGCAACTCCCGCGCTGGCGCGAGCGGCGCGAGCCCGGCGGCAATCAGATCGGCGTTGATGAAATGGGAGCAGCCAGCCACCGTCGGCAGGTATTCCAGCGCGAAGGTCGTCTTTCCCGCGCCGTTGGGACCAGCGATGATCCAGCAGGTGGGGGTCATGCGCGCATCGTCTCCGGCGGGATCTGGCCGGTGACAGCGGCGGTGATCAGGGCGGCGCGGCGTTCCGAAAGCAGATTTAATGAAGAAGAGACTTCCGTCACCATCGCCTGGAATCGCTCTTCGGCTCGTCGGAGGCAATTTACTAGCCCTACTTGCTCGGGGAGTGGCGGCAATGGCGTGAGCCAATCCAAGACGTGGCTTTGCGAAACCTTGACCATCGATCCGCTGGAACCTCTTGCATCACGACGAATTTGGACGCGCGCTGCCGCAGTGGTTAAGAAAAAAGCGAGAAATTCTGGAAGAATTTTTCCCTCCTGAACTCGAAGTCTATAAATGAGATCAGGAATTAACAGGTTTGGCTCGTCGTTCGAAACATATGCCACGTCAGCCACAAGTTCCGGTGTGTTGCCACGTGTTATGAGTAAATCGCCTTTACGCAGCGCGAAAAACTGTTCTTCGTCTGTCTCGCGGAGCGCCTTGTTTTCCTCTCTCCGGAATTGACCTTTTGAAACGGCGCTCAGTTTCAGCACTCCCAACTCGTCTGGCCCTGCTGGCGAATTAGCTGCAATTGGAGAACTACCTTGATCCAGCCAAGTAGTGACAAATTTGATGCGGCGAAGCCCCCAATGCGCCGGAATCTCGCCCAGCCATTCCTGGCCGGAGGGTTTGAGCGGGACGTTGGGGTCGAGGCCACGGGTGACGACACGGCTGATCAGGGCGGCGCGCTTTTCTTCCAGCAGCGCCAGCATCCGTTTCTTCTCGACGATCAGCCCGTCGATGCGGGCGGTTTCGCGGTCGAGGTAGTCGGAAACAAGTTTTTGAAATGCAAGATCAGGCTGATGTACCTTCAGCTTGATGATATCGCTCGGGTTCACTCGCGAATGGCTTCTCGTCGCGGATTCCGATAACGACATCAAGTGTTGAATGGTTTCTTCGCTCTGGAACATGTACTTCAGGTATCTGGATTCGATACCTATAGGCGTAAACGATACAAATTCAGTCGACGAGAGCAGCGGCAGATCGCCATGACGCTCCACGATAGCGACGCAGTTCTTGTGGACGTTGAGTTTGGAGACCAGGACTTCGCCACCTCGGAGAACCCATTTGTTGCTGGCGATTTCGCTGGCAGATTCAATAATTGGCCCGCCACTTTCTTGAAGTGCGGGTATTGAGTAGTGAACGACCTCCGCATCACCTAGATCTTCAGGGTTGACCTGCGAGGTCAGGACCTCAGTGGCGTACTGAACCCTCTTCAAGGTCGATAGGCTCACTCCGTCACCTTCCGCAGCAACGCCAGAATCCGCTTTTCTGCCACTTTAACTGGCCTGCCATCAAATACCCATCAATTACACTCCGGGGATCTATTACTAGTTTTTTCAGCGAATTATGTTCGGCATCGGTCTTCATGTCATGCTCTTCATCAATTACCCGTCAATTAAACCGCTTAAGCCCAAAAGGGTACATATTTCATCATCTTGCGGGCAGCATCCTCGTTGACCGGTCTAATCATGCGAGCCTCGACCGCCTCGCGGATGTAGCGTGACACAGCGGCTTTGTTCTTCTCTTCGACCGCGAAACGCTCCCGGAGCGAGGCATTGGTCAGAAAATCCCGCTGAACGTAACGCAGGCAGGCGTGCAGATAGCAGGCGCGAATGCGGTCGGCCTTATCCATCTCCCTGAACTCGCGATAAGCGAACAGGACGGCGCGGGTGTGTTCGCCGGTGGTTTCAAACAAAGGGGCGGGAAGTTGATACCGCTCGGTTTGCATGACCACCTTGTCCACGCCGCTGCCACGTTCCTCGCAAACGCCGATGCGGCGCATGAAGGAGGCCAGCGCCTCGTTGCGGGAGCGGGGTGGACTGTCGAGAAAGCGGTCGGTCTGCACCAGCGGCAAGCCGGGATTGGTGATCTCCATGCGGCCCGCAAATATCTCCACCATGGGGCCGGTGCCGGTCAGGTGAAAATCCTGATGGATGATGGCGTTGGCCACCAGCTCGCGGATAGCCAGCTCGGGGAACATGGGCACCTGCTTGCGCAGGGCCTGGCCGATGACCTCGTTACTGGGCAACAGGTTGGTAACAAGGCCGATCAACCCTTCGAATCCGGCGGCGTAACCCTTGCTGCCCTCCTGCTCGCGCACGGTTTCCACCCGGCTTTCGCCTTTGTAGAGCACCACCCGCACCGCTTTGCGAGTCAGCGCGCGGAAGTCGGTTAGGCGTTTGGCGAACAGCACGGCGCCGAGCTGAGTAATATTCCATCTGCCGGCCTTGCCCGGAGCGATCAGGTCGTCGGCCTGCAAAGCCGACAGAATGCCGTCCCGCCCTGCGGGAAGCGGCAAGGAAAGCAGATCGAAATAGGCTGGGTAATCGAGCAGCCGGAGCACCTCTTCGGCGGCGGTGTCTTCGGCAGCGACCTCCCTTTCGAAAGGCGTGAGGTCGAATACCCGCCACAACTCGCGCTCTTTCTCCGGGAAGTCCTTCAGCTTCTTCTTGTAGGAGCCGACGCGAATGAACTCCGTCCCCTTGAACTGCACTGGATGGTGAAAGGCCGATCCAATCTCCAGCAGTACCACCGTTCCGCCCTCAGCCCGAACAACGCGGAAGCGGAAGTTGATCTTGGGCGAGAGCAAGTGCAGCAGCCAACTTTCCAGTTCCTCATTGCCGACCTTGACGGATGCCGGGTCGAATGTGGTGCCGATGACCTCGTGGGTGTCGTCGTCCAGGCCCCAGACGAGCCAGGCACTGACCTTTCCGGCCAGCGCGGCGGCATTGGCCAGGGCCGAGAGGTACTCGCCGATTTCATCCGGCTCGGCACGATTGTGCTTGAACTCGGCCCATTCGGTTTCGCGGGGCAGTTTGCGCAGTTCGGCCAGGATGCCGAGCATTTCATCCTCTGGACGGTGGATGCTCACTCCGTCACCTCCCGCAGCAACGCCAGAATCCGCTTTTCCACCTCGGCCAATTCCGCGTCGATCTCGGCCAGCGGGCGCGGCGGCCGGTAATGGAAGAACACGCGATTGAAATTGATCTCGTAGCCCACCTTGCCGATGCCGCCGTCTTGCTCGTCCAGAGTCTCGCAGTCGATCCAGGCATCGGCCACGTAGGGCCGCACTTCACGAAGGAAGTAGCTGACGACGTTTTCTTTCAGCGGGATGTTCTCGGCATCGGCAACGGACCAGATAAAGTTGGCGAGTGATTGGAAGTTGGCGCTCAAGAGTGCGTCCTAAAATGCGAGAGGTTCGGTTGCGCGGCTATCGCCCAAGGCACATCGCTCGTGGTGGGTAGAACGCTTTGCTTCATCGGGCTAGCGCCGATCTATCGAAACTGTAAATTAGATTGGGTCAATGCTCCACTGCGGGCGCTGACACAAACGCCGATCTGACCCTCTGGGCCTCCCAAGTCCATCCAAATGGTGAAGCTGGGCGATGACGGGCCGCTTGCACCAGTTTTGCACGATTCTGCCTCGCTTTTGCACGACTGCGCCATCAGGCGCGCACCTTCGCTTTTCATACTGCGCTGGCGATTTACTGGAGTCCCGCCATGCGCTATCCCCTGCTTCCCCTACTCGGTCCCGCCGCCCTGATCGCCGGGCTGGCGCTGCTGGCCGCTCACCCGCTGCTGTGGCTGGTCAGGACGTGGTTCGATCCCGCCTACGATTCGCATGGCGTTTGGGTGGCGGCGCTGGCCGGTGGACTGCTGCTGTGGAGCGCGACCAGCCCCCCGCAAGGCGTCGATGACCGGCAGCGGTTGAACGGCGCGAGCTTGCTGGCGCTGACCGCCCTTTTGCGCCTGCTCGGGCAATGGCTGGGCGTCAACACCCTCGGCGCGGCGGCGCTGGCGGTGGATGTCTACGCCATCGGCCTGCTGCTGGGCTTGCGCCAGCGCGCCCGCCCGCTGGCTCCCGGCTGGCTGGCGGTGCTGTTCGCCTTTGCCTTGCCCATCGAGCGCATCCTGCAACGCGGCTTCGGTTTCGCCTTGCAACAAGCATCCGCCGCCGGCGCTTGCGGCGCGCTCAAGCTGGGCAACGCGCCGGTTCGTTGCGAGGGGCTGCAACTCCAGTGGCACGAACACATCGTGCTGGTCGATCTGCCCTGCTCGGGCACGCGCGGCTTGCTGCTGTTGCTGTTGCTGTTCGTCACGCTGGCCGCGCTGTCGC
>ERZ761594.260-NODE-260-length-19301-cov-4.143874_pt1 | contig 19301 bp, 34 predicted proteins | sample MGYA00511036_ERZ761594 | MGnify/ENA primary metagenome ERZ761594 (study PRJEB28899, sample SAMN03785561) | bioreactor sludge metagenome | biome: EBPR Sludge; feature: EBPR Bioreactor; material: 0.22µm filtered reactor supernatant | place: Saint Lucia: Queensland... | reverse complement strand
CGTCAGGATACCGTCGAGGTCGCCCGTAACCGCAGGCGCCACCGTATTGACCGGCGCCTCGATGACGTTCGTGACGGTGATGACGAACGTGCGCTGGATCGGGTCGCCTGCGCTCGGCGTCGCCTCGATCGTCACCTGATGCGAGGTCGCGGTCTCGTAATCGAGAGGATCGGCGACCTGCAACTCGTCGTCGTTCTCGATCGTGAATTTCGAGTCGGGATCGGCGGTGATCGCGAACGTCCACGTCACGCCCTCGGGACTGTTGGCGACCGAGAGCGTACCGACGATGGAATCGTCCTCAGCGATCACCCGGTTGGACAGCCGGATACGAGGCTGCGCCTCGCCGGCCTTGCCAGGATTTGAGATCGAAATCCCGATGCCGATGAACACCTAGTAGAGCGCCCAGATGTCGTCGGCGTCGCCGCCTTCCTCGACCGAGGCGACCGAGATCGGCAGAAGGCCCGCCAGAGCCGGGAAATCCTCGATCACCTGGCCGTCGGCGGTCGTGAAGTTCAGCGTGCCGGGCGTGCCGATCCACAGCGCCCGGCACGTCGCCATCGCCTCGCCGGGAGTGACGAGGCGCACGCCCGACGCCGGGTGCGTCGGGTTGAGATGGGCCGGAAATGGCATGGGTGCCGCTCCTAGTAGCTCGAGAAGGTGGTCGGCTCGCCGGACGGGCGCTTGGCCTGCTGGCGTCTCAGCCTCGAAAGCAGCACTTGTTCGATTGCGTTACGCTGGGGATGCGGGTTGGCGCGCCCGTAGGCGTTCGATATCTCGTTCTCGACGAGATCGCAGAGGGTGGCGAACACCAGGTCGGGGATTTCCGCGGTGTCGCGGTTGCCGCTGTTGCGCCAGTAGACCAGCCCGTCGTCGCGCCACTCGCGCAGCTTGCTGTCGTAGGCGGCCTCGACGTAGATCGCATCGGCCGCGCTCGGCTCTTCCTCCGGCGCGACGATGTTCATCTGCCGGAGCGTCTGGCGGGAGAGTTCAGCCTTGCTGCGCGGCATTGGGCGGCCTCCCGCGGCGCTTAGGGACGGGTGCCGGCTCTTCGGACTTCGCCGGCTGCGTCTGTTCGTTATGCGCGAACAGCGTCGTCATCTGCTTGAGCTTGCGGATCGCGTACTCGTCCGTGACCTCGACCGCCTCGCCCGACTTGAACGTGTGGCCGAATATCGTGGTCGAGCCTTCGCCGAGATACATGAATTTCATGGATCATCCTCGGTGGTGGGCGGGCGCCACGGGATGAGCGCCCGCCCCGTTCTCATCAAGCCGCGACGAGCGGCGTGGTCGAGAACTCAGGGTCGACGAAATACACGACGTGGAACTTGAGCGTTCCCGCGACCGGCGTGCCGGCCGCCGTCGAGACGAACGCGCGGAGCTGGGTGCGCGCCGTCATCTTGGCGAGATGGCCGGCCGCGGCCATCGTCACGTTCAGGCCAGCCGCCTGACCCGTGGTCGCATTGGCGACCAGCAGCTCTTCCGAGGCACTGGTGCCGACGTCGATGACGAACGCGGTGCCATCGTCCACGTCGGTGAGCGACAGGCCCATGCTCAGGATGACGGCGCCCTTGGGCAGCCACAGCAGCCCGACGTCGTCGTTGGCGTTGTCGATCATGGCGGTCGTCAGAGCGACGATCGCCGTGTCGACAACCACGCCGCGGGCCGGCCCATCCGTGTACGTGTGGCCATAGGCGGCCGATTTGGGGGTTTCGTAGACAGCCATTGGTGTGTGCTCCTATCAGGCCACTGCAGCCGCATAGACGGTGACGATGCCGACGTCCTTGTTCAGAGCGCCGTTGGCACCATTGTTCCAGCGCAGCTTGTCCATGCCGTGCGCCATCTCGATACCGACGCCGTCGACGAAGCCGTAGTCGTCCTCCTTCTTCGAGGTCGGCATCGCGGCCTGCTTGTTGACGTAGCCGATCGCCTGGGCACCGCAGAGGAAGTTGGCACCGACGACGATGTTGGACGAGATCGTGGTGTTGGGGTTCGTGCCGGTGCCCTGGCGGGCGGTGTAGAACTCCGGGATCTCGCGGTAGATCACGCCGTCGTAGATCAGGTCGCCGTCCTGGAACAGCGGGTTGGCGTCCACGTCGCGCGGGCGCGCGTCGCGGTTGGCGGCCGTCATGGTCGCGTGGTTCTTCAGATCGCGGAAGCAGAGCGGGTGACAGAACATGACGTAGAACTCGCGGCCCTGCGTGCCCGTCTTGAACGGACGGATGTGCGGGTTGGCCGTGCGCGCCATGAACTTGGCGAGCGAGCCGACCGCCGGCGTCAGCTTGTCGTCGGTGTTGTCGATGGTGGCGAGGCCGGTGGCGTGGGTCGCCGAATAGTTGGCCTGCGTCGCGCCGAACAGCACGCGGTCGACGTTGTTGGCCGTCCAGAGGTTCTTCGCGGTCGCGTCGGCCGCCGAGTAGGCTTGGCCGCCCGACATTTTGTGGAAGCATTCGATGATCTGATACTTGATCACCTCGGCTGCCCACTCGCGAAGGAGAGGCCGCGCAACCGCCATGAACTCGGTCGCCGACTTCTTCTTCTCCTTCTTGGTCGCCTGCACCGCGTTGCGGTAGAACTCCCAGGCGATGTCCTGGTAGTATTGGTCGAGCGCCTCTTCGGCACCGGCAAGCGCGGTGTTGCCACTCACGCCGCCGCCCTGCAGCCGGCCGACCAGCGGCACGCGGATGGTGTAGCCATCGGTCTTCAGGTCATTGATGACGTGGATGATGTCCATGGGGCTGTCGCCCATGTACGTCGAGAAGCCGCTGTCGCGAACGTACTCGCGGACGAAATCGCGGCGCCATTTGGTGAGCTCGAGCCCACTCAGGACTTCGGTCGTGGCCATGTGATGGTTCTCTCGTGACGAGGGTTCAGGTCACGAGGCGGCGGACGCTGGGATTACCCGGTTTTTCGATTCCGCCCGGAGGCGAAGATCGAGCCCATCGCAGCCTCTTCGGTGAGGTGCGCCCCCTGCTCGCCCTGGCCCGTTGCCGTGGCCAGTGAGCCGGGAAACTGTGGTTTCGGTTGACCGTTCGCCCCGCCCGCCTTCAACTCGGCGAGCACCTTCTGCCGTACCTCTTCCTCGAGTTTCTTCTTGTAGGCTTCGAGGTCGGTGCCGACTTCCTTTCGCACCTGCTGCTCCTTGTGCCAGTCCATCAGATCCCCGAAGGGGTCTGGAGAATTGGCGTAGAAGCGGTTCGCAACCTCATTGGGCACGACGGAGAGAGCCGCCTGGACGGCCTCAGCGCCGTACTGCCGGACGGCCATGGTCCGCGACATTGCGGCCCGGTTCTCCAGCATCTGACGTTGGAACTGGTTCTGCAGGTGCTGCGCCCATCCCTGGGGGTCCGTATACGGGTCAGGGACTTCGACTTGCTGCTCTTGGGGCGGCGGCTGGTAGTGTTGCCGCGGCTGCTGCATCAACTGCTGGATCTGCGCCTCGTAGGCTTTCGCCCTGGCTTCAGCTTCGATGTGCAGCCGTTCCTTTTCCTGCCTCTGCTTGCGCTCGGACAGGAGTTCAGAAAGAGGAACGTGACGGTTCGCGTTCGGATCGGGCGCTTGGGTCTGCTGCTCGAGCGGTGCCGGCGGTGCTTCCGCCTGCGCCTGCGGTTCGGGCTGTGACTTCGGGGCGAACCGGCCCTTCTCGTCCCTCGCCTGGCCGCTGTCGGGCTCGTCGGTTTCCACCGTGTTTGTCGGTGTTTCCCGGTCGAACACGCCATCAAGCACGTCGTCGTCGCCTGAGCCTGCGCTCATAGCCATGGTCTCTCTCCGCAATGTCGTTGCTGGTCACGAGAACATCAGGTGACGCCCTGATGAGGCGATTTCGACCGGTATCGTCGGTCGACCACGAAACGCCGCTTAAAGCCCGGCGAGGCCCTACGCACGCAACGCTCAGTCCTTCAGGTAGTCCTGAAACTTCGGGATCGTGCCATCGCGGCCGACAACCTCAGCCTTGGGAGGCGTGGTCGTCTGCATCGGCTTGCCGATCACGGATTCGTAGGAGCGCCCGGTGATCTGGGCGAACATCTTGGCTGCCTCGTCGCGCGCCTCTTGGCCCTTGAAGCCCTGCGTCGTCGCCATGCCGAGGCACTCGATCATGATCTGCTCGTGGTTCACGCCCTTGCCTCCGCTTTCGGCTTCTTGTTCGCGTTGGCGACCTTCGCCTTCGTCATCGCCGCCATTTCCGTCATCTTCTGGTCATGCGCCCGGTTGGCCTGCTCGGTCTGCATGTAGAACTTCTCGCGCTCGAATGCCTGCCGGCGCTCTTCGCCCTGCATTTCGAGTTCCTTCATCTTCATGTTCTGCGCGAACTCGATGTCCTTGCGCTGCGCCTCGCGCGCGTCCTTTTCAGCCTCACGCGCTGCGTCCTGTTCCTTCATCTGCGCGTCGTGCTGCATCTTCATCTGCTCGGCCTCCATCTTCGCCTGGAGCGCCGGATCGGGGCCGGGCTGCATCGCCTGGATGCCCTGGTCGATCATCTGCAACAACTGCTCTTTCTTCGGCGTGTTGCTGAGCTCGATCACGATCTTGCCGAGCGGGCTCATCGCCGCCTCGCCGAGCTTCGTGAACTGGTCCATAAGCTCCTCGTTCATCGTGATCGTGTCTGGGCCTTCGTCCAGCATGATGTCGACGTCGATCTCGGCGACCACGTTCTGCGCCTGGATCTGCATCGTCTGCGGGTCCATCTGGTACGAATTGATCGGCACGAACTGGATCGCGTTCGTGTCGTCGGTAACCCGGATGAACCGCTCGGCGTTCCAAGCCTGGCGCACGCGCGCCCACATCTTGCGATAGCAGCGCAGCTTCCATTCGCGCTGGCGCTCGAAGATCGGCTGCATCTCCGTCATGCCGCTGTCGCGCTGAGCGAGCAGGGCGCGACCGGAGGCACCGTCGACGCCCTGCCCCTGCCCAACCAGACCCGGATTCGGGCCGTAGTTCTCCATCTCCTGGACGGCGAGCTGGTGGCGTTCCGCCTCGCCCTGAATGGCCTTCATATCGTCGACCGGGCCGACGTCCTTGCCCCATTCAAAGCCAGGATTTATCTCAAGTTTGCCGTCAGGGCGGGCGAGTTCCTTGGCGAATTTGTCAACGTCATCGACCGCGCCGTTCTTGTAGTAGAATTGACGCACCGCGATGCGGTGCAGCATCTTGGACGCCGAATAGTTCACCTCGTCCTGAATAGACTTGAGCGTGCGCACGATGCCGTAGCGCGTGCCCTTCTCGTCGACCCACGGCGTCCATGCCTCATAGGGGCAGTCGGGCTTGCCGTTCTCGTCGAGATACGGCGACACGCCGGATTCGAGTTCTATATTCCCGGTGAAAAAGCAGAAATACCAGCCCTGCGACCGCTTCTCCCAGATCTCGACCACGCGAACGCGGCGGTTCTCGAAGTCCCCCCACTGCTGGTCACGGTCCTGCTCGACAACCGAGGTCGTGGTGCCGCCACCGTCGGCGTCCATCATTTCCTCGAGCTCATCGGCCTTGTCGGGCCACTTCTCCTTGGCCTCGTCGGTGTCAAGCCACAGATGCAAGCCCATATAGCGCGCATCGGAGAAATCGGGCTTGATCGAGCGCGGGTCGTAGAAGAAGCGATCCTCGGGAACCTCGGTCAGAACCGGGTCTTCGCCCTCGATGCCGATGAACACGGCGCCGATCCCCGATACCAGCCCCTTGTGCATGGCCTCGGAGCTGATATTCGGCCACTGGTTGTCGTCGCAGACGTAGCGCAGCGCCGCGGTCGCGGTATCGGCATCGGCCTCATGCTGCGGCGTGCGCGGGTAGGCTTTCGGATCACGCCTTAGCCGCTGCTCGACGCCGACGAGGAAGTCGACCTTGCGCTTGATGCGGTTGCGCACCGTCGCCTGCTGGCCGCGCTGGCGCAGCCGCTCGATCTCGCCGTCGGTCCACTGCTTGTCGTGGTAGTACTGGCGCGCGACGCGGGCTTCCTCGAGTTCCTTCGACTTGTTCTGTTCGAAGGCGCGGAACCACTTGATCTTGCGCTGGAGGTCAGCGGGCTGTTTCTTCTCGGCGCGGGCGGTTGGCGGCGAAGCAGCGACGGCGTCGGCCACTAGGCTCTCCACGTCTCAGCGTGCGGGGCAGTCATGCGGCTGTAGGCATCGGACGGCTTGCGCGGGTCGACCTTGGGCTTCCTCACCCACGGGCGCGACATGCAGCCATACCGCCACTCATCCCCCGCATGGTCTTCGCCGTCCGTGTCCACGTCCTCCGGCCTGGCGTCGTCGTGCTGTAGCGCCGGTATCGTGCGGATCGAATCGTGGCAGGTCGAGAACGTCACAATCATCGGGTTGCCGTCGTCGTCACCGACGAGGCGGCCGCGCAACTGGTCCCATCCGCCCATGGCGCCGCGGCCCTGGACGCGCGCGTTGTCGGCAGGGCGGAATGCCACCTTCTCCCGCGCCATGGCCTGGGCGATGGACTCGCCGCCGTCCTCGGCGAACGCCGCAGGGTCGAGCACGCGATAGGTCGGCTTCACCGTGTCCTTGGCCTCGCGTTCCTTGATGCCCTGCGCCACCTTGTCGGCGTGCAGCTTGAGGCCGACGTTGGGCTTCGATGCCCCGTACCACTCGCGATAGCGGACCATGCAACCGCGGGGCAGCGTGATCGTCTTGCCGTCCTTGTTCTCGACGCGATGGGGATCGCTGGCGACAGCCCACCAGCCGAACGAGAACGGCGCGGCAGAGCCCCAATCGCCGGACATGAACCGCAGCCAGGCATCGGGGACATTGAACGGGCGGATCACATGGCGCTTGGGATCCCAGCAGTCGAAGAACGCGCCCTCGACCACATCCCAATTGCCGTATCGCATCGCTTCGACAAGGGCCTGGGAGCCGAGACCGTGCAGGCGCATCTCGTAGCCCGGGTCGTCGGCGCCCATCGACGGATTGTCCTCGAGAAGCGCCGGGATGAACTGGCGCAACATGCCGCCCTCTTCAGGTGGCATTCTGCGCTGCTCATATGTGTTCGTGCCGTCGACGAAGGTGGCCTTCACCCAGAGATGCCCGATGTTTCCAGGGTTGGCGCCGGCGAGGATGCGAGGAAACTTGCCGGCGTAGTTGGAGGGAAGCTGAACACCGACCATGCGCACGCGGTTGCGCAGGAAGCGGTACATCGTCTCGGTGAAGTGCGTGAGCTCATCCACAAGCAGGACGTGGATCTCGGCGCCCTGGTACTTGTAGATGTCCTTCTCGTCCTTGCAGTGGCAGAGGTAAATCTTCGAGCCGTTCCAGAACCGTATCTCGTCGTCGACGATCTTGACGAAATCGCACAGCGACCAGCCGGCGAGCATGGAGCGGAACCCCTTGGGGCCTTCCATGTGGTTCTTGATCAGGTCGTCACGAATGCGACGGAACAGATATACCTGAAGCCCTGGGATCGCTGCGCACCACACGATTGCCGCAACGCGCATGAGGTGGCTTTTGCCTCCACCAGCAGCGCCGCCGTACAGCACTTCAGTGGCCTCGGTATCGAACGCGATGCCCTGCTTATCGTGAAGGTCAAGGTTTAGTTCGGCCGACAGTGACATTCAGGATCGGGGCGATGGGCTTGCCGTCAGTCGTGACGTCGGACTTGCTCTTGTCGATGATCAGGCCGTGCAGTTTGGCGATACCGAGAGCGGCGGACACGGCTGCGGCTGGCGACTCGATGTCATGGGCGAGCTTGCGATCTTCCATGAGCATCTGAGTGAGACTGTCGATGGTAATGTCGTGGCGCTTCTGAGCGCGCTGCTGCAACTGTTCCACTCTTACCGCGACATTACCGTTCTTCAGTAATTCGCACGCCTTCACATGAATGACGTTGTCTTTCATGTTCTCGGCGTTGTATGCGCGCCGGTAGGCGGTTGATGCGCAGCCAGTCTCGACGTATGCGCGGGCGAACTCTGATTGCTTCGGGGTGAGGTTCACACGTAATCGCTGAACACCAGCGCCTCGTCTGTGTATCGGTTGGTCCTGCGGACATTGATGATGCCGCGCCATTTCTCGCCGGTGGATGACGTGGCGATCACGGTGATATCGCCATCATGGTTTGATGTGACATCGGACAGGGTGATGACGACACGGGGGACGCCGGACGATATGATGCCGACGGATGCCGTGCAGCTTCGGGCGGTTGCGGTGACGTTCGATAGTTCCTCGCTGGACTCGAGCCAGTCGGAGAAATCGAGTGTCAGCCTCGCGATCTCGTCCTGGTCGATGAGCAGCAGGGGCTCGCCGGTGTCATCCTTGCGGATGTTGCGGAGAACGGTCGGGCCTCTGCTGGATATGCCGAGGTAGTAGCGGGTCACGCGGCTACCGGAGCGACGCCTTGGGCGCGGCAGTGGCGGTTGTACATGTCACGGAAGGATGCGGTCTTGAACTGTGTGGGCGCGGGCTGAGCCTCCGGCCGCCCTTGGGGTTCTATGCGGCGCTGGTTGCCAGTGCGCCATCCGATCATGCTGAACAGGATGGGCGCGATGCAGAGGCCGAGCGCGATCCACGATGCCATACCGCGGGTCGTCCACGTCTCGGCGTCTTCGCTGGGGTTCAGCGTGAGGTTAACCATGCCGGCGAAGAAGCTGGCCTGGCTGAGCGGGGCAGCGACAACACGATCCGTGCTTGCGGCTTTCTCGCGGTGCTTGGACAACACGAGCTTGGTGGCCTCGATCTTGGAGGTCAGGTTGGCCTTTTCCTCGGCAAGCGCGATCTTCGACGCGATGTCGTCGCGGGCTTTCGTGAAGCCGAGGCACTTAGGCCCACAGCCGCCGCGCTTGGCTTCCTGCTCAATGGCGAGATTGGCGCTGGCGAGCTGGGCACGCAAGGCGGTTGCGGTGACGCTCGGCAGCCAGGCGTTCTCGCCTTCGAGCTTGGCCAAGCGCTCGGTCCACATCTTGAGGCTGGCCTGGCCCTCGGAAACCTCGTCGCCGGCCATGTCGGCCTTGGTGTTCTGGACGCGGGCCTGGGTGATGGTGACGTCGCGCTGCCAGCCGACAGAGCCGAGGTTGCTCATGAGGTTGAGGCTGAAGACGAACAGGCCGCCGGCGGCGAAGAGACCGAAGGTCACCCAACTGCGCTGCTTGAAAGCGTCGGAGACGAAGAGGGCGATATAGTCGGATGCGAGCGAGCAGATGACGAAGAAGCCGGCGCAGGCGATGGCGACGATCCACTGCGGGGACTGCTGGAGGCCGAAGAGCAGGGTAAGCAGCGCCGACGCGACCGAGCACCCCAGGGCTGCCCAGCGGAAGTATTTGCGGAATCCATCGAGGGAGTCGTGCATGGGTGTGGTTCCTCCTTGCGGGGGCTGGGGGAACGCGGACGGGGTTAGATTTTCAGATCGTCGGGAAGATACTGCTTCTCGCCGTAGCTGCGGCGGCGCTGCTTGCGCATGTAACCGCGAGAGAAGCCTTCGAACTTCTTGAACTCGTGCTGACGGATGGCTTCCGATATGCTCGGAACCAAGTCTTTGGCACGCTCGCCGTCGATCTCGTAGAGTTTCATGGCCGCGTTGGTGCGGGCATATTCTCCGAAAAGCTCAATCGCCGCACGATCGTAGGCGCGGGCCGCATCCTCTTCATGGCTGAACACGCCGAGAGGACTGGTGACACCTTCGCAGGTGATCTGTGCTGTCCACCGCTCGCGCCCTGGATGCCACGTCACGCCTTTGAATTTCGACGTCTTTCCATCGAATGTAGGACGTCGCGAATTGCGAGCATTCTCTGCCGCAGTGACGATCCGCAGGTTGGCCTTGCGGTTGTCCAGCGTGTCGCCGTTGATGTGATCGACGATCTGGCCATGCTCCGCCTTGATGATGTAGGCGTGCAAACGCTGGTGATGCTTCGGGATGTAACGAAGCGACTTAGTGACAGCATAGACGCTGAGCCCGCTCGGTTGCGGTGCCCAGTTCATGCGCATCACGCGGTCGTAGTCGTCTTCATCGATGACTGTGCGATAGCGGGGGCGGTTCCGCATCTTGTTGAGCGGAATCACCACAGCTCTAAGAGCTGATGGCTCTGTCATTTTTCCTAGATTTGGCGCGGTTCGACTTGCGACCCGATTTTTGCCTTGGATATGCACCAAGGATCAGGCTGGGTACGAGTGGGACACGGTCTCGCTTCTCGTACACCGTCGCTGATTTATCTAACTGATTTGCCGGCCCCGGAGTGTTGCGCAAACGACTCACTCGGCGACTAATCGCCTCTCATTTCCACCTATCTGGCCAATCCTGCGGCGGCGTCTGTTCGAGCAGTTCCGCAATGGCTTCCATGTAGCCGGGTGACTTCGATTTGCCGCGCGCGATCCGGGATATCTGATCGCGATCCGCTTTTGCTGGCGGACTAACGCGAAAAGCCTGTCGAACCCTGATGCTTGGCGTTTCATGGGCTTTATGTAGCCCAAAAACGACAAAATGTCAATCTCGGCTGTGGAAAACCAAATCAGCACTAGACAAAATGTCGAGCGTCGATTATGTTGGTCAGATCGGAAGGGCGCTCCAACGCCCAACCGACCCGGCCTCAAGGGCTGGGCCCCTCCATGACAGAACCACGGAGAAGACCCATGAAGACGCATACAACAATCCGTTCCTGGCCCGCAATGCTGCTGGCGGGTGTTTTTGTGGCCGGCACGTCCTACGTGCTGTTCAACGATCTGATCGAGGGCGCTTCCCTCACTACGGGGCACGTCCTCACCGCTCTGGCCTTGGCCGGCGCGGTCGCATCCGGCCACATGATGGTCAGCATGGCCCGCGACGGGCGGTATGTGCTGATGTTCGGCCACTTCCTGCTCGCCTGCGCGGCAACCCTCTACGTCGCGACGATGAGCGGGACGCGGAACTCGGAGCACGGCGCGGTCAAGGTTCACAAGATCGAGGCCCGCAATGGAGACCGAGCCAAGCTCGACGGCATCATCAGGATCGCCGAGGGCGAGCTTGAGGCGCTGAAGGCCGCTGAGGTTGCCGAATGCCGCGTTGTCGGCAAGCAGTGCGAGAAGAAGACGAACCGCCGCAAGGACAAGGAGATCTCCCTTGACGACCTGCGGCGCAAGCGGGCGGCGATGGGTGCCGATGAGGTTCCCAATGCCGGCTACAAGAAGGTTGCCGAGGCGATTGCCATCATCGGCGACATGGAGGCGTCGCAGGCCAAGATCGAACGGCTGCTGGTTCTCTCGCTGCCGTGGCTTGCGGTCCTGATTGCCGAGCTGGGTACCATTGTGTTCCTGTCTTCGGCGTTGGGGCATGAGCGTGTTTCAGTTTCCGACAGTGTTCCGGTCAGTGTTCCGGCCGAAACACCGAAGGCCCTGAGCTTCGAGCGTCCCCTGACCGACGACGAGGTCGAGCAGATCCGGCGTATCCTCACGGGACGGTCGGCACCTGTCACGAATGACGAACTGGCAGCACTGGCAGGCGTCACGAAGTCGGAGATGTCGAAGCGGGTGCAGAAGGCGGTGGAGTCTGGAACGGTCGTGAAGTTCCGACGAGGTCGCTTCAACGCCATCAGCCTCGTGGCCTGAAACACCGACGAACACTTAGCCCCCGCCCTAATCCGGCGGGGGTTTTGCTTCACTGCACCCTCACCAGCTCATAGCCGACGTTGCGATCGGCGCGGATGTCGAGACCTTGCCGGCGCACCCTCTGGCGAATGCGGGCGATGTAGACCGTGAGCGCGTTCTTGGTCACGTCGCGCCCGCTGTGGCCCATGAGGATCGCCAGCCGCTCGTAGGGCACGACGCCGCCGCGCATGAGGGCGCCGTAAAGCCGGCGCTCGCGGGCGGATAGACGCCAGTGCTTGGGGACCTGGGCCTCCGGGGCAAGGGTCGCCTTGAGGCGGGCGAGTTCGTACTCGAGGTCTGCGCAACGGTCACACACGGCGGGACATCTCCGGTCGAGCCTCTTCCCTCATCTCGCGGTCGAGACGGATCGCCTCTACGACAACGGCGAGATGCAATTTGCACAGGCCGACGATGGCGCCCTTCTCCGCGCGACAGCCGCACGGGAGCACCGCCGGCATCACTTGGATTTCTGCTGCCATGCCTTCGCGAGCCTGTTCGATTTGATGTTGCGGTTTTTCGCGGCGTAGCGGATCACGCGGACGAGCTTGCCGTCCTTGATCTTGTAGCCGGTGACGGGTTTCGAGGTCATGCCGCCTCCACCTGGCTCTGCTTGAACGTCTGCCGGACGTCCTTGTTCATGAGCTTGAACAGAACGACGAGTTTCTCGCTGTCTGCCGACATGACCTCGCCTGCGAGGCCCGATGGGTCGCCCTTGCGTTTCACTTTGTCGCCGCGGGCAAAGCGCTGGAGATCGCGCCACTCGTCGACAGTGATTTTTCCGCTTTGCGCCAGCATAGCTTGAATCAATGGGACGGGTATGTCGAGCGGCGATTCCCACGACGGCAAAGCTCTCAAGATGAATTTTTCCTTCGGCATCCAGGGTAGGATTTTCTCGACGCCGAGGAACACGTATCCAGGGAACAGCGGGCGGTAGGATTCTGTTTTGACGAGCACGCCGCCGCGCTTGCGCAGGCGCCGCTCTATCGCGGTCGGTATGAGCGCGAAGAGGCCCATTCGCTCCAATGCGAGCTGGGCCTTGTATTCCGACTGCGGGAGCGTCTGGAGCGCGTAGAAGGCCATTCGTATCACCCCCTGTATTCTTTGATCAGCGCCTTCGCCTCACGCGCGCCGTACATGAATTTTAGAGTGACGTAGTTGAGCCCACGATCGCAGATGCCGCAGAGAACGTGGTAGATCACCTTGCCCTTGCGCTCTGCGCAGACGCCGCTCCACTGGTGTTTGCCGGGTGCTCCGCAGCGCTCGCACTTGGCGCGGGTCACGTCACGGTAGGGCGTGGTTCTCATCGGGTTACCGCCTTTGCGCCCTGCCACGCCCAATAGGCGGGCCAGAACATCCCGACGAACGGAGGTACGTCGCAAGAGGACATCCTGCGCTCGGCCACAGGCTTCGCCTGCTCGGCCTCCCAGCACGGCTCGTAAACGTGCTGATAATTGTAGGCGGCGGTGAGAAACCCGCCTGCTGTGTAAAGCAGCCAAAAGACCACGAACCACTTCATCGGACCAACCACCATGCTCCGGCGAGGTACGCCATCTGTGTTGGATCGAGCGCCGGTAGCCACGGAAGCCCGAGGCGCGCTGCTCGTGCTGCAGTTCCCGCGAGAAGCACGAGCACGACGATTCCGATCGCGAGCTTGATGAAGTGGGTGATGGTGTTGAGGATCTGCGTTGCGTCTTTCATTGGTCCTTACCTTCGTAAAGCATGATCGGCGCGCACTGCTGCGCATTGACTGGACGCCACACATACCAAGCGTGATCTTCTGTCCCGGTGAATGCGCCTTCAAACCATTGAATGCGATCGACGAGAGCGATCTTGGCGGCGAAGCGCGGGTTGTCGCGGAACAGATGGAAGCGCGTCTTGCCGAAGTCGAACTTGGCCGTCAGCAGAAGCGCCACCATGCCGGCGCAGCGCTCAAGCGCCAGTTCGGCGAACCGAACAGCCTCGCGGTTGCCCTTGCCGTAAGGAGGATTGGTGATGATGGCGTCGCACTTCGCGACCGGGGAGAACATGCCGCCAGAGATGAAGTCGAACTCGACGTGCGGCATACTGTAGGTTGTGATGTCGGAAGCAAAGACGTCGGCATCGGCAGCCTTGAGCGCTCCGACCATCTTGTGGTTGCCGGCAGCCGGCTCCCAGACTTTGAGGCCAGCGACCGGGTAGTGGCGCAGAAGTGCGCGCGTTGCCCACGACTCGGTCTCGTAGAGTTCGTTTTCGCGGCGCTCGAAATTGGATGCGACAACGGTCATGGATGCCCTGCTGTAAACACGATTGCGATGAGGATGATGGTCGCGAACGCTACAAACGCGAGAATGAGAAAATCACGAAGGTCACTCATTCGGCGGCCTCTCCATCAACGCTGAGATCGACCTCACGCCCTTCGATCTGGGCCAAGTAGAGTTCGAGGTCGAGCTGCTCCGCGTCGTGCTTCTGGCGCTTGTCGGCGTCCATGGCGTGGATCTTGATCGCCTTGCGGAGAGCGGAAACGGTGTAGCCTTCGGACTTGGCTTCCTCGTAAAGCGCCTTGATGTCCGCTGCGAGCTCGGCGCGGCGGTCTTCCATGCCGCGAATGTCGCGAGCGATTGCTTGAAGGCGGGTGTTGGTTTTCGTGAGCATCACCATCCCCTTTCTTTGCGGATCCGTTCGGCCTGGCGCGCATCCCAGCGGGCTGCCAGCTCGACGCCGGACTTCGGACGGTCATCCTCGATCTTTTTCTCGATCGCTTCGCGGACGTCCTGCGGCGTTGGCGGCTGGGTGAACGTCGCCGTGTTGCGCGGGTTATTGAAGCGCAGCCACTTCAGCACCTGCTCGACGACGGGCTGCGGGAAACCGGCGACGGCGTCCTTGTAGGTTCCGAGCAGGATCGTGCGGTCGTTCGGGTCTATGTTGCGAGACGGGAAGGCGAGCAGAAGCTCGACGATGCCATCCAGCACGGGCTTGGGCAGGTTCCGCCCGTCGATGACCGCGAGAGCCTTGCCCTGCTCCACAAGCGCTGGAGGCGCATTCATGGTTTGCGCAGATCCTTCGATGACGCTCGGCAGGATCGTGCCGATGGTTTTCATCTCGGTGCCTTCGTCCGTCATGGTCATGCCTCCGATGCGGCCATCGCCGCGGCCCAGCCGCCAGCGGATCCGCGCGATGGCGCGCCCGTCACGCGGCGCTCGAGATTGGTTTTGTGAACGTGATGGTCGGCGCGCGAATGCGCCTCGGCATTGGCCTCGGCACGCATCATGCGCCCAACCTCGGACCCGTAGGTCTGGCGGAAGTAGCTCGCCGCGGATCCGGTGCCGCGGCCCTTGAACTGGCCGTCCCCGGGCTCGAGCATCTTGGCCGTCAAGGCGTTCGTGGCGGTGAGCAGGGCGGCGTGCAGGATCCGCGGCGGCGCGTCGGGGTGCTGGGCGGCAACGCCCTTGATCTCGCCGGCCAGCAGCCTGTCGGTGACGGAGCGTTCAAGCTCCCCGAACATCAACGCCCCGGGCTTCTGGCCCCAAGCGTTGCAGACGCGGTGGAACTCGTCGGCTGTTTCCTCGTCGACGTCGAACAGCGAGGTTGCGCTCGCGCGCGCTCCCCTATCTTCCTCATACACTTTGGCTATGGCTATAGGCTCTAAAGGCGGCCCATTGTTTTCGTTTGCGATTTCGCAAAACACTACCCCAGAATCCATGGGGGATTCCTGGGGGGTGTCTGGGGGGGATTCCCCTAGGGTATCCGGGCGGGTGTTCCGTCCGGCATCCGGATCAGCCTGTCGCCCGGGCGCTGACGATCCGAGAGCGGAGGCAAGTTCTTTTTCGGCCCGGGCGACTGTCCATCCGTCCTCTCGACAGATGACCTTTCCGATGGCGGCGAGCTGGTTCCGGATCTTGCGATAAGCATTGGTGTGGAGCCCCATGAATTTTGCAGCGGCGGAATCGTTGGCCGGAAGGCGCAGGCCGGTTTCGTAGACGTAGGAGCACAGGCGGATGTAGAATCCCTCTTGCTCGAGCGAGAGGCCCATGCATCCGGATCGCCAGTCGGACGGATAGAAGCGGACGAAGCGGGCGCCGCTCATGCCACAGTCCTCCCCAAACTATCCACACCTGGGTTGACTCTGGCGACGTTCCGTGCCTTGCGGCGGACATAGTTTCTTGCGATATGCATGGTGTCTCCAGTGTTCTGCGGTCTCCAACTTCCCTGTCGGGTGACCGCGCGTGAGTTAGTCCCGCGTAAAGCTCCCAGCAGCTTCCAAGCTGGAAAGCGCCCGCCCGGTGGTTGCCCCTGCCCGGCGGGCGCCGTGCATTTGGAAGTAGATCCGCCGCACTTCCCTCGCCGGCAGCCTCACCCCGTCAGCCCAGAGCAAAACCGCGATGTCCTCGTGACCGAGGCCGCGTTCGGCGAGCTTCGCGATGCGGTGTTCGATGGTGTTCGACGGTGTTTGGAAGGCGGAAACTGTCATGACGTCCCCGCAGTGCGGCTGAGGATTCCCGCGATGCAACTGCGCGAAACCCCGAACACAATGGCCAGATCGCTGTAGGACATGCCGGCATTCCGCAGCCTCAGCAGCTTGGCTTTCTGGCCTGCGTTCCATTTGCCTTTGTGGCCATCGGCACGCTTGGTGCTCAGGCTCTTGCGACGCTGGTAGGCGCGGTAATGATCGGCGTTTCTGCGGCGCCATTCCCTGTTGGTCCTGGCGTTTTCGCCAGGATTTCTTTGCCGCCAACGCTCAGAGTGCACATGCTGCGGCGAGCACCCGATGCGCTCGGCGACTTCTTTCGCAGGCAAACCGTTGAGGGCTCTGATGCGCTCGGCTATCGTCATGGCTGGCGCCCCGTGGTGTTCCGCGCTGCCGAAACACCGAGAACAGCCGCCGCCGCTGTGAATGACGCAGAGAGCGCGCCAAGGGCCGCGTTGATGCCGCCAGCGCGATAGCCGGTGAAAATCGCAAGGGCCGCGCCGACGACGAAGAGAAGCCACCCGGCTAGCTCTTTCGTGCTGAGCAGGGGCGCGGGATCGGGCGCTTTCGGGCGCGCATCAGTGGTGAGTTGCGAGTACTGAGTTCGAGGGTCGTTTCCCTCTCCGCGCCCTGTCATGATGCCCCCTTGGTGTTCGGTCTCCGTGGGGCGACGCGCTGTGCAAAGCGCGTCGCCCCTAGGCCGGAGCTGCCTAGAGCCCACGTCGCCGTGGGGGGCGGAAGCCTGGTTGTCCAATGTGCAAGCGTTGGCCAGTGCTGAGCCAAAATGCACCAGGCTCCCGTCCGCCATGGCGGGAGGTACGCAAACGCGGGACTGACTACTGACGCTTAGACGTGAGCTGCCGGACGCGACCGCTTGGGGCGGGGCGCGGGACGATTTTCCGCTATGAAGGCTCTGATCTTCTCGGCGGTGCGCGTGGTCACATCGCCGCCCGAACGAAGCCGGTCCACCAAGCGCCACTCGCGCTGTACGCGGTGGCCGAACATGGTAGCTTCCATCCCGCTCTCGCGGAGGAACTCCTCGATCTCAGCAACCAGGCTCTCGTTCGTCATGCGAGCGAACGTAGTCGAATGTTTTCGACGCGTCAATAGACACTATTCGACGTCATTCCCCATGAAGTGAATTCGGCGTAGCCAAGCGGCCATGGACAACGACTGGCGAAAGCAGCTACAACGTTTCATTGATGAAGCGGGGATAGCTGTGACTCGTCTCTCTGAGATGGCCGGCATGGACCGGTCCAATCTGCAAAAAATAATGGATGGCAAAAACCCAACGCTAGAGAATTTCATAAACATTTGCAAAGCGTTAGGTGTGAGGCCGTCGCAGGTTCTGGAGGATGGGGACAGCTTTACCCCATCCGTGCCCATCGTGGGTTTTGTGTCCGCAGGTGAAGGCTGGACGCCGATCGAAGGCATCACGAACGAAACTGTGGATATCGAAATTGCCAAGCCGGACACGATCGCTCTGGAGGTCCGAGGCTCGAGCATGAGCCCCGTCTATCGAGACGGCGACACCCTGATCTGCCAGCGCATCTACGGGCCATACCTCGACAATCTGATCGGCCGCGACTGCGTCGTCCAAACCGCAGATGGCCGGCATTTCGTGAAGATTCTGAAGCGAGGGACGAAACCGCGGCGCATCACGCTCAAGAGCTACGATCCTCTTGTGGACGACATCGAGGACGTTGCCATTGCGTGGGCGGCTCCGGTGATTTGGGTGAAGCGCGGAAGCTCCTGATGAAGTGTCAAGCCCTTTCCACGGACATGAATTTTGACGGCCTGTACACTGTCACCGACCTCTGGCTGCAGATAGTGTGGATCTTCACGCTGCCGGGCAATCTGGCGATCAATGTCATTCTCAGCGATGCGAGATGGCGGACGTTCTTCGAGGTTACGCCGCTATCGTGCGGCGGGGCTGGCGCGGCGGTTTTTAGCCTGTTCGCCTGGATGTTCCTTTTCAGCCTGATCTCGACATTCATCAGCGAGCGCTTCTAGCGCGCAAAAACTTATCTCGCGCTGCACCTTAGAGACGTTCCAGGCATAGGAATTTCGACTCAACGTCGAATATTTTCGATTTTCATTTGACAGGTCGAATATTTTCGACGTATGTTTGCCTCATCCCCGGACGGCGCTTCGCCGGTCCCCCAGACCTCGCCTCCCTGAATGCGGAGTGCCTTCCGGGGATCACGACTTCAAAGGGGCAAGCCATGACCAGCACACCACGCGACGTTCTGAGTGCTGCGTTTTTTCCCAAGTTCAAGAAGGCGCCGCCGCCTCGCTTCACAGAGGACGACAGCCTTCTCGTTGAGATCCGCGACCTGATCGCCAAGGCCGAGAACCTCCCGACCATCCGGGACGGACTGCGCGAGTTGCTGCGCGAGTCCCTGCTCCAGATGAAGCAGGAGGACGCCGCGCGGTCGGGCCTGATCGGCATCATGTACCCGGAGATCGCATAGCCAGCGCAGGGGAGCCCGGTGCGGGCCGCTCAGCGGGGAAGCTGGCTAAGGGCGGGAGCGTGAGAGGGACTATGGGGCGCTCCCGCCCGACATTTTCAAAGGAGCAGGGCATGGAAATCAAGTCCACATTCGAAATCAGGATCGGCGACGCGCTGATCCACCAGCAGGATGTCATGGCGTGGGTCGAGATGGACGACGACGGATGGTGGATCAGCGCCATCTACGCCGACGCCCTAGAGATCGGCGGCAAGTGCCCCAGAGGCGATGCCTATGTCGAAATCCCCAGGGACCATTACCTGCACAAGCCGATCGCGGACTTCTTCGAGAAGGAGTGCTCGAGCGACATCGACGCCGAGTGGGCGCAGATACACCGCGCTCCGAGATACTACTCGCGCATTTCTGCCGGGAGGACGCTGTAATGAGTGATACCGCCGTTGCCCTGAAGGTCGAGGCGCAGATGCCGCAGCCCGGTTCGGTCATGTCGATGATCGAGCGCATGGCCGAGAACCCGAACATCTCGTTGGAGCGCGTCGAGCAGACCTTCGCATTCTACCAGAAGGTCCAGGCCGATTTCGCACGGCGCGCCTTCGATGCCGCCTTCGCCGACATGCAACCGAAGCTGCCGATCATCGACAAGGCCGGACACTCGCACAACGGCAAATATGGACGCTGGGAGGACATCGTCGAAGGTATCACGCCGGTTCTCGGCGAGCACGGGTTTTCGATCCGATTCCATGTGTCGAACGAGCCCGGCAAGATCACCGTCCGCGCCATCCTCGCCCATCGCGACGGGCACCGCGAAGAGACGGCCTTCGATCTCCCCGCCGACACGTCGGGCAGCAAGAACGC
>ERZ761594.258-NODE-258-length-19307-cov-10.476989_pt1 | contig 19307 bp, 35 predicted proteins | sample MGYA00511036_ERZ761594 | MGnify/ENA primary metagenome ERZ761594 (study PRJEB28899, sample SAMN03785561) | bioreactor sludge metagenome | biome: EBPR Sludge; feature: EBPR Bioreactor; material: 0.22µm filtered reactor supernatant | place: Saint Lucia: Queensland... | reverse complement strand
AACGCTGTCCCAAACGCTGGCCCCAACGCTGGCCCGAACGCTGTCCCCAACGCTGTCCCCAACGCTGTCCCAAACGCTGGCCCCAACGCTGGCCCGAACGCTGTCCCCAACGCTGGCCCCAACGCTGGCCCGAACGCTGGCCCCAACGCTGGCCCGAACGCTGGCCCGAACGCTGTCCCCAACGCTGTCCCCAACGCTGGCCCCTATATTCACCTCCACGTCTTTCAGACCGAAAACCAACGCGCGAGTCAGTCCTTGAGACAAAGGCGATCCACACCAGACGATCGCTTTCGGCGGTTCAAGTCCGGCGCACTGATACGCCAGTCGAATGCCGGCCTCGGCGCGCTGACGGTCGGCTGGATCGGTCGACAGGCCAATGCGAGTCCACTTTTCGACGAATTCCGGGAAGCGTGCGATTTGCGCCTCAGTTAGTTTGTCGAGACGTTTCGCCTTGTGCGTTGTTGCCGTCATGCTGCTATCCCCCCCGAATAAATCACCGGTTTCCGATCCCCAGGCACAAACAGCGGATGGAGCGGATGGCCTTCCGCCGTCCTTCCCAAACAATACAGCGGCCGGCCGCCGACCAGCCCCGGAATGACAGCCGCCCGCGGCGCCATCCGCCGATCGCTCTTCGCGCCCCAGGCCGCCACGATCAGCCCGCAGCGAGAGGATTGATAGCCGAACGCTTCGTCGTTTCCCGGTCCGATCGGATCGGCCGCTTTCCACAAGTCGCGAATCTTCGTCGCCCGGAAGGCGAAGAGGTTCATCATGATCAGGCCGCCGTAGCCCCAGCTTTTCGCGAAGTTGATGCAGCGCGTGACCGTCGGATCGTTCTTGCGTTCGTCGGCCGTCGATGGATTAACGCCGATGAACATGCAGACGTTCGCGTGGCCTTGCCAATCCCAGGTTCGCCAGAGGGCATATCGCCAGGTTCGGCAGGGGGAGAATTGGGCGTCGGATTTGTCGAAAAGCGTTTTCATGGAACTTGTGAACGGTAACTGTGCGTTACTTTATCCCGCGCCTCCCACGCCTCCATCACGCCATAAGCGGCGTCCTTAAACGCCATTTCCGCTTTGTCGATCGCCAGCCAGATTTCATCGGTGGGCAGTTCGTCGGGAAAAGCAATACGCCCATCCTCAAATAGATCGCGCACCACTTGCGCCACGAGCCGGGCCGGCCTCGGTAAATTCGCATCCCCGATGCAATCCGCGAGCGCCATCGCCACGTTGTCGCTTCCCCATACGCGACGCTCCCGCTGCGTAATGTCGTGTCCAATTTCGATCGTGACGCGGCAAGGCTTGTCGACGGGCTCTTCGTTTCTCTCTTCGCTCGGGTTGGGGTCGAAGTCGCTCATTTCCGCCTCTTGATAGAAGTGCATCGAAACCGCTTCTCAATCGGTTCGCCGCTGGCGAGCGCCTCAGTAAATTCGCGCAAGCCATCGACGATCCGCTGCGCGACCGACGGCCGCGCCATCTTCCGCTCGCAATCCTTGCACTTGTCAAACTGCGCCCCAGCCGGCAGCGGCTTGATCGTCCCGTTATTGACGACAACGTATCCATGCCGATAGCGGCAGATCGACCGGCCGCCAATGTAGTAATGAGCGACGCGGTTCATCGTTCCAAACTTTCGCCACCCGGGCGAATCGTTTTCGTTCAGGGCCATTGTTTCAACTCCGCTGGAATCGTATTGCCGATCGGCAGCCACAAATGGACGCGTTTCCAAAACGCCGGCTTCTCGATCATCGGCCGGTCGAGCAGCACGAATTCGTTGCGTCGGCCTTCGAGCTCCGCAATCCAGGCGACGATCAGCACAGCGTTGTAAGCCTCGAGGGGATGCGCCCCGCGGGCGCCGCCAGGTCGCCAAATCGACTTGCGAACGAGCGTCGCTTCCCGGCCGATTAAATGCTTCTTCACCACTTCGACGAACTTGTCTTCATCCATCGCCAAGACGACCGATTCGTCCTTCGTGTCGGCGTAGCAATTGAAGTTGTTTTGAAACAACTCGCGCAGGCCGGCGCCGCTGTACTTGTTCTTGCTCATTCCCATTCCTCCGGACGTACCATCGCCGCCCGCCGATATTGCTCCAACCGCTCTTGACTGCGCGAAGCAATCCGCTCCGCTCTTTCGACTTCATCTTCGAAAGATCGCCGCAGGTAAACCCGATCGACCGCTTCGAGAGAGTGCGCCGGCCAGTGAATAACCAGCCTTTCGGCGATCAATCGCCCCTTTTCGGTCAGGCCCCAGTGATGCAGTCCGCAACCGCAGCGAATACGAGAGACGACTTCCATCGGCCAGCTCGATCGCTCGGATTGAACCAGACCATCGTCTTTAAGGCGGGCGATCGTCGAGACTTGGATCGTGTTGTGATAGCCGCCGGCGCCTACCACCGATCCTATCGCATCGCGATCCCACCACAGCCAATCGTGCCGGCGTTCGAGGGCCAGCAGGGCGGCCAGCACGCGGGATTGATGTTTAGTAGGTTTCATGCCGGCAACTCCGCTTTCATCCGCTCCACAAACGCCGCTATCTTCCCTTCGTCGCCGTCGGCGGTTGTGTACACCAGCTCCGATTCGACCACGACGGCGGCTTCCAGGCGCCAGTAGCCGAACTTCGGATCGAATCCCGGCTTGGTGAGCCATTCCCGATCCGCTTGGAAGTATTTCTTGCGGTCGGCCGTAGCGTTCCACTCCCGGCCGTCTTTCGTATCGTCGGCGATGAGCGGTTGATCGGCGACCTTCGTTCGCACTTCCAGGCAAAGCACGTCGCCTATCTCGATATGGAGCAGCTTGCGGCGAGACTCTACTTCGCCGAGGGCGCTGATCGGCGAAGCCATGAACCCGTAGAAATCGTTGTAAGTCGATAGCCCGTCCACGATCGCGCCGCGGTGCGTCAGAAAGATTTGACTCTCGGACTTGCGCACCCAAAGAATCTCTTGCTGAAAATCGACGTAACGCTCCTTACCGCCCACCAGGGCGCTCTGATAAAGCGTGAGCGTTTCCCGTTTGACGACCGGACCGCAGGAGAGGGCTTGGTGCATCATGCGTTGACCTCCCCGCTGGCGTCGCAGGTCGCACAGTCGGCTCCATCGATCGCGTCGTAATAAACCCCGTCGATCGAGCCGGCTTCCCGGCTGAAGACGCCCGAGCCGCCGCAATCGGGACAGGGTTTGCTTCGCCGCTTGGCTTCATACGCCGCCGGCGGCTCGATCCCCAGCCCTTCACAAGCCCGCGCCATCGCCCGGTCGATAAACGGCGGTTCGTTGTCGTGGCTTTCCGCCATCCGCCGCAACGTCTTGGCGAACGTCTTGAGCAGCTCGAGCGATTGCTCCGCATCGAGGCCGCGCTCGTCGATCGTGCGCAACAAGACTTCCGGCGAGCGGCAGGCGATCCGATCGTACATCCGCAGCTTGTAACGGCGGGCGCTGGGGGAATTGTTCTTCCGCTTCTGCTTGTGCTTGTGCTTGTGCTTGGCCATCGCAGCCTCAAGCAGTTGTACGCTCTTCGGCGGATCCAACGGTTGCTCAGGCGGCTTGGCCGGCGGGCGGTTCATCTTGGCGGCGAGCGGGGCGGGCATGCGCTTTTCCTCTTTTAGAGTGTCGAAAGGTGTTGAATGGTCAGGGGCGGGGGTGGCTCAGTTCCTCGGGCAAATCGACGGGCAAATCCGCTTCGCGGATCCACCAGCGCACGCGTTTCCACCAGACGCCCATCGTCTTCGCATCGTTGATGTAGCGGCGCGAGAGCTTTCGACCGCCGTCGTCGATCGCCAATATCCAAATCGTGCCGGCCGGCCGCTGGCCGTCGTGCTCGGCGTGCTTTGGTCCAGGGCGCCAGGTTGTTTTCGCCATCGTCGCTATTCCTCTTCTTCCCGTTCCCACTGGCACGCCGTACAGCACCCCGAGCCGTCGTCCTCATCGGCGAACAGCTCGGCGCCGCAGTCGGCGCACGTGCCGATCGGCAATTCCCATTCGTCGAACTGCGCCGTGTTCTCCGCACTCATCGCCAATCCCTTTCCGAATAGACCGGCGGCGTCGATTCGCCGGCGACGATCGCTCTGGTTCGGTCATCGACGATCCGCGTGACGAGCGACGTCTCATTCCAGCCTTCGCGAATCTTCACGCATTCCGCTTCGATTTGCGCCGACGTCGGCATGTATCCCGCGCCCGCGTCGGACTGTTGATACGCCGGCAGCGGCCCGTCGCGGCGCAGGGAGCGGCCGAGGTGGTTGATCCGCGAGCGAACCGCTTGCTCGGTTCGGTTCAGCTTGGCGGCCAGCTCATCGACGGTGAGCGAGTCGAGTGAGGCAAGCAGCAAGGCGTCGTCCCCGCTGGTCCAGCTTCGTTGGCGGGTGAATTTGGGGGCGATCATTAGAAAAGCACCTCCTGCTCCAATCGCTTCGCGGCAATCTCGCAGTAGCGCTCTTCGATCTCGATGCCGATTGCTTTTCTCCCCAAATCTTTCGCGGCGCGAAGGGTTGTGCCGCTGCCCATGAAGGGATCCAGGATTCGCCCGTCAGGCACAGCGCTCAGCATTTCCCGAACAACCGAAAGCGGCTTGGTGGTTGGGTGCAGATCGTCTTGATCGCGGCGACAATAGAAAACGGTGCCCAAGTCATGCCGAATGAAGTTGTCGGCGACGCCTTTCGAGGCGTGAACGACGAACTCCGCTTGCTGGCGGAAGCCATTGCCCATCCCAAACGATTGCTTATCCCAGACTAAGCACGATCGCATCGACCAACCCGAACTCTCGATCGACCCCGCGAGCGTCGGCCATTGCCGCCAATCGATGAACGAGAACAGATGCGCGCCGACTTGCGCCACGCGAAAGCATTCAGCCGAGAACAAACGAACGAGCATCGCAAACCCGTGTGAACTCAAGTTGTCACCGCCAATCCATTTCGCGTGCGGCCCCTCTTTGCGACGCATGGATCCGCGAGAACGCATCATCGCCGTCTGCCTTGCTCCGCTTGAATATGGCGGGTCGGTAAAGATGGTCGCAACAGATTCGCTCTCCATCTCTGCCAAAGAGATAACGCCATCACCATGAATCACCATGCAGCCATCCCGACAATCGCACGGCCACGAATTGCAGCGGTAGCAGTTCATACCCCCTCCCTTTCATTCACCCCTTCAATCGCCTCATCGCTGATCGACAACCGCGTCGCGCCCAGATCGCGCGCCACGCCCGTCAGGCAGCGCCACAGCGCCTGCCCATTCCCCAGCCCGCGCTGCGACATCGCAATCCGCGCTTCGCTCAGCAGAAAGCCGTCGCCGTCGACCGTGAAGCGGAAATAGGTGTCTTCCGGATTCGGCGGCAGCCGCTTGCCGTTCTTATCGCGGCGCGGCGGCCGGCCGGCGACATACTCGATCGACCGGGCGTCGTGATGGACGGCGATCGAGCAGACTCCCGGCCACAGCGGCCAGTCAGCCAGGTTGCGGCGAACGATCCGCGACACCCAAGCGCCGATCGACTCGGGGGCGTGGGTTTCGTAGATGGGGAGGTTGGAGAGCTTCATACGTCACCCGTAAAGATCGTCTTCGGAGTCGTCATAATTCCGCGATCCGTCACCAAACCGCGAACCAATCCGCGGCGCCGACGGCATTTCAAACGCCTTGATCGGCGAAGCCCGATAGCTGGCAGCCATCTTCCGCGCGATTTCCTCGGATACCGGCGTGATCGAGAAGATGGCCCCCTGCCCGAAGAGCTTGGAAAACCCCGGCGCGATAACTTCCGGCTTGCCCGTATCGAGCAGGAGTTGATCCGAGACGACTTCCGGCACATCGACGCGGACGAAGGCGCAGCCGCCGATAACTTGCTCCGTCACCCGGCCGGCGTAGCGATCGTGACCCATGATTTCCACGAGCGCCCATTGATCGAACGTTTCAGCCATCGTTTGTTACTCCTAGTTCTTTCAAAGCCACCTTCACCGCCCGCGGCACGAGCTGGCCGCAAATCGCTTCAAACCGTGCGAATCCTTCCGGCGTGCCGCGCAGGTCGATCGCGTCGCCGACGATCCGCTGTTCGCTTTCCGACAACCGTCGCCGCAGGTGCATCGCATAGCCCGACCAATCCTTCCATTCGCCGCGAGTCGCATCGCCGACGCCTTCGAGGGCCTTTCTCGCCAGGCGTTCGAGACGCGATTCGCTTTGATTCCCCGCTACGCTGGCGTGCCAGACCGGCCCGCCGAATCCCTCTTCAATTCACTCGTAGCCAGTATTCACCGTCAGTACGAGGCTCGTTTGATCGCGCGGCGAGAGCACCCAGCCGTAGCGGCGCTGCGCCGTTTCGAAGCCGAAGTAGCACGGATAGGCCAAAGCTGTTTTCTGTTGCACGTTCACGATTTCACCTTCGCCTCATACCCATCTTCACACCACGACACGCGACGCTCGCGCGCCTCAGCGACGAACTTCCGCCACGGCACCCAGCCGCTTTTCGTGAAGAATCCCCACTCGCGCCGCCGGCCGCCGCACAAGAGCAGCGTCCAAGCCCGCCCCTTCGGCAGCTCGATGATCCGATGGCGAAAGGCCCGCCCGCAGTAGGACAGTGATCCCGGGCGTCGATAGACTTCGCGCGTTCGGCCCGCGGCGTCGGTGACGGTTTCCCAATACCCGCCACTCATGACGAACCGCCAAAACCACCAAGGGTGGTCATGCTCGCAGCGATCGTGGTCCGCTTGCTCGATGGCGTGCAGCTTGAGCGACCAGCCGAAAGGCAGCCACAGCGACCAGCGGCGGATATACGTTTCCGTGCTCGACAGATCCTTAATGTCGAAGCGGGTGATGAGGCCGATTTTCAGGTCGGATTCTTCGGTTTGGTTGACGGCGAAGAGTTTCATGGCGTCGTACTTTCGATGAAATGGAGTCGCGACGCTTCCAGCTCAATCGCCCGCTCGATCGCCGCTAATGACTCGCGCAAATCCTGTTCAGCCGTTCCTTTGTCCCGAAGGCCGGCGCAGAGCAGCTTCTTGATGGCGTGCTGGCGGGCGGGGCACGTCACCCGGAACGCTTCCAGAACGCAGTAGACGTCAACCGCGATCGAGGCGCCGCCTTTGATCGAGGTAATTGCCCGTTCGTATTTGTTCATGCCGTCACCGCCCCCACGCTGGGAAACTCGTTGTGCTCGCGGCCGTCGAGCAGTCGGCCGGCCTTGGCTTTGCCGACGCGCGCGACAAACGCCACGCTCGGCTTGCCGAGGCCCGACGCGTGCGGCACATAGCTACCGTCTTGCGACATGAACCGCACTTCCCGCGCGGCGCCGACGTCGTGATCGAGCGCTGGCGCCCATTCGCCCCATTGCTTGAAGAGAAACGGCACGCCCGCCGCCGCGCATTGATCGCGTAGCGAACGCGCCCATTGCGGATGCAGCGGCCGCGCGTCGTCTCCCGATTCGCCGCCGACGATCAGCCAGGAGATGCGCTGCGACTGATGGTCGACATGACCGACCCGCTCATCGCAGTAATAACCGCAAGGGCCAACCGGCACGCCAAATGAATTGAGCGGGACGCCGCCCGAAGACAGCCGCAAATCGATCGGCCCGAGCATCGGCTCGGCCGACACCATCACCCGCCAACCCGCCTGGGCGATCCTGCAGGCGTGCGGCATCCGCTCATCCGCCGTTTCCTGATTCTCGATCGACGGCCCGACAAAGACGTTTGGCAGCGGCCATTCTTCCGCGCTTGGATCCCGCCCGAGCTTGCGCATTTCCTCGGCGACCGCTCGAGACGCTTTGGCCGATCGGAACGGCGCCCCGCTTGCCGCCACAGCGTCAAGGCACTCGTCGAGCGACAACCGCGGCAACAGCGCCGCCGCTCGCTCGATCCGCTTGGTAAGCACTTGAAAGGTATGATGCCCGCATAGCGCCATGACCCCAAACACGGCGGCAATCTGTTCGCGCGTCACCGCGCCGTGAAACAGATCGCTCATGCTGTTCACGAAGATCAGCCGCGGCCGGCGCCACTCGTACGGCTCGGCGAGCTTCTCGGGAACGAACCGCACGACGCCCGACCAATTCGGCGGATCGCTCGTTACCAGGCCCTCATACGGCTGACCAGGCCCGGAGAACCGCAGCGCCGTGCGGATCGCATAGCAGCCGCGGCAGCCGGGAGAAACCTTCTCGCACCCGCGGACTGGATTCCAAGTTGCATCCGTCCATTCGATTTTGGATTTGTCAGACATCGCTACTTCTTCCCCTCCCCGAGCTTCTTCAAAAAGTCTTCCAGAGACGCCGCCATCGCCTTCTTCGCATCGCCGGCCATCGCTTCCTTCGCTTCGAGCGAGGAAAGCTTCTTGACGATCGCCTCCCCGTTGGACAGCGAGGCTTGCACGCCGACCAGGTGCGCGATCGTGGCGACGATCGCCAGTTCGGCGTCGCAGTCGATTTGCGTGCAAAGCTGGCGATGGAAGGCCCGCCAGCGAACGGCCGACTCCCACAAGTCTTGGAGCGCTTCCGCTTCTTGCTCGATCAACAGGTCACTCGGCGATTTGAAGATGACGATACTCATGCTTCGCCTTTCAGTTCTTGTTTGTGCAGCTCTTCGCGCTGGATCGCTTCCCACACTTCCCGCCGGAAGATCGAGCAGTCGGCCGGGGCGTCGATCCCAAGCCGAACTTTGCCGCCGGCCAGGTCGAGCACGGCGACCGTGATTTGATCCGGCCGGCCGGCGTTCAAGTAAATCTCTTCGTGCTTGCGTCGTGCGAGTACGAGCATGGAGTCCTTTCGGGAAAGAGTCAGGGGCCAGAGCCCCGCTTATCCAATCGTTCCATCAACAACCACCGCAGCGAGTCGTCGGCCAGGCCGAGCTTTTCAAACCGCTGCAAGAGCAGACCGTCGCCGAACAGCTCGCCCGCCAGCGCGAGCAGCGATTCCCGGTCGAGCGCTTCGAGGCCCGGCAGGTGCTTCGCTTCGAGGGCCTGCAGCTCGGCCAGCTTCGCTTGCGCTTCCGCCCGCCGCGCCACGTCCTTCGCCACTTCCGCCGCCGCTTGCTGGCGTTCGCGCTCGACGCGCGCCCGCCATTCGGCTTGCCGGAGGTAGCTTTCATCCATCGGCGGCCAGCCCTCGGCGATCGCTCGCCCGGCGGCCGAGTTCTCGATCCGCGACCACAGCGCGCCGATGCGCCACGCGCCGGGATGCTCTTGCCAATAGGCGATCAGCGCTTGCATTTCCGCCAGCGCGTATCCTTTCCACCGAGCCATCGCCGCGCAGCGGCCGGCCGCTTCCATCCCCAGCTTTCCAAGAGCCCCCTCCACGGTTTGCCAGTCTTCCGCGGCCTCGGGAACGGAGCGCTTCGCGGCGGGATCGCTGGAAACTGAAGGGGAAGGTTCTTTGGAACTAATACTGGAAGAGGAACTGGACCTTTCCTTATAGGCCGCGCTGTTTTCGCGCGGCGCCATGCGAACTTTGCGCGGCGCCATGCGAACTTTGCGCGGCGCCGCGCCGATTTCGCATGGCGGTTCATGCTGCTTCTGGTAGGCGCGCAAGCCATCGAGATTGACACTCAAACGATCCGCGCGCCGACCACCAGACCCGCAATCCATTTCGATCTTTAGGACGCCGAGGCGCTTTGCCACGCTTTTGGCGTGCTGCAGCGTTCGGACGCCAACGTCTAAGTCTTCGGCCAGTTGCTCGTTGGTTACCTGCCACGGAAATCGTGAGCTCATGGCGAAGACCCGCTCCAACAACCGTCGCACCAAGCGAACTTCCGCCGCCGACACAGGCAGCCGCGCCAACCGGATCAACGCCCAATTCCGCCGGGATTGCTCTTCGGCTTCCGCCAAGAGCGGTCGGTTGTTGGGGTCGATGGTTGGTCGGCGCTTGGCCATCCGTGGTTTGGCGGTTTCGTCAGATGGTTACAACATTCTGCGCAGTGGACAGCTCGCTAGGCCCCGCTTGTGCTTGGCGCTTTTGCCGGATTTCCTCGCCAGTCCAACGGCCGGAGCCGACGCCTCGGACGGTAATTGAGAGACTCGGCAGCGCGACGAAGAAACGTACCGGCGGCAGCGACCACACAAAACCGTCCGCTTTCCTTCGCTCGCCTCAATCAACGCCTCGCCTCCCATCGACACCTCAGCCGCGCAGACCTCACACGGCATCATCTTGCGAATCGCTTCTCTTTTTGGCATCGGCCATCGCCTCCTTCAGCTTCCACGGTTCAACGATCACTTCCACCCGCCGCCTAGCCGCCGCATTGATCAGCCGTTGGCGAAAACTCGTCCAATTCCAGTCGATCGACAGCCCCTGATCGTTGCGGGCAAACCAGCACTTTTCCCGCAGCGGTAGGCTCGGCTCGTGATAAACCAGCACGCCAAAATTTCGACGCTCGCAAACGCGAAGCGCGTCGTTTATCGATCGCCAAAGAACCTCCGATCGCATGTTGCGCTCCTGTTCGTAGCGCCGCGATATGGCGGCGTCGACCTTCTCCCGTCCGTGCCCCCGACCATGGCCGAAACGATACCGCCAGCCAATCTGCTTTCGCAGTCCGATGTAGCGCCGCGTCTGCGCCCGCAAATAGGCGCCGTCGCCCACATACCAACAGCGGTCTTCCGGAAACTCCATCCGCAGGAACGGATCGAAGGATTTCGTTCTCTCGCCCGCGAGCACCGGGTACAGCTCCGCCCGCGCATCCGACAGTCGCTCCCGCTCATCGAAAAAGGTAACGTGCCAGAACCACTCCTGATCCTTCATCACCAGCTTCGAGTCGGTGAGCTTCCGCGCGCCCGAGGCCAGCGCTCGCAACAGCTTCTTGTGGGGCGCAGGCAAGCGACGAAGACTCAAACCGAGAGTGAGGCATTCGATTGCTTGCGTCGGCCGCTGGATCGATACCGAGAGCGTGTCGTCAAAAGCAACGCTCGCCTTTTTTCCCACCACTGGTATCTCGCGTTTAGTGGTGAACGGAGGTCTGTCGTCGCCGGCTAGAATCGCGTCACGCATCCGCCGCCGTTTTCCCTCTTGATCGAAACCGCGCCGCCAATCGATTCGCTTCGACAACGAGGAGGCGACTGAATTAGCGATCACCGAGGCGACGGCGCCGCTCAGTTCGGGAATTTTCTCAGTGACCGCGGCGTAGAGCTTGGCGTTTTCGCTCTTTTGCTGCACGTCGGGATCGAGGCCGCGAGCTAGTAGTTTGTCTCGCTCATTGGCCGACATCGCCCGCAGACGTTTCCTCTGGCGGTCGCTTTCCGGAAGGCCATGCTGGCGCAAGAGCCAGTCCGTCACCGCGGCGTTTCGGCCGCGTCGACAAAGCTCTCCTATCTCAGCGAGCTCGGCAGCGTGGCGCGGCTCCACTTTCAAACGAAGTAATGTGATCGATTGCATCGCTGGATTTCCTTATGGTGATGGCGTTTTTTTTTCGAACCAATATCGTTACGCAAACGCGGTCAAAACTGGGAATACTCGCAATTCCCTCCCGAACCCATGCCTCGCGCAACGAAATCGATCTTTCTCTAACCGCGTTGGCGCTCGCAATTCCCTCCCGAACCCATGCCTCGCGCAACTCGTTCCCAAGAGTTCCAGATGACCAGGTACTCGCAATTCCCTCCCGAACCCATGCCTCGCGCAACGCGCCCGGATTGCCTGAGCGAATATCTTGACTCGCAATTCCCTCCCGAACCCATGCCTCGCGCAACGAATATGAAGAAGTGGGCCGACGAACTGCTCTCGCAATTCCCTCCCGAACCCATGCCTCGCGCAACTCGCGAAGTGTGCCCCCACGCGGGCCATTTCTCGCAATTCCCTCCCGAACCCATGCCTCGCGCAACTGACCACTTCCGGAGCCGGACCGCATTTTCCTCGCAATTCCCTCCCGAACCCATGCCTCGCGCAACCGGCGCACCGATCATTCCCCGCCGCGACAACTCGCAATTCCCTCCCGAACCCATGCCTCGCGCAACCGATCACCGGGCGCGTGCCGTATGGCTGCACTCGCAATTCCCTCCCGAACCCATGCCTCGCGCAACTTAGGCGGACTCCTTCCGGGGACTCGCTCTCTCGCAATTCCCTCCCGAACCCATGCCTCGCGCAACGGTCTCGACGTAACGCCTTACGCCATCGCCGCTTGCTGACTGGCTCGCTCGTTCAAGTCGCGCTCCAGCGTTTCAATTCGTCTGCGAAGTTGACGATTCTCTTTCTCTAACACCTCTACCTTGGCTTGCAGCTCTGCGATCGTCGCTTCGCTCGTGGATCGTTCCTTGCCGAAAGCCGCCTCGCGCTCCGCAAGTGTCGCCTCCAATTCCTTAACCGACTTTTTAGGCTGGCCATTGGAGCTGGCGCCACTGGTCCGCGCCGCCGGTGGGTTGGCCAGTTCGATCATCGCCCAGACGTTGAAGCCGCGCTGACGCCATGCTTCTTCTTTTCCATTCGCCCGATAGGCGCGCACCAACTGCGCCACCGACGGCGAACCGCCAAAGTGTGAAAACTCCTTTTGCTGAAGCTGGTCGAGCAACGCCCCTTCTCCGCCGCAAGAGTCGACGTATTCGATGTCATCGAGCAGTTCCGAGGCGAGCCGCGCCATCTGGAAGATGTTCGTATGAATCTCCTTCGACAGGCGCTTGAGCTCGGCGTGCTTCTGACTGCTGGTCATTTTTCTGGTCATTCGGAAATCCTTAAGAACATGGACAAAAAAAAGATGGAAGCGATCGCCGGAAAACCGCGGCCCTCCGGGAAGGAATTGCCTCGGTCCATATCATCCGAAGCCTTTTCGGTCTCGCCTTGCGGCGACTCTTGGACTCCGGCGAGAGGCTCGATCGGCGCTCTGGGCCGTTCGACTGCTCGCCATTCAGGGTTGCGAGTCCCTGACGTCGGTTGGTAGCCGACTAACAATGAGGGCCGCGGATTCCCGACGATCGCATTCCGTAAATACATAAGTTCTTTCACGGCCAAAACGGATTCGCAAACCACTTCCCAAACGCCTCTTTATGCCGGCGATCCCACAGCGCCGTCGCCAGCACCAGGTCGAACCGCCCGACGCCATACGGCTTCTCGTTCCACCAGGCCCCGTCTTCGTCGCCGCCATTCCAGACGGCGAGCACAAAGGCGGCCGCTTGCCGATCGGCCGGCGAGAGCTCCGTTTGCGTCGCCCAGCGGGCGAAGCGAAACGCATCCCACGGCGAGCCGCCAACGGCTTTGCGCAGGCAGGGGAATGAAGCGACGAGCGCTTCCATTTGGGGATGAACCGACTCCCGCGAGGCGGGACGCTTGGCGAGTTGGGTGGGCATGAGAAATCGAATGGAAAGTTGAAAATGGAAAATTGAAAATGGCCGACTCAGGCCCCGCCCAGCCTTCCGGTCCGCCGGCGTCGTATGACAGCCGCCGACGGACCGGAAAGGCCAGAGCGGAGCATCTGCTACTTCCCTCCACGGCCGTATTTCGGCGGCCGGCCTTCCCTAAGAAGCCACGAAAGGGGAAGGACAAACCGCCCCGCCACGCACCGGGCCAGCGGGCTCGTCGATGTCTCGCCGCGTCTCGCTTTCACAACGCGGCGACCCACCGTTCGGCGGCCAGAGCGGGCCGCGCGCTTCCTAATGATTTCCGCGGAAAACGGGAATCTTCGCTTCCTTGAGCGCTGAAGACAGCGCCGTTTGAATCTCTTGATGCGTGTCGTCGATCGCGTTTTCTATCTGCCCGGCGATCGGCCGAAGCATGAGCTTGCGCGTCGTCGGATCGACATCGAACATGCATTCGACGCTCCGTTTAACAAACCAATCGCGCTCCTCATAAACATCGACTTTCGCGAACACTCGCTCCCAGCGATCGAGCGACTCCATATTGCTGACCACAGCGTCGACGCTCCGGCCAAGGGTATCGCGGCCGCGATCCACCGTCGAAATCGCGCCATCATGCGCTTGGAAGTCGATCGAGCGAACGGCGCGAACGAACTCGACGTCGAAAACGTCGGTCAGATCGTGGCGCAGCATCAACACGAAATCGCGATGCGGCATCCAGCGTTTTTCAGCGGCCAGAGTTTCAAGAAGCTCAAACGGAGCGGTGTCGGTGAGCGTGGCGCAAATGCGATCGAGACGATCGTCTTGGTCATTCGCCACTAACTCGACGCTGTTTCGCTTGTGCCACACGACGCCTTTCGCCGCCCCCCAATTTTTCGCCGCGTCGACGAACGAGGCAAATGTTTCGACCTCATGCGACCGCGGCTTCGCCTCAACATTGCGCCACTCGAGCTTGTCGCCTTGCTGAACGATCTTCGTACGCTCATCAAATTCGATGACCTTTGCCAAATCCGCTTGGCGGATCGTGGAGGTTAGTTTCTCAAATAGCTCTTGCAGCATGGCTTAGTCCTCGTCCTGATCGATCGTCGTTTGATGGAAGTTGTCGGGGGATAAATCGTTGAACGTCAGCATTCCGCCTTTGCGGTAGCCGAGGTTGTATTTCCGCGTTTTGCGCGTCGGAAAGGTTTCCTTGACTTGCGCGTGCATATCGCAGGTGTCAAACAACCCGTCTTGGTCCAGATGCGGCGAAATCTCAATTTGCAGATTTACAAGCCGCGACTTCTTTTCGCCGGGCCGATCCTCACAGTCGAGCGCCGCCCGCTTGAGCGCTTGGTGGAGCGCTTCCACAACGCGGCCGTTGTCGAGCAGCGGCAGTGTTTCGAGCTTTAACTCGCGAATGGCCATATCTCAAATACTCCTTCTTGCCCCAGGGAAATAGAAACTTCCGTCGCCTCGGCGGCGATCGCTTCGTCGTTAGCGCTCGGCGGTGGAATCGGCTTGTTGCGGATCGTCGCCGCGATGTATCCGCGGAGGCACTCGTCGCAAGTGATTTCGTGCCCGCCGCCCAGCTCGTCGTAGCGATCATCCCCGTTCGGATCGTCGCCGGCGTCAACAAACGCTTGCGCCTTCCCGCAAATGCTGAATGCCAGCCCAGCGCCGCCCACGAGCCGATAGGATCCGGCCCAATGCACGAGGCCGCGCTTATGGAAGTCAACGATCGTCGCCACAGAATCGCTCCCATACGTCGAGCTCGGATAAAGCGATCGGCGGCACCGGCGCCACCAGCCGCGGCGTTGTCGCCCGGACGTAGCGGGTGACGTTCGCCAGGTCGCCGAAGCGAAACGGCAGCTCGAGGTCGCCGAGCCACATCAAGCACGCTTGCACCGCCAGGCACGGCCGCGAGTCGTCATAGCGCAGAACGAACAGATGCCCGTCGCGCTGCAAACGAAGTTCTTTTGTCATGCGGCGGCGTCTCCATACGCGTCGCCGCCCAGGCCCGCGGCCAAGCCGAGCAGCTCGATCGTGAAGTCGTCGCACAGTCGCACCCGCGGCGGCGACCAGGCCGCCGGCCGCGAGACGAGACGCAGGAGGCGCGTCGCTTCGCTCCATTCTTCTTGAATCGCTTCCGCCCGCTGGCGAATTTCCGCCGGCGTCGGGTCGGGCGTCTTCGGCCGCCGACCGCCGTTTCGCGGGAGCGGACGTTCGCCGCTTGCCGCTGCGTGGCGCATGCGCGTGTCGCGATCGCCGCCGCCGATTCCTACCGTACCGCCGCTTGCCGACAACCCATTCTTCGAGAGAGACATACAACATCCTTTCCAACACCGCTCCTAGTCCGGTCGCTTGCCGGCCGCATCGCAGCGGGGGTTGCGGCAAGCGCGGAGAAACCGGCCGGCGCAGCAGCCGGCACGAAACAAAGAACGACCGCGGCCGACCGAGGGACACGTCGAACACCCCTCGGCCGACGCGCGGCCGGTTGACGCAGAAAATCGCCGCTCTTAGCCGGCGTCGCCGGCATGAATCCGCAGCGACGGCGAGAGCTTCGGCTCGGGCAGGTGCGCCACGCCCGAGCGTTTGGTTTTCATTTGCGCGCGGTCGAGATACCGCCGCGTGACGCTGGCGTGCGAATGGCCGAGATAGTCGCGGGCAAACTCTTCCCCTTTGGCGTCGGCGAGAATCGTCGCCGTAAACGCCCGCAGGTTGTGGAAGAGATTGCGCCGCCCGCTCGGCAGGCCGGCCGCATCGAGCAGCCGCCGGTAATGCCGCCGCAGCGATCGCCACTGGCGCCCTTCGTTGCCGCAATCGAGCGGCCAGGGGAAGAGAAACTCGCGCGTGTCGCCGTGCGGATCGCCCGCCCCAATCGCCCGCAGCGCCACGACGACCGTCGGCTGCAATTCGAACCGCTGATCGCAGCGCTGCTTCTGATTGTGGGCCCGCAAGAGGATTTCCCGCCGCGCCAGATCGACGTCGACCAACCGGATCGCCATCACCGCCGAGATTCGCCCGCCCGTGTTGACGACTGTCAACAGCAGCGCCCGCCACCAGAGCGCCGCCGGCAATTCGCCGACGTAGCCGACGAGCGCATCGGCCGCCGTAAGAATCGCTTCGTAGTCCGCCAGCGTCCAGGTGCGCGGCTCGCGTTTCTCTTCGGGAATCGGATCGAGCTCGGGCAGCGACTCGAGCAGCCTCTTCTTGCGGGCGAACCGCCACAAGCTCTTGAGGACGCGATAGAGCTTGTTGGCCGTGGCGACCGAGCGGCCGCGATCGATTTGCCACGCCATCGCATCGGCAAGCAGTTCGTCGGACAGATCGTCGATCGACGCCGGCCGAGACGCGGCTTGCTGACTCGCCAGCCGTTCGGCGAAGAACTTGTCGAAGACATTGAGCTGGCAGCGCGTCTCGGCGATCGTGGCCTTCGATTTTCCAAGGTGACGCAGCGGCCGGTAGCTCGCTTCGTAAAGCGCACGGAGCGAGCGATCTTGCCCAGCGCGTACCGTGAGACAGGAGCTCATAAAGAGTTCTCCAGCGCCTACCCGACTCGCTCCAAGCCTCCCTTACAGCGGGTCTGCGCGAAATTCGGTCCTTGCTTCTCGCGGTCCGACGCGATGCCACGTTGACGAGGAAACCGCTCGGCAGTCGCCGATCCCACTTCGGGGATTCCGCGAGCCAAGCGACGTGTGTCGCCAACGTACCAGTCGCCAGCCAGTCCATGAACGAAGCTCCAAGACTTCCCAGCGGAATAGCGGATACCCGCCGCCGCTTGCGCAGGCCGTGCGGTTTGGAGCGAGGCGCGCGAGGAAACGCAGCGTCAGAAAACCGCCGCCGGCGCGAGGATGCACACTCGCGCCGGCGAACGGCGACTGAACCGCGAACGCGCGGCGGCGCTCGAACCTGACCTGGTGTGTTCCGCGACCGAACCGCGAAAGGTGCGGAAAGCGGTCGCGTCGTTTTCAATCCGAACAGCGACTGAAACGACGCCAAGCGGCCGGGGAAGCCAGAGGCAGGCCCGAGGTAACGGGGAAGAACCCGTTAGAGCTTGTGAATCGTAGGAGTCGCACCTTTGTTGGCGCCTTTGATGTTTCCATCCAAGCGGCGCCGTGCTTGTGTAGCGAAGGTCAATGTACTGATCGCGGCGAGCTTGTCAAGTTTGCGCGCGCTGGCCGAGCGGCAAGAAATGAAAAAGCCCCGCGAAGCGCGCGGCTTCGCGGGGCGTCGATTTCAGCCGGAACAAGTTGCTACACAAGCCCTTACAACGTGCGACGTCGAAGAGAGATCCCGGCTGAAATTTTTTTTGTGCGGCGCGGGGCGCGCTGACGCCGAGGTCTTCGGATTTGTAGTCCGAAGACACGATCAGCCACGCGCATTTCGCGCCAAACAAAGCACCCCCTGGGGGAGTCGAACCCCCGTTCTCGGACTGAGAATCCGGGGAAAAATGAACCGCCCGAGAGGGCCGAGCAGGCGTCTATTGAACGCACTCAAAACCGTTGCGGCCAATGACTTTGCACCACTCGGCGACGACTATTGTTGGCTCTTGATCGCCGTCGAAGAGCACGCTCGCGCGATTGTTGTCGCTGGCGAACAGATGAACGACAACGCCGCGTCGGCAGGCAAAGCGAAGGTTGAGCCCGCGGTATTCGACGACGTCGCCGACCTTCAGGCCGTAGTGCCGATTGGCGCCGACGGCGACGCGGTTAGGGTTGAGGATCATGCGGGTATTGTAGGCGATCGAGAAAAAAAGCGGCGGCGAAGTGGACAGTTAGTATCTTGTACGCTGTACAAGCGTCAAGATGTGGCCTTGCGTGTTGTACTGCGTACAATGCACGCATGAGCAAGCAATGGACGCCCGCGCAGATTCGCAAGCTCCGCGAATCACTGAAGCTAACGCAGGAGGAATTTGCGGCAAAATGCAATGTGGCGCTGAGCACCGCGCAGTCTTGGGAGCAGCCGCCCACTTCCGTACGTCATCGCACGCCGGGCCGCCCGAGCATCAAATGGTTCGAGGTTTTTGAGCAGGAAGTCGCCAAGACCAAACGCGACGCTGACTGACGGACCAGATCGGCTATTTCTTCACGCTCGCGCCGATTTCCGTCGAAAGACTCTTCTTAGCCCCACTTGTACTGCGTACAAGTTTTTTTCGAATGGCACTTGTACAGAGTACAAGCATCGCTATACTTGTACAGAGTACAAGTCACCGCAACGCGGAAAGGAAAAGACTCATGGAAAGAATGACCACCCAAGAAGCGTTCTCCGAACAGCTCGAAGGCTTCCGGCAGATTTCATTAACGCCCATCCCGACGACGCGGTTCGGGCCGCCCCTTGGATGGAGCCCCAGCGGGCCGAAGTCGCCGCCCGCGAGGCATTCGAAGAACTGCTCGCCGCATGGCGGCGGATGCACAGCCCCGAAACCCTTTAAGAAAGACACGGCCATGAGTTTTTACATTCACCCCGACGACGTCGAATCTGGCGAATGGATTCAAGACACCTATTCCGGCTTGGATCCCGACACCGAAAGCCGCTACGACAACGAGGCGGATCGCCGATGGTGGCTTGCCAGCGGTTGCCCACTTCCGATCGTCGAGCGGCCGGCGCCGCGAGTCGATGACGGACTTCCCTTTTAGAACCCCAACCCTTAGCCCCTTCGAAAGCCGCCCCGATGAACGCTACGACCCCCAAAGCCAAAACCCGCCGCATCGTTCGCGACGAGTCGATCGCCGCCAGCCTGGCGGGCGAGCTCGTCAATTGCGGCTACTGGTTCGCTTGCCGGCTGCTCGGCGAGAGCGGCGACCAGTACGAATTCGCCGTCGCCCGCGAGCACGGCGATCAGTTGAGCCAGATGATCGCCACCGCCCGCCACCGCGCCGGCAAATAACCCCAAGAAACACAAACGGCCGCCGGCGTCTTGTCCACGCCGACGGCCAAACCTTAGCCCCTTCGAAAGAGCATCGGTATGATTACTTTGCCCGAAACGCTTCGCTCAGGCAATCCCAAAAGCTACGCCCCGGCCGCCTGGCCAGAGCGGAAACCGCCCGCCAAGGCGCTTCACGGCTTCACGACGCACTCCGGCGCCGTGCTCGATCTAGCCGGCCCGACGCCGGCCGACG
>ERZ761594.256-NODE-256-length-19409-cov-25.970910_pt1 | contig 19409 bp, 17 predicted proteins | sample MGYA00511036_ERZ761594 | MGnify/ENA primary metagenome ERZ761594 (study PRJEB28899, sample SAMN03785561) | bioreactor sludge metagenome | biome: EBPR Sludge; feature: EBPR Bioreactor; material: 0.22µm filtered reactor supernatant | place: Saint Lucia: Queensland... | reverse complement strand
CTGATCGCCGGCCAGCGGGTGGAAATCGCGTGTCAGCAAGCCGAAATCGCCCACCTGAAACTCTGGATCGCCAAGCTGCGCCGCCGGCAGTTCGGGCGTCGGTCGGAACGCGCGGGGACGTTCCTCGCTCAGCTCGAACTCCAGTTGGAAGCGCTGGAAGCCGGCGCGGCCGAAGCCGAGACGCGGATCGAGCCAGCCAGTCCCCGCCCCGCTGCCCCGCCCGCGCCGGTCTCGCGCGCCCTCCCGGCGCACCTGCCGCGCGAGGTGCGGATTCATCAACCGGACACTCTGGTCTGTCCCGACTGCGGCGGCCCCCTCAAGCCCTTGGGCGAGGACGTGTCGGAGATGTTGGACTATGTTCCGTCGCACTTCCGGGTGCTCCGCCACGTCCGGCCCAAGCGGGCCTGCGCCCGCTGCGACCGGATCGTGCAAGCGCCCGCCCCCAGCCGGCCCATCGCGCGCGGACTGGCCGGTCCGGGACTCTTGGCGCACGTGCTGGTCTCGAAATATGCGGATCACCTGCCGCTCTACCGGCAATCCGAAATTTACGCTCGCGCCGGCATGGAGCTTTCGCGTTCGACCCTGGCCGGCTGGGTGGGGGAAGCCGCCGCGCTGCTGCGGCCCCTGGTCGATGCGGTGCGCCGGCACATCTTGAGCGGCTACAAGGTTCACGCCGACGACACCCCGGTCCCGGTGCTCTCGCCCGGACGGGGCTCCACCCAGTCCGGCCGGCTGTGGGCCTATATGCGCGACGACCGCCCCTGTGGCGACCCGACGCCGCCCGCCGTCTGGTTCGCCTACTCCCCGGACCGGCAAGGCCGGCACCCCCGAGGTCACCTGCGCGGCTTCAAAGGCGCGCTGCACGCCGACGGCTACGCCGGCTTCAACGGCCTCTACGAGACCGGTCACATCGTCGAAGTCGCCTGCTGGGCGCACGCGCGGCGCAAGTTCTACGAGCTGCACCGCGCCCACGAAAGCCCGCTCGCCGCCGACGCGCTCCAGCGCATCGGCGCGCTCTACGCCATCGAGGCCGATTTGCGGGGTCAGCCGGCGGACATTCGAACGACGGGGCGCCAAGCCCGCGCCGGCCCGATACTGGACGCCTTCCGAGGATGGCTGCAAAGCACTCTCCAGCAGCTCTCACCAAAGTCGGCCTTGGCCGAGGCGATCCGCTACGCCCTGACCCGGTGGACGGCGCTGACCCGCTACCGCGACGACGGCCGGCTGGAGATCGACAACAACCCGGTGGAGCGGGCGTTGCGGCCGGTCTCTCTCGGACGGAAGAACTATCTTTTCGCGGGTTCCGACGCCGGCGGCGAGCGGGCCGCCGCGCTCTACACCCTCATCGGCACGGCCAAGCTCAACGGCCTCGACCCCGAAGCCTACCTGCGGATGGTGCTCGCCCGGATCGCCGAGCACCCGGTCAACCGGATCGGCGAGCTGCTGCCGTGGAACCTCGTTAAACCCGCGCCCAACTCGCTTGCCATCCCGGCCTTGGCGGCCTAAATCATAGGTTTTTAGACCCGCTTGCACGTGTCCGCGCACATTGCACGCGGACACGCACCCGCCAGATCGTCGCCTATGCGCTGGGCCCGCGCGACGACATCACCGCTCGCTCCCTTTGGGAGCGCATCCCGCTCGCGTACCGCCAAAGCCGACTGTATACCGACCACTTGGAGAGCTATCACAACGTCTTGCCGGCTGACTAACATCACGCTCGCTACCCCAAACGGGGTCCCACTAACCACATGGAGCGCTTCAACAACACCCTCCGCCAACGCATAGGCCGTTTCGTTCGCAAAACCTTATCCTTTTCCAAATCCCTTCAAATGCATGAGAACGTTATCCAACTTTTCTTGCACTACTATAATTTAACCTGCTCTCCTCAGTGAGCCACTACCCCATCTCTGTCATTTGGCTTAATTGACTACACGTTCTAGTAACCTATGAAATTAGCTAGGAGTTTGAGATTATCAAAAAAACTTCACAAGAAGTATTTGTATGATATTAGATATTCAATTAGTACCTCAGATCATTGGCGAAACCATTTATTCTATGAGGAAGATGGAGCGATATTCAAAATCAAAAGAGTTCCATCAAACAATTTGCAAAAGTCACTTCAGAGATATAACCTACATTTTTGTGTCCAACGTAAGAGCATTCCAAATACTGGATGGGTGAGATTCATTTTTTTTCCTCATGAATTCCCAAACCTAAAGGTAGAATCAAAAAATCCATTACCAGGAAGTAAAGAAGAGCGGTTAATCATTTCTAGATAAATATCTAGGGTGTGTCATCAGCTCATTTTCCGGATTCACAGCCTAAAAGGCTTATGGTTCACTTTTTCCAGGATGTGGGAGGGATTTATGGATGTCGAAGAGGCACTACGCTTTGCGGGATGACCGTAAGCGTACTGAACTCCCGCGTTATTGGTGCGGTAGAAAATCCGCCGCTTCACCCAAAGTAGCAAACTGATGTCCGCCGCAGCACTTAATATGGTTCCGGCGAGCGCCACCCAAAAGGCCAAGGATAGCGGTGCCGCCGGCGGTGGGAACATCAGTTGACTGTTCATCGCTGTACCCTGAAAACGAAGCAATGAAATGTTGGCCCGCCGAATGTTTCTTCTATTCCTCGATCATCTTAGCGCGGGTTTCGATACTTCGAAATTTGAGAGTCATCCTCCACTAGGCGGGACAACCAAGGATAACGACCATAGTCGAGATATTTTAAACCGTCCGCCGGCCATTGCTTGTCGGGCTGGTGGCGGCAACGCCACCCTTGCCACCGCAGGCGGTTATCCTCAAGCACCAGCTCGCCGCCGGCATCCGTGCCTTTCATCGTGATCGTGAATTGCGGGTGATCGGCGGGATCGACAAGCGTCAATTGCTGCCCTTCCCAACGGTAGCGATAGACGAATCCTTTGTGCACGGGACTGTAAAAAATATCGACAAAACGCCGCTTGGAATCGAAGGTCCAAACGCTGAAGTAACTTGCTTCAAACGCATTATTCGCCCGCAAGAAGAAACAGTGCCAATGGCCTTCCAAGTCAAAACGAACCGGCGGCGGATTTCCGTGCGGCGGCGGTGCCGCCGAGACGGGAGATTCTTGTGCGCCGGTCGTCAGGCTGACCAGCACCCCGAGCCCAGCCGCGATCATGTTGCGAAAAACCGTCATGGAGAGGTTCCCTTAGACTTTTCGTCTCTTTTGTTAGGTCCAGTGCGGCCTGCGCCGGTTGTAAAATCCGATCCAGTCTCCGAGGCTTGCTCTCGCCCGGCTGCCGGTCTCGAAGGCGTGCAGGTAGACGCACCACAGCCGCTACCCGCAGACTCGTCGCCCCTTTTTAGCCAGTCCAGACGGTTTGAATCGAACGCTTACGGCGTTTCCCAGGGCCGCGCCAAGATCCGCCGCGCAGTCGATTTGACGCCGCGCCGATTGTCCCGGCTGTCCTTGAACACGGACGAAGTAGTTGCGGAAGATCGTGCCCGCCCCGGCGGCGATGGCGCAAGCCGGGCCTTGGGTGCGGTCGTTTTCATAAATGCCGACGCCTTGTTCGGGCGTGACGCGCGGAGAGATCATTTCCAGCAGGTTGAATTGCGAGGCGACTTGAAACAGCGCGCCCGCGTGAGCGGGATCGGCGTGCGCGTCTCGCACGTCGGCCACGAGTTCCCTGATCGCGAACGGCTCGCTTTCAAACGCACTCGCGCCAACCCGGTGCCGCAATTCCTGCAGGGAGGGAAGTTCCAGCCGACCATAACGATAACGCGCGCCGTTGGCCAAAGAGCGCAAATTTTCCCCTTCGATGCGAAGCTGCCGGCGGACCTGGTCGGGAGATTTTTCGCTAAAGCCAGTCAACTGTTCGAACCACGTCATGACGTGAAACTGCGTCGGATCTGAAGCGTTGCGGGTGGGTTCGTGAGGGCCGCCGCATTGGCTCCCGACGAGCCGACACATCATCCGATCCAGAATCGCGGTTTGGCAAGCGCCCGACGTCTTAACGGACGTTTCCCCGTCTGAAAACCGCTTGCTCCGTTAGTGACAAAGCGGCGATTTTGTCGGGTACCTCTTCGGAAGTTCGGCCCTCGCGCCCGTTAGCGGAGCCAATCCGAACGCGAGGGCGGCGGGGCTAGCACCCGCCCCGCCAGGGCAAGAGAACTCTGGCGGGGCTTTGCGAGGTCTGACATTACAATCGCCGCATCTTGATATCGAGAATTTGAACGCGATAGGCGATCTGGCGCGGCGTCATGCCCAGCAACCGGGCGGCCTTCGCTTGCACCCAACCCGCTTGTTCCAGCGCCGCGATCACCCGCTCCCGCTCGCCGAGATCGGGAGTATCCAGATCGATTCTACTGGACGGAGCGGACCACATCGGGCCGGCGCCGCGCGGGTTGAATCCATTGAATTCGATCACATCCTGATCGATGATCCCGCTGGCGCTCATGATCGCGCTCCGCTCCAGGCAATTCTCCAATTCGCGCACGTTGCCCAACCAAGAATGCCGCATCAACGCACGGATGGCGCTGTCGCTGATGGCCAGTGTCCGCCCCTGTTGCCTGCCGATTCGTTCCACCAGAAAGCGCGCCAGTTCGGGAATGTCCTCGGGGCGCTCGCGCAGCGCCGGCATGAAAATTGGCATCACATTGAGCCGGTAATATAAATCTTCCCGGAAGTCGCCGGCTTCCACCGCCGCCTCCAAATCGCGGTTGGTGGCGGCGATGATCCGCACGTCCACTCGAAAGGTTTGACTGCTGCCAACCCGCTCCAACTCGCCTTCCTGCAACACCCGCAACAGCTTGGCCTGAAACGCCGGCGAGATATCGCCGATCTCATCCAGGAACAGCGTGCCGCCGTGGGCCTGCTCGAAGCGGCCCTTGCGTTGGTTGAACGCGCCGGTAAACGCGCCTTTCTCATGCCCGAATAACTCGGATTCCAGGAGGTTGTCCGGCAACGCGGCGCAGTTCAACTTCAGCAGCGGTCCGGCGGCGCGCGGCGAGTTGTAATGAATGGCGCAGGCGATCAATTCCTTGCCGGTACCGGATTCTCCGCGAATCAATACGGTGGTGTTCCATTTCGCCACTTGCCTCACCTGTTCGAAAACTCGCTGCATCGGCTGGCTGCGGCCGACGATGCTGTCGAAACCGTGGTTCCGACGCGCCGTCCGCCGCAAGGTATCGCGCTCGGCCGTCAGCGCGGTACGCTCGCGTTCGACTTCGGCGGCGGCGCGCACGCTGCGCGCCATTAGATTGGCGACCATTTCCAGAAAGCGGGCGCGGTCTTGCAGCCATTGGTCGCGGCAGGGCGGCTGCGCCGCCAGCACCCCGCTGTAGGTGTTGGGTCCGGCCCGAATCGGCACGCCGATGAACGGTAATTCCCGGTCGTACAGGCGCAGTCGGTTTAGAAAGCGCGGTTCGTCGGCGATTCTCGGCAACACCACCTGTTCGCCGCGTTCCAGCACCATGCCCAGCAACCCTTCACCCGGAAAATAGCGGACGGGCTGGCCGTCGGGCGGTGAAATCTGACCGTGCACCGCGCTCACCAGCAGCGCGCCGCTGTCCGGGTCCACCAGCGAAACCACGCCGCGCAACAGCTCGCCGCGATCGTGCAGGACTTGCAGCACCCGTTCCAGCATCTCGTCCATTTGATAGGGTTGGCTGAGGATCCGGCTCACGCTGAACAAGGTGGACAGTTCGATTTCCAGCAATTCAGAGCGGTCTATCACGCGCCCTCCAAGGATCGGTCAAGAACCGTCGGGATGTTGGATGGGCAACATGACATGCCACCGGCAGCCGCCGGTGTAACCGGCATCGAGATCGATTACCCCGCGTTGTTCGTTGACGACTTCCTGGACCAGCGCCAGCCCTAGACCGGTATGAACCGCCGCGCGCTTGGTGGTGAAAAACGGCTCGAAAACTCGCCAGTGCAATTCGGGAGCAATGCCAGAACCGGTATCCTCGATGGTGACCCGCACCGCTTGATCGCTGCCCTCGGTGGCGATGCGCAGCTCGCGAGGTTTTTGGCGGTTGCCCTCCATCGCATCCAGCGCGTTGTCGAGCAGTTGCTTGAACATGCCGCGCAAGCGGCCAGTCCGCGCTGTGACGGCGGGCAGCAGCGGCGCGGGTTTCCAATCGACCACCGTGCCCCCGGCCAGCAGCCGCTGCTTGCACAGTTCCAATGTCTCGCGCAGCAGCTGGTTGACGTTGACCGGCGTTACGGCCTCCGCCGGCACCTCGGGAATCAAGGCGCGCAGCCGTTCCAGCGCGGCTTGGCCGGCGGTGGTGGCCTGATGCAAAGCGTGCCGCAGCGCCGGATCCGCTTGATCGCCGCGCCGCTGGAGCAGGTCGCGGGCGGCGGCGATTAGATTCAAGGGTCCCTGCATTTGAAAAATGGCGGCTTGCAGCGCCTCGCGCATGCTGCGGACGCGCTCTTGCTCGGCCAGCAGCGCGCGCATGGCGTTCATTCCCACCGCTTCCTGCTGGCGCTTGAGCGCGGTAATGTCGTTGGCCATCAACAGCAGATAGCTTTGTCGGACCGGTTTGAAGAAGTGCGCGATATTGCTATCCCGCTCGCGAAACCACACGCCCGAACAGGAAAACCAGCGCGGTTGACCCCGGCCGCCAGGATCGAAGCACACCTCCCGCTCGTGAAAATCTTGTTTGGCGCGGTCGTCCCACGCATAACCCTCGCCCAGCGATTCGCGCAGGGCGCTTAAAAATTCGGCGGCCGGCTCGCGCACCCGCAAATCGCCCACCAGCTTTTTGTACTCGTGATTGTCGAGAATCACCTTGCCGCTTTCGTCGAGCAAGACGATCACCGCCGGGGCGGCGTCCACCATCGATTCGATCAATGCCTTCTGATAGTGCACCTGCTGTTCCAGATGGTGCACGGCGGTCACGTCGCGGTAAACGCCGAGGAAACAGGCGGTCCGCGCGTGTTCATCGCACACCGGCAACACGGTCAACTCGGCCAAATACACCGCGTCCCGCTTGCTGCGGTTGGCCAGCAGTCCCGTCCAAGGCCGGCCGCGCCTGATCTGCCGCCACATCTGTTCGTAAACCCGAGGCGGGGTGCACTGATCCGACAGCATCGCGGTGTTATTGCCGATCACCTCGGCGGGACTATAGCCGGTAACCTCAGTAAAAGCTTGATTAACATAAAGAATTCGAGCTTCAGTATCGGTCAGGCAAACGGCCGTGGTCAGCTGATCCACGATCTTGGGGAACACCCAAGACAGCAAATGCTCGGTGGGCGAACCGCCGCCGTCAGCATCAGTGTCCGGAGAGGAGCGGCCGAAGATGCTGCGATCATTTTGCGGGGTCATGGGCGTACTCGGCGCTGGGACAGTGGAAGGAAAGGGTGATCGACAACTTCAACCATGCAAAACCGTGACCAGTGTCGCGATGGCGGGCTCCCGTGCGGGTGGCGAGCGGAATCAGCCGCTTGGAGTGGGCCTTGTCGTTCCGCGCGAGGGTTGCACCCCAGGCGAGCGCTTTGCGGCATACCCCACAATCGAACTCCATCGGTGTGGGGCAATGTCGCGAACCTGACAACCGCGCGGCCCAAGCAGGTGGCATAAACGGTGATAACCGCTTGATTGCGAAACAAACGGTGGCGGAGCGCCGCGTTGGCATGATTGCTGCCGAAGACCGCTCATAACGCGGAGGCCACCATGCGCGATTACCTGTTCATCCTATTGGGCACGGCGTTGGTCAACAACGTAGTGCTGGTTCGGTTCCTGGGGTTGTGCCCGTTCATGGGCGTGTCCAACAAAATCGACCAAGCTTTGGGCATGGGCATGGCGACCACCTTCGTGCTGACGCTGGCGGTGTCGATTTGCTGGTTGCTGGAGCGCTACGTGCTGATTCCCTTCGACATTCAGTTCCTGCGGATTCTCACCTTCATCCTGGTGATCGCCGGCTTGGTGCAATTTACCGAGATGTTCGTGCGCAAGGCCAGCCCCGCGCTGTACCAGGTGCTCGGCATCTATTTGCCGCTGATCACTACCAACTGTGCTGTATTCGGGATGGCGCTGCTCAACATCCAGCAGCCGAACGGCTTGTTGGAAAGTCTGCTGTTCGGTTTCGGATCGGCTCTGGGTTTTACCCTGGTGCTGGTGCTGTTCGCCGGGCTGCGCGAGCGGCTGGCGCTGGCCAGCGTGCCGGAAACCTTCGCCGGCGCGCCGATTGGCTTTATCGCCGCCGGGCTGTTGGCCCTGGCCTTCATGGGGTTCGCTGGCCTACCGGCCCGCTAGCGCGTTTTACCGCCACGGTCGCAAGCGCGCCGCCCGCCATCGCATCACGTTTATCAGGAGCCTGCACCATGATCGCCGCCGTCTTCATTATGACCTTGTTGGGCCTCGGCATGGGCGGGTTGCTCGGCCTGGCCGCCCGTTATCTGCGGGTGGAGAGCAATCCCCTGCACGAAGAGATCCTCCAATTACTGCCCGGCGTGAATTGCGGGCAGTGTGGCTATCCGGGCTGCGGCGGCGCGGCCGAGGCGCTGGCCGCCGGCAAGGCCGCCGTCACCCTCTGCCCGCCGGGTGGTCCGCCGCTGGCGCAAACGCTGGCGGCAAAACTGGGGGTGGCGGTGGACGGCGCGACGGGCGGTCCGCCGCTGCTGGCCTCGGTCGATGAGGCGACCTGCATCGGCTGCGCGCATTGCGGCAAGCGCTGCCCCACCGACGCCATTATCGGCGCGCCCAAGCAGATTCACGGCGTGATTCAAGACGCCTGCATCGGATGCGGCCTATGCGTGGACGTTTGCCCGACCGAATGCCTGCAACTGCGCCCGGTCGCCACCACCTTAAAAACTTGGCACTGGCCGAAACCGATGCTAAGTTTTGGAGTATAGCCATATGAAATTATTCGATTTTTGGGGTGGGGTACATCCGCTTGGCCAGAAGCATCTGAGCGCCGAGCAACCGATTCGGGAGTTACCCATGCCCGCTCGGCTTTACGTGCCCCTGCAACAGCACACCGGCCGGGCGGCGCTGCCGGTGGTTAAAGCCGGCGATAAAGTGGGCAAGGGCCAATTGCTCGGCCGCGAGCACGGCGGAGTTTCAGCCTCGGTGCACGCGCCGACCTCCGGGACGGTGGTCGCCGTCGGCGAATTCACCGCGCCGCACGCCTCCGGATTGTCGCTGCCGACCATCATGCTGGACAGCGACGGCGAGGACCGATGGGTGGAGCGGGAGCCGCCGCCCGATCCGTTTGCCCTGGAGCCGGAAGCGGTCGCCGACCGCATCGGCGCGGCCGGGGTCGTCGGCATGGGCGGTGCAAATTTTCCGGCGGCGCTCAAGCTCGGCAAGGCGCGACAGGCCAAGGTGCACACCCTGGCGGTCAACGGCGCGGAATGCGAGCCGTACATGACTTGCGACGACCGCCTAATGCGCGAGCGGGCCGAGCCCATCGTCGATGGCGTGCGGCTGATGCTGCACGCTCTGCAAGCGCCGCGCGCGGTGATTGCCGTCGAGGACAACAAACCGGAGGCGGCTGCCCAAATGCGAGCGGCCTGTCAACATGACCGTAATATTCAGGTGGCGGTGGTGCCTGCGCGCTATCCCGCCGGTTCGGCCAAGCAGTTGATCCAACTGCTGACCGGCTTGGAAACCCCATCTGGTGGGCGCGGCACCGATACCGGGGTGCTGGTGCACAACGTCGGCACCGCCTATGCCGTGCATCGCGCCCTTCGCCAGGCGCATCCCTTGATCTCGCGGATCGTCACCGTCACCGGCGGCGCGGTCGTCCGGCCGCAAAATCTGGAAGCCCCCATCGGCGCGCTGGTGGACGATCTGTTGGCTTTCTGCGGCGGCGCGCCCGCTGCCGCCCGCCTGCTGATGGGCGGCCCGATGATGGGCCAACCGCTGCCGGGAACCCAAGTGCCTATCGTCAAAGGGACCAACGGCATTTTGGCGCTGACCGCCGCCGAGACCCTAACGGTCGAGCCTTCGCCGTGCATCCGTTGCGGGCGCTGTGTCGAAGCATGCCCGATGGGGTTGATGCCGCTGGAAATGTCCAAACGCGCCCGCCGCGACGATCTGGACGGCGCGCTGGCGTTCGGCTTGATCGACTGCATCAGTTGCGGTTCCTGCGCCTATGCCTGCCCTTCGCGCATTCCGCTGGTGCAATATTTCGACTACGCGCGCGGCGCGCTCGAAATCCGCCAGCGCGCCGAGCAGAAAGCCAAGGAAACCCGCCGTCTGCTGGATCAGCGGCAAGCGCGGCTGGCGCGGGAAGAACGGGCCAAGGCCGAGGCCGCCGCGCGGCGCCAAGCGGAAAAGCTCGCGGCCAAGGCTAAGGCGCGAGCTAAGACCGGAGCGGCGGCGTGACCCTCTTTCCGACCAGCGCCCCCCACGCCCACGCGCCCGATAGCGTGCCGCGCCTTATGGCGTTGGTGCTGGCGGCGGTCGCGCCGGCGCTGCTGTACGGCGTTATCCTGTTCGGCTGGCCGGCGCTGAATCTGTTGATGGTCACGATTTTGGCCTGTCTGCTGGCCGAAGCGGCCTGCTTGCGGTTGGCCGGCCAGCCGTTGCGGCCGTTTCTAAGCGATGGTTCCGCCTTGCTGACCGGAGTGTTGCTCGCCATGTCGCTGCCGCCGTGGGCCCCGTGGTGGATCGGCGCGGTCGGCGGCACGTTCGCCATCGTGGTCGGCAAACAGGTGTTCGGCGGCATCGGCCAAAACCTGTTCAACCCGGCCATGCTGGCGCGGGTCATGCTGCTGGTGTCGTTCCCGGTCGAGATGACGTTGTGGCTGGAACCGCGCCCGCTTTTCTCCAGCCAAGCGCCCGGTTTTCTGGAAGGGCTGGCGATCACTTTTGCCGGCATTCCCAACATCGACGCGGTGAGCGGCGCGACCGTGCTGGGCCGCATCCGCACCGAACTCGGCCTGTCGCGCGAACTCGGCCAGATTTTGGGCCACTATCAGCCCGGTTTGGCGGGGATCGGCTGGAGCGGCGGCAGCGCCGGCGAAACTTCCGAACTGCTGATCCTGCTCGGCGGCTTGTGGTTGCTGTGGCGGCGGGTGATCGGTTGGCACATCCCGGTCGCCCTGTTGGTGGCGGTGCTGATCCTTTCGGGTAGCCTGCATCTGGTCGACCCGCGACGTTTCGCCGGACCGGAAGTGCATTTGCTGTCGGGCGGCCTGATGCTGGGGGCGTTTTTCATCGCCACCGATCCGGTCACCTCCCCCACCACCAAACTGGGCCAAATTCTGTTCGGCGCGGGCTGCGGGGCGCTGATTTACGTTATCCGCACCTGGGGCGGCTACCCGGAGGGGGTAGCCTTTGCGGTGGTGCTGATGAACGCGGCGACCCCGCTAATCGACCATTACGTGCGCCCGCGCATCTACGGCCGCACCTGGCGCGGACAGTCGCGGCCGGTGCCGGAGCGCTCCAAGCGCCGGACCGCTGAATCCGGAGACGCCGAATGAACTGGGCGTTGCTCAAGCCGGAGTATCGCCAGCGGCTGATCTATCACGTCGTCTTGCTGGGCAGCGTGGCGCTTCTGACCAGCGCCGCCATCGGCGTCGCCGACCATCTGACCCGCGCCGACATCGCCCGCCGGCAATTGGAGGATTTGCAAGTCACCTTGCAGCAAGTGGTGCCCGCCGCTTATTACGATAACGACCTGACCCGCGATACCGTAAGCGTCAAGGACAGCGCTGGCGAAACGATGACGGTGTATCGGGCGCGGCGCGGCGGGCAGGTGCAAGCGGTGTGTTATCAGGTTAGAGCGCCGGGCTACGGCAACACGGCGATGGTGATTGCCATTGGAGTGGATCGCGCCGGCGCGCTGCTGGGGGTGCGGGTGATCAGCCATAGCGAAACGCCGGGCCTGGGCGACAAAATCGAACTGAGTAAATCCGACTGGATTTTAAGCTTCACCGGCCGCTCGTTGACCGATCCGCAACCAGAAAAATGGGGAGTGAAGAAAGACGGCGGCGCGTTCGACCAGTTTACCGGGGCCACCATTACCCCGCGCGCGGTGATGAAAGCGGTCAAGGGCGGGTTGGAGTTCTTCGCCGCTCACCGGGCCTTGTTGCTGGATGAAGCCCCGGCCCAAACCGCCTCCACCACATCGGTTCCTGCGGGAGAAAAGCGTTTATGAACGAGGGCTATCGTAGCATTCTCGCCGACGGCCTGTGGAACAACAACGTCGTCTTTTCCCAAATGCTGGCCCTCTGCCCGCTAATGGCGGTGACCACAACCGCCACCAATGGTCTGGGCATGGGGTTGGCGACCACCGGTGTTTTATTGACCTCTAACATTGTTATCGCCAGTTTGCGCAACCTGATCAGCCAAGAGGTGCGCATTCCGGTTTTCGTGCTTCTGATCGCCGCGCTGGTGTCGCTGGCTGACATGGCGATCAACGCTTGGTTGCACGAACTGTACAAGGTGCTGGGCTTGTTCATTCCACTGATCGTGGTCAACTGTGCGGTACTGGGTCGGGCCGAGGTCTTCGCCTCGAAACGCGCGGTGCCAGCGTCGGCGGCCGATGGTTTGGCCATGGGTCTGGGCTATACCTTGGCCCTTATTTTGATCGGCGGTTGCCGCGAGATTCTGGGCAGTGGCACCTTATTCGCTCACGCCTCGCTGCTGTTGGGTGACGGCTTTTTCTTTCTGGAAACCACCTTGGTCCCGAATTACAAGGGTTTTTTATTGATGCTGTTGCCCCCTGGCGGCTTTTTGGTGCTGGGTTTTCTGCTGGCCGGTAAGCGGGTGCTGGAGCGGCGGCAACGGCGATCAGAGAAAAGCGCCGCCGCGCTCGCGCCGAAGGGGCAACCCTCGGCGTCCTCCATCTGACGCTGGAGCGAATCCACTCAATTCATCCATTCGAACGGAGAAACATCATGCAAGTCAGCGTCGCTTATACCGAACCGGCCCTGCAAGTCTGGCTGTCGTTGGATGTGCCGGAAAGCAGCACGGTACTGCACGCCATCGAGCGATCCGGCATCTTGGCGCGCTGCCCGGAGCTGGATTTGCAGAAGCACAAAGTCGGCGTCTTCGGCAAAATCACCCAGCTAACCGCATCGCTCGCTGACGGCGACCGAGTGGAAATTTACCGTCCGATCACCGTCGACCCCAAAACGGTGCCGCAGCGGAAAATCGTTGTACTGGATGAGGAGGATGAAGACTGAGAGCCTGTCTTCACGGGTTACAGGTTTTGAAAGGCGGCTCATTGGAAGGGGCGGGTCTGAGGGATTGTAAGGCACGGCGTCCATCCCCAACACCCCAAGTTACTCCGGCTAAAAAACCAGATCGTTTCATATCTCTGGGGTGGAAACTTTTTGATGGTGATCACCCCAGATCCTTGGGCAGTTTTCTATGGTAATTAACAGTTCCTCACAATAAAACAACAATTTAATCTTCCTGATCCACGGTGAAATGGAGATCTTTCTATTTTAGCCTACCTTGATTTCGTGCTACACTGATTTCGTGTAATACGGAGAAGATTGTTTATGACGAATCTAACCATCACCGTGGATGACGAAGTCCTGAAACGGGCGCGGATGAGGGCCTTGGAAGAAGAGACCTCGGTCAATGCCGTGTTGGCCCGCTATCTCATCGTTTATGCCCAAGCAGATGAACTCCGGCGGCAACGTCAGGGGTCGTTGGACTCGCTGTTAGCGCTGGCCGAGCAATGCCAAGCTGGGCGAGACACACGCACCTGGACGCGGGATGAGTTGCATGAGCGATGAGGTGTGGTTTCTCGACACCAACGTGTTGGTGTATTTATTTGATGTCGATGCGCCCGCCAAAAAAGCTGTGGCCGAGCGAGTATTTCGCGAGCCGGCAAACCTCCGGTTGAGCACCCAGGTGCTGCAAGAGTTTTACGTCACGGTCACGCGCAAGCTGGGACGACCCCTGCAGCCCGAGCAGGCGTTGCAAGCGGTGACCCATTTTCAAACGTACCCGGTGACGACCATTACCAGTGCCTTGGTCACCCGCGGCATCCAACGTAGCATCGACGCCCGGCTGTCCCTGTGGGATAGCCTGATCGTGGAAACTGCCTTGGCCGCACGGGCGGATCGGCTGGTGACAGAAGATCTCCAGGACGGTTGGACCCTCGGAACCCTGCGGATTTGGAATCCGTTCAAAGCGTAAGATGCCTCGGTCACCTGCCGACGAGAAGCGTGCTGGGCAACCGATTACATCTGGCCACGACGGATTGAAATCATCCGCATAGCTTCTAGCTCAACTGTGAATTTCAGAATGATTTGGCTCATGGGGTGGCGGGCTGGTTTGCGGCCACTGTATCGTTTTCGGAGGGCGGCCGCGCGGAATGTCGGGGGCCGGTTTCACTCGCGGCTTGCAGGGCGGCGTATAGGAAGGTTTTGCCAATCTTGAGGCGCGCGGCGGCTCACGGACGTTCAGCCCGTTGACGCCTATATCGTTTTTAAGGATGCGAGCTTGAATTCCACCTCAACCTCCGTTTGTCGTCCTCTCATCCTGGTCGTCGAGGATGATCCAGAAATCGCCGATATTCTAAGCGCCTATCTGCGGCAGGCTGACTTCCGGGTGCAGATCGCTAACAATGGCGAGGTGGCTTTGCTCTATGCACGGCGATTTGCGCCCGACCTGATGTTGCTGGATCTTAAGCTTCCCAAACGCGATGGCTTCGAGGTGCTCGCGCAATTGCGGGTGGATTCGCAGTTACCCGTGATCGTAATCAGCGCGCTGGCCGACGATCTGGACAAGCTCTCCGCGCTGCGTATTGGCGCCGACGATTATGTCACCAAGCCTTTTAACCCCAAGGAAGTGGTCGCACGGGTACAGGCGGTGTTACGGCGCAGCCGCACCTCGGCCCCAGGGCAGAGCAACACGGCATTGGGCGCGCTTAGCCTAGACCAACGGGCCCACCGGGCCAGCGTGAAGGGCCAGGCGTTGGATGTGACTCTCAGTGAGTACCGCTTGCTGGCGCACTTGCTAACACACCCGGGCCGGGTATACACCCGCGCCGATCTGCTGGATGCCTGTTTGGAAGACAGTGATGCCTTAGAGCGCACGGTGGACAGCCATATCTCCAATTTGCGCCGCAAACTCGACGCCGCGCAGGCCGATGTGCGGATCGCCACCGTGCGCGGCGTCGGCTATCGACTGGAGCGCTCGACGTGATGCGCCGCCTGGGGGGCGAGCTGGCGCGTCTGGCGGCGCTGGCGGCGGCGGTTGCCTTGAGCGTGATGCTTCTGTTGAACTGGCTGGCCTTCAGTGCGATCAGCCTGTATCAAGAAAGCCGTTTGCCGCCAAACCTGCGCGAGGAGCTGCACGCGGAGCAGGAACCGATGTCGGCGGAGCTGCTGACAGCCTTGGAGCGCATCGACGCACAACTTTACGTCGATTGGATCACCGCCGGATCGCTGGCGCTGGGCGTGATGGCCGGCGGGGCTGTCGGGTTCTGGCGCGCCCGACGGCTGGCGCAACCGCTGGTCGAACTGGCCGCCGTGGCCCGCCAATTGCGAGCGGGTCTATCGGGCGCACGGGGGCGCACGGGCACCACGAAGGTACAGGAGATCGAGGATTTCATCGCCGACTTCAATGCCATGGCGGACAGCGCGGAGGCTGCCGAGCGCGAACGCCGCTTGAGCAATGCCGCCATCGCGCATGAGTTGCGCACGCCGTTGACCGTGCTCAACGGGCGACTCTGCGGCATGGCTGATGGCCTGTTCGCGCTCGATCAAACGGCCGTACAAGGCCTGCTGACGCAGACCAGCCTGCTGACCCGCATCGTGGACGATCTGCGCTTGCTAACGCTGGCGCAGGCCGGGCAACTGGCCCTATCCTGCGAAGACTGCGATCTGGCGCGGGTAGCCGCCGACGTTGCAAAAGTCCTCCAGCCCTTGCTGGCCGAGCAGGGCCAGGCGCTGGAGCTGGAGCTGCGGCCCGCAACGGTACGCGCCGATCCAGGGCGCATCCAGCAAGCGTTGCAGGCGTTGCTGCATAACGCCCAGCGTTACACGGGCGGCGAACCGCTGCGCATCGTCAGCGGCGTGCAGGGAGAGCAGGCATACCTGCAGGTGCTCGATCGCGGCCCCGGTCTCAGCGTTGCCCAGGCCGACCAAGCTTTCGAGCGTTTCTGGCGCGGTGAGAGTTCGCGCGGTCGCGAAACCGGCGGCTCGGGGTTGGGCCTGTCGGTAGTGCGGGCGATTGCCCAGGCGCACGGTGGTCTGGCCCGCTACAGCGACCGGCCAGGCGGCGGCGCCTGTTTCGAAATACGCCTGCCTCTGGCGCAACCTGAGTCCGTTGCCGCGCGGCGATAAAATCTACTCCGCTCCACACGATCTCCACAAAACGCGCACCTGACCTGCACAGACGCGCGTTACAGTTCATGCCATACCCCATTTATGACCGGGGGATTTCTTGGAAGAACTGTGAAACCATGCCAGCGCAAACTTCAACCGTTACCCCACCGACTACTTGCATTCTGCCCGCCGCCGTTCTCCGCGCACAGGCCAAGGCCAGGGGGCGATGTAGCGAGCTTGACCTGACGCAGGGCAGTAAAACCACCATCGCCGGCCCGCTCAGAAACCACCCCCGTGCAGCGTGGAACCGCCTACTGGCCCGACCCGTGGTCGGTCTGCTATCGCTGGTCCTGCTGCCCGCAATGATCTGGTTTTTACTGGAGTCAAACCGGGCAGCCACCCCCCAGGGCTGGCTGACAGCTGCGGTACAGCGTCAGGATCTGCGGGATATCGTCAGCGCTGTCGGTACTCTGCGCGCCCAGCTCCTGGTGGAAGTGGGCGCGCAAGTCACCGGGCAAGTGCAGCGCCTGCATGTGAAGCCGGGTGACCGGGTCAGCCGGGGACAACTGCTGATCGAGATCGACGACACCACGCAGAAAAACACCTTGCGCGATGAACAGGCGGCCTTACAGTCCCTGCAGGCGCAAGGCCAGGCGCGCCAGGCTGCTGTCGTGTACGCGCGGCAGACATTGGCCAGACAGAGCCGGTTATACAAGAACGCAGCTATCGCGCTGGCCGAACTGCAGGCGGCGCAAAACGCGCTCGCGGCGGCTCAGGCCGATGTGCGCATGATGAAAGCCCAGCAGCGGCAAACGCGCATCAAGATCGAAACAGCGCAGGCGCAGTTAGCCTACACCCGTATTCTGGCCCCGATGGCTGGCACGGTCGTGGCGCTCAGCGCCGAGCAGGGCCAGACCCTGAACGCGACCCAGGCCAGCCCGACCCTGCTCAAGCTGGCGCAAATCGACACCTTGCAGATCGAGGCGCAGATCTCCGAGGCCGACCTGCAGCGCGTGCGCCCCGGCATGGCGGCGAGCTTCACCCTATTCGGACGGGAAGGCGAGGCCATCCCCACCCGACTGCAGACCATCGATTGGATGCCGGTCAGCAGCGCCGTCGGACAAGCTGTGTATTACCTAGGCCGCCTCCCCGCCGATAATCCTCACGGCGCCTTGCGCGTGGGCATGACGGTGCAGGTCGAGATTCAAGTCGCCAGCGTGCGGCAGGTGCTCACCATGCCGGCCGCAGCCCTGGGCGAGCGCGACGCCCAGGGCCGCCACCGCGTGCTCGTGCTGGTCGATGCAGCGACAGTGCAGGCACCCCAGGAACGTTGGGTTCGCATTGGCCTGAACAATCGCGTGTTGGTCGAAGTGCTGGAGGGTCTGCAAGAGGGCGAGCAGGTCATCACGGGTCGCGCACCCCAGCCGAGCGAATCCGAGACGGAGCTGGCACTGTGACAGCGCCTGTCCAGCCCGTGGAGTCGCCCAGTTCCCGGTCTGACACGCCCTTGCTCAGCCTGCGGGGTGTCTGGCGCCTGTTTGGCGAACCCGGACAGGCAATCACCGTGCTCCAAGATATCAATCTGGATATCCGGCCCGGTGAAATGGTGGCCATCATGGGACCTTCAGGTTCGGGCAAGTCCACCTTGATGAATCTGCTCGGCTGTCTGGATCAGCCGAGCCGCGGCAGCTATCGCGTTCGGGGTCGCGACACCCGAGCCTTGAACGCCAACGCACGAGCGGCGCTGCGCCGCGAGCATTTCGGGTTCGTGTTTCAGCGCTACCAGCTGCTGGCCGACCTCGATGCCCAGGCCAATGTGGAGATGCCTGCCCTCTATGCCGGCGCGACGTCCCGCCAGCGCCGCGCGCGAGCCCAGGCGCTGTTGCAACGTCTCGGTCTGGGCGATCGTCTGCACCACAAACCCGCTCAGCTCTCAGGCGGTCAGCAGCAACGGGTGTCTATTGCCCGCGCGCTGATGAACGGCGGGCAGGTGATACTGGCCGACGAACCCACCGGCGCGCTCGACAGCCTCAGTGGGGCGCAGGTCATGGCTTTGCTCAAGGAGCTGCACGCTGCGGGACACACCGTGATCGTCGTCACACACGATCGGCAGGTGGCCGCGCACGCGCAGCGGATCATCGAAATCGCCGATGGCCGCATCGAGCGCGACAGCGCTAGCCAGCCATCCGGCGCAGCCGCGCCGGTGTCGCCCGAGGAGACGAGCGGCCTCACCAGAGCGGACGGGCCGCCTACCACGCACCCCCGAGTGCCAGGGCGCTTCAGGGCCAGCGGCTGGAGCCGCTGGCAGGCGTCCGTCAGCATGGCGCTGGGAGCCTTGTCGACCCACCGGCTGCGCACGGCGCTGACCCTGTTGGGCATTGTTATCGGCATTGTCTCGGTCGGCTTGGTCAATGCCCTCGGCGAGGGATCCAGACAGCGCATCCTGAGCGACATGAACAGCCTGGGCACGCACACCATCGAGCTTTTTCCGGGCGTCGGCGCGGGCGACCGGCGCGCGGAAAGCACGCGCACCCTCGTAGTGGCCGATGCGCAGGCCGTGCGGACCTTGCCCGGCGTGGACAGCGTCACGCCGCAGGTTCAGCACAGCCTCACGCTACAACGCGGGGCGCTGGAGAAAAATGCCACTGCGGTCGGGGCGAGCGCCGACTACTTTCGCGTGCGCGGGCTGCAACTGGCGCTGGGCCGCGAATTCGATGAGCAGGCGGTACGGCACATGAGCGCCGACGTGGTTATCGACGCAGCGACGCGGAAAATCTTTTTCCGGGCGCATGAAAACCCTATCGGCCAAACCCTGCTGGCGGGTCAGGTGCCCTTGCGCGTGGTGGGCGTGACAGCCCGAAACGACCTATGGAGCAGCGGCGGCCTGACGCTGTGGCTGCCCTACAGCAGCGTGATGGCGCGCATGACCGGCACCACGCATCTGCAGCAGATGACGGTGCGCGTGCGCAGCGACCATGCCGCGCGGAATGTCGAGCGCGACATCGTCGACCTGCTGACGCAGCGCCACGGCAGCCGCGATTTTTACCTGCATAACAGCGACACTTTGCGGGCCACGGTGGAAAAAACCACCCGAGTTTTGCAGGGGTTGATTCTGTCGATTGCGGTGATCGCGCTGCTGGTGGGGGGCATTGGCGTGATGAACATCATGCTGGTCAGCG
>ERZ761594.254-NODE-254-length-19560-cov-19.373597_pt1 | contig 19560 bp, 20 predicted proteins | sample MGYA00511036_ERZ761594 | MGnify/ENA primary metagenome ERZ761594 (study PRJEB28899, sample SAMN03785561) | bioreactor sludge metagenome | biome: EBPR Sludge; feature: EBPR Bioreactor; material: 0.22µm filtered reactor supernatant | place: Saint Lucia: Queensland... | reverse complement strand
GAGTCTTTCTGGAGCAAGCGCAAGCTTCATCTGACAAGAGAAATGCCGATCCGTTCGTGGTCTACGGCTATGCCTCTGGCGGGCAAGAGCATGAATTGCGCACAGGGAATGGCTACGAATTGCTGATCGATGTCTTGTGCATCGCGGATTCGTTCTCCCTGTCTCAAGCAGGGGCGGCTCGTATCTCGGAGTTACTTGCCGACTCTGGCACACAGGATGCACATCCAGCGCCCATGCTATTGAATGAGTGGGAGATCATCTCTGTCGCTGAGGAAGGCGTGATCTCAATGCAGCAGGTCGATCAGACCCGTCCCATTTGGTTGAATGGGGCAATGTACCGTTTCTATCTCTATCCGAAAGGATGATCACCAATGGCACGCTTAAAAGCAGGCATCAGCTATTTGACGCTTGACGGGGTGGATGTCTCGGCGTACTGCCAAGACATCGACATCACGGCGGATAATGAATCAGAAGACGTGACTGCGGGTAACGTCACGCATGAGATGCTTCAGCCCGGCATCAACACCACGAAAGTCACCTTGAACTTCGTGTACGAGGTTGGCTCGGTGGGGACGCTGCTTGCCAAAATCAAGCGCGGCGCAATGCCCGTCATGGACTGGGGTCCCGAAGGCAACGTGTCCGGCAAACCGCGCCACACACAGCAAATCATCATCACCTCAATCAACAAAAAACAGGACAAGCGCCGGACAATGACGGTTCTCGCTGTTTCGGCATCCGGCGCGGCGGCGCCAACGAATGACATGGATGAAGGAGCAACCTTCTAATGCCTGCTGAAAAGCCTGTACTCAAGCGCGTATCGTGGCGTGTTGTCAAGCAGATCGGGGCGCTCGACTATGAGCGGCAAGCAGCAAAAACAGGCGCAGAATTTCTAGCCGTTTGGGAAAAAATCCAAACGGTTCTTGCCGAAGTGATTGTCAGCGTCCCCCGCTCATGGCTCATGGACGATGCGCCAGCCTCGTTGAATTTCGCTGACCCATCCGCTTTTGATTACCTTACCCGTGAGGCAATGGTTGAATTGATCAGCCTCGTCTCCGGTGGAGAGGAAAAAAAAGAGCCGAACAGCTAAACACGTGGTGGTTCGTCGCCTGCGCTGGGGGTGATGTCGATTTCTCCCCCGATGAGGAATGGGCGATTTTTGAGGCAAAACTTGCTCTACTGTTAGGAGTTCTGCCCTCCGCATTGGCAGGCGAGGACTATGGTGCTTTGCTCGCTATACTCGCCGTTCACGACGCTGAGCAGCGGGCAAAAAGCCCCGGAAACGAGACCGATCAGGCAGGCGAATAGGGAGGTGCGATAACTAAACATGGCTACCAAAATCGCCTCTCTTTTCGCCGATCTCGATCTGAAGGACGGCATGACGGGGGGACTGAAAAAAGCCGAGAAAGGGCTAGACAGTCTCTCCGGTAAGGCAAAAAACGTCACGTCCGGCATTGGGAGTATGTTTGCTGGGTTGGGCGTCACCCTCTCCGCAGGCTTGGCGATCAGCGGCGCATTAGACATTGATCGTCAAATGGCAAACATCCGCAGCGTGACCGGAGCTACGAAAGCTGAAATCAGCACGCTGCGCGGCGAGCTTCTCGCTATGGGGTCATCCTCGACTCTTGGTGCAACCGCCACTGTCGAAGCGTTTTACGACATTGCTAGTGGTGTTACTGATGCCTCTAAGCACATGGCAATCCTTACCGCGTCGATGCAGCTTGCCGAAGCAGGTCAGGCTGATCTAAGTGGCGCGACAAAGGGCATGATCTCAATCATGAACGCCTACGGCTTTGCCTCCGAAAAAGCGAGCATGGTCAGCGATGTTTTTAGTCGTGCTGTCGGACTAGGCGTCGGCTCGATGGATGAATTTGTTGCCGCCATGTCCCCCGTTGGCGGAACGATGAACGCTGCGGGTATCAGCATCTCCGAATTCGGCGCATCAATGGCGCTTCTCACGAAAAAGGGTGCTACAGCGTCTCAGTCCGCTACACGCCTTCAGGCTGCCGTCACTGCTCTGTTGAACCCCAACACAAAACTTACTGCCGCGCTGAAAAGCGTTGGCGTAGAGAGTGGCTCGGCATTGCTCAAGCAAGAGGGCTTGGCAGGCGCGTTGCGAAAATTAAACGAGGCGGTGGGTGGTAGCACCGACGAAATGGCGAAAATGTTGGGCAGCACCGAGGCGCTTCAAGGTGCGTTGGCATTGCTTGATCCATCGTCATTAGAATTCTTCACACTCTTTGATGAGGGTCTGGCGGGCGCTACAGCCACCGCCCGCGAACTCCAGCTTGACTCGCCCGCCGCTAAATTTGACATCCTCCGCAATCGAATCGAGGGAGTCGTTTTGCAAATCGGAACAGCCCTCTTGCCCATCTTCAGCCGCATTGTTGATTTTATCGCTCCGGTTGTCGAAGGTTTGTCTAAATTAATTGGTCAGTTTGGTGATTGGGCTACCACCAATCCAGAACTTGCCGACACCATCACAAAGGTCGCTATCGGCATTGGCGCTTTAGTTCTAGTCATTCCCGTGCTGTCAGGCGTCGCCGCCGCTGCGGGTAAGGCGTTGGCATTACTCACATCGCCGCTGATGCTGCTGGCTGGCATTGCGGTACTGGCAGGCGGCGACGCCATCAAAGCGACACTCGACGGGGTTCGTGATGGGTTAGGCGGCATAGTCGAAGGGGTCGGTTCGGGCGATCTCAGCAAAATTGGCGTGGGCATAAAATCACTCGCAGATGGCATTGGGGCAATCCCAATGGGCGCGGCTGAAAAGATCGGGGGCATTCTTGGCGTCAATGTGCGCGAAGGGCTTGCCGCGTGGTCATCCATTCCCGACAACCTCGGCACAATCCTCTCGACAATTGGCGAGAAGGTGCGCGGTGCATTTGCCATCCTCCTCAGTCCTGATCCAACGGTAGAGGGCAGCCTCGCAAAACTTTGGAATGACGTTTTCGGAGCGGAAGGCGTTATAGGGAAAATCGTTTTCGGGCTTTTCGTTGGCGAGGAAAGCGTGATTGGGCGAGCGGTAGCAGCAGCGACAGGCATCTTCAGCGGGCTGATCAACATCGGGCGAGAAATCGCGGACAAGATTGGTCAGGCGTTCACCGCTCTGATCACGATCATCACCTACCCCTTTCGGGCGGCGATCAAATTCATTGGCGAGGTGCTGATGAAAGTCAGCGAAGCTGGTGGCATGTTTTCGCATCTCTATGGCATGGGTACGAAGTTGATCGGTGCATCGGGCATCCTCGCTGACGGCACGGATATGTTTGGCAAAGACACCTCCGGCTACGGTGCAGGAGATCGCAACGAGATGGGAAACCTCGCCAAACTGCAAGGGCGTGCCTCCGGCGGTCCCGTTTTCGCGGGCAGACCCTACATTGTCGGCGAGCAGGGACCCGAATTGTTCATCCCCCGCAGCGGCGGGGGGATCGTCCCCAATCACGCCATGCCGCGCAGCGGGGGCGGAAAGACGGTTGTCCAGCTTCATCTTGATGGCAAGGTCATTTACGAAACCATCCTGAAAGAGCGCCGTGCCGTCAATGCGAGGGACTTCTGATGCCCCCTCAACAGATCACCTACACAGTCGAGATTGACTGGGATCGGGATGGCGCATTCTCCGGCTACGACGATGTTTCAGCATATTTGATGCGTGACGGCGTGCGCATCAGCCTCGGCATGGACGACCTTCTAACGGCGCGGATTGCGAATGTAGGCTCATGCGAATTCACCCTCTTGAATTCAGATCGGCGCTTCAGTCCGGCTAACCCTAGCAGCCCTTACGCCGCCTCCGGCTGGACCCGCCTCCCCGTCCGCGTCAGCGCCACACACCTCGGCGCAACTCATACCCTGTTCCGGGGGTACACAAAATCGTTCACCCCCGCCTCAGGTCTAGTAGCAAATCCCTCCTGTCGGGTCTTATGCGAAGACCTGCTTGGGGTGCTGCAAGGTCACGAAATTCGGCTGCCCGTAATGCGTGATCAGCGCAGCGATCAATTGGTGCGCCACGTCGTCAACGAGGCACTTTCCGCCCCCGTCGCCACTGGACGCTTTGACTTCACCGCGAATCCAGCGAATAACGACACTGTAACCGTTGCGGGTCTAACCTACACCTTCAAAACCGCGATCAGCACCGCGAACCATGTCCTGATCGGCGCAACGGTCTATGAGACGATCAGGAATTTAGTCGCTGCTATCAACGGTTTGGAAGGCTCAGGCACGCTTTACGATTCCTCCAGTAGCCGTCCGCGAACGGTCACAGCGTCCGTTTCCGACAGCTACTATGAGATCACCCGCCGCGCCGCGCCCTTGCGTTGGTATCGGCTTGGTGAGACTTCCGGCACGTCGGCAGCGGACATTGGCGAAAATGGACGGGCGGCGACGTACACGGGTTCTACGCTCAATCAAACAGGATCGCTGTCCGGCGATCCCGACAAGGCGATCCTGCATGACGGCATCAACGATAAAATCGAAATGCCCGTCATAGACCTCACTAGTCGCTCATTTTCCGTTGAATTGTGGTTAAAGCCGACCTCGCTCGCCTCGGTGATGCTTGCTTGGTTCTTTTACTTCGGTACGGGAACGGGGCAGCAGGCATACCTCCAAACCGGAACAAGCGGGGAGGTAAACGCGGGCATCGAAGGCGGCATTGTCGGTAGCGCAGGCGGCGTGATCAGCGTGGGGACGTGGGCGCATACCGTCATGAGTTACGACTACAAGACGCAAACGGTCTCGTTCTACGTCAATGGGACATTGATCGGCACGGCGTCAAGTGCCGGAATGACGGCGCAATCAACCTTTATGAAGATAGACGAAACATTCGCGGGATACCTTGACGAATGCCTTCTCTGGGATCGTCCCCTCACCGCCGCCGAGATCACCGTCCGTTACGCCGCACGCACAATGTCTATTGGCGTAATGATCACCGCAAAGCTGCGTGGCGCGGCAGGCAATAGCGAGACCATCAGCAAATCTAGCACCGCGATATCCGTTACCGGAGCAACCCTTTCCGGTGGTACTGACTACCCCACCGGGCTTATCACCACAGACACAGGCAAAGAGACCTTTGCAATTGCAGGAGATTCATGGGAAAGCACGAACGCCATGTCCGCGCTTGGCGATATAGTCAACAGCGAAATCGGTGCGCTGTGGCTATCAAAATCGGGAACGATCATCTTCAAAAATCGAGATTGGCAATTCACGCGCCCCGCAGCGTCTATCGCGCTAATTTTGTCTGGCGAGCCTTACGCCGAGGGCGACACTGAAGACCTTTATAATGCTGTCAGGATTACGGCTACGCCCCGCCAAACCCTCGCCTCTGGCGTGGTGGCACGGGCAAATTCCGTTGTGGAGGTTCGTCCCCGCAAGGATGCTGAACAATCCGGCGAACCCGGCGCGAACAAGCTCCGTTCAAATCCTACGGATGCTCGCTCGGACTACGTGACGACGATTAGCCTGAAATATGTCGATCCCGGTACGGGAAAGATCAGCGGCGCGGATGAACTTGTGCTGCCGCCCGCACCCGCGACAGACTACACAGCATTCGATACCCCCTCTGGATCGGGTTTCGACTATACCCTCAATGGGCATCTCTCATTTGGTGTCGTGGCGAAGGGTAGTGGTATCGAAGTAGATGCCCAGACCCGCACAACAGGCAGCCTGTTCCTCCGCACGTTCCAAATTCGCGCACACCAAATCATTGTTGCCTACGATCCGGTTGAGATCGTGCGCGAAAACGCAAGTAGCGTGGCAATCTATGGTCGCCGCCTTCTTTCCTACGCCTTGCCCCTGCCGACCTCTGCGCAGCTTGCCGAATCGCTGGCGAACTACCTGCTATCCCGTTATCGGCTTCCCGCATTCAGAGTCAAAAAGGTTGACTTCGACAAGCAGATAAAAATCGGATTATTTTCACTGCTGAGCCTTGAAATCGGTGACGTATTGAAGATCACCGATAGCGCTCTTGGCATGACGGATAAAAAATATCTGATCGTTGGCTTGGATATTACCATCAGCATGATGGACAAAGTGACTGTCCAAGCGCGTGTTTTCCGTTTAGACGACGAAACCTATGGCGTCTATGACGATGCGACATATGGAAAGTACGACACCACCGCCCGCTTTACGATTTAGGAGAAAGCAACATGGCATGGACAGCACCAAATACCATCGCCGCTGGCGACGTTCTCAGCGCCACCGCGCACAATACCTACCTGCGTGACAATCTAAACTACCTGCATACGGGACGACCTGCTGGGGTGATCGCTCGCAACAACGGCGGCGTCTACAGCATCGCAACTGCGACGGGCTGGGCAGCAATAGATAGCACAAACCTCGCAAACACGCTCACGCTCACCACAGGTCGCGTCCTGATCGCCTGTGTGGGTAGTTTTTACGCGGATGCCTCTTCGCGGCTACTTTCGCTCGATGTTGATCTCGATGGGACGCGCATCGGCGGAACAGATGGGATCGTCAAGAAAACGCTGGATACCAACGCGACGGCGATCAGTTTCACGATCATGAAAGTGGGTCTCAGCACCGGGTCGCACACCTTCAAACTGTTCTGGAAAATCGGCGCGGGCATTGGCTATCTCTTTTCCGGCACAGATGTGCAAGTTCACTTCACTGTCGCAGAATGGTAGGATCGTCTCATGGACACGGCTACATTGGTCTGGTATTTGCGCAAAAAACGCCGCGCACTGGCGACCCGCTCATCACGTATCCTCGCCCTGAATCCGCTTGGCTATTGGACGCTGCAAGAGGGGACAGGGGTCACGGCAGTAGACTCGTCAGGCAATGGCTTAGACGGGGCGATCACGGGCGCTGCGTGGGGCGTTCAAACGGGTACAGACGGCACGCCCGCCCTTCATTTTGACGGCGTGAACGACCTCGTGCTGATGGACGAAACAGCTATTCTTCAGCCCGACAGTGCGCTTTCCCTATCCCTATGGGCGCGGGCGGAAGCAGGGACGGGTTGCGTTCTCTCAATGGACGATGGGTCATGGTCATACGCCTACGGCGGATTCGGCTTCCCCACTTTTCAAGTGCAAAACGGGGGTAGCGTCAGCACGGCGGGATCGTTCACTGCTGAAATTTGGGAACACTGGCTATGGACGTACAGCGCGGCGACGGGTGAACTGAATGTTTATCGTGACGGTGTTCTAGAGGACACAGGTTCAAGCGCTCCAGGAAACATTTCGTATGCCGCCGGACTGCGCTTGCGTATTGCCCGCCGCGTGGGTCATTCGTGGTTCGCCGGGGCGTTGCAGCACGTAGCGATTTTCGGCACAGAACTCACGCCCGCTGATGCAGCGGCACTGGCAATTTAGGAGATTGATCATGGCATCATGGCACGGCTATTTTCTGATTGAATTATCAGGTGTCTTCACAGCAGCGACAGACGACGCACTTGAGTTTCTTCGGGATGCGCTGCTATTTGCCCTCGGCGGATCAGAGAAAGACCTTATCCCCGGTCTGATCACAGATTCCGCAAAGACCCGCACCGACCCCTCTCGCATCCCACACGCGGGCTACTCCCCCGACGGACTCCATATCATCATGGACGGCGATTGGTCGCTCCCACCGGGGAAGATCAATGTCCTCGATCTCTGGGAAAAAGCGATCCGCGTCCGTGTCAATGAACGCGCCGCCAACACAGGCGAAAAAGAGGCAGACATCTTGGCGATCATCGTCCCCGGCGCAACAGACGACATCCTTCGCCATGCCCTCGATTCCGCAATAACGATCACTCTGTTGGATGGGGATCGAGACGCCAGCCGCGAAAAAGCGCGGGCATGGATCGCCCTTCATTCTGACAAATGGGTCAAGCCCAAAATGCCGAAGTAAGACAGGAGAAACCTCATGAACAAAACAAAGTCCGGTATCGAAATCGCCATCGCCAATTTCTTCAAGCGTCTGTTGGGCAGCCGCAAAATGTTGCTTGGTGTCTTTGGCTTGGTGGGGATCATCATCAGCTACCTCGCCCCCGAACTCGCCCCCCGCGCAAACGAGATCGCTGGGGCAATCTTCACACTGATTGCAGTCGTGGCAGGCTTGATCGCCGCCGAAGATTCCGTCAAGGCGTGGGCGTCTCGCCCAACCAATTGGCAAATCGCCGTAGAGGACATTCTCGATGAACTCCGCGCCACCCTCCCCGACAAGCCCCCTGTAGAGGGCAACGGCGGCGCTGGCTAACGGCGGCAATCCTCCCTCAGAACCAAAACGCCCCTCGTTACGGAGGGGCGTTTTTTATTTCTATTTACGACTTTCTTGACAACTCTCTAACAATTTACCCCTTGTCATGTTCTCGTATCAAGATTATACTGTTCTCATCACACAAAAAAAGACCCCGCGCTGCTACCAACAGCCGAGGTCATGAGAAGGGAACGGAAGATGTACCCCTCTAAGCAAGAAGTATACCAGTATTTGTCGTCCTTAGCAAACTTGGCGGCGGAGCAGTGGCTCCAAGCCGCAGACGTTGACGACACTGAAACTGCCGCTTGGCTGGAAGAAGTCATGGACTTCTTCGCCGCCCAACAGCGGGCAATCGCCCGCATGTCACCAGCCCCATTCCGGGAATGGTGCAAATGGTGGGTTCGAGAAATCGAACCCCACATGCCCGCCGTCGTCTAACCCTCTCCCCCCCCTCCCCCGCCGTGCCGTCCGGCAGGGGAGGGGAAACCAAATCGATCAGGCGGCACAACCCGACCCGGCGGTTTCCGGGAAATAGGAGAACAAGATGTTCAAGAATCAAACCAAATTCAACAATGATTTTTCAATCTCGGCAGCCGCGGCGAAAGCCAAGGCGGTCTTCGTCGCATCGGACCTAGAAGCTTTCGTCGCCTCGAGCGGCGCGAAAGGGCTGGTCGAAATGACGTGGGAAGACTTCATCCCTGATGGTGTATTGGTTGGGGAACGTGTATTCTCCCCGTCATGGGGAGGGGATGCGCTGCTCCGCGCCGCCTCCCAGGGGGGATCGCCGCTTGCAGTCGCCCGCATCGCCCAGCGCGCAGGGATACTTTCCGAAGTGATTGAGAAGGCGCGCCAGAAACGCGCTGCCTCTCGGCGCTGGCGTGGTAAGTAACAATTTCCCCCCTCTCCCCCGCCGCGCCGTCCGGCAGGGGGGTAGGGCAACATTAGACGGCAACAGGAAAGGAAACCACCATGTCGTATTATGATAAAATGTGTCGCCGCCTCGAGGCGGCACTAGACGAATTCTGTAAACTCGTCCGCGCTGAGGCAGCCAAGCCGCCCGTGCGCAAGTCCCTTCTTGCCCAACCAGTCCACATGCCTCTTGCCGAGCGGGATTCCGTAGTTAAGGCATGGCTGGTTATCCAGCGTGCCGAGGCGATCTGGCGTTCTGCCCGCCGCGCCGCCCGCTTGGAGGCTCGTCGGGCAGAATGTGGTCGCCTGAACGTCCTGTCCGCTGCCAAGCAGCGTGACGACACTGACGGGCTGTACAAGAAATACAACCATCTCTTTCCGTGCCTTGAGTGGGCGCGGGTCGTGGACGGGATCGTAGTGGAATCATGGGCAGTCGGAGTGGGGTGCCAAATTCAATACGGGCGCGAACACTTCCGCCCAGAACTGTTGGGCGAAACGCCCCATAGCCTCAAGGAAGCGGGCTACGTCAAAGCCATTGAATGGCTTGACGAGGAAGACCTGCCACTCCCCGTTCTGCCGTCTATTTCCGTTCCAGCCGACATTCACGACGCGATTGCAGACGCGCTCGCAACTGCCTAACCCCCTCTCCCCCCCCGCCGCGCCGTCCGGCGGGGGGAGGGCAACCATCGAACGACGGCACAAGAAAGGATGAAACCATGACAACCCCGATGGGGAATTTGGCGTTGATCGCCAGCAAGTTCATTCCGCCCAACGTGCGGCGGTCTCAGGTTTTGACGGGCAGCTACCGCCCGTCCCGGTGGGATCAATCGAGTGCGGATGTCAGCCCGCAAATTCCGCTGATTGTAGCAATCGATGTCCTCCAGTCCGCTGATCGCCGCCTGTTCCCCGACGCCCCGGCACTTTCAGAGGCGGTGACGGGGGCGCTCGCCACCGTGTACGGCAGTGATCCGGCGTCGCTGGCGGCGATGCGCGAATTTGCCGACGCCCTTCTGCTGCTGCTCGGCGCAGACGCGCTGAGCGAGGGTGGCGGGCAGTTGGCAAAGAAAACGAACGCGCACATGCTTATCGCCGCGTTCGGCGTAGCTATCCGCCACGCGCTGGAGGCTGAGTGAGCAGCCAAGACCCCGCCGCGAAAGCGCAAGCGGCGGGCTATGCGTGGCGGATCGCCAACCCTGACGCCAACCCGCTCGATACGGAGGCGAGTCGCGCCGTGTGCGGTGAGGATGCGACCCTCCGCGCCGCGTGGCTAGTCGGCGTGCGGGATGCGGACATGGCGCAGCTTCCCATCCTCTCCATCCCCGACGCTGCGCGGCTCGCCAGCATGACCGCCCGGTATCTCAACAACGAGATCGCGGCGGGGCGGCTGAAGGCGCAGGGCGAAGGCAAGATGATGAGATTGACCTACGCCGAGTTTTGGCGCTGGTTGTCCGCCCCGGGACGTGGGCGACGGCAGAGAGGATAGGAAAATGTACATCATCATGGGGTACATCTCAAGTCCCCTTATGCGAGTGGGGGTGGACATCTACGAGGGAAAGCTGTGCTATATCATGCAGCACAGCGAGGATCAGGCGGTGCTGTTCGTGCTGACGCACGATCTGCGCACGGACTACCTCGCCACACCGCCCCCGCCCAGACTCTCGAACTATCATGCCGTGTTTGCCGCCCTTGCAACGCTGCCAACAGGCGTGCTTACCCGCGCCCTTCAAGACCCTCGGCGTGCGCTGTTCCTCGCGCCATACGTCACGATGTTTGCTAGTGCGCAAACCACTGGTGACAGGCAAGAGCTTGTCCGCCGTGCCGAGGAATACTTCTCTGAATGGCGCGGGATAAACAATCCCGCGACGGCGCGTCAAGTATTGCTTGAAAGCCTCGATACGCACGGCAGCGTCAAGGACAAGGGCTTATACGCTCTGATGGTATACCACGCACTCACGGCAGACGATTGTCTTGAGCTTGCCATTGAGGGTGTTCGCATTTGCACCACCAGCGCCGCCGAGCCGATCATCAAGGGGCTGACCTTCGCCACTGGTGGACAGGCGCGGCAAGATGATATTGACTTCCTGTGCGCACACGATCTCCCCGCCTCCGAAAGTGATCGTGATCACTGGATCACTTGGAGTCTCGAAGGCGGCATGGCGTCTGAGGAAGATAGGCTGCTGTCAACCGCGTTCACCAAGCAGCTTGTCGATGAAGCTGCCGCCAGTCACCGTCCGCCGCTCGTCGGGCAATTCCGCCTGTCATGGACGGGTGGAACGTTCCTCGATGATGCGGCAAAGATCGACCACCTGCGCGTATCGATCAAGCACAATGGGTTGTGGCTTAGCGTCGTCCATGAGCCTGATACCCGCGTCGTGGCGTGGGGTTGGTGGTCGCCAATGGGCGACAATTTAAATATAGAGTTTTCGGATCGCTATGCGTGGGCGATCCGCATCCTCGCAGCCTCAATCTGGCGAGATGCCACCATCGTCCGCGAACGCGCCTTCCCCGAACAACCGCGATCAGCAAAGAATCCGCCCCGCCCCAAAAGCGCGGCAGGGGAGAAGCTGGTCGTCCTCCCTCGCACCATCACCACACGGTCATGGGGCGACCCCTCTGAGCGCAGCGCGATTGAGAGCCGGACGATCCGTGCCGCGCACGCGGTGCGTGCCTTCTACCGCCAGCAGCCTGACGGCTGGCAGACAAGCGAGGCAGCCCGCGAGAACGCGATCAACCTCGGCTACGCGCCGCCGCCCGACGGCTATACCTTCGTCCGTCCCCACCTGCGGGGCGGGGGAGAGGAACAGGCATCCGCCGCGCCCGCACCCCGCATCGTTTGTCGAGGTCTGCTTACGGCGCTGACGGTTCTGGCGAAAATGAGATAAAAATCGCGGTTGGTCTAAAGAACCCCCGACAGATTCGACTCGCATACGCAAAGATTGCGTTCTTGCCGTATTAGCTCTGATACGCCATGCACCTCATCCGTTCATCGCACTCACTCAATCTGTGCGATGGACGGGTGCCGCGCACACCAAATCATTGATCAACCTCGCATTGTCCGTCGCCACGTCGCGCAGCGGACGCTCGTCACGCACAGGGCTGCCCGTCGTCCAGCGCCAACCATCTTGCGCACTGGTGTAGTAAGCAATCGAGTCCATGCTGTCAAAGGCAGCCGTGTTCTTCCATGCCAAAATGTCCTCTCTATCCCACCCTGCGCCAAGATTATGAAGCCAAACCTCACCCATTACTTGACGTGCTAGAGTCGCCACGCGCACGACATTTTTCCCCTCGATTGCACGTTTCGAGGGGTTGCTGATGCAGACGAATGGCTTACCCTCCCAGTGCGGCAACAGACCACCATAGGCGCGATAGAACTCTAGCTGTTTGCGCATCCTGTGGAGGTCTACAGAGCCGTTCTTGCTGTTGAATTGCACCACAGGCACAACGGGGATGCCATGCCTGCTGTGCCATTCCGAAAATTGCCTCATGGTCTGTGTCGGGTTGAGGAAAACATCGGGGGCAACACAGAACACGGACTTACCCGCATGTTCCCGATAATGCGCTGCCAGCCTGTCAATGTATGCCGCGTCCATCTTCTTTCCCGATTGCGAGAGTCCATACGCACCCGAATCGAGGATGATGTATCCGGTGTCGGGCGGAGGACAATCAGGCTGGCGAGGAAAGGCATAAAGACGGCAATACTCAGCAAGCTCACCACGCATGTTAGGAAAAGCGGGAAAGACGTATTTCATACTGCCCCCACCACAAGCGGGCAATGAAGGCTTGCCAGCCAATAGGGAGGCGTCCATCCCCCCCACATGATGTCCCCCCTCCAACCGCCCACGTACTTGGCGGGGAGCGGACGGCGCGGCACTTCAGCCTCATCATAGAGATTGAATTCGGGAATGTCCTCGATGATCCATTCCGCCACGTTCCCGAACCCATATGCCCGCTTTTTGCCCACGCCCGTCGTGGTATTCAAAAGGCGGGCGATTTCCTCAGCATTGCCAACGCAATCAGCGCTGAAGCCATTCGCGTCGATGGTTGGCAGAGGTTTCCGTATCTCCTTGAACTGCCCTTTCCCCGTTGTCAGATTGCGGCTTGTCATCTTTGGCTCAAGCGCCCGCTTGTGCGCATAGGTCACATCGCTCACAACCTCGCCCTGTGGTGCAAAGTCTGTGCTTGCCCATAATGGCAAGCCGGACGGCGAATGCCAAAGCGCCTGCATGGGTAACGGCAAATAGTATGCATCACCGCTAGAAAGACCCGATAGCATCTCCCCCCGCGTCGCATCATAGACCACAGCATAGCTTAACATCGCGTCAAGGTGCAGCGGCTCATAATGAACAATGGGCGAAAGAAACCGCACGGTGACGCGGAGCGCAGCCTTTGGAAGCTGCTCATAGCGTTCCCGAATTTCGGGAAAGGCATTGTGTATCATTTGCAAACGACCTTTCCCGTTGTCAACGTGCCGCTGAGCAGACCCTCGGCAAGACGTTCCTTTTCTGCCGCAAGGTATGCCTCATACGCCTCGTATGCCTCGATGGTATCGATGGGCGATCCGGTTTGCAGAACCTCTACAGCGCCATACCCCCGCGCCCCCTGACCGCCCAGCGAGGCGTCGCCCGCTTGGAAGGTATTCAGCGCGGCGATCAACGCCCCGTGCGCCATTTGCGTGGCGTAGGGACGCAAGTTGTAGGTCAAAACGATCTCTGTACCCGGCACCAGCGTCTCAAAACCGAACGGCATGGGCGAAATGTCAACCCGATCACCCCCGTTGTGCTTGGTGTGCGTCTGGATGTCGAGAAGATCGAATACCGAGATGTCCGACTCAATTCCCACGCGCCGCGTCGCCTCGTTGTTTTCGGCGCAGACAATCCATGCCCCCACCTCCATTTCCGACGCGCCCAGAAGAAACGAGTCAGTCCCCCCGCCAACCAACGCCAGCAGAGGGTAAGCCTCACGGATCGTCCGCGTCAATCCGAACACGCCCGATGGTTCAGATGCCCTCAGTTGCCCCCCGTTGTAGAACATCGCCGCCAGCGTTGCGGGCAGGCTCTCTAATCTCAAATCGAGGGCATTGAGAAGGTGAAGCATCCCCGGTTCGCGTACCGTTTCGTGGCGTGCGGCGTTGGCACTGTAAACGGGCATGTCTAACGTCACCGTCCCCCGCGCCGGAGGGAGGCGGTCAAACTGAATGACTTCGACGGGCGATTTCTCACGTAGCGCTTCCTCCCAAAGGCGTGCCACCATCAGCACGCTCTCGGTGTTCTCGATCATCTCTGCCAACACTGCATCGCTTGCCCCCTGCGGCATCGTGGTGATCATCAGCACGCGCTCGCTCTGCATGTGAGGGACTTGCGTATCGTCGCAGAGCAGCGACCACCAGTTGATCAATCGCCACACCCGTACCGCCGCCTTCCGCGCCCGATCTTGCAACCGCGTGTAACGCTCCACACTGTCCAAAATTCCTTGACCGCTCTTGACGTGGAGCAGAATGAAATCAAGCAGCAACGCCGCCGCCAAAAATTCATATGCCGTCAAACCATCAAAGACCTCACGGAACTGCAATGGCACGGGATAGTATTTGGCAACTTGATTGATCCGATCCAGAGAAGGTGCAATGCCTTCCCGCCGTGCCATCTTTTTCTTTTGACGGTGAAACAGGTTCACGTTGCCACCCTGCTTAGCCCCCGGATCGTGGTGGCTCAGGGGTTGAAAAAGTTTCAGGTGAAGGAAATGGCGCTTGGTTTCTGGACTGATGCGGTACGTCATGATGCATCTCCTGTTTTCTGTGCGGCGAACAAGGCAAGCGTCAACTCATCACTCGTTCGCCAGCGAGACAATTCATTTTCCATCCGTCGGGCTACAACCAGCCCGATTTTGCGGACGATTGCCAGCGAGGACGGGAAGAGCAACCCTTCGGCAATACTCTTTTTGGTGAATCCCGCAGGCAACACTTCCTTCTCAATGAAATTGAGGCAGCCGATCAGCGCGTCGTAATCAACAGTCAGACTGCGCTCTACGTCGCCATCGCAAAAGAAAGGTGTCCAGTGCGTTCCCACTGTTGATACCTTCGCCTTGTGCCATAGCCGACGTTTCGTGTTCAGAGTAAACACTGCTACAGACTCTTCAACACCTTCAATCTCCCGTAGCAGGTGCGTCCATGCCGGACGCTCCGGCGTCTCATTTGCCACCGACACGACGGGGTAGATGATGCCATGTTCGTCAGCAAAAATATTCCCCGTCAGCCGTGAGTCGGCAAATACAGTCGCTACGGGAACACTCACATACGCGCCAAAACGGAATGTGTCAGCTATATCAGATGTCGAACTGCTGATAACGTCCTTTGCCGCCACGCCCCGTGTGATGCGCTCGCCCGTCAATGCGCAGCACGTATCGACCTCTTGGATGAGCATGGGATCAATCGCCGTGAAGCTGCCTCCCTTTGCGATCATCTCTGCTGTGTTCATCTGCCTGCCCTCAATTCTTTCAAGGTTGCTTGGCGGATCATTTTTCCGTAGATTGCCGAATCGTATCTCTCGACAAAATCACCCAATTGCACGTCGCCCCTTTTCCATAATTCCCATGCCCCTTTTCCCATCAAGCGCTGCTGATCAACCTCCGGCAGTCGTCCGAAATAATCCTCGCCCGTCTCGATCCGCCGCGCCACATCTTTCACAACACCGATGCTGGTGCAACGGCACTGATGGTGTGATTCAACCCGCTCGCCAACCTCCATCCGCGTGCCATGCAGCGCCAGACACGCCATGCATATCCGCGAATCCAACGTCCCGATGCGCACCACATGACTGAGCATATCCGCGTTGGCACTCTGGTGGATCGCCGTTGCGGATCGATAGCTTTCGAGATATAGCGTGCGCAATGCGTTGTTCGCCGCCGCCGCTGTCAGACCGGGTAACTCTCGCCTCAGTGTCCGTGCCGCTGTCAGTGCGTTTTTTCCGGCTGCAAGGTCTGCCAGCACCCGTCCCTGAATGCGATTCTTCGCATCTTGAACAATGCCCTTCCAAACAGCACTGACCGTCTCTCCTAGCGCATCCCGATCATGGAGATACCCTATCGCGCCCCGCACCGCGTCAATACTTGGCACGTTCCATTCCGCTGCCAAGCTTGCCGAAGTCGCCCCCGATAAAATCTTCGTCAGCCGCCCTGCTACGTCAATGCTGACGTTTGCCGCTTGTTCCGCCGTCTTGTCATACGCACTTTCCTGCCCTCTCAAAAGCGCCCCGACGCGGCGCATGACCCGCTTGAACGCCGGATCGTCAAGAACTGTCTCACCCCTTATCTCGCTTTTCTCTAATGCGCTCAAAAGGCGCTTCAGCTGTGTATCCCGTCCAAACGACTCGTTCATGCCTGTCAGAAAAGGCGTCATCAAGCGTCGATAGGGAGCGTCAAGAAACTCCCTCAGATAGTCACGGACATTCGCCGCTCGCCGTTGACCCGGTGCGCCCATACTACGCCTCCGTGTCGAGGCTTAATGCCGCGTCAAAGTTCGGCAGACTGCCAATTTGACTGAGTGCCAGCGCCTGCTTATCGTCCTCAAGCTCTTGCAAGATGCGCTGAACTTCATCTGCCGACCAACCCTGTGTTGCCGCGATCATCGACAAAAATGCCCGATTGCTCAGCCGCCCCGTCTCGGCAATTGCTACCGCATCCCGAATGACTTGGCTATCCGCACGAAGGTTGGCATCCTTCCAGGAGATCGAGAGTGCCTGCGTGTAGTCTGGCGGGCGTACAAAGCTATAAGCATCCTCGACTTCCCACGCCATATCGAATATTCGCCGCCACATCGCGCCGAACGATTTCTGTGCCGCCTCCACCTTGCCGATCATCGTCACTTCCCGCGCTGCGAACGCCTCCCCGCTCAGATTGTCCGCATCGAACAATTCCGGCGCTGGCGTTCCGGTGACGTTCCCGATCTCCATGCGCAAATGACGCGCCGTGTTCATGAGAGCGTCTAGTGAACCTTCCGGCAAGGTCTCCATCTTCGCTTGTTGTTCCCGATCCATCCCCCCTGCCCCAACCAAAATAATGTCACCCGGCTTGATACCCTGTGCGCGTGGATCGGGGTCAAAACCATAGGCAATGCGCAACGGGAATCCCGTCTTTTCGCTTGTGGAAATCAAACTCCACAGCGTTCGGTTAAGCGCGTCCTGCAAAGGCATAGCGTTCGCCGCCTCACTGATCCCAAAATTCTTGCGCCCTCGGTTCTTGAAGTGGAAAATCGGTATTCCCAATGGCGATCCATCACGCTTTGTCCATGCATGAACGTGTGTCGTTTCACCGCTCTGCGCGTTGATATAGGGTTGGATCGCTGCCCCACTTTTTTCCGAGAAAAACTTCTCGATACGGTCAGCATAGTAAATGTTGATCCGTACTCGGTTTGCAAACTCAATCTTTCCCACATGGTCAAGGCGAAACACCTCTGACCAAATCTTGATCGCACAGACCATGACAGGGCTGCTATCGGATTCGTAGATCGGGATAATGCCATCGCATCCGTCATACGCAAGCTGCGGGATGATATGAGCATTCTTTCCGTTGTGGGCGACCATCACGAATCCATCACCATCAAGCAACGTGGCGAGATGAACATCCCGCTGAATTTCGTCAAAGCTCACCCTCTCTAGCAATGCCTGAAGCCATTCCGTTGCCGCGTCATTGTCTGCCCGCACATCACTGACCAACAGCCGGTTGGTCATTGCGTCCACCACAACAGGAATGTAGTTGCTGTTGAATACGTCAGCGCTCTGCGAGATGCGCAGCATGTCTCGCATATCGTCCGTCAGTGCCGCGTCATGCGTTCCGTCGTAGTAGTCTCGCAAACGAGACACATGCTCGCCGCGCTCTCCCCATTCCCCAACCATGCCCTCGTAGGCAATCCGGCTATGAATCGCTCCAGCGATACTGGATAACAGTCCACTGTTGGCAGTTAATGCCGTCACGCTGCTTGTTCGCATGATAATCACCCTTTTCCTGATCTACCCACTGTAAGCGATCTGAGCGCGAAAGCGCGGGCGTGCGCCATGCTCAGCGCTACTGCCGCATCGATCTTCAGACTCGCCGCCCGTTTTACAATCCGCATCCGTTCGCCGCTTGTCTCGGCGTTCGCATTCTCGACATGCGCCGTTAGTTCATGGTGCCCGCCATGAACAATGCGCCGATCTCGTATCGCATCGTACAACTGCTTATCCGCCAAAAGCCTGTCCTGACCCTGATCAAAGATGCGAAACCTCAGCCCATCACGCTTCAAGCGGGTCGCCATATCGTGCAATTGGTACGGGTCATAGGCAAACTCAATCACGTTATAAGCCGCCGCCAGCGCCCGCAGCACGCTCTCTGGTTCACTAAAATCCAGCGTTCCGTGTGGCGGCGGCGTGAAGATGCGCACATAGCGGATGTAGATTAGATCGTCCTTCCGCGTCACCCCCACCAACGCGAAACAGTCATTCGACACGCCCGCGTCAACGCCGACGATCATCGGATCGCGATCATTGAATTGCGGCAGGTCACTCGACCTGCAACCTTCCCACCATTCCGCCGTAACAAAAATATTCTGCGACCTGCCCCACCGATTCCGGTGCATCCGCTCAAATTCAACGGGCGGCAGCACCTTTGCTTCGCTCTCATAATAGTCCGCCGTTTGCCACTCCATGCGCGGCTTCGTGTTCCACAGACAGAGAAGTGATCCGCTGCTGTAAAGCTCCAGATCATCCGGCGCTTCCGCGTCAGCAAGGGTAAGCCGTTTCTCTGGGCGGACGCACTCATCATAAAGCTGTTCAAGGATGGGCGACTCGCCGTTGTGTCCGGCGTAGGTGTCGATCCACCGCTGCGCTCTACCGTATTTCGTCGGCGGGATTGTCATTTCCGACCACATGCGCTGGCTTGCCTTGCTGCTTGCCGCGTGCAGTTCGGTAAACTCGATGAAATCATCGTTCCCCCCCGCCTCACCGCTAGGGTCAACCGGAACAGCCTCAATCACCGTATGGTTCACCAGACTGATTTTGTAATTGCGGATTGTTGCCCGGCTGCTAAGGTCAGGGTTTAGCTCGATTGCTCGGCGGATATAGTAGAAAACGCGGCTGTCTGCTTGTTTAAGGTCGTTCGCCACAATCTTGAACGATCCATACGGCGTGTGGAGCGCACGATACAGCACCACCGCACCCGCAATGCTCGATTTTGCCGACTTCTTGATGTCCGACCAAACTATCGTGTCGTAGACGAACCTTCCCTCCCCGTCTGTCCGGCACGCCTCCCTAAGTACCGCCCGCTGGTACGGCGCAAGGGGCATCGCGGGGCGCATCTCGCTCAATCGCTCAGGGATGAAAAAATGGCGCTCGATCCACGTCACCACGTCAAGCCCATCATCCGCATTTGCCCCCAAGCCAAGACGCCGGAGGATGCGCTTGGCAAAATCGCTTTCGGCACTGGAGATAATCGGATGAT
>ERZ761594.252-NODE-252-length-19622-cov-13.408238_pt1 | contig 19622 bp, 32 predicted proteins | sample MGYA00511036_ERZ761594 | MGnify/ENA primary metagenome ERZ761594 (study PRJEB28899, sample SAMN03785561) | bioreactor sludge metagenome | biome: EBPR Sludge; feature: EBPR Bioreactor; material: 0.22µm filtered reactor supernatant | place: Saint Lucia: Queensland... | reverse complement strand
ATGGGTCCGCGAAGGATCTTCGTGTATGCATGTTCCTCCTCATTGGGATAGTCGAGGATGATCAGGTACTTGCATTTGTTGAGAGGAAGTCGCGGGGATATCTGGGCCATAAGAAAAATGGGGGGACCTTTCGATCCCCCCCAAGGTTAGCGCTACTTGTTGTGTTATTGTCAGGCAGCGAGCTTGAACGACAGCACGGTGACGTTGTCGTCCTTGCCGCGCTCCTGGTCGAACTTGGAGACACCGACGGTGAACGTTACGTCGGAACCCTCGATCTCCGCCAGGGCGGCCTTGAGGGACTTGCCATCCACTTCCACCCCGGCTTCCTTGAGGGTCTTCTTGAAGATGGGGAGGGACTTCTCCGTAACTACTTGGAACATGTAGAGGTACTGATTCATCTGTACGCCGTCGAGATCCACGTCGTCCAGCGCCTCATCGGCACGGAACTGGAGGCTCACATTGTACTTGTCTTCCTCCTTCTGCTTGAACTTGGCAGAAATGAGGCGGCCGGCGTAGCGACCAGCCGGGTGCTTCTTAAGGTCCTGGACGTCATCAAGATTCTTATCGATCAGAGACATATGTCTTTTTCCTATTTGGGTTACGTGTGTAGTATAGTGTTTTTCTTATTATTGGGCAAGAAATTTCCTGCCTAGATTTCAACCACTTTGGTAGGGTTGAAGTTCGGATTGTTGGCGTGCCCCGTGGGGTAGCCCCGGGGGTTGCAGACTACCCGCGTCCGTCCGATATGGTAGTCGAAGGAGAAGTGGGTATGTCCGTGGACCCATAGGTCGGGCTTGTACTCCTCGATCAGGTGGTTGAGGTTGGAGGCGTAGGCGGGATTGAGTGGGTCGTTTTCGTATCGCTGATGGATTGATCTTGGGGAAGGAGCATGATGCGATACAACGACGAATTTGTCCAGCCTTTCTTTTGCGACTACCGCAAGTCCTTCGAGGAAACGTTCGTGCTGTACGATTGTGTCGTATGGGAGAAATTTCCTACTGTCGCCATATTCGTCTTTAGTGCGGATCAGGTGGTAGTCGTTCATGCAGCCGAGGGCGGTGGTGGCGGCAACCGGGCGGTCCCCGTAGAGATTGAAGTCTGTCCACATGGTGCCGCCATAGACGGTCAAGTTGAGATCGGTGAAATTGTGTCCCTCATTCTCCAGGAACCATACATTCGGATTGGTGGTGAGGGATTTTTCACGGTGAGATAGGATGGTGGGTATGAAGTGATTTTTGTAGTACTCGTGATTGCCGTTTACGTAGATAGTACGTGTTGCGGGGAAGTGGGTTTGGATCCAGGGGAATGCCTTATCGCGCAGGTGAATGTCGCCCGCGAGGATGACAAGGTCCGCCTCAACCTGGGGCGGGATCCAGTCGCCGAACTCCAGGTGTAGGTCGGATACGGGGCGAATAAGCATTAACGGCTCTCGATCTTTTTGAAGAGGGCGCCGAGGTCGAAATCCTCTTCCGCCTTGAGGACTTCCGGGGCGCTGGATTTCAAGTAGGAGTAGGAGGAGTTGGTTTGCGTGCGAATGATGCGCTTGTCGCCGGCCTTCACTACAACTGCCCAGGTGTTGTTCATGTAGCGGGGAACTTCGTTGGGGAGTTGAACGCCGGTGAAAGCGGGCTCGCGATTCCATTTCTCGTCAATCTTGTCGAAGATGTTGCGCAGATGGCAGGTGAGGATCAGGTGACACTTGAAGGAGGGGCCGGTAAGGCGGGCCATCTCCATGGTGACGGCATCCTGAGCGGCGTAGTAGCCTTGGCGGGGGTCCTTCGCGACCTCCTTGAAGGATACGAGGGCAGCTTCGGCGAGGAAGGAGGCGGAATCGATCACGAGAACGTGCGAGGTGTCCCAGGTGGTCGGGTTAGTGCCGTCTTCCCACTTGCGGAGAAGTTCTTTCGCCTTCTTCCAGGTGTTGGGATCCTTCGCTGGGAGGGAGACGTAATCGACGTTGGGGAGTCCCTCGGGGGTCAGGTAGGATTTCATGATGGCGAGGTTATTATCCACGTCGAGAATGTGGATTTTATAGCCGGCGTTGGCCACGGTGCTGAGAAGACCGGTCTTACCCGCGCCGCTGTCCCCCAGGAGGAGGAGCTTGATGCGGTCGGCAGTGGGATGTTCATTGAATTTCGGCATTAGGTGAATTCCTTTTTCAACATTACTTTTCCATTCATGGGATCTTCAAGCCACTGGGAGCAGAGGCCGGCGGCCCCTACAGCACAGTAGTCCAGGCAACGGATGGGTTCGCCGCTACGTTTTTCGATACGCATTTTGATGGCGTCCTTGTGGCCATTCTTGAATTCGATGGCTTCGCGTTCCGTATCGAAAGTTCGTGTGGCCTTCTGGTTGCCATCCTTGATGACGGCATAGCGGTCAGAACTAATCCAACGGTCATCGGGAGAGCATAGCGGGAGGTTGGTCTCCGCGTCAACATGCATTTGCAGGCGATCGACTATGCGTTTTTCGGTAACGTCGAGGGGCCACACCTCGATGGGGACGATTACGACTTGTTTCTGGGGATAGGAGGAGTCGACCCGGGCTTCCCGCTTGCGCCAATCGCGAAGGATGGCTACAATTTCCAGCTTGTTGACGGGGATGTTATTCTTGTGGAGGAGCCAACGGTACGTGTTGAGTTTCGGCGTCCAGTCGGAGGTCTCATCGAAGTAGACGACGGACCATACGGAAGTGACCTTGTAGTCTTGGAGGGTATCGGAAGTGTGGACAAGGCGATCGAATTGGCCGGAAATGCGTCGGCCGTTCAATTCAGCGTAGAGGCGTTCTTCCACGATGCCGGTAGTATCGGCGCGTTCAAGGATACTGTGGATGGACTTTCCGATAAGGGAGAAGATGCCATCGGCCGCGTCGTAATCCAGAGTGTCGGAGTGCTTGCGTTCCAAGGCGCGGATGCGCGGGGGCTTCCATAGACCGGAGACGGTGATGTAGGCGTCTCCCGGATCGTAGTCGTCGTTACGGATTGCGTCAACGATGGGTTGCGGCAAGGAATATTTATTTGTGAGGGTCATATGCCTACCTCTTCTGCGAGGGATTTCTTGGCCTTCTTGGCCTTCTTGGGTTTCTTGGTTTCCGCTTCCAGTGCGGCCCGAGCGGCCTCGACGGTGGTGAGGTTACGGGAGGCACGCAATTTGGCAATGCGGGAACGAAGAGTGGCCTTGAGAAGTTCTATGTGTTCCGGGGTCCAATCCTGTAGGGGAGTGGCGAAAATTTCGGATTCTTTCAACTTTGGTTGGGGCATACTTTCTCCAGTTATCGGGTGTACATCGTCTCGTTATAGCGACGGATGATGTCCCCGACGGTTGTGCGGCAACGATCGCAGGTACCGGGGTTTACGCAGCGTTCCCCGAATTGCCAGTGATCATTGATGATCTCGCAGAAGAGGGCACAGGCCGCATCAAGGGGTGCGGATGTAGGTGTACCAGGGAGGGGGAGTTGCATTTGTCCATCGGGGGCTACGTTTTGCGTTTTGCCACTTGTTGTTGAGTAGGTCACGATAACCTCGTGTTGGGTTAAGAGTATGCACAGAAGGTGGGCAGAGTACCCAGAAAGAAGGCGTAGTGTTGGGAGTACTAGCTAGAATGGATTGAAAATGTGGGATGTGTGCAGCGCAAGCATGTACGCGATTGAACCGCCGAGTATATTCGTTGGATAGGGCTTGCAAATGATCCAGCAGCCAACGAGCATTGATTGGATTTTCGCCAACCCACCTAGTACATGGATGATGGACATGTGTGGGTTTGTATGGTCCACCGAATACGGTAGATAGAAGTTGAGTGGATTCCAGGCTCATTTTGACTACTCGGGAATCGTCTAACCATTGAGCCGACTCTATTGGATTGAATGAAGACACGAATATGTTCATGGTCAATATCCGTTCTGGCCGGGATTACGCTCCCACTCCAAATCTTTTTTAACCTCAGCCAATTCCGCCTCAAGCTCCGCGATCCGGTCCTGATACCTGCATCGGTGGTCGCCGTTTTCCGTCCCATATCCGTGATGGCACTGGTTCGCGGCGAGTCCGAATGACTCCGATTCAAGCCCCGCGATGTGGGCGCGGAGGCTATCCGCCTCCACCGCCTCTGCCGCGCACGCAAGGCTAAGGCGCTCAACGTCGTCGCTCATGTCGTTGATCTCGGCACGCAGCCGGTCGATCTCTCGCGCAGCCCACCACTCCGCTTCACTTTTGGCGATGCGTGGGTCCATGATGCGCTGCTCTAGCGTCGCAGAAGGTGTTGCTTGGTAGACTTTATGATCATCACTCACCCTCGATCTCCTTCCTGACGGCGGCGAGTTGTTCCAGCGTAGACGTGCGCAAGACTCTGACGCGATCAAGCGCCCGCGCCGCCGCATCGCTCGTCATCGCGTCAAGCACGTAGCGGGCGCCCAAGCGAAACCAGACTCGTCTGTTGATCGCCGCGTCGCTGGTTCCCGGGTATAGTTCCCGCGCCGCCTCATTGATCTTCTTCATCGCTCGTCTCCCGTAAGGCGCGGGGCGGTGACGATCTCAACACCCCAACTGTTCAAATGGTAGACATCGGTGTCGTCGTAGTTCCCCATGTTGATCTCTGGGAATTGATCCAGTATCTCTGACTGGATGCACGCCCACCCATCCGCTTCGAGCGAGCGAATGAAGGCCAGCGCGCCCTGCCGGAGTTGCGCATCTCGATAGGCCGCGTCAAACGGCGGGTCCGGGTGTTCGTCATGATAGGCGTGCGTGCCGGAATAGAACGCTTCCGCCACTCGCTTGAGTGCTTCGTCGCCGCGCTTGCTCATGGCGCGGTCTCCGCGAGGGCGTTGGCCAGCCCCATGACGACCCGGCCGGTCTCGACCCCCATCTGCCCTCCCGTCAGGATGTACGTCACGCGCATCGCGACTGCGCGGCCGGAGTAGGTCTTCGTGACCGGCTCCCATTCGCGCAGGCACAGGATGTCGCCGACGACGAAATCGCGATCGGCCTTTCTCACTTCGAACGGCTTGGAGCCGTCGGCGATGGCGGAGAAGAACTCCGGCCACGTCTTGAGGTCATGAACAATCGGTCCACCAGGGCGCTTCGTGTCGCTCATGACGCAGTCTCCGCGAGAGCGGCGCGGTCGATTTTGATGGTCATATCTGCGCCTCCATACAGGCATGATACCATAGGCCAGTTTCCTTGCGGTTAAGGATAGCAACACGTTCCATGCAGGCTTCCCTAGTGGTGAATACCCCTTCAGATGGTAGGGACATTACGGGATTGCCTAGAAGGTGGAGAAAGATGATGGTCCATTTAACTTCAACCATTGGAATTATCCTTTACGAACATCCAGGCTTCAGTCTTAAGGAGTGGAACGACACCATATCCCGGAACATGAGGTTCCAGTACATATGTTTCATCAGTTAATTGAGGTCCTTCCCAAAATAGGACCTCGGCTCCATACCCAAAGACGATGGAATGAATTTCGTCATGCCACATAGAATACTCGGCACCTTGTGTATATACAGTATTTGCTGGAACATATGAGTCAAGACTATGGAATTTTTTAATATATGCCCCAGGAGCACCATTATAGGTAAGACGAGATTTTGCCAGTAATGGACCACTATCCGAAGCCGCTTTAACCGGATACCAAATAGTATTTATTACTGTACCCGCAATGACACGGCAATGAAAATCATATCGATGGCTGTGCGGAACGATGTGAACTAGTTGTTGAGCTTCCATTTCAAATAGACGAAGACGTTCCTTCTTCGGATCAGACCAATCACCAATGAGATGGGAGGTCAGTCCAGGGATGATATAATTACGAAGAGTCGAGTGCCGGGGCAGATCATAGAAATCATCGGCCATTGTGCTTCTCCCATTCGGAAATGAAGCGGAAGATGTTCTCGGAGAACCCGTCGATACGTGTCCACTCCGCATCAGATACGATCGAATTCTGATAGCCGCCTACGTTGATCATGTAGCGGTATTCGCCAATCTTCTTGACACGAGTGGTGGGAGTGGTCTGAGATTGTTCGTCAGTAATGACGATTACACGATGGACATTCTTCTGCTTAGAGATATGTTCAAAGAGAGCCTGGAAATTGGTACCGCCACCATTACACTTGAGCTTATCGACAGCGTTGAGGCCACGCCCGTAACTCTTTACCGACTTTACGCTATCGTCGAAGAAGTAAGTAGTTACTTCTTCGCCGGGGAAGACTGCCCCGAGAGCCGCCGCAACATCTGCCCGAGTGAGATCACTCTTGCCTGAGATGCCGGCCTGCATGGACCCGGAGACATCAATGTAGATAGCAGTGTGCCCGTCAAGACGGGGAAGATTGGCCAATCCCTCCAGGAGTGCATCATTGAGGGCTTCCTGATACTTCGGAGCAGCACGGTAGGCAGCAATGTAGCGGAAGGGGAGAAGCTTGTCGGCGCCGCCCTTGCGGGCACGGATAGCCTTGGATACGAGGTTGAAGTTTACCCCGGACTGTTCCATGTTGCGGAGATTGCGAAGAAGGGCAAGATAGCCCAGCTTGTTCTCGGTGAGAAGGCGAGTGAAGGTCTCCTTCTTATCCTTTCCGGCGGAGAGTTCCACTTCCCACGTATCGGGCGGCGGCAGGGTATCATTCGCCAGCATGTTGTACAGGGCGATTTGCGCTTCGTCGCGGGGCTTCGGATGCACCTTGAACATTACGTCGCGCAGGGAATATTCCTCACCCTTACGATTGTACTTGGCGAATTGGTACTGGGTGAAACGGCCAAAGACCCGAGCAAGACCCTTGGTGATTTGGTTGGCAATCGGAACGCGCTTGCCGTTGAGCTTCTTATAGATGGCAAGGAGTTCACCCATCTCATCGGGGCGCTGCACTACGGCTTCGATGGTGTCGGAGATGAGGGAAGTGCCGGAGCACTTGCCGCTCTTGGCCAATGCGGCTACGAGGAGAAGGGGCACGTGCCGCAGGTGGTATTTAGTGCGAGCCTCAACGGCAAGGGTTGCCACTTGCGACGGGGGGACCTTATCAATGAGCTTGAGGATACGGTTGGCGATATCCTCACCACTCTCGTAGAAGGTATCTTCCCACAGGAGGCAGCAGAGGACCGCTCGGCGGAGTTCCCGCGCCGGGTTGTCGGAATAGGCTTTGGCTCCCTCGTGTGTCAGTGCGGTGGCACGGGAAATGGGAGACTTGCGATTAAGCTTGGCCATTCTATGTTCCTTTGAGTAATGCTACAAGGTTGGTAGGTGGAGAGGGAATTGAACCCCCGACATTCTGGATGTAAGCCAGATGTTCTGCCACTGAACTATCCACCCAATGGTCTCCCCAGTGGGAATTGAACCCAACGTCTTCGCATTGAAAGTGCGAGATCCTTAACCATTGAACGATGGGGAGGGGGAATGGGGATACTGGAGATACAGGCGCAACGGTACGTTTATGCTTTCGCTCTACCAACTGAGCTATCTCCTCCATTGGGGAGGAGAGTGGGGATCGAACCCACGACCTAAAGCTTTCATGAAGTAACCGTTACTACGTCATCCAGTACGTAGATTCCACGGTGGGGTTTCATCCCACAATCGCCAAGGCTTAGTCACGCACACGATCGTCACTTGGCATCCGTCTGTCACGGCATCCGTCCTATCCGGATTGCGTGGAAATTAGTGGGGCAGTACATTTAAGACAGTTGTGTGACCCCCTCCGGGGCGAGGGGAGGAGTCGAACCTCCCGGACTCTTTTCATCAGAAAGAAGTAACTGTCTAGATCGCTAGCCCCGATTAGTGTGGGAGTACGTGCGTTACAGTGACTGGGCCGAAGCCCCTTTTCAACAAAATGAAAGAAGTAACTGTAACTATCGCTACCCACGAAATTCAGTGTGGAGAAACAAGCGAATACGGTCTTTTTTTCCAGAGAAGTAACCGAACTCTGCGTCATCCACGAAATTACTCTACTGTATTAAAGGCGTTTCGTCCAGGGAAAATTAATTCATACTCCCGTGGAGAAGTAAACTCCGCATAATTCAACCAGTTGACGTAGAGGTAGCCACAATTTTCACAATGGGTTGGACCAGGGGCCTTTTCCCACGTGGAACCACACGCCGAGCATAGGAATTTAGCCTTTGGCGTCATCATTGAAGGCGAGCTTAAAGGGTATATTGGCAGCCTCGTGGAAGATGATGATACCTTCGGGATTCATGTATCCGGGAGCGGCGTGAGAACCGTCACGTGCCAATCGACCCAGTTGAACTAAAAGCTGGCCCGCCGAGAACAACCCACTGTAGAGGACGGGGACTACGTGGCAACAGGCCGGGCGAATGGTTGGGTCGGACCAACGGTAGGTATTGAAAAGGGAGAACCGTCTTTCCGTGAGACCGTAGGTGCGCTGGATACCACGTCCCCACCATTCACCGTAGTGATGTCCGGGGCCAAGTTTCGTGAGTTCTTCCGCATTAGCGGCTACCCAGGCGGCAAAGCCAAAATTATCGGTATCCTTGCCGGGGGATAGCCAACGGGTGCGGGAGCCAGCACGAAGCATGTATTCACCCCATATAACGGCCCCGGACGGCGGGGGTTCGGGCAGGAGATTGTCGTTCAGGTTGGATGTGTAGTGGGTGATTTCGATGAGGCCGTTGGTCCCGTCGATCTTCTCGGTGATGGTGATGTTACGATAAAGCCGGGGGATTTTAGGAAAGGTAGGATAATCGGACATGGAATCCTCAACAAGCGCAAGAGAAGAAATGGCCTTCGTCTCCTAGAGTAGTTCGACCTGTATAGATTTCATACGCTTGCCAGAAATGCCGCATAGAAATTGAAGTGCTTGGAGTGTCGTGGCCGTAGAAGGTATAGTATTCTCCGGAAGAATCGTAACATTCGGCTGCATCGAGAAGTTGATCGACGGACATGCCCATATCGTCCGCCATAGTCTCGATGATTCCACGCGCCCAAGCGAGCTTGTCGTTATTGGGATCTACCGGGTGGTCGAAAGCAGGGTGTTGCCATTGATGTTGCAAGGAAATGATACTACCTGGACGAAGGAAAAGGAGGACCGTGGAACCGGCAGGAATCATATTCATGCGGATGAAGGGATCGATTACTCCAATACATTGACCGGAACCGGAAAATTTGTGGAGCCTACCATCGACTAGATGCACCATTGTTCCAGGAGGTAGGGTTTCGCCCAGGATACAAGGGATTGTTGGAACGTGGATGGCGTCCCGGGAGATCCCGACGAAGTTATTGATGCTGCCAACCAGTAGAGCAGTTAAATCTTTCATGGGGTCCTCAATGCTTGGGGTATGAGACGTTTTGAATACGACGGTCCCAGCAGGCCCGGCAATTACCGCAGGTGTTGTTCTCGTTGCGAGCGGGGCAGAAATAACTTCCAGACATTTGGGCGTTGGTGTGGACGGTGGAAGTGACGTAGGGTAGGGATATCCCCGAGGGCGGGGGGTCGTCAATCATGTGGGTAGAGATGCGGACGGTGAGGTTGAAGGGGAAATTGCCGCCAGCGTGAAGAAACTTTTGTACGATGGCCGTTTCACGAGTCGGGAGCCAGTGCTGGACTCCGGGGGTAGCCATTGCGACTTCCACAATTTTTCCAAGGTGGTCTTCCCCTTGTAGATCGCCAGAGTCGTGCCATCGGAAGTAGATGTCACCATTAGAGTGAGCGGCGTTAATGAGAATGGCCATATGGTGTGCCCATCCCGGTGTCGAAATGGCCGCGAGGCGGCGGTGCATGGCCCGCTGGACGTTAGGGAAATTGTATCGACCGCGTAGCGCGTAACAGCCGCTACAAACGCTTCCCGGAATGGATGCCAATTGGGATCCGACAATGCAGCGGGAAGCAGGGAGGGAGTAGGCATACCCAGGCATCTTAGATGGGCTAGAGAGCCCGCCAACAAAGTCCCAGGAATCCCTAGGAAACCCAGAAGGAGACTTGCCCATTCATTCCTCGCAAAAGTTACATCTAAGTCAAGAACTCCCCGGAGGTATTCCCGTTCGAAACGGGATAGGGAGGAGGTGGCGTCCAAAGGGAAAAGGGGATCTGAGTAGATCCCCTTCCCATGAGCCAGCTTGAATAGGGCCGTAGTCATCGCCCGACGGAATCATCCCAAGTGTAATCCTGGTCGTCATCCGCCTCGTCCATGTAGGGACGATTGAGGGTGGGCTCGTTCTTCGCCCGGGGATGCTCGGCCACGACCCGAAGACGGGAGACACGCATCTTCGCGTTGTTGTAGTCGATGGGGATAGCCACTACGTCGGCGGGATTGACGGCGCAAATGACTACACGCTCGCCGCCGAATTGACCGATGTAGGAGTGGGCGGCTACGTGGATGCCGGCGGAACAGGTGCGCTGCGGATCGTCGTCAACCTTGGTACGATCCATTTCGTGAACGGAGCCGACGGTATACTTGTAGGTGCGGCCGGTGTGAACGTCGTAGTAGTCGTCACGAACCTTCTTGTAGAGGAGGAGGTCGCCATTCGTGTTGATGGTGATGTCGTTGGCCTCCATGAAGGTGTAGAGTTGCTCGCGGGAGCGATACGACGGATTGAGCATGAGCTTGTCCGTGAACTTGATCCACGCGGCGAGGGCCGACGAACCCTGATCGAGAAGGCGGAGCAGGTGCTGGGTGACGGCATTATGAAGGATGATGCCATCGTAGTAGACTTGGCCGTCGTTGGGATCGACCACGACCTTACCGGAAGTGCGGGTATTAATGGTCGTCGGGATGTCTACGAGTGCATCCAGCTTGGGAATGTCAATATTACCGAATTGCCATTCGGTGAGGAGGATATCCTCGATCTCATGAAAATTCGGGTGAGAGTCGGGAATGGAGTAGTGCCTAGTAGTAGTGATGATAGTGATGGTAGTGTCGGAAACGGAGTAACCAAGAACGATCATTTTCTGTCCTTTCAGAGGTTATTGTAGAGTTTGAGGAATTCGGATTTATGATACCCCCAGGGGTCCAGCTTGTCCAGCACTTGCTTGAACTGGACAAGGGCGGGGAACAGGGGGTCGTCCCTGCATTCCATCAGTTCCTTGATGGTGGGATCTACGTTGGTGCTGACGGTGATGGATGGCAAGGTATGGGAGAGAGCGGATGCGAATGCTTTGAGTTCTGTCTGCGACTGTGGACAAGGCGTAGGGTTATTGGTCGTACTGGACGAGGTAAACTTGTTATAGTAGGCCGTGTTAGCAATTAGAATTCTATCAACAAGAGCTTGATACTTCGCAGGGAATGTGGACTTGGTTGAAGTACCAAAGTCCAGCACTTCCTGTACCGTGCTGGTGTCGGGGGGTAGACTTGCCGCCTGTTTTAGATAGGCGGCGTCCAGAATGCCGGTAGCAAGTTCTTTGAAATGCTTCCAGATGCCGGGTTTGGCCTTGCGTACACGGGCAAATTCTGCGTATCTGTCTGGTGTAATATGGATTACATTATCCCAAATAGAGTTAGTGCCGATATACTCGGCAAGTGTCCGGTATGCTCGAATTGGTATGCTGGGTTGCGTATAAATATTCTTGTTGGTTAGTCGAGTATCGGACCAATAGGGGTGGCCTTTGTAGCTGTAAAGGTAGTGGCCACCGTTATCAGCTGGTACGAGACTTACGTTGCCGTCAACGCGATTTGTCCAATGACGGAGGTGTACTTTGGGGAAGTTCAATTTGGGGATGGTGGCGGCAGTAGTGCGTTTGACGGTTGGACGGGTGTAGGTAAGGTCGCTAATATGGATGATTTCGTAATCTTTGAGATAGTTGGCGATGGTATCCCAGGTAGCGCGGGGAGCATCGGATTTCAGGATTGTACTTTCTCTGGCAATTACGATTTGGTGCTGCTTTATTTTTGCTCTATAGAATTTATCATCGGGATGGATTACAATAATTTCGTGTTTACCAGATAGACACGGGAGTAAGTTAATGTATATGTCACTTAGATTTGCGGGGACATTGAAGGAGGTGATTTTGGTTTTCCAGACTGTGGCGCAATCACACTTAAGCCCTGCCAGTATGGTCGGATCAGGCAGCAACTCGGATAAATTTATATGTACGTGACGCAAATGTCGTGTACTTTTTGTAACTGGATCTACCCATGAAACAGGTAGCATTCTTTGCCGAAGAGCCAGAGGTAGGGCACTATATTTCGGGAAATCTTTTATATCGGTACGTTGAGACAATTTATGGTATAGACGGGCAGCATCGAAGATGTTGGTACAGGCGTCGAACGCAGCAGTAATTTCTGTTGCCAAGGCTTGCACGTATTTATCGACGGTACTCTTGACGTAATCGAGAGTCTTCTGGGTGTAGCGGAGTTCTTCCCGAGAGGGGGTGAGATCCACGGAACCAATGGGGGCGTCGATGTATAAGCCCATCGTGGCATCAATACCGGTACCGGAGCGGAGGGGGTAAATAGGACCGCCCATCCGCAGGTAATTTGCGGAACCGGGAGACTCCGACCAGATGCCCACATTGTCAATCTTATTTTTAAGCATAGGCGGCGGCGGTACTTGGGCAGGAGTGTTGACGAGCTTGGGAATAATCGGCATATGCGGTAGAAGTCGAACGTCGTGAAGGGCTGTCGACCATGTGGGCACGTCACTAAGCCGCACACCGATGGTGACATGGAGGCCGGTCTCACTGGGGTCGCACGGGGTGGTCGAGACCAGGGACATGGTAGGAATGCCATTCTGATCTCGATAGATCAGGTAGGATTTCTTGGTGCCCCCATGATAGGAGTCGATGCTATAGGAATCGGTATAGGCAAAGGGGGACTTTGCACCTAGGCCGAAAGCACCAATGTACTCGTTTGAGGTACGTTTGGTAGAAGCACCCGCGACAGTGTAGAGATCGAACATGGCATCTTGGGCGAGGCCAGGTCCGTAGTCGCGGATTGAGAAGGTAGGGGCGAAGGTGGAAGGTACGTGAATGACGGGCGGTTTGCCCGGGGGTGAGACTTCGATGGCGTTGGTAGTGAGTTCGCGGATGATGGACTCGATCGGGCGGGAGTAGAGATTCTTGAATACCGAATCGAACATCTCACCTGATAGTTCAAAAGAGTACCGCCGGGACTCCCCAAGTCCTCCTACTTTGACATTGGTGTCGGATTTAAGTTCCATTTCTAATTCCTATGAACATGGCAAGTAGGGACAAGAATACCAGGATGGGCATTCAACCTGCGAGATGGGGGGTGTAATAATTCTTCCACTCCGGGAAGTCAATGGGTGAGGACTGGGGATAGATAGGATTCTTGGCGTAATCGACCTTGAATTCCTTGAGGTAGCTGCCACGGGTGCAGCGACGCTGAAGATATTCACGAACGACTGAGGTAAGGTGAGTTTCGGTGGAGAACAGGAGAGGCTGAATCCACCGGGGTTCCTTCTTTACCTGGAGAGCGTACTCACGCCGGAGAAGGTTACTGCCTCTGAGACGGAAATTGTGGACGTAGGTTGCCAGTTGGGTGATGAACTCGTGGACTGCATAGGAGTATTCTTTGAGCGCATTCGCGTCCTTGTAGGGGAGGAGAGGATAGAGGTCGTCCTGTCCTCCGGAGAGGATTAGGTTAAGGACGTTGCGCTCACGATTGAGATTGTCCTTGGCCCGGTGGCGGATGACGTAATCGCGGGCCTTGAGTTTGGTGCGGAAGCCGTCCGGGAAGACGATGACCACGCCTTCGATGCCGCTTACCTCAGGAACTCGTTCAACAGGTCCAGTATAAGGCGCAACAAGGGTTCCAGAAAGCTCATTTACAACTGATCCGAGTTCAGCACGGTTAAGGTATCTTCCGCTGACAGTTTCGCGAACCGCAAGGAGGACGAGTTCAGCCCGGTCGTAACGGAGGACAATCCGGTTGTCAGGTCCGATATATTCAAAGATGGGGGTGAGTCCTCGGTTAAGAAGTGGTCTGCTTCGGCCCAGAATGTCAGGGAAAAGAAGTTCTGCCTGTTGAGAGACATCGGTAATTCCCATGCGAGTCATGAAGCGGATGGTGCCGCCGAGGATAACGGGATGGATCATCGAACCGTCGAGCTTGACGAGAACTTCGTGTTCCTTCGTCAAGTCCGGGGTGATGTTGCCTTCGCCTACGTTGAAGAACTTGTGGAAGGGTCGGGCGATGATGTGGCCGCCAAGGTTGAACTTGAGACCTCGGCATTCGAGGGCGTAGGGATTGGGGAAGGACTCGGGTCCATTGGAGTAGGTGTAATCGAGGACGTAATAGTCGTCACGCTTGAACAATTTGATGTGTTCGAGTCCCGCGATGTGGGGGAGGACATCATCGAGATGAGTGATCTTTGGGAACATTAGCTAGGCTCCTTGGTGAGACGGATGAAGGTATCGGTGGGGAAACCACGCCGGTCCTTGGCGAGTATTTCGGCTAGTAGGGGGACGAAGACGGAGTCAAGGAATAGTTCGTCCCGCTCGTCAAGGTTCTGTTCGGCAGTAGCTTGACACTTCACTTCGCGGATGGCTCGTGCCACTGCGAGATATTGTTCCTTAGTCATCGAATTTATACCTCAGATCGTGGACGATACAGTTGCCGAAGCCATCTCCGGCAAGGATGCGGGGAAGTTCGTTGGCGAATTGCTGTTCATGGCGACGAACGACATCCATGTTGCCGTGCCAGGGTTTCTTGTACTTGCGATCCAGAACGATGTACTGGAAATGCTTGTGGTCGGCAAGGTAGGCAAGAACGGTGCGGGAGGATTCCCGGAGATTAGTGGCGTCGAAGATGACATGCTTGCCGGAAGCCAGCCTTTCGGCTACACGAAGATGGGCTAATTCGAAGACAGACTTGTTCTGCCTCTGGTTGGATCTGTCACCAGTGAGTTCTTCCCGAAGGTCATCGGGAGATACGATCCATGGAGAATAGAGTGTTTGTGAATTGGGTTTGTGGATGGTGAGGGGGTTGGGCTTACCCTCAGGGGCGTAGAGACCAGCCAAATTTACGTATTTGTTGATGAAGGTGGTCTTGCCGGCACCACTGGGGCCGATCATAAGGGTGAGGAAGCCCTTATTTTCGTAGGTGAAATTGATGCAGGGCATGGATTATTCCGTCATGTCGGTGGGGGCGGCGAGGGTGAAGATATCACGACGGCGCCACATTTCAAGGACGGAGGGTCGATCGTCAATGACGAGATTGGGGGGACCACCCATTTCCGTAATGATCTGGTCGAGGATTTCTTCCTTGATTACGTGGTCGGGGCGGAAGTCGTCATGCTTCCGCATTCGCAAACCGTCATAAGAATCTTCCGGTGACAGGAGGTAGTTATGTGTGAGCCACGTGGTGGTGACTTCTCGCAGACCTTCGTGGCGGCCAGTGACGAAGATGACGTAATTGTCGGTATCTTGGAGAGAGTAGATGAGGTTAGCCACGGGGACGATGAGAGGGTCCTGGGCGACAAGGGCGGGGCTGAGGAAGTGAGACCAATCCATCTTTCCGTTGAGGAGGAGACGCTTGCGATGACGGCAATCCGCAAGGGTTCCGTCGATATCACAGAGGACGAGCATGACATTCTCCTTACTTGCGCAGGTCAGCGAACAAGCGTTTCTTAACTCTGGCATATATGTGTTTATTATGTGTGGTGTAGCTAGTACTAGGCCACAATTTTTTGTATAAATTATGTATTTCATATTCAGAATAGGGGCCGGATTTGGCTACGTATTTGCGCCAACGAGCTGCAACCTTATCACCGCCTACATCTTGCTCTTTTGACAGAGTTACCCGGTAGATGTGGTACTTATTCCGATAACGACCAGAAGAATGAATATACCCATAGTATAGCGCGTCTGCTAGTTTGCTGCTGGCGTGGTATCCGTTGTAACAAAGTGCCAAGGGCAGGGAATTGTTGAGTGTGTGGGTTACGCCAACCTTGATGCGCTTATTGTCACGCGCTGTATAAGGGTCATTGCGGATGAACCAGTGGGTGCCGGGGAGGCGCTTCTTCTTTTTCATGGGGGGTAGGCTCCTGCGATTGAGGCTACGAGCTTTTGGAGGTAGTCGTAGCATCGGGGGGCGAGCTTGGGAAGAGCAGCAAGACCGCTGCCTAACGGGGTGGAGGGGAATACGACGATGTGGCCGGCGTCAAGGGCGCGATATACGGGGACGAATTCCTGATCCCAAATGAGCCGAATCGAAGGGAAGTCTGTGTCAGTGAAGAAGGCGCGGAGTTCGTTGGTAGGAGCACGTTTGGTGGCGATGCCGATGGCATTAGGTTCGCCCCGCATCTCGCGAGCCTGCCCACCGAGGCCCATGCGCTGGAGATTGTCGCCGAAGATGTAGTAGGAACGCCGGTTGTTACGCAGATCCTGCCGGTAGATTCGATACTGGAAGATTACGGGCATTGGTAGCGTCCTTCTGGACGGGGGTCCGCCATTCAAGATCCAGGCGGACGGCGGATTCTGCAGCAAGAGCGCCGCTGCGGCATACGTCAACGATCTGCCAGGATTTCACCTGGATACGACCAAGTTGCGGGTCGGGCAGGTAGGCCCATACGTCCCACTTGCCATCGGGACGTTTGCGGATATCGAAATTACGGGGGAGACGTTTGGTCATGCAGGGAACTCCGGGTGGAAGCGATTAGAGATATACCACGCGTTACCGACGGGGACGAGGAGTTTTGATTTGGGCATGTGGTTCTCCTGAGAATTGGCCGTATTCAACCCAGACCGCGTAGCCAAGGGTGCGCAGGAAGGCTGCGCGGGAGGAACATTCAGTCCTGGGTAGGCCCGGGTGAAATTGTGGGGGGAGGGGAGTGCCGTTCGAGTGCAGGACTATCAGACAGGCTGTTATCAGGGGTGTCATCGGGGTCATCCTGCTGTTGGCGTACGATACGAAGTTCGTAGCCGGCTGCGTTGAGGAGGGCGGTGATTGTGGAGAGGGAGACGTTGCGTCCTTTACGGATGTGACCGAAGATGCCGTTATAGACGCCAGCCTTACGGCAGATGGTCATGATGTTGCCGGCGTGGTCACGTTTGAGGAGGCGCATCATCTCGATGATGATGGGGTCCCCGGAAGTGGGGACGTGGAAATGCTGGCGACAGAAGGCAGTGCCACCGATGTGGCAGAGCTTCTGGCCGCGCAACTTACGGACATTTTGTAGGGCGAGGGAGGACATTACATGTACATCCTTCTCATGACGCCGCATTTGGTGCAGCGTAAATCATAATACCGGCTAGACTTTGTATCTCCGCTACAGTATTTCGCTGTATATTGTCCTTCGTCATATATGGACCACTCATGGGCACAGCGGCCGAGGAGTTTGCGGATGAATGCGATCATGCCGGCACCACGCATTGATAGAGGATCTCGGGCTCGCCCTTCTCTTGGACATAGATCACGCTGCCTCGCCACTTTTCGGCGTAGAGGCGCGCCATTTCCTTGGCGCCATCGAGAGTGGACATGAAGCCGATCCATTCGACTTGAGCCTTAGGCCCGGCGGTGCAGAGAATGTCATACATGGTGGTCTCCTATTGGTGTACCCGGTGGGACTCGAACCCACAACCACCCGATTAAAAGTCGGGTGCTCTGCCAATTGAGCTACGGGTACAGTTATTATTTAATCAGACGGTAGAGCACATAAATGCTTATAGCAACACCGCCCGCAAATAGCAGCAAACCAAATGCCACGTTGACTTGATCCGGACTCAAAGCGATATGAAGTTCGATCATTAGGTTAGCCCATCATGTCAGGGAGGACGAAGCAGAGAACTCCGGCGTGCGGCAGGTGGCAGAGGATGGCCATGCCGGTGGGGGATTTCTTGCCGTGGAGGATTTTGGTGGGCGGGATCTGAACCCAGGTGCCATCCTGAGTGAGGGCTTCCCAGCCAGTGGGGGTACTGCGCGCCGGGGTGAAACGACAGTCGGACTCGTCGCAGCAGGACGTACCGGTGTCGGGGCGCATGAGACCCTTGAAATATTCGTTGTATTGGCCGGTGGCACCGGGGGGTGGGGCTGCCAGGAGGAGCGCGAGGAGGGACGTGGAGATTAGGCGCATGTATTAGCTCCTATCCGAATCGCGTTCGATCTCATCGTACACGACAGAATCGCGGCCTGCCTGGAAAATGGCTACTGAGCTGAATCCGATGTATAAGTAGATTAGAAGATCGAGCAATGCGAATGGTGTAGCGTCTAGAATACCAATAAAAGCGAATAGGAGTAGTGAAAAAGCGTAGTAGCGATGGTGAGGGTTAGACCAGAATTTACGAATACGGTACGACATGTTAGATCCCCACCGATGGGCACATGTGAGAGAGAAGTTTCTTGATGAGTGTCTGGCGGTCGCCCCTAGTACCGACTAACTTACCATAGGTAGAATCGGGGTCAGAGCACATAGAGCCAGAATTCTTGAAGATCGGACAACCAGCACATGACTCACGGTCTACTAAATAGAATTGGCACAAGGCACAGTTGTCGATTCCCAGAATTGGCAGAACGTCCTTGGTTTTAGGATCTCTCAACAGAATATCAGTAGTGTCATACTTGAGCTTGTGCCGCCTTAGATTGCGGGTGAGAAGGTCGGTGTACTTGAGATATGAGTGGCCGAGGGCGGCAACGGCGCCGTTCTTAGCCGCAGCGGAGGCCGATATGAAGAAGTACTGTTGCTTCCATGAGCTAATTGACATTGGGTATCTCCTGGTATGGATGGGACAGTAGAAATTTAGCTTGTCTATCGTAGAGAACTACGTTGACAGTGGCAGCCAGATTCATGCATCGATTGGTGGGGATGTAGACTAGATCCCTACACCAAGAAAGAATTGAGGTACCGAGAGAGGAGTCTTCGGGGCCGAAAATATAGAAGGCTCGCTCCGGGTGCACATAAGTGTGAAGGGGTTGCGCCTTCGCATGCAATTCGACTGCTACTGGCACACAATCATAGGGAATTATTGATTCGAGGTCGGTAGTGTGAATTAGCGGTATGCGCCTATAGGCTTTCATCGTATCGCTGGCATGCCGACGTATGCGTTTGCCGGTTATTGCGACAAGAGCCGCATCGTAGCAGCCTGCTGCACGCAGAGTCCCGCCTAAATTATGACCATCTTTGGGGTTGTGCAAGCCGATGGCCGCGTATCCACGCATAGTATCTCCTTGTGGTTCCCCCGGGGGGATTCGAACCGCCATTCACGGAATCAAAGTCCGGTGTCCTACCATTAGACGACGGGGGAGCATGGGTTAACGTTGTCCCGAGATTTTACGCATCTGATTGCTCCGTGGGTTTAGGGAAATGGAACTTGGATTTGAGGATGGTGAGACCTTCGATGACATCATCGAGGCGATGGACGGGGAAGGACAAGTATCCCCAAGAAGTGTAGGGATTTTTCACCACGAATTCGACGCTATCACCAGCGCCATTGAGACGAAGTACAATTTCGCTTCCGTACTCGTGCTTCACATCGATTACGATGACGGGATTCAAAGTGACTTTCATGGTGTCTCCGTGGGGTTTGTCAGTGAGGGCCATTACTAGACCCCCACCAAGAAGCCTCACGACTTCGGTAGTGTTACTTGCAGGAGCGCCAGAGGGCCTGCCAGAGAACGGCATCGGCCGGCCACGTGGCACAGGCATTGTTGTAGGCGCCGGGGGTGCGGCTGCTGGCGTTGGAGCCGGCCAGGGCACCGACACCTTCCGCCGGGGAGTTCGGGGCGGGGGAGGCAGCGG
>ERZ761594.249-NODE-249-length-19798-cov-7.254976_pt1 | contig 19798 bp, 29 predicted proteins | sample MGYA00511036_ERZ761594 | MGnify/ENA primary metagenome ERZ761594 (study PRJEB28899, sample SAMN03785561) | bioreactor sludge metagenome | biome: EBPR Sludge; feature: EBPR Bioreactor; material: 0.22µm filtered reactor supernatant | place: Saint Lucia: Queensland... | reverse complement strand
GCCTCCCCGTCGCCGGGTGCCGATACCAACCCTCCGGCTCGCCCTCGCCGTCCCAGGCCGCCAGCGCAACCAGCGCAGCGTCGCGCGACTGGTACTGCCACACGTCGCTGTAGATGCCGAGGCCGAGGTCCTCGACCCGGATGATGCCGAGCAGCGCGTAGCCCCAGCCGAGCGGCGACACGTCGAGCACGCGGCCATCGGGGAGGGTGCGGGTGGCGATCTCGCCGCGAATGCCGAGCACGATCATTGCCCTACTCCGCCCGGTCGTCGTGCGCGCGCAGCTCCGCCACCGCCGCGTCGTAGGCCGCCAGCGCGTCTTCGAGCGCGTGGATGTACTCGTCGCCGGCGACGGCATCGACGTTGGGGCAGATCGCGCGCGCGGCGTCGAGCACGCCGTCGCGGGTGCGGTCCACCGCCAGTTCGAGCGTCAGGCCGTGGTCCTGCGCGTCGGGGTCGTGCAGCGGCAGCAGTTCGAGGAATTCGCCCTCCGGGTCCCACAGGGCGCGCGCCCGCTCGGGGAGTGACATACTCAACCTCCTATTGGTCGCGATGCCGCTCGCGCGACACCCGGAAGTCGCTCAGCAGCGGCCCGACCTGCCGCAATTCAAGACCCGCCTTCTCGGTGAACCACTCGACGATGAACGCGTCCGACTCCGCCGCATCGGCGCATTCGAGCAGCAGCGCGGCGACCTGCCGCGCCTCGTCGGGCGACCACTGGTACGGTTTGCGGTCGCCGATCTGCACGGCCACGAAGGGACGCTTCGTGTTGGCCCCGTAGCCGCTCACCACGTTGACGCGCTCTCCCTGGCTACTCATGTCCGTAAGCCCTCCTTCACCACCCCGGCCAGAAGCCGTAATAGGCCCGCCACAGCCCCGCGTAGATCGCCGCCGTCAGAGCTAGCCACGCCGCCGCCAGGGCCACCGCCCCGGCCACCCGCCGCGCCGCCGTCACCGCCCGCCCCCTTTCCCCGCTAGCCAGCGTTCCGCCGAGCCGTCCACCGGGGCATAGACCATGCCGCCGCCTTCGAGGATGCCGCGCACCACCTCGGCCAGCGCCATCCCGGCCCACAGCTTCACCGCGCCGGGCGAGCCAGCCGTGCCGAAGCGGTCGGTTTGCAGCCAGGGGATGGCACGGCTGTTGATGTCCCGCACGGAGTAGCGCGAATTCAAGCCCGCCAGATCGGCGGGGGTCTCGAATGGTCCCTCCCACTTCAGTTCCACGATCGTCCAGGGTGCCTTTCCCTGCTGCGCCTCGTACTTGCCAAATGAAGAAGGCATGCCGCAGTTGTACTCGTAAGGCGCGTCATCCCAGTCGTCGCCCCATTGCTCTTCCAGAGCCTGCGTCGTGAACCACAGGCTGCCGTACTTCACGAGGCAGAGCACCGGCTCGCGCTCACTCATCGCCCGCCCCCAATCGTCGCGACCAGCAGGTAGGTGAAGGGCGGCCCGTCGTCCGGGTGGCTGGTGGCGCAGTAGACCTCGCGCGGCCCGACGCACGCCTCGGAGGCGACGGTATCGGCCACCACCGCCAGCAGCCGCGCGGTCTGCCGCACGTCCAGCGTGGCCGATGGTATGACGTGGGCCATGACTACCTCGTCGCCGATGCGGTCGATGCGAACGGCGCTGGTCGGCTCACCCTGGTCCCCCGGCCCGATGCGGTTGACGATCGCGGCAGCGCGAGCGGCCAGTTGCTCAATGCCATTCATCGGCCAGCCGCCAATCGACGCTTGAACCGCGCCCACGAGCGCGCCCACGCGCGAATCGCGCGGGCATCGCCCCGACGCTTCCCCCACAAATCCCACAACCGCCGTCGCAGCGCATACGCCTCGCGCGTGAGCGGACCCCACGAATCCGGTAGCATCACCGCCCGCCCCCTTTCCTGAACCGCTCCCACGTCGCCCCCGCGATCGTCGCGGTGAGCAGGTCGCTCGCCTCGCCCATCGTCAGCGCGCGCTCCGGGCGCACGCCCCACCGCGCCAGCGCCGTCAACTGCCCCCCGCTCGCCGGCCGACGCCGCCACGGCGCATCCCGGTTCGCCAGCGCCGCCGCGCCCAGATTCCGCACCAAATCCTCGGCCACCCCCTGCGCGTAGCCCAGATCGAGCGAGTGCTCGACCAGTTCGGGCAGGTCCTCGCGCGACCGCTGCGCCAGCACCCACCAGCGATCATCGTCGCCCGGCTGCGGCTCGATCAGCACCCAGCCATCCCCCGCAGGCAACACGAACGCCCGCCCCAGCGGCACCCAGCCGAAATCGCGCCCGGAGAAGAGATCGACCGCCGTGCCGCCGACTGAGGCCGGATCGAGCGGGATGCCGAGCTGGTAGCCCTCCCCCTTCGTCGATGCGCTCGCCGCCGCCTGGCCGTCGTCGTCCTTGACCGCCGCGCCCGCCAGGTCGGCGAGCGTGACGAGCTGGTGCTCGCGCGTCGAGCCGACCACGTCGAGGATCGTCGCGTGCGACTTGCCGGGGTAGAGCCGCGCCGCGCGCCCGACCATCTGCGCGTAGAGGCCGCGCGAGCGCGTCGGCCGCGCCACGATCACGCAGGCCACGCGCGGCTCGTCGAAGCCCTCCGTCAGCACCCCGCAGTTGCAGGCGACGCTCGTCGCGCCCTCGCGCAGCCGCGCCAGGATCGCCCGCCGCTCGTCCGGCGGTGTGGTGCCGTCCAGCGCCTCCGCCGCGACCCCGGCGGCGACCAGCGCGGCCGCGCAGGCCTCGGCGACGGCCACGGTGGGGGTGAAGCAGATCGCGCGCTGGCCGGGCGCGTGGCGGCGATAGGCGGCGGCGACGAGCTGCGGGGCGTCCGCCGCCAGGAGCATCCTGGCGGCGTCGGCGTCGGCCACGTCGCCCGCGCGCGAGCGGAGCCGCCCGAAGTCGGCGTCGAGCGCGACGCGGATGCCCCGCAGCGGCACGAGGTAGCCCTCGGCGATCATCTCGCGCAGCCCGCGCTCGTAGGCCACGCGCTCGAAGACATGCCCCAGGCCCACGCCGTCGCCCCGGTCGGGGGTCGCGGTCACGCCGACGGTGAGGGTCGCCGTCCCCGCGTCGAGCGCGCCGAGGTGGCCGAGGATGGTGCGGTAGGTGCGCGCGGTGGCGTGGTGGCAGTTGTGGGCGACTACGCCGCCGGCGATGTAGGTGTGGGTGCCCGCAACCTCGAAGTTGTAGACAAGGCCGCCCGGACACAATCCGCCAAACGTTCCGTCACTTCCCGGTTGGTGAACCTCAAGACGATCCACCCACGTCCACGCAAGAAATCGTCCTTCTTCCGGTCGATTTCGCGGCGTGAATGATGGGAGTTGCCGTCCACCTCGATCGCCACCTTCAGCGAGGGGTGCGCCAGATCCAGTTTGTAGTTCGTCGGGTAGCCCTGCCCGCGCGGCACCTTCGTCGCGACGACCACCTCCATCGGCCAGCCAAGCGCCTCGGAGAGCGCGAGCTGCGGCGGGGTTGGTCCGCAACCATTCCCCCCACGCACTTTCGGCTTCCAGCCCCTCGCCCGCAGCGAGTCGCTGACCTTCTCCCGCACCCCTGCCCGCGCCATCGGGTTGTGCTCGGTCATCCGCCGGCTGGCGTAGCGCCGATTGGTTGCCGCCATCGTCTCCGCAGCATTGCGGCGCACCCACTTGTCCCGGCACTCGTCCGAGCAGTAGGCCCGCCCCGTCTTGCGATACATGTCCTTGCGGTGTTTCGCGGTGATCGGCGCGTCGCCGTTGCACCATGAGCATGTCGGCATTGCCATTCTCCACAGCGGTAAGCACCCACATGCCGCGCCCGAGCCGCCCGGCGGGCACCCAGCCGACCGGCGTGTAGAGCGGATGGTTCGGGGTGCAGGTGATCGAGCGGCCATCCACGAGGCGCAGCGTCACGAGGGCGGTCGCCTTGCGCTCGAAGAGGCGCACCACCGGTCGTCGCACCACCATCCCGGTGCGCTCGTCGTAGGACGGCACCACGTCGCCGGGGCGGATCTCCTCGATCGGGGTGTCGCCGATCAGCGTCCCGGCGGGGAAGCACTCATCGACGACGATCGTGCCGAAGTGCCCGCTGCGGTAGCGCGCCAGGCGACCGGGTTGCGCCAGGGACTGCACCGAGGCGACCACGACGCCGCGCGCCCACTCGTTGCGGTCGGCCTGCACGATGCCCACATCGGCGCGCGGGTCCACCTGGCGCAGCTTGTCGGCGGCCTGCCGGATCATCTCGTCGCGGTGCGCCAGGACCAGCGACCGGCCCGCGCGCTCCCGGATCAAGTGGGCGAACAGGACCGTCTTCCCGGCACCGGTCGGCAGCACGACCAGCGGGCGGCGCACACCGGCGGCGTGGGCGGCGCGGATCGCGGCGAGCGCCTCGGCCTGGTACGGGCGCAGGGCCAGCACCGGGGCGGGCTCGGTCGCGAGGGGCGGGGGCGGGGCGAAGAGCGCGGTCTGCATGGCTGTTGTGTCCTCTCAGGCCGCGCCTACAGCGGCAGATCGCCATACTCGTCGTCGTCGTCGTAGACCGGGGCCGCCGGGGCGGGTTGCGGCGCGGGCAGTTCCCAGCGATGCACCGGCACCGGCTGATTGCGGAGCGCCACGGCGCGGGCGATCTCCTCGGTGGTCGGGGTGAGGCGGTAGACGCTGCCGCCGCCGAAGTACTGGGTCGCGTAGCCGCCGCCCTCCATCGGGATGTCCACGCGCCCGAGCTTCGCGCCGAAACGCTCCTCCTCGGTCACGCGCCCGGCCACCCGGACGTGGCCCATCAGCTCCACGATCGCCCACTGGTCGAAGGTCTCGGTCGCCTCAGCCATCACGGCACCCTTTCTCGCTTACTTCTCTTTCTTCGCCCTAGAGAGAGAGTTGGATATATCTCCGCCACTTAAGAGAGATCGCGCGCGTGGAACAAAGGACTCCCCTTCCTCTTCCTTCCTTATAGGTAGGGAGAGGTTGTTCGTTGCGCTGGACTTCGAGTGCTGCGCGCGATCTCTGGTGGCGGCCCGCGAATCATCGTTTCCCCCTTAGGGCGAAAAAAGAGAAGTAAGCGAGAAAGCCCGCTCATTCGGGCGCCTCGCCCGTCGCCTCCGGCACCAGCGACCACACCGCGCGCGGCCTGCCGCCGGTCGGGATTTCCACGCCCGCAACGACGCCGCGCTCCTGGAGCAGCTCCAGCGTGTCCTTGAGTTGCTCGGCCGCGATGTGGCGATTGAAGCGGTTGTGCAGCTCGGTCGTCGTCTTCGGGCCCTCGCGGAGCGCCAGGACGATCGTGTCCATCACCGGGTCGCCCGTCTCGTCGCCGAAGATGCAGAGCGCGGAATTGTGGCAGTACTCCCAGACCGCCAGCGCCGCGTCGAGGTGGGGCAGGCCGATCACCGGCGACAGGTCGAGCGCCGCGTAGAGCACCGACAGCCTGAGCGTCTGCGCCTGGGCGCGCGCGAGGATCGCCGCCAGCAGCCCGACCGTCCCCTCGCCGAAGCGCGGATACACCGCGTGCCACAGATCGCGCGCCGCCTCGTCGCGGCGCAGCGGGAACGTCAGCCTCTCAGCGACCTCCCCCACGATCGCGCCGAGTTCCCGCCCCCACTTCTCCAGCAACCCGCGATCGAGCGTGTCCGCATCCGGCAGGTCCTGGCTCTTCCGCACGCAGAACCAGAGGAACCGATTGGCGAAACCGCTGGCGATCGCGGTTTCGGTCAGGTGGCGCAGCAGCAAAGCCGGCTGAATGTGGCCGACGATACTGATGTGCGGCGCGGTGGCGAGGTGGGGGTTGCCGCTGGTCAGGGTCTGGAGGTTGCCACCGTCCCACGCTTCGAGGAGCGTCTCGGCGAGGGTGTTGCTCTCGCGGCCCATCACCTTGATGACCTTCGAGAATTCGTCCTGCACCACCCAGAGGCGCTTATCCTGCACGCCGCTATCGACGACCACATCCTGATAGCCGACAATGTTCTTGGCCTTGTCGCGGATCGCCTCCTTGTCGATCCGCTCGTCGCGCACCGCCTTGATCAGCCCCTCGCCGGTAGAGAGTCCTTTCGCCCTGCGCAAGCGATACCAATCGGGAATAGCGGCGGCGAGGACCGCCTCGGCCGCGCTCTGGGCACTGCCCTTCGCCCCCTCGCGGGTCGGGCCGACGAGCATCACATTCAGGCGCGCATGGTGCGGTGTGCCGCTGACCAGCGCGTGGGCGCTGCGCCCGATGGCGTTGCCCACGCCGGAGAGCAGCACCGCCAGGATGCCGACCGGATCGGCCTCGGTGTGCGGCGCGATCTCGCGCACGATCTCGCCGAGGATGCCGTGGTAGGCCGCCGCGTCGATCGCGGGCGGGTGCGGGGCCGGGACGCCCCCCTGCTGCGCCCTCGTCACGAGGCCACCATCCTGCTGAAGCGCGGCGCCCAGCGCCTGCGTCGCGGCGTCGCCAGCGCGGGGAGCAGCAGCGGTTCCCGGCTGCGCGGCTCGTAGACCGCGCCATCCGCCGCCAGCGCGATCGTGCGCCGCCGATAATCCGCCCGCTCCTCCCATTTGCCCCGGCACAGGCCGCTGCGCCGGAAGATCGCGTCGATGCGCGCCTCGTCGTCGCCCACCCAAAACCGCAGCAACGACACCAGCGCCGCGTCCGCCTCCGACTGGCTGCCGTAGGCCGAGCTATCCCCCGCCCACAGCGCGCGGAACTTCGCCCCGTTCGCCGCCTCGCCCGCCCGCGCGATCACCTCGTCATCCGTGAGCGAGAGTGGCGCGGGGATATGGCGCACGGGCGGTGCCGGCCTGGCTGGCGGGAAAAGGAGGCGGTGCAACTGCGCGATCTGCTCGGCGCGGTCGGGGATGTCGGGCGGGGAGGCGGGCAGGCGTTGCCCGGTGATCGTGAAGTAGCGGTGCGACTCGTAGAGGCCGTTGCCGCCCCAGCCGCGCCGACCGGGCGGCAGCGCGCCCCGCACGATCACCTTCACCCCGCGCCCGCTCGGGCTGACCTCCGTGTAGCCGTCGAGCAGCCACACCACGAACGCCGCCCAGTCGGCCAGCGCGCCGGTCGCCGGGTCGAGGCAGTCGTCGAGGTCCACGCCCGCGAACGGGTCGCCCGCCGCGAAGACATACCCGACGCCGCACTGGTGCCGCCGCGCGTAGGGGATCGCCTCTTCCAGCGTCGCCCACGTCGCCGGATCGTCCGTCTTCGCCTGCTTCGAGTTGCGCACGTTGACCGGCACCTTCGTCGGCTTGCCCTCGCGCCGCACCGGCTTCCAGGCGACCCACTGGTCGTGCTCGCGCAGCGCGGCGGGGATCGCGGCGTAGTCGCACGAGACGTTCATCCCGCCACCTGCTCGTGGTTGCCGCTCCGCATGAACGCCAGGAAGCTGTTGATCTGGTCGTTCGACCATTTCGTCAGATCGTCGCTGCGGTAGAGCTGCGCGCCCATCTGCCGCACGCGCGCCTCGTCCCAGCCGACCTGGCGCGCCGTGCTCCACACCAACTCGACCAGCCGCGCGTTCTTCGGCTGCTCCGGCTCGCCGACGACCTGGGTGAGATCGTCGGGCGGTGGCGGCGGCTTCGGTTCGGCGCGGGGGATGCCCAGCTGGTCGGCGCGGGCGAGCGCCAGTTCGTCGGCGACCTCCTTCGGCAGCCCGGCCTTGCGCGCGGCGGTGTAGCGGGCCGTCAGTGTCGCCTTGTCGGTGGCGCGGTCGAGGTAAATCCGCGCGGCCACCGCCACCCGCGCGTCGCCCGCGTCGCCGCCCAGACTCCCCAGCAGGCGCTCATCGGGCCAATCCAGCGCCTTCGGGCGGATCGGCGTCGGCTCGGGTTGCTGCCGCGATTGCGCCTGGCGCTGAGGCTGGGCGACCGGGGTGTCGGCGATCACGTCGCCGTCGGCGTCTTCGAGGAAGGCGGAGAGCGTGCCGTAGCCGATCGCCGCCAGCGCCCGACCGATCGCCTTCGTCTCGGCCTTCTCCAGGAACGAGGGGAACTGCTTGGCCGACTGCGAGCCGTGACCGACGCCGACCGCGCCAGAGGGCAGCGTGACAGTCGCCTTGAACACGGCGGCACTGTCGGTGATGCTGATCGCCTCGGTGACGATGCTGGCGTCCGGGTGCTCCTGGCGCAGCCACTCGACGCGCCAATTCACCGTCAGGTATTGCTTCGCCTCGCGCCCCTTGCCGAGCGTGATAAACCCCTGCGTCGGGTCGAAATCCGGCTGTTGCGTCGCGTCCGCCGTGCTCATCCCACCTCTCCGTTCGCTGCGATCACCGCTCGGCGCACCCTATCGCCATCGCTGGTCTCCGGCCTCGCTCGCGAATCGAGGCACCGCCACTGCCCGGCGACCAGGGTGCGCGGAACGGGGCCGCCGTACAGCCCGTCCCGCAGCCCGGCTTTCGTCACCGGGCACCGCATGTGCCTACCCTCCTCTCGCCTCAATCAGCCGCCTCGTCGCGGGGACACCAGCCGTGCCGCCGAAGATGCGCCGCCCAGTGCAAAACCTCGAAGTGCGCCGGATTGACGCACCAACTGTGCTCGCAGGTGTGGTGGACTTCCTCCCAGGGTTCGAGCGGCCCGCCGAGCGCCGTCATCAAGGCCCGCGCCGCGTGCCAGTTGCGGCCCCGCCACCACACCCGCGCGTAGCCTTCTTCGTCGTGGCTCCCCAGCCACACCCAGCAGTCGCTAGCATGGTGCGGCGCGGCGCGGCGGTCCACCCGCATGAGCAGATTCGCGACCGGGCACCGCCTGAGTTCGCGCCGGAGCGCCGCATCGCGCCACACCTCGCCGTCGTCGCCGCCGACCATCGTCGGCTCACTCCGCGCGCCTGATAACTCGCTCGGGCAAGCGCGCGGCGTCCTTCGTTCGACGAATGACCGCCTTGCCCCCGTCGGGGAACTTGCCCACAGCCGCGCGCCGTGAGAGGTAGCACCACGCCTCGTCCAGATCGCGCACCGCGACCCACACCCGCGCCTCGTTGACCGAGTAGCGCGTCGGGTCGTCGGCGGCGAACGGCAGCCAGACGAGCACGATCCCGCGACCGTCGCGGATGCTGCTCTGGCTGCGGCTCCGGCAGCGCGTGCAGACACCGTTCCCGTAGTGGGGGCAGTCGGCGCTCCCACACACCAGACACGCCGTCAGCGTCGGCCAGCGCGGATTCCACGGCTTCGCTGGCACCGCTGGCAGGGCGGGCAGCGTCGCCCCAGGTTCGGCCCAGGGCGGTCGCACGTCATCGAGGCCGAAGCCGCCGTACTTCGCGGGGAAGCAGTCGGTGCAAAGGCCCTCGGCGACGTGCGGCTTGTCCTGGCCGCGCGTGCCGCAGCCGACGCAGCGGTCGTAGTCGTCGTCCCAGCGCAACTTGGTGATGCTCATGTCCCCAGGCTCTCCCGGCTCGCCTCGGTCTCGAAGGAGAGCCAGAAGCGATCCCAAACCAGCGCGACCGCGCCGAGCCAGCGCGCGGGCAGCGACGGCGCGGGGCGGGCGGCCAGCCGCGCCAGCCGCGCCCCCGCCAGCCGATCCGCCTCCGCCAACGCCTCGCGCAGCGCGCCGACCTCGGCCACCAGCGCGGCGACATCCGCCGCCCGGTCCGCGCACCGGCCCTCGGCCAGTTGCCACAGCAGGTAGTAGCGGTCGCGATCCTCGACCGCCTGGGGCACCCAGCCGACCGCCACCACGGCGGGGCGCACGTCGGGCGGGGCGAGGGTGGGGGCGGCGGGCAGCGTGACGATCACGCGCGCACCTCCCCCGCCGCCGACCAGTAGGCCGGGGCATTCCCGCCGCGCCCGCGCCGCGCCACGGCCAGGCCGCGCGCGGCCAGCGCGTGCAGCCGCGCCCGCACCGCCTCCCGCCCGATCCCGCAGCCCCGGTCGCGCAGCAGCGCGTCGAGTTGGTCCACCGTCAGCCCCCCGCGATCCGCGAGCAGTTCCAGGATCAGCCCGTTCGTGTCGGGCTTCGCCTTGCGGCCCGAGTCGTAGCGCGCCGCGACCGCCTCGCGCGAGAGGCCGTCCGGGAAATCGGGGTGCGCGCCGCCCTCGCGCAGCGCGACGACCGCCGCCGCCGCGCGCGGGCCGTGCGCGCGCGCCAGCCAGCCCTCGCCGGGGCACTCGACGCAGTGGAACGCGCCATCCTCGGGATCGCGCAGCATCGCGGTCGCCGGGGTCAGCACGCCGCAATTGGCGCACGCCACCAGCGTGAGGTAATTCGCCACGCGCGCCCGCCCGTCGGGGCCGGGCGCGTAGACCGGGACGCCGGGCAGCCTGCTCATCGCCGCACCTCGGCGATCTGCCGCCGCAGCGCGACGGCGGCGTTGACGAGCGGCCCGTACCAGAGCAGCCCGAACGACGTGCGCCCCGTCAGCACCTTCAGCACGTCGAGCAGGTCGGCCAGCAACAGGGACGCCCCGCGCAATTCCTGCGGCGACACCAGCCGCGCCAGCGCGGCCAACTCGTCCGGGGTGAGCGTGCGCGTGTAGGTGTGGGGGTCGCGATTGAGCGCGAGGGTGAGCGTCAGCCCCCGCCCGTAGACCGTGGCGATCAGGGTGAGCGCGCAACCGCACAGGTCGGCGTCGCTCGCGAGTGTCTCGATTCGATCCGTGGTCTCGGCGACCATCGTCGCATCTCCATTCGATGAGGCCCTGGGGACGAGGCGGCAAAACGTCGTGCGGTTCGTGGACTGCACCCGCCCCGCCCCCCAAGGCCGTCCGCATCTCGCGCCCCGCGTCGCAGCCGCCGTCTTGACCCGACCGCGCGCCTCGGCCGCCGTGGGGTGCCTACCCGAACAACTCGGCGGCGGCGCGCTTGCCGCGCGCGACCGTCGCCAGCCGTGCCGCCTCGGTGCGGGCCGCGTCGGGGTCGATCCCCCGGTCGCGCAGCGCGGCCCTGATGCCGCCGCGCCGCAACCGCTGCTCGTGGTCGAGGCGGTCGGATTGGGCGTCGAAGAAGGCGAGGAGCTTGATCAGGTGGCGGTCGGTGTAGCAGGGCTGGCCGTAATGCCGCCGCTCCAACTGCTCCCAGATCAGGATGAATTGGGCGACGTGCTTGCAGCGTTTCCAGCGGCGGAAGCCCCAGCAGGTGCAGGCCGCGTCGCGCCCGTGGCTATGGCCGGAGACCCAGTACCGCTCCTGGCCGGTGGCGCTGGGGACGGTGGCGACCAGATATTCTGCGCCCCGCTTGCCCTCGCTCTCGTGCCACTCGCGGCGCACCAGGGTGGCGGCGGCGAGGTCGAATTCGAGGGTGCGGACGGGCGGTTCGCGTTGTACGGACTGGGCGCTCATGCTATACTTCCTCCTGCATTCAGTTCCTCGAATCAGCCGACGACGCGACCCTCTGTGGCGGGGGGTCGTTTCGTTTTGCGCGCTGCTGGTAGCGGCGTTCGAGCGACCGCCGCACCGCCGCTTCGAGGTGATCGAGCCGGTGCCCGTAGTCCTCGATGCGCAGCCGCGCCGCCCGAATGTCCTCCAACGCGCTGCGGTGATTCAGCAGCTCGTCCCTCCACGGGTTCCCTCCCCTGTTCACGGCATAGACCCTCCTGTGACTTTTCGCCGCCCTCGTCGCTACTGCGTACACTGGAAGGGATGGCGGTGACACCCGTCCCCGCCGGGGACATCCCGGCGGCGGAAGCGGCAACGGGGAACGCGGCGGCGAACCCGCCGAAGACGGCGTCGAGGCGGGCGCAGAGGCCCGCGAACGCGTCGGCCAGCCGCTCGGTGGCGGCGTTGTTGCGGTCGAGCGCGGCCAGCGCGCCGCTGTTGGCCAGCAGCACCGCGTCGCGCGGCACGCGCACCTCCGCCCCCAGCCGCACGACCGGGTAGGGCAGCGTCCCCGCCCGCACCTGCGCGTAGAGCGTCGAGTGCGCGCAGCCGAGCATCTCGGCCAACTGGGGGATCGTCAGCAGCGGGGAGGCGGGCGTCGCGGCGGGCGCGGTCATGCTGGCACCTCGAAGGACTTTTGGAAGAGCGTCAGGACTTCGATCACGATGCCCATGTCGCGGGCGGTGATCCGCCGATCCGGCTCGTTCCCCATCGCGACGGTCACGCAGCCGATGCGGAACGACCCAGGCCCCAAAGGCTCTTCCTCGGTATCGGCGGGCGGTAGCGGCTGGCCAGCGACCGCGACGCCTTGCCCCTCGGCGGCGACGCGCCGCTCGTGCTCGGCAATACCGAGCGTCAGGAGATAGGCGATGGCCGCACCGTTGTCCTGGTTGGAGAAGCCCCCCTCACCCACATGCGGCGTGGCGAGGTTGAAGTGCGCGACGATGCGCCGCACCAGGCCCATGGGGATGGTCAGGCCGGTCAGGGGATACGGCACCGCCGCCTCGTGCTCGGCCAAGGGATTCGCGGGGGATGTGATCATGCCGTCACCTCTTCCCGCGCCTCGGCCCGCTCGTGCAGCAGCTTGGCGGCGGGGTGGTCGCGATAGTGGTCCAGCGCGGCGCGCACGAAGTACGAGACGCTGACGCCAGTCTCCTGGCGGCGACGATCCAGCCAATCGGCCTGTGACTTGGTGATCACATGCGCCCTGGTGATCAGTTCTTCCGGATGCTTCGCCTTCGCCATGACCACCTCGCATTCACAAGTACTTTCTATTGCAGGATAGCATACTTTCATTGATTGTCAATGCCAATAGCCCATAGAGTTTCTATGGGGCATTCGCAAGCATGGGGAGAACGATGACACAGGGCGCGCAAGAGGGGTCTGGGGTGGCGGACCTGATTATCACCAGGCGGGAACGTCGCGGGTGGAATCAGTACGAGCTTGCGAAGCGCGCCAGGATCACGCAGGGCCACCTGTGGAAGATCGAGAACGGCGAGTACAAGCTCCCCAGCCGCAAGACACGCGACAAGCTTGGGCCGTTGCTCGGGTTGAGCGAAGAGGACTGGTTTCGCGCGGCGGGCGTCCTTCCGGGGGAACCGGGGGAGACTGCCGAGCCTGCGCCACGGCAGTTGTCATTCGACGACCCCGACGAAGCCTTCGACCCGGCGGCGATCGTCGCCTATGTCGAATCGCGCCCCGGCATTGGGTTTCAGCAGCGATTGAAGGCACAGCGGGATCGGCTCTCACAGCCGGACTACGAACGTTTCTGTATCGGGCTCTTCCGGGCGTGGTCGAGCAACTCCCATCTGGCGTTGACGGCAATCGAGTTCAGCGAGCAAGCCAGATAGGCGTCGCGCGCCATCCTCACTTCTAGGATCGGCGATGGGCGGAAAACATCGTGCGTGGGCGTGTGCCGGGTATGGCTGGATGGTGGACCACACGATTCGGGAACCTGTCTTGATGCTAGCGGATGGCGAACGCCCCGTGCTCTGCTTGCCTGCTGGCCTGACGGCGAGCCAAAGCGAGCAGGTTTTCGCCTGGGGTATTGCCGATCTCTTGGAGCAACAAGGCGGCTGGCTTGCGCTGCTGCGCCACACCAGCGACCTTTTTGATCTCGCAGTCGTCGATGATCACGAATAGCGTCACAGAAGGAGGGACACCATGCGCAGAGTCATCGCCGTCGCCCTGATCCTCACCCTCGTCGCCGGGTCGCTCGGCTACGTCGCGGGCACCCGCGACCTCCTCGCCCCCCGGCAGGCCGAGGCCGCCACCGCCGCCTGCATCACCTTCCCCGAGACTGGCAAGCAAGTCTGCGACCGCTTCCTCGAATACTGGCAGCAGAACGGCGGCCTGGCGCAGCAGGGCCTCCCCCTCTCCGACGAATTCCAGGAAGTCAGCGCGGTCGATGGCAAGACCTACACCGTGCAGTACTTCGAGCGCGCCGTCTTCGAGAAGCACCCCGAGAACGCCCGCCCCTATGACGTGTTGCTCACCCTGCTCGGTCGCGAGAAATACCTCGCGAAGTACCCGAACGGACCCGGCGGCCCCGCGCCCTCCCCGTCGGCGCAACCGACGCCGCCGCCCGCCCAGGGGTGGCCGCGCACCGCCAGCACCAGCCAGGTCTCGCTGACCGTGTACGAAGTCCGCGACCCGCAGCCCCCGCCGCAGTACGCCCCGCCCGAGCCGGGCACGCGCTACCTCGCCCTCGATGTGTCCCTGCGCAACGTCGGCACCAAGACCTTCAGCACCAACAAGCTCTATTTCTACCTGCGCGGCAGCGACGGGCGGGATTATCAGGTCACATTCGTCAGCGCCCCCGAGCCGCAAGTCGCCTTGCGCGACCTGACGCCGAACGACGACACGCGCGGCTGGATCACCTTCGAGGTGCCCACGGGCGTGCAGGTCGTGCGGGTATCATTCGACCACGCCCTCCTGGACGGGGCCGTGTCTATCTCCCTCACGCCATAGCCTATCGCGGAGGGTGGCCCCGTCCTGTCGGGCCACCCTCCAGGAAACCCAAGCCACCTTCCACATCTGCCGCTGACCGCAAGCGAGGCCACCCATGCTCGACCTGCTCGCCGTCTACCCCTTCGCCTGGTGGTTCTCCGTCGCCGTCTGGCTCCCGTTCATGCGGCGGAAATAGCGGCATGGCGAGGTGGGGGTGGCGATGACGAAATACCGCCTATACATTGACGAGGTGGGCAGCGCGGACTTGAATGCCTCCTCGCAGAACCCCAACCACCGCTATCTCAGCCTTACCGGCCTCATCATGGACCTCGACTATGTCGACAAGCACGTCGCCCCGTCGATCGAAAAGCTGAAGCGGGAATACTTCGGCTCTCATGTGGACGAGCCTGTCATCCTCCACCGTCGGGAACTGGTGCAGAAGAAGTTCCCATTCCAGGCACTCAAGGATGATCTCGCCGCGTTGTGCTTCGACGGTGATCTCTTGGGCCTGCTGGATAGCATCGACTACACGGTGCTGACCGTGGTCATCGACAAGTTTGAGCACCAGCAGCGATACACGGTTTGGCGCTACGACCCCTACCACTACTGCCTGAGCGTCGTGGTCGAGCGCTTCATCCAGTGGCTCGTACGGAAAGCGGCAGTCGGGGACGTGATGGCAGAGTCGCGTGGCGGCGGGGAAGACAAGCGACTGAAGAAGTCGTTCGCGAAACTCTACAACGAAGGCTCCAATTACGTCGGCAAGGAAAGCTTCGCGCAGTATCTGACGAGTAAGCAGTTGAAACTCAAGACGAAGGCCAACAATATCGCGGGGCTACAGATGGCCGATCTCATCGCACACCCCAGCTTCAAGGCCACGCTTGCCCGTCAGCAAAACCAGGCGTTGCCCTCCGGCTTCGGCGGTCTGATTGCCCGCATTCTCGAAGAGAAGAAGTACGATCGCAGCCCGACAGGGAAAGTTCGGGGTTGGGGGCAAAAGTGGCTACCCTGAATCCGCGCAAAAAGGTTCCCCCGGACTAGTCCGGGGGAAGCCCCAAAGGCTTACGCCTTCCACCTCCAGATAACTGGATTACCCTAATGATACCCCCCTTGAAGATTCGTAGCAACGAGCGCAAAGACGCAGGACGGTGATTCGATGGCCCGAGGCAGCGTGCGCAAGCGCGGCAAAACGTATTCAATCGTCTACGAGCTCGGCCCCGACCCCGAGACCGGGAAGCGGCGGCAGAAGCGCGAGGGAGGCTTCCGCACCAAGCGCGACGCCGAGGCGGCCCTCACCGCCCGCCAGCGCGAGATCGACACCGGCACCGCGCTCGACCCCACCCGCCTCACCGTCGGGGACTACCTCGCCCACTGGCTCGACACCGCCATCGCCCCCGCCAAACGCCCGCTCACCACCGCCCGGTTCGCCCACGCCATCCGCCGCTACATCGCCCCCACCCTCGCCGCCGTGCCGCTCGCCAAACTCAGCCCCGCCCACGTCTCCGGCCTGCACGCCGCCCTCACGCGGGCCGGGTACGCCCACGCGACCGTCGCCCACACCCACAACGTGCTGCACAACGCCCTCAAGCAGGCCCTCCGCTGGCGGCTCATCGCCGTCAACCCCTGCGACGCCGCCCCCGTCGGCACGCCCGAGCGCGCCCGGACCGTCGCCTGGGACACCGCCACCGCCCACCGCTTCCGCCGCGCCGTCGCCGACGATCCCGACGCCGTGCTCTGGCTCCTCGCCATCGCCACCGGGCTGCGGCGCGGCGAGCTGCTCGGCCTGCGCTGGGCCGACGTGGACCTCGCCAACGGCCTGCTGCGCGTGCAGCGCGCCCGCGTGCGCAACCCCGACGGCGGCATGATGGAGCAGGGCACCAAAGGCAAGCGCGCCCGCGTGCTCGATCTCGCCCCCAGCCACGTCGCCATGCTGCGCGACCATCGTCGGCGGCAGGAAGAGGCCATGCGCCGCCACGCCGACCGCTGGGAGGATCAGGGCTGGGTCTTCTGCGAGCCGCCCGGCACCCACCGCAATCGCGAGCACCCCGGCGGGCGGCCCGTCTCGACCTCCACCTTCGCCCGCCGCTGGGCCGCCATCCTCGCCGCGACCGGGCTCCCCCGCATCCGCCCGCACGACCTGCGGCACACCAACGCCACCGTCCTGCTGGAGCAGGGCGTCCACCCGCGCATGGTCCAGGAACGGCTCGGCCACGCCACCTTCGCCGAGACGATGGACCGCTACAGCCACGCCACCCCGACGCTCGGCCGCGCGGCCGCGCTGGCGATCGAGGCCGCGCTCGCGGGCGACGAACCGCCCCGCGCAACGCCCGCCGTGACCGAGCCGTGACCATCGGCGACCACGGCGGGGCACAAACCCGCGCCACCGCTACGAATTGTCCCTGTCGGTGCCGAAGGTGGGAGTCAACCTCGTGCGCTCACCACACGCAACCACCCGCAACACGACGCGCGAGAAACCGCGCATTCGCGCGCAAAAGCGGGCGTTGGCCCGGCACATCCTCGAAGGCGATGACGCTACATTGGCGCACATTCCGTGACCGTCCTGTGACCGCACCACAGCCGAATGCCCCAAAATAATAACCTCCCCGGCTGGTCATACACCAGCCGGGGAGGTCGGGGGAGGGCTAGGGTCCCCGGTTGTGGGGGCGATGAAGGCGACGCCGTCAGTCGTCGTCGGGGATGGGGATACCCATGCGTTCGAGGCTGGCGAGGACCATCTGTTCGACGGCCTCGCTGGTGGTGAGTCCGTGTTTGCGGCGGTTGGCGTCGATGTGCGCCCATGTGTCGGGGCGGAGGTAGATGTCGCGGCGGCTGCGCTTTTTGTCGGGGGAGAGACGGGGCCTCCCCGCGCCGGGGCGTTTGCCCCCACGGGGGGGCGGTGCCATTGTTGCCATTACTCCCCGCTCCACTCTGCCGCCCATTCGCCGGCCAGTTTACGCCCGAGTTGCTCGCCCTGGATCATGCCCGTCGCAAGCGCTTCGCTGTAAATGAATCGGATCGGCGCGTTATTGTTGACACCGGCCACGCTGATCTCGATCTGCCAACCCTGCCCTGCACTGTACAGTCCGGAGGTTTGTACGGTGAATTGCACGCCCGCTTCGCTACCCTCGACCCGCCGCATCTCGGCATCCGCGAGCACCGCATGGCCGCTGGTCGGGTGAATCGTGCAGTTCGCCATCGCCTTGCTCCCTCGCTCTCGGCTTGGCCCTCGCCTCACCTCATGAATTGATTTTACCACGTAGGTAATTCAACGTCAAGGGGTTTGGTGGGGCAATCTCGCCCGAACGCAAAAACCCGCCCCGCTCGGCATTGCACCGAGCGGGGCGGGTTGGGGGAGGGAGGGAAGTTGAAGTAGGCTACTGTGACAGGGGCGCGTCGTCCGCCCGCGCCCGCTGGTAATGCAGCAGGACGGACATGGCCGCCTTGATAACCGCCGTCAGCACGGCGAGGGCGAAGACGACGAACGCCTCGCGCGTGAAGTCGCCGGTGCTGACGAACGTGAATAGCGCGCCGAGCACGAAGATCGCCAGCGCGATCCCGGTATCGATCACCTCCTGCTTGGCCCGCTGCATCGCCCGCTCCTGCGGCGTGCGATAGGGCAGCGTCACCTGTGGTTGGCTCATCTGTCCGCTCCTCTCGTCTGGTCGCGCCGCCGTGGCGACGCCGCTACCCTATCCCGAAACCTGCGCCCAGTCCACCGGGATGCCGGTGTCGTGGAAGTAGACCGTGCGCCTGTTTTGGAACTCCTTGCCCGGCGGGAAGGTCAGGCAGACGAGCTTCCAGGTATTGCTCTGGCGGCTCGGCTCGGCCACGACGCCGAACACATGCGCGACCCCGTTCTGGCTCAGGTCGTGCCGGTGCTTCTCCTCGCCCAGCGGCGTCAGCACGCGCAGCAGGTTCACGCCGTCCTTGTCTCGCTCGACCAGGCAGAAGTACATCACGCCGTTGAGCTTGATCACGTCGAACTGCCCATTCTGCCCGTCCCACTCGACCGGGGCAAAGAACCCCTCGCCCGCCGCCATCGCGCCCTCCGTCAAATACTCATCAAGCACCCGTCGAATGGCTTACGACTCGCTCGCCCGCGCCGCCAGCAACTCCGCGCCCAGCCTGCCCTCCGTCACCGTGCCGTCCGGCTGCACCTCCAGGCGCGCCCGCTCGAAGTACTGCACCGCCAGCCCCCGCGCCTCCCCCTCCGTCTCGGTGTACAGCCCCGAGAGCGGCCAGCCGTAGCGCGCCAGCGCCCCGTTGAGGCGGTAGTGCGACAGGATCGGCTCCACGATCCAGTACTCCCGCCCGGTCCCCGGCACCGTCACCGCCACCCCGCCCGGCTGCCAGGGCGCAACCTCGGGCGGCGGGGCCTGCGCCTCGACCACGGCCAGCGGCAGCCCCAGGAATGCCGCGAACGCCTCCGCCGTCGCCCGCCCGGCCGCCTCGTAGAACGCCTCGCTGCGGTGGATCGCGAAGTCGGCCCGGTTGGAGTGCGCGCCGTACTCGATCAGCAGCCGCGTGCAGTGCCCCGCGATCGGCGCGGTCTTGTTGAGGATGCCCAGGCGCGACCCGCCCAGCCCCACCCCGGTCTGCCGCTCGCTCATCACCCCGCGCGACCAGACCGGGATACCCGTGGCCGCGCTGATCCGCCGCACCGCGTCCGGGATCAGCCGGTCGCGCGCGTCGGCGTCCACATCCGCCCCCCAGTCGGGGTGGATGCCGAAGACCCCCCGCACCGACGCGTCGGCCACCCCCTGCGTGTGGCACTCCATGAAGAGCGAGAACGGTGCTTTGGCATCCTCCCGGACCACCGCCGCCGCCACATCCCAGATGCCGCCGGGATAGTCGCCGTCCCCCCGTTCCGCGTCGGCGTCGGGGCCATCCGGCTGCGCCACCCAGACATCCATGCCCAGGCGGCGGCAGTGGGCGGCGACGTGCTGCACCAGCCGCCCGACCGTCAGGTACTCCTCCCGATTGCCGCCATCCGTGTTGTGGTGCCCGCTCGCGAGCGCGATCCGTGGCTTCGCCATGCTTGCCTCCAATGCCAGCAGCGCGTTGGCGTGCGCCGCCACCTTCGCCGCGTAGTCGGGATCGGTCGCCCATTTCCCCGCCCCGTAGTCCCCCAGTCGCCGCACCGACGCGCCGTAGCCCGCCGCCAGGACAGCGGGCAGCCGCATCGCCAGTTCGTCGAGCGCCAGCCACGCCACCGGCCAGCGGGCCAGCGGGCCGAACAGATACCCGCCGTGGTGCGCCGCGACCGCCCGCACGCCCTCCCCCGGATCGAGGAACGACAGCCCCGCCGCGCCGTCATCGGTGGCCCCCAGCCCGGCGAAGTTGTATTGATCGGGCCGCACCTGGCCGCCGAACCGGAACCGCTTCGTCTCGTGCGCGATCTGCGCCGCCAGCACGCTCGCCCGGATCAGCGTCAGCCGACAGGTCGCCACCAGCGCGACGGCGAACCCCTCGACCAGCGCGAGCGAGTAGACCCCGCCACGGAAATAGGCGATCAGCGCGCGCGGCGACAGGTCCGCCGCCTCCTCCGCCGTCGCCGCCCGGATCGTCGTCCGCCCGCTCACCGTCGCCATCAGGCCTCCCCCCGCTCCTCGTCGGCCAGCGCCGCCC
>ERZ761594.248-NODE-248-length-19848-cov-10.332491_pt1 | contig 19848 bp, 16 predicted proteins | sample MGYA00511036_ERZ761594 | MGnify/ENA primary metagenome ERZ761594 (study PRJEB28899, sample SAMN03785561) | bioreactor sludge metagenome | biome: EBPR Sludge; feature: EBPR Bioreactor; material: 0.22µm filtered reactor supernatant | place: Saint Lucia: Queensland... | reverse complement strand
CTATCTAACCTAAATTAATTTGTAAGTGAAGCGTAAATCTTTCGGAGCTTTGCGTCGTTTTCTTCAGCACTTCCACGGAAAGTGAATACAACTTTTGTCTGTTTTTTACTTTGTGACAATTTAACTTCAGTTTTGTCTTTAGATTCATCCTCAGAAAATCGTAAAGCACGTTCCAATTCTGCCTGCATTTTATCCATTTCTTCTGAAACGATACGAAGGTCATCGGTTCTCGTTTTTGGTTTAATGGCTTGATTACTCTTTGCTTTCATTCGTCGTGCGAGTTCTTCTGCACGTCTAACTGATGCACTTTCGCGAAGAACCTGTTTATATGCTTCAATAATTAAGCTCGGGTCATCGATAGACGACAAAGCGCGTGCATGCCCTTCTGAAATAAGACCAGACAGCAGTCCATCCTTTAGTGCGTCTGGAAGCATGAGTAGTCTCATTGAGTTACTTACATACGCAACAGACTTACCTATACGAACTGCAATTTCACTGGTTGTTAACGTAAATTCATTCATTAATCGCTCAAACCCTTTTGCACGATCGAGTGCATTAAGATCTACGCGCTGTACATTTTCAACAAGCGCCATTTCAAGCATTCCTTTTGGAGTCGTATCACGCACAACTGCTGGGGCATGAGTGAGTCCTGCGAGCCGACTTGCGCGCCATCGTCGCTCTCCTGCAATAATTTGGTATCCAGCTGGAGTACGTGCAATAACTAAAGGTTCGAGTATTCCGTGTTCTTTTATGGAGTCAACAAGATCAACTAAACTTTCTGGGGTAATAATTCCACGCGGCTGCAAAGGATTCGGTTGAAGTTCTTCTAATGCAATCTGAATAATTTCTTCGGCCATGGACAGTAATAATAAAAACTAACGAACTAATTAAATAACAGACACAAACTTGCGACCAAGTTTTTGTCCAAATTTCACAATACCAGTAGAAACAGCGTACAGAGTATGATCTCGACCAACTTTAACGTTTTGACCAGCGTGGAATTGAGTTCCTCGTTGTCGCACCAAAATCTCACCGCTTCCAACGGTTTCACCTTGTGTTCTTTTTACGCCCAACCGTTTACCGGAAGGACTAACGTGTTGCTTTGTTTTACCTGCTGCTTTGTGTGTTGACATATATTGATAGTTTAAGCCTAAATAAATTTTTCACAGATGTCAAGAGTATCTTAGGTTATAGTTTGATATGGTTAGGAGTTAACCAATCTTTTCTACGTGTACTCGAGAAAACTGAGGGCGGGAACCGATATGCTTTCGATATCGGGATTTAGCTTTATATTTGAAAACTTGGATCTTTTCACCCTTAACAATTGGTTCTGTAATGGTGAGTGACACGCTTGACGCCTTGAGTGTTGGGGCACCAACTTCTACTTTTTCGTCGTTAACAATTAAGAGCACATCATATTTGAGCTCAGAGTCGCTTTTTGGCACCAAAAAATCCTGTCCTTCTTCGACTCGATACTGGTGTCCTTGTGATCGAATAACTGCGTATTTCATATGGACTGTATTTTACCTGAGTCTTGGCCTGCTTGCAAGGCAAGCGCCAACATGATCATTGTTGAGAGCAAAGATGAGCCTCCGTATGAGACAAGCGGAAGTGGGATACCGGTAATCGGAAGCATCCCCATATTCATCCCGATATGCACGAACACTTGTAAAAAGAGTGTCCCAATTACCCCGCTTAAATACGCCCTTTTCACGGCTGAGTGTGACTGCTCTAATAGGCTGGATAATCGGTATAAAATCCCAAAGAGCGACAGAATCACAATCACGGCTCCTACAAAGCCTAATTCCTCTGAAATTGCCGCAAACATAAAGTCCGTGTGTTTCTCTGGAAGAAACGATAGCTGTGTTTGAATTCCATTTCCCAATCCCCGTCCAGAAAGCATCCCAGATCCTACTGCAATCACTGATTGAATGGAGTTGTACCCCAAGCCCATAGGATCACTACCAGGCATGAGAAGTGCGAAGATTCGATCCTTTTGATACGGGGCCAAAAGAAACCACATAAACGGTGCACCAATGATTCCGAGTACTGTTCCCCATATGTAGTACTTGCGTGGTACTGAAAGCGAGAAAATGACTCCTGCAAAGCCAGCAAGGGTTAGGATGGTGACTCCCAAAGACGGTTGTAAAAAGATTAATACAAGTGGAAGCAGCATTAAGGGAATACTCAGTGCAAAGCGTCTTCTCGTCACTGAGCGAGATGCAAAATAATTTGCAAAAAAGAGAATCAAAAAAGGACGGACTACTTCGGCAGGTTGCAAATTAAAAGAACCAAGCGGTATCCACCGAATCGTTCCTCTCGTTACCTGCCCTAAAATAATTGGTAACACAAGAAGAATAATAGAAATAACATAGGCTCCAACCGAAAACGCACTCAACGTATCAAAGTCAGTTTTGGTGAAAATGATGAAAAAAAGTACTGAGAATGCTAAGAACACATAGTATTGAGGGAACACTTGCGGAGCAACTGAGCGAAGCATAAGAAACCCTAAGATAAGACATAAGGCAATCGGAACTAACGCGATATCAAATCGTGGTAAACGAGGCATTAAACAGGTGTTACAGAGAACGCTCCAGTAGTTAAATGGCGAATAACCGTTTCCTTTTTAATAAAGGCTTCATACTCCGCTGGCCATGAAGGAAGGGTCACGTCCACTTCCTGGTCTAGGGCCGTCTTTAGTTCCTTACGCTTCAATTGAATGTCACGCACTAATTTTCGTGCTTCTCCTTTTGCCTCATTTAAATTCTCCCCTGCAAACAAATAACTTTCGTCTTCTGTTCCACCAAACGACTCAGATTGTCCTGCGTATTCGACATTTTCGACGTTTACCTCTGCAGCTAATACCGTAAGAAGCTGGTCACTAAATGATTGAGGCCCTTGGTACTTAAATTGAATAAGTGGGATACGTACAGCAATATTTGCAGTTCTTCGTTTCATATGTACTAATGTTGCAAGATCTCTAATATTCTGCATCTGTTTTTCAAGCTCTTCATTGATAATGTTCTCATCAACCATTGGCCAATTCGATAAGTGGACTGATTCCTCTCCAGTTAAATTTGTATACATCTCGTCACTCACAAACGGCATAATTGGAGCAATCATCTGGGAAAATGTGACAAAAACGGTATAGCTTGTGTTAAAAAACGCCGTTTCATCGACCTTATCATCCCCCTGCACTCGGTCACGAGATCTGCGGATGTACCAATTGGAAAGATCATCAATAAAGGTTTCGATCGCCTGAGATGCAGAATAGGGGTCATATGCATCGAGGGCTTTTGTAACTGCTTGCACAGTATTATGAATTCTACTTAAGATCCATTGGTCAAGAACGTTTAGGGCTACATGGGTTTCCAACTCTTTGGGAGTCCACCCAACAAGGTTTGCATTCATAACAAAGAAGTTATACGAGTTCCAGATTTTAAGAAGCACTTGTCTCCGCACTTCATCTCCCTTTTTATAGCCAAAAAGCATGTTGTCAGCAGGATTTGCAGACGCATACATGAATCGCATAACATCAACACCAATTTTGTCAGCACCTTCATTAAATTCAATGGAATTGCCCCAGCTTTTATGCATAGGACGACCATCTTCTGCAAGTAGAGTTCCAAATCCCAACACTCGATCAAATGGCTGTTTGTTCTCAAGAACGGTACTCATCGCAATCATTGAATAAAACCAGTTTTTAAACTGTCCAGGGAAACTTTCTGTGATGAAATCAATCGGGAACCACTTTTCCCATTCTGCTCTATTAGTGAGATATAACGGATCTCCCGTGTTTTCTTTCATAATAGTTGAGTAGGGAACAATCCCTGCATCAAGCCACGGATTTCCAACGTCAGGAATACGGTGCGCTTCCCCTCCACACTTGCTACATTTGATAGTTACCTGATCGATCCATGGCCTATGAGGCGTATTCCCTTCGAATTCTTCCCATCCACTCATCGCTTTTTCTTTTAACTCTTCTTTGCCGCTTATAACTTCGAAGTGATCGCAGGATCCACATACCCAAATTGGAAGGGCAAGTCCCCAATACCGTTTTTTCGAAATGAGCCAATCGTGCATATTTGCAAGCCAATCAAGCTCTCGTTTCAGTCCAAATTCTGGCATCCAAGTGATTTTCTTTGCAACCTCAATCATGTCTTCTCGAAGCGACGGGGTTCCGATGTCCATTCCGATGTACCATTCGTCAACAACGCGCCACACAAGCTCAGTCTTACATCGCCAACATGCTGGATAGCGGTGTTTGTATTGGTGAGATGCAACGAAAAATTCAGTCGTTTTCAAGTAATCGAGGATAATTTCAGGATGTTTTTTTGCATTTTGTCCTGAAAGCTCTCCAAATCCATCCACATAGCTCGCTTCTTCATCAATTGGTGCAACAACTGGCAGATTAAATTCTTTTCCTAACGCAAAATCTTCTGTTCCTGCACCAGGAGCTATATGAACTAAGCCTGTTCCTTCATGAGGAGTCACTAAATCTTTGGCCGCAATAACAGTATGAAATGTCTCTGGATGTTCCTTTTGTGCTTTCGCTACAGCGTCTACATGGTCATACGGACCTCGGTACTTCTTTCCGAGTAACTCTGAACCTTTTATCGTCTCTCCTTTGGTCCAGTCCCCTTTTACGAAGCCAAACACACGTTTTGCAATATCCACTGACCCTTCCCAATCACCACTATCGAGTAAAACAATTCTTGCTTTCGTTTCTGTGTTTTCCCACACCTGATATGTCCAATTAGGGTGCACCGCGACAGCGACGTTTGCAGGAATTGTCCATGGAGTTGTGGTCCACACAAGTAATGAATAGTTTTCATTCGTTACAGGAAGCGCCAAGAATGCTGATTCGTGAACCGCCTCTTTGTAATCTTCAGTGAGCATTTCATGTTGAGAAATTGCAGTACCACAGCGTGGGCACCACGGAACTGAGTCATGGCCTTTGTAAATAAGCCCACGTTCATGACATTTTTTCAAGAAATGCCAAATCATGTAATTGTTTTCAGCGGACATCGTGAAGTATGAATTTTCCCAATCCATGAAGTTACCAAGACGTTTCGTTTGTTCAGTTTGAATACCAGAAAACTTTAAGACTCGCTCTTTGCAGAGAGTAATAAATTTAGCGATACTTTCCTTTTTGTCATTTGGAACCAAGTTTTCAATATCTTTTTTGTTATGAAGACCCAATTCTTTCTCAACTTCTACTTCAACCCAGAGACCTTGGCAGTCGAATCCATTTTGAAATCTCTGTTTGTATCCTTTCATGTTGTGGTACTTTTGCCATAAGTCCTTATACGTCCTCCCCCACGCATGGTGTACACCCATTGGGTTATTTGCAGTGATCGGTCCATCGAGAAATGAGAAATACTTCTCTGATTCGTCGTTTTTATGAAGATATTTATTCACAATTCCTGAGTCATACCAATGGGACAAGAGCGTTTTTTCCATTTCAGGAAAATTCACTTGCAGGTCAACAGGCTTAAATGAAGATTTAGTAGACATCTGTGAGCGTATTTTACACTGTTTCTTATTTTTTGGCCATAAAAAAGAGGCGACTGGGTCTGTCGCCTCGTAAAGGGGGGATTTCTCCCATTCACATACCGACCGGTAAGACACGCGCGCGCGGTATTGGTACCGCTCTGACATCCCAAATGTCTTACTGTCTCTTTTATTCGCAACTATGTGCGAGTAATTATTTAAGGAAAGGAGGCAACAATCTGTTGGCACAATGCCTGTCTCTTTCAAAAGTTCTTTTCTAACAATTTAGATGTGCTTTTGAACGGATTGGCCTCCTTAAAGAGGGCACCAGATAGGTGCCCTGTTTACGAAGGTCAAAAGGGTAAATAAGGGGTGAAGTTTTTAACGCTTCACCCCTTTTAATATTCATTGTCCAATGAGTCACCTCCTTGGACCTATTTAAAAGAACACCCCGTGTTTGGGAGCAGGGTCGCTTACGCTACTCCCATCCAACGTGGGCCCGCCATCAACATGAGACTAGTACCAGTGCTCTGGGAATACCGCCCGCACCTAGACGGACCCCATACGTACACATTGTGCACTGGTATGATCCATCGCCGCGGTATCAAGTCTCACTCATCCATCCATGGTAGCCTACACCTCAGCGCTAAAGGATGAGTTTTCAGGGTTCCGGATAATCTGGTGGGGGTCCCTGAGGGGGACCAGATTAACGGATGACCGTGTTGAATGGCAAACTAGAAAGATACAAAAAGGTATATCCTTTTAGGTTGCCACAACGAATGATTGTGTAATGAGCAAAATGATAGCGTCCCGCAAGTGGTGTGTACTTAAACACAGTGCTCGCTAGGTAAAAACGCAAATTGTCTTTCAAGCAGGCATCCCACAGAGCGGGACGCATCAAGCTCGTTAATGTGTAACGAGTTGAAAGCAGTATAGCAGAACTACTCTGTTTGTCAAGTATTATAGGTGTTAATGCACCTTGCGTAAGAAGGCTGGGATTTCAAAATCATCCCCAAATTCATCCTTTTCTTCAGGCTGAGCTTGATTTACTGGCTGTTGGTTACTGAAAACTGAGCGTGGTTGCTCTTCTTGTTGTCGTTCTTCCTGTGGTTCGCTTGCGCTCACCGTTGGGCGAGGATCCCCGACCATGCCTTCCATTCGTTGTGGCTCAACAGGGCGACCAAACTTAGTCAATCGAGCTTGTGTTTCATCAAATCCAGTTGCAACAACGGTAATTCTCACCTGATCTGACATATCGGTCTTAATAACAGATCCAAAAATAACGTTTGCATCTGGGTCTGCTGCACTACTAATGATGCGTGCAGCCTCATCAAGTTCATACATCGTTAAGTCAGATCCACCGGTTACATTAAAGAGCACTCCACGAGCTCCATCGATTGAAAGGTCAAGAAGTGGTGAACTGATAGCAGCTCGAGCAGCCATTTGAGCTCTGTTTTCTCCAACACCAACTCCAATACCCAATAAAGCCGTTCCAGCGTCTTTCATGATGGTCTTTACGTCAGCAAAGTCAACGTTCACAAGTCCAGGAGTTGTGATAATTTCAGCGATACCTGTCACTGCTTGACCCAAAACGCCATCAACAATCTTGAATGCTTCAACTAAGGTCATCTTTCGATCAACCACATCCATAAGTCGTTGATTTGGAATAACAATCAACGTGTCAACTTCATCGCGTAATCGATCGATTCCATCTTCCGCATTGTTAGCACGTCGTGCACCTTCAAATGCAAATGGCTTTGTGACAATACCAACAGTCAATGCACCTACCTCTTTCGCTAAGCGCGCAACAATTGGAGACGCACCGGTTCCGGTTCCACCACCCATACCTGCAGTGATAAAGACCATATCTGAGTCTTGAAGGAGTTCTTTGATTTTTTCTTGGGATTCTTCTGCTGCTTGAGATCCAACTTCTGGATTTCCCCCGACACCGAGTCCACGAGTTAGCTTTTCACCAATTTGAAGTTTTGTAGTAGCTGTATTATCAAGAAGTACTTGTGCGTCAGTATTGACGACGATAAATTCAACACCAGCAATAGTGTTTCCTTCAACCATTGAAGCGACGGCATTTCCACCACCACCACCAACTCCAATAACTTTGATTTTTGCAATTCGACTTGCGTCAGGTTTAACAAGCGCCATAGTGTGTACGTATCACTACGGGCAGTGTAGCAGAAAGATTTACGGCAGTAAATCTCGGATTGATTCTACCAGTCTAGTAAATATTTTTGTATTTGGCAACTTCATCTTTGAAGCTGAGAAAGAATTGGTCTGAGCACTTTCTGGAGACATGCGCACTCCGTACAAGATTAATCCGACAGCTGTTGCATACTGTGGGCTCAAAATATCATCAATAAGACCAGAAACGCCGCCAGGAGAAGCAACCCGAACTGGAACTGAAAGTACTTTTCGTGCCGCATCTTCTGCTCCCACAGTCAACGCACCACCGCCTGTTAAAATGGCACCGGACGGAATTTTATGAACAATCCCTGCCCGTTCAAGTTCTGCGCGAACCATACTAAATATTTCATTCAAGCGTGGTTTTATGATCCCTTCCGTTAGTGTTCTCTTGGCCACTTTCTTCACTTCAGAGGATCCTGTCTCTGAAATTTCAATCTGCTCATGCTTTGAATCTTTCCCTGCAATACGCGGACGTTCAATATTATTTCGATCAGAAAGCATGAGCTTTATGTTTTCTGCAGTATCCAATGAAACGCGGAGTCCAATTGCCAAATCGTTTGTCACGTTTCGAGCACCAACAGGAAGAGCTCCTGAATACGCGAGCGCACCGTCGACATATGCAGCAATAGATGTAGTGCCTGCGCCAATATCAATTAAAACACACCCTAATTCTTTTTCAGTATCAGAGAGCGTTGCATATGCTGAGGCTAATGCGCTAAAGACCGTGTCATTAATCTTAACCCCAACCTCGTTCACTGCTTTTGATACATTTTTAAGCGCAGCAGTACTAACTGTAATTAAATGAGTATCAACTTCTAATCTAACCCCACTCATTCCAACGGGATCCCGAACTCCCCGCTCACCATCTACCATAAATTCGCGTGGTAACACATGAACTACCTGTCGTGCCGCAGGAACAGAGATCGCACGAGCGGCTGAAATGACTCGAGTAACATCAGCTGCATTTACTTCCCCACTTGGATCGGAAACAGCTACAACTCCTGTTGAATTTTGAGATGCCACATGCGCACCACCTACTGAAATAAAAGCTGAATCTAAATTGTATCCAGCCATACGTTCGGCTGCTTCAACTGAAGCGATAATAGACTCAACAGCCTCCTCAATGTTTACGATTTGTCCCTTTTTTACGCCTCTGCTTGGTGTATTTGAGACACCAACAATGGACACTGAAGTTTCGTACGTCAATGGTTCAATAGACACTTGAGAAATAAGTGTCGTAATTTTACTTGATCCTATATCAATTCCTGCAACAATTTTCTGTTTAGCCATGAGTTTAATGTATCACACTATCGCAAAACCGGATTTTTAAATCGGAAGTCGATTTCCTTCACCGCTGTCGGTTCACCATTTATCATAAGTTTTCCTTCGTCGCGGTTCAACTGTGAAAACGTTAAGAGTGATGCGCCAAGCAGAACATCGATATCCCCTGAGAGGGGATAAAACAACTTTCGCCCATCAGAAAGATTCACTTCAAGGGCAGTACCGGTCACTATAAAGGTATTCACTGAAAACGTTCTCGAAAGTTCATATCCAAATTGTGCCAAAAACGGAATATTTTCCTTTTCGACTTGCTCAACAATCGCAATAGTGGGGAGGTCCGTTGCCGTCGACTCGCCAACAACAGTACCATCCTCAGTGTACAGTGTCGAAACTTCTGCTCCACTTGCTTTAAATGCAATAACGGGATCTCTGAGGGTGAGCGTTACTGCAAGCGATCCCAGTGGACTAATGCGCGTTGTATACTTTTTTACTTCGGAGCGTGTGACTATCTGCTTTAGTGATGGAGCATATCGTAATAGTGGCATTCCTTCTAATCGAAGTAAATCAGTTTCAATGACAGAAGGACATGGAACGTTTGTTGTTGTGCTGCAGCTCACGCTTCTCACTTTGAGTAAAAAGAGAGATCCAATAAGAAGTATTGTCCCAAGAATTCCAATCGCTACAAATATTTTCTTCCGCTTCATGAGAGTTCTTGAACGATTACAGAAACGAGCAGTTTACTCGCATCTCGATCAATATGTGCCGACTGTTTTCCATGTGCAGTCATCACATTCCACTTCTTCATTGTCTCACTGACTGCCTTTACCAATGATTCGACCGACAATTGCGACTCAGGAAGAACCGTTGCAATTCCCAACTTTTCTGCAAAGCGCGCATTTTTGGTTTGCTCATCATGTCTACTCCACGGGATTGGAATAAAAATGCTCGGTATTGCCAAAGCGATTGTCTCGCCTACGGTATTTGCCCCTGCGCGTCCTATTAATATAGTCGTCTTCTGAAAAATAGTTCCGATTTCTAACGGATTAATAAATGAATGGATTTCATAGCGTTCTTGCTCTTCGAGAGACAACAGTGATTTAAGCGATTTTGCTTTTTCAAAATCAAATACCCCGGTTTGGTGAATGACTCGAAAATGCTTCAAAAGCTCAGGTAATGCAGCAAAGATAACCGTATTCACTCGCTGTGCACCGCGAGATCCGCCTGTTACATACACAGTCGGCTTTTTAAGCACATTCTGCCTCTTAACGGTTAACACTTCGTCGATAAGAGGATTTCCCACAACAATTGTTTTCTGTGGGTTAAAGTAAGACAGACTATCAGCGCGCGCAAGCGTCACTTTTCGAGCAAAGTAACTCGCAACCGTGTTTGAAAGCCCTGCCGCAACCGTTTGTTCATGAACAATAACAGGAATCCTTAAAAGCCATGAGACAATCACAATGGGAAGAGCCACAGATCCTCCAAAGGAAACAACGATCTGTGGACGGATTTTCAATATGTAATAGAATGCCTGCACAAAGCTAATGGGTATCTTAAAGAGTGCAGGGATTGTGTGTCTTGTGAATTTACTCTGCAATTTTCCTGAGATAATTGAGTAGACAGATACATTGAGTGTAGGAAACAGTTTTAATTCAAAAGGCGCGATACCACTACTTTCTACGGCCTTTTTAGGACCAACCCAACTAATTGACCAGTTATGATCTTTATCTTTTTTTAATGCTTGGATGGTAGCGAGGGCTGTGGTGGCGGCGTGCCCTCCGGTCAGCAAGATGTGAACTGGGTTCTTGATATGCTCCATGTCGTGAAATCTGTAATAGTATACCAACCGAAAGCAGAATCATGGTAAGGGAGCTTCCCCCATAACTAAAAAATGGGAGAGGTATTCCCGTGAGTGGCGTTAGTGACACCATGGATGCAATATTTAAAAACATCTGCCCACCTAACCACACTGCAATACCAGCACTTAAAATTTGAGAGAATTTATCAGGCGCGTTTTTCGATATTTTAAGCGCCCGCAAGCAGAAATAGCTTAGAAGTAGAATTAATGCTAATGCCCCAATAAAGCCGAGCTCTTCAGCTATAACTGCAAAGACTGAGTCAGTCGCGGTCTCAGGCAAAAAAAGTTGCTTTTGTTTAGATTGCCCCAAACCCACTCCAAATAAGCCACCTGAACCTAATGCAAGCACAATTTGGCGAACGTGATAGCTCGTCCCATTTGGATCAGTTTCATGCGAGAAGAACGAGATAAGGCGTGCTCGTCTATATCCGGAAGTTAAAATTAACACCAATGCTGAAATTGCGCCTGCTCCGCCAAAAATCCCTAGTGTGAGCAGTGGGAAGCCGGTTATAAACATTTGAATAAAACCCATCGTAACAATCGTAATCGTCGTTCCCAAGTCTGGTTGTAACATCACAAGGCCAGACACAACTGCTAAGGTCCATGCATAATATTTAATCGGAGCATTTCGCTCAGAGAGCCATGCAAAGAAGAGTGCGAGTGCGAGTTTAATGAATTCTGAGGGTTGAAACGATGCCGGGCCAATTGAGAGCCAACGTCGTGCACCCAAGAGCTTTGAACCAAATCCTGGAATAAGAACGAGTATTAGCAGAATCACCGTACCAACAAAGATGTGCGGGGCAAACTTTTTCCACAAGGTATATGGCGTCATGTATGCAGCAATCAACGCAATAAAACCAAGAATTGCCCATACGACTTGTTGCTTTACAAAGAAAAGCGGGTCATTAAATACAGTAACCGCGAGAGGAGCTGAAGTATTGGCAACACTTAAGAGTCCCAGAATTGTGAGTAATATTGTTAAGCCAAAAAAAACTCGGTCTCCACTTGAAGATGTTTTGTACACGTTAGATTGTAGCAAGCCATAGTCCGAGAATGGCAAGCATTATTCCAGCAAGCCATGCACGAATGACAATTTTCGGTTCTTCCCATCCTCCCAGTTCAAAGGCGTGATGCAGCGGCGCAAGAGGGAGGATTTTTCTCTTCAATACTTTATATCCAAACATTTGAAGCAGAGAAGAAAGTGCTTCCATAACAAAAATAGCTCCGATTACAAATGTAGTTGCAACATTTCCGGTAATAAGCCCCATTACTGCAATCATGGCACCAAAACTTAATGCACCCGCATCCCCCATCCAGATACGTGCTGGCCAGGTATTAAAGTACAAAAAGGCAATGAGCGAACCGAGCCACACTGAAATAAACATAAACAGTGGTGTGTCCAGGTTTCCTGCAGCAATAATCACATACGCGAACAAATAAATCATGAGTAACCCTGAAGCGAGTCCATCTAAACCGTCTGTGATATTAAAGGCATTGGTGAAAAAGACGATAACAAAAGCTGCAAACGGGACATACAGAAGCCCTAAATGAATTGTTACGTTAAACAGTGGGATATGAAGGATCTGAATACCTAAAAAATTATAGAGATAAAACGCAACAAAAAGACCAAGAGCCCATTGGAGTGAAAACTTTTGCATTTTTGTAAGCCCAAATACAGAACCCAGTTTTCCCGGCCGTGGTTTGCCAAAGATTTTGACGTAATCATCGAGTAATCCCAGTAATCCAAAGGATATAAAAGTAAAAAGGATAATAAATCGCTCTTGATTAAAATCAAAGGAGGACTGGATCGCAATCCCCACATAATTCATGAAAGGCATGAGAATTAAAAAAAGAATGGTAACAACTGCAATTACTAAAATGCCGCCTCCAATTGGAGTGCCTGCTTTTTTGTCATGCAATTTATCAAAAAGAGATTTACTGTTTTTCCCTCCCTGCACCTGACGCGTCAATTTCATCTTAAAAAGGAAGTCAATAAAAGGCACCACAAGGATAGAAGTAATTAAAAAGGAGAAGATAATTAAACCGAGTGCCAAGGTGAGGACGCTTTGGTTACCCATAAAATGTAGTCTTTAGTGTACCATCTTTTCACAAGCGCATACTAGTCTCTTTCCAATCTCCTCAGCTCAAGCGCGACCAAATATTTAGCTTTTGGCACGTTTCAGGTTACAATGATATGTGAAAAGTTTTTCCAAGTACTTCAGTGAAATGAAAATTACTGTAATGGGTCTCGGGGTTTTAGGACGTGGTGTGGGCGATGTTAAATACTTAGCTGAGTCCGGAGCAGAGATTATTGTCACTGATTTAAAAAAGGCTGAAGACTTGCAAACAAGCTTGGATCAATTAAAAGGATTTACAAATATAACCTATGTACTAGGTGAACATAGACTTGAAGACTTCAAGGATCGAGATCTCGTTCTCAAGGCAGCGGGAGTCCCACTCGATAACATTTATATTGCTGAAGCAAAAAAGAATGGCATTCCTGTTGAAATGAGTTCTGCTCTTTTTGCTCGACTAAGCCAAAAAAGAGACGTGCGAATTATCGGCGTAACCGGAACCCGTGGGAAGTCCACTGTTACCCACATGATCTATCAAATCCTTAAAGCAGCGCAGAAAAAGAAAGAGATCGAAGCACGGCATGTTTTTTTGGGGGGAAATGTAAAGGGTGTAGCAACTCTTCCCTTCCTTGATGAAGTTGAAGGTGAAGACATTGCTGTTTTAGAACTGGACTCGTGGCAATTGCAAGGGTTTGGTGCCGATCAAATATCACCACATATTGCCGTTTTCACTACATTCCTCGCGGATCATATGAATTATTACAAAGGTGATATGGCTAAGTACTTAGACGACAAGGCAAACATTTTTAAATACCAAACGAGAAATGATTTTGTCATCATGGGTGCTCAAGCTGCGCCATTCATCACGAAAAAATATTCGTTTAATGCGCCTCATGAAATCCGTGATGTCTCAGATTTTCCAAGTGGATGGTCACTGTCAATTCCCGGGGAACATAATAAATATAACGCAGCACTCGCAATTGCAGCATGTCGCGCAATGAAAATATCAGACATAACGATACGAGAAGTACTGCAATCCTTTACCGGCGTTGAAGGAAGACTTCAATTAATTAAACAGGTCAATGGTGTGAAGATTTATAACGACACAACTGCAACAATGCCTGACGCGACAATCGTAGGATTAAAAGCAGTCTCTAGAAACAATAACGTCGTATTAATCATGGGAGGGGCCGATAAGGAGATAGAAATGGGAGCGCTCATCCAAGCAATTCCATCTTACTGCAAAGCAGTCGTCATGCTCCCCGGGTCTGGTACCGACAAAATTCGGGAACAGATACTGACTCTCACGCTCCCTGTTTTTTTTGAAGAGTCACTCAAAAATGCTGTTCAAACTGCATTTAAAAACACTCAGTCCGGCGATGTCATTTTACTCAGTCCAGCATTTGCCTCATTCGGACTATTTAAAAACGAGTACGACCGTGGCGAGCAATTTAATCAAATTGTAGCCTCGTTTTAGCTCCAATTGATAGTCTTATAGTATTGACAAAGTGTCTTTTTAATGCTATAGTATTCATATTAGTAAAGAACTAATACCTCGGAAAATCTCCCGTAATTAAGTGAATTTTGAGCCTAGATACAAGCGCACAAACAATGCTCTCGTACCTACGCTTAGAAAGATTCGCACGTTTACACAGACAGCACATTCTCACTTAATCTTAATAGCGACCTTCTGGTTGTTTACTTAAAATAGCTAGACTGTCGCTATTAAGTGACTCGTGTTGAGCTCAGCTTGCACGATTCGTTTATGTTACGCCAATAGTATCCAAAGGAGCTAATAATGGCTAACAAAGCAAAACAGGGTGTTGGTACCCTCATGCAAATAGCATGGAATTATCAACAAGCTGCGAAGCTGGTTGCAAGCTCGGGTTACGGTCAAGAGATCGATACAACCCTTGCATTAAAACCATTTGCAGACGCTGTAGAGCTAGTTGTCTTGAATCACCTGAATGAAGTTCAGGTTTCATGGCAAAGTTCCGACCCTGAGAAACAGGATTGGGGCAACGACCATTCAAAGCTCGTTATGGCGTACGGCAATATTCATTTAACGGTTCGAATCCAAATATTAAAGGATCGAGCCATAGACAAAAAAGTGAGAAAAATCATGTCTGATCCGAATGCAACAATGAACGTCATGCTGTCACCCTGGAACTGGAACGGTTTTAACTCAAACGATGTGAAACAATTTGAATCCCGGCAGGTAGCAATCGAACATGCAATGAACGAAAGCGTGGATCAGAAAGACCCGCTTATAAGTTTAAATGTAGAATTTGATGATGGAAACCGGATCGTAATACATATTGAACATGGGTATTACTTTTACGGTTGGCGTATAAGCCATCAATATTTCTACTTTGACCCACGTGCGGAGGTCAAAAAAGCATTTGATGAAGTGAACTTTGAAGAGTACGAGGTTCACGAACTTTCAATGACTAATATGGAGCTTTCTCTCTAAATAGTCACTAAACCCCTGCGGTAACAACTGCGGGGGTTTTCTCTGTCCAGAAATTCCGATTACCTGTTAGAATGAAACTCCTCATGACTCAATCCGACGCTCTCGATATTTTGAAATTGGGTCATAACGTGTATCTCACTGGTGCAGCTGGTGCTGGAAAAACATATGTATTGAACCAATACATTAGTTACCTGAAATGGAGTAACGTCCATGTTGGGGTTACCGCTTCAACAGGAATCGCTGCGACACATTTAAACGGGATGACTATTCATAGCTGGAGTGGCCTGGGAATTAAAGATGCGTTAACAGATCGAGATATCGACAACATGTTAGACAAACATCATCTGCAAACAAAATTCCAAGGAACAAAGGTGTTAATTATCGACGAAATTTCAATGCTTCATGCATACCGTCTAGACATGGTTGATCAGGTCTGTCGGGCGTTTATGTATAAAGATGTGCCGTTTGGCGGGCTTCAGCTTGTTATGTGTGGCGACTTTTTTCAACTCCCACCGGTTACCAGAAGTTCTTCAGAAGATGGACGGTTTGCATACGAATCCAATGTTTGGAATGAGATGGATCTAAAGATCTGTTATCTATCAGAACAACATCGGCAAGAGGATGATGGGATTCTAAAAGTACTAAATGATATCCGCAGTGGATCAACCAGTGAAGATACATTAGAGGCACTCCAAAGTAGATATCGGCAAGAGATAGACGGGTTTAGTGAACCAACTCGGTTGTATACACATAACATCGATGTTGATTCGATTAATTTAAAGGCGCTTGAAACAATGGATGAGAAAGCACATATCTATAAAACCGAGAGTAAGGGTATCCCAGAACTCTGTGAACTATTGAAAAAAAGCTGTCTCGCTCCGAGTGAACTCATCATAAAAAAAGGTGCCATTGTTATGTTTGTAAAAAACAATTATGACAAAGGATATGTTAACGGCACGGTGGGAATCGTTACTGGTTTTGAACCGAAAACAAATTATCCAATTGTTACGACAAAAAGCGGAGAGCAAATAGTTGCAACACCTGAAGTCTGGATGATCCAAGATGATAACATGACGAAGGCGCAGATCACTCAAGTTCCCCTTCGCTTGGCATGGGCAATCACTATTCACAAAAGCCAAGGGATGAGTCTAGATGCCGCTGAGATTGACCTTTCCCGTTCATTCGTTCCAGGCATGGGATATGTTGCCCTTTCACGAGTGCGATCATTATCTGGTATGAAGCTTACCGGCTTTAATGAAATGGCACTCAAAGTAAACGAAGATGTATTACAAAAAGATATTGAGTTTCAAGAATCATCAATGCGAAATGAACAATTGTTACTCCAAATGAAAAAGACTGAGATGGAGAAACATCAGAAAGAGTATTTAAAATCGGTTTCACCGAAAAAGAAATAAATTAGTTAACTGGGGTATGCAACGCCTTCATCTTGAGTGCTGACTTAATAGCTCTCTGGTCGGACCATGGGATTTCCGTTTTACCAAATGCCATCGATTTTTCATGTCCTTTTCCACAGATAACGATGGTATCTCCACGATCTGCATGTTTATGTATCGAATCATAAATCGCTTGACCGCGATCTAATTGAACAACATATTTCCCGTTTACTTTTTCAATACCTTTTTGAATTGATTGTGCGATTTCATGAATACTCTCGCTTCGGGGATCTTCAGTGGTAATCACAGACAAATCAGCATACGTTCCTGCGACTTCTCCCATGAGCAGTCGTTTTTCACGATCCCGCTCTCCTGCTGAACCAAACACAACGATCAACTTATGTTCCTTGGGAGTTTTAACTCGGAGTGCTTGCAAAATATGTTGCAATCCATTTGGGGTGTGTGCGAAGTCCACAAAGATCCGTAGCCCTTTCTCATTTTTTATTTCTTCCACGCGTCCTTTTGGAGATTTAAATGACTTTAGAGAAGACACGATATTCTTCCACGGAACCGAAAAGGTTCGCGCAACTGCAATTGCGGCAAGTGCATTAAAGACATTAAATTGGCCCACAGCTTTGGAAGAAACGGTATACGTCACTGCGTTGTTCTTAACTGAAAATGAAATTCCAGTATCAAATGAAATGTTAAATGCCACAAAATCTGCCTGCGCTTTTATTGCATAAGTAGTCATCGATTTGTTTTTTATCTCGGATCGAACGTTCTTAAATGAAGGATCATCTGCATTTAATACCACATGCTTGGCATTTCTAAGAAGAATCATCTTAGCCTGTAAATAATTGTCGAATGTCTTATGGTAGTCGAGGTGTTCATGCGTAATATTCGTCAGCACTCCCACATCAAACTTCACGCCGCTAAAACGATCTTGGTGTAACCCGTGTGATGTAACTTCAAGAACGACGTGAGTAACTCCACCCTCTTTCATTTTATGAAGAAGGGCTTGTACAACAGGTGCGTCTGGACTTGTTACATGGAGACCAGTATCGATTAAGACGCCATTAATATACGCACCCAATGTTGTGATCATTCCCACTGAATATGTCTTTCTTAATACTGCATAAATCATGTGACATGTTGTGGTCTTTCCATCAGTTCCCGTTACGCCTATAACAGTGAGTGAATCGGAGGGATTGTCATAATAATTTGCAACAATAAGTCCGAGTGCTTTACGGGAATCAGGGACTGTAATGTAGGTAACACTTTCTGGGATAGAAAATGGGAGATTTGATAGTTCGTGCTGTCCAACGACCACGGTAACGCCTTGATTAATGACCTGTGGAATATATTGATGAGCATCATTTGTTAAGCCAACTACTGCGACAAATAGATCTCCTGGTTTTGCATGTTTAGAATTCGCAGTCACACCAGTAATTGTGTGATTCTTATAATGTATGGAATTTGTTACGAGAACGTTTTCGAGAAGCTCATCGAGGGTTTTATTCATTGTTCCCAATAGATAATTATAACATCCAGTTCAAAATACCATATATAATAGAGAAATGGATTTACTTGTTCTTCATGGGTGGGGGCATACCAAAAAAGAATGGATGAATCTTGAATCGCAATTAAGAGGAATACAAGCAATTCGTTCTGTCCACATCATTGATTTGCCGGGTTTTGGTGAGGAGCCATTACCTCCGACTAATTGGGGGATACCTGAATATGCAGAATGGGTGTCTCTCTATATAAAACGACAGAAGCTTTCAGATGTCATACTATTAGGCCATTCCTTCGGCGGAAGAATCGCGGCATACCTTGCATCACAGGATCCAGCATATGTAAAGGCACTTATATTGTCCGGTACCCCAACGATCTATAGCCCATCTACCTCAGTGAAAATAAAAAAACTCTTCTCTAAAACGTTTAAGTCGGTAACACCTGACATAGTGAAATCTCAGTTTTACTCAGATGATTTAAAGGTAGCGTCTACTAAAGGCCTTGGCGGTATTTTACGAAATGTTGTTCCATTTGACCAAACCTCGTTTCTGCCACGAATCAAAGTTCCAACGCTTCTTATTTGGGGAGAAAATGATGACAGCGCACCTTTGCAAATTGCACATAAAACCAATACACTCATTCCCAAGTCTCAGTTGAAAGTAATAAAAAAGGCAAAACATAATACGTTTGTCTCACATCCATATTTATTTTTCGGATATGTTAAAGAATTTATTGAACAGTTATAAATACATTTTTCCTTTTGAGGACTTTTTGTATATCTTGCAATTAGAAGAATACGATTCACAACGATATCTGAATCGATTGCCTCAGTTTTATTTCAAGCGCAAACTGCAAAAGCGCGATACTTTAAAATTCACTTCTCGAATACAAACAACATGTCTCTTATCCGTATCAATCACAGTTCTTTCTCTCGTTTTTATGGTTATATCACCAGTAAGCATATTAGGGACTGTGCTCCTTATACCTTTTTTTGTGTTGTTATCAAACGTCTTACTAACTCCGTTTTATTCGTTCATGAAATATCGTTTACAACGAAAAGCTGCTGGAATTGTTGCAATGCGTTCTGACTTATTAATAGTTGGTGTTGCGGGCTCATATGGAAAAACGACAACAAAAAATTTCTTCTACGAGTTGATTCGTTTTACGAAACGCACTCAGATGGTGCCTGGAAATATAAATACTCCAACAGGCATTGCAGCATGGGTTATAAAAGAATTGAAAGACAATACAGAACTCCTTATCGTGGAGATGGATACTTATTTTCAGGGAGAAATTAGACGCAGTTGTATGATAACGCCACCTGACATGGCTGTAATTACATCAATTGGAGATCAACACGTTGAACGATTTGGCAATCGCAAAAAGATGGCGCAGGCAATACTTGAGATATTTGAGTATGCTAAACCTCATGCCAAATTATTCATGTTCAACGAGGAATATAAAAAATTAAAACAGCTTGGTATCGCTTTTACAAAAGCAGTAACAAAAATTGATAGTAGTATTTACATAAAATCAAACATCAGAAGCGAGAGCGCCCAAAAG
>ERZ761594.241-NODE-241-length-20248-cov-9.605953_pt1 | contig 20248 bp, 39 predicted proteins | sample MGYA00511036_ERZ761594 | MGnify/ENA primary metagenome ERZ761594 (study PRJEB28899, sample SAMN03785561) | bioreactor sludge metagenome | biome: EBPR Sludge; feature: EBPR Bioreactor; material: 0.22µm filtered reactor supernatant | place: Saint Lucia: Queensland... | reverse complement strand
GCCATTGCCCACCCGTCAGGCTCCAACTGGAACGCGAAGTTCGCAGAGGCGTGGCTGAGCTTGCGCACAGACCAGTTCGGGGGCAGGTAGTCAGTAATCAGCCCGGTCGGGTCCACCGTGTTCGGCCTCGATGCGCGAAGGCAGAACTGTGCCGACGGCGTAGACCCAAACGACGCCGGAGGAATCCACGGAGTCGCCCATGCGTTCTGGTAGACCGCGGCGAACGCGGCGTTCATCCCAGGCATGTAGTGGTTGCCGGATACCGTCGAAAACGAATGCAGCGAAGAGCCGAAGTGAAGCCACTCGAACGGCTCATCCTTCGCCTCTCGCAGAATCCGCTCTCTGTTGCCAGCGTGCTTTGAGCCGGGTGCCGGGTAGACCGGCGGTACCTCTGTGTGCGCAAGCGGCATAGCGGCGGGCTCCCGCGCACAAGTGCCCTTACTATACCCGCATGGAAGAGCACACCGCAAACGGGAAGCACGGACCTTCGCTCACGGGCAAGGAACTCCTCGCGCTCGACTCCGGCAGGACCGCAAACCTTCGGCTCATCAAGCGGGCCGCACGTTGGGGATGGCCCGTCCCAAAGGACGTGCAGGAGCTGGCCGTCGAGATCGTCACCGCAAAAATGCAGTCTGACGACGAGCGGGTTTCCATCGCCGCCGTCAACGCCCTCGTGGACATGGTTGGCCAGAACATCAAGGTGGACATGGCCGCCGACGAATCCGAACAGCCCAAGCAGGATCAGGGCGTCCAGGTCGTCGTCATCCAGGCCCCACGCCCAGCACGCGAATAGGCCCGGAGAGCCTTGCGTTATGTAAAGCTCGACAGACACCCCTCCCGCGTTATGTAAAGCAGGTGGGCCATAACTTCCATTTATCGCAGATTATGCGGGGGTGGTGGTTGACGCGGTGCGTTTGGGGTCAATACGATCAAAACACCGAGCAGCACCCGAACTGACGGTCGGATGGTTTGGTGAAGCCGGTTGGATAGCTTGCAGACGTGGGCTGGTAAACGCCACTCTTCTTGGCCTGTCACTCCCCGAGCCTGTCGCGCTCGGCCTTCGTGGTTGGCCTGCACTGGTCGCGGAACACCTTGATCGGCGTGGAACCGTCCGCCGCGTCCAGCGGCCTTACGTGAAGGGCCTCCCAAACGCTGTTCGATTCCTCGGCGACAACGAACGCAAAGTACGCCTCCTTCACGCCGAACGCGACTACAACGGTGTCGCCAACGCGGATGCCCTTGGCGTTCGCGCGCGATTCCATGATCCGCGTGACGTTCACGCCGCACACCTCGGACGCCTTGCCGTTGACGTGGCATGGGTTGCTCATGCACGCCTCCTTGCCACAAGGGCAGCCGCGAGCAGGATGATAGCCGTTCCCGGCGACGGTACCTCCCGGTAGGCGTCTATCGGCACCCCCACGGCTGCCTGTGCCGTCGTCAGGCGAACGGCGGTAACCTCCCCCACTTCCAACCGGGTTGAGGAACGGGGGCCTTCAGACGCCGCCCAATAGCCCGCGTAGACCTCCTGTTGGCCGAGCGTGCCAACCAGTGAGAACGCCGGGGCGTTGGACGCGCTCCCGGCAATGTCCAGTTCGAGCGCCACCGGGCGATCAAAGACCAGCACCATGACCGAGTACCCGGCCTCGTCGCCGATAGCGAAGACCCCGGTTCCACCCGTGTATCCCCCCATGCGGGGCAGGTTGCCGACCCACACGCCGCCTCCGCCCTCATTCCACCCGACGACGCGGATTCCGTGGTCGGCGAGTTCCGACGCCAGCGACCACGTACTGACAGGCCCGTTGCCGACGTACACGCTCTCGAAGTTCCAACTGTCCATAGCACCTCCTTACACGCTCACCGCGAGCCCGGCACCGATCGCCGCCTCGTTGATGATGCTCTCGGCCCTCTCCGCCCTCGCCCCCGTGCTTGCCTTGAACCACGAGACCACCCGGCATTCGAGCGGGTGCAGGTCGATCGCCTTGAGCAGCTTCGACAGGTGGAGCTGGTCCATCGCCGCGAAGGCGTCGGACTCCCCCGCCCCCGCCGCCTCTTGCAGCTCCGGCGTCACGAAGACCGTGAGGGGCTTGGTGCCGGTGCCGTTCCCCACCGCCGCGTGCCGGTCCAGGGCCGCGTACACCCACGCGGAGAGCTGCACCGTCGCGTCACGCCAGTTCGTGTAGAAGCTCTGGCACGGCGTTACCCCGCGCAGGGGGCCTCCTGGGCGGTGCCATGCGTACCACACTTCGGTCTGCTGGCGGTGCTCCCACAGGTCGGAGGAGGTGTGTGCTTTCAGCACCTGCGCGGCCCCGTAGGGGACCACGGGCACCCCCACGACCTCCGAGATGTGCCAGAGCGCCAGCTTGAGGGAGAACCCGTAGGCGGAGAGGGAGTCGCCCGGAGCCACCATGCGAATGTCGTGCGGTGTCGGCACGATCTCCTCGGCCTCGATGGAGGCACCCGCCAGCGGCACCGTCCGCGTGCCCTTGGCGTACAGGAGCCCCTTGTCCCACGTCCGCACGGCCTCGGCCCACGCGGCGATGGCGGCGGCCCTGCCCCGTGGCTCGCGCAGCACGGTGCGCAGGTCGTGCCCGGGAGGGCAGACGTCGCCCAGGTTGAGGTGCAGCCACGGGCCTTGGTTGCCGAACTTGCCGACGTGCGCGACGTGGATGGTCTTGTCAACGATCATGGGGACTCCTAGAACGGTGCGATGAGCGTGTTGTCGCCCGTTTCATTTGCTGGCCCACTTCGACCAGTCGAACTTCTCGGGCGGGAACTCCTCGCGTGGGAGCAACCCGATCACCTCGGGCTCCGTCCAGTCCCGCCGGCATAGGAACCTGTAGCGGTCGCCCTCGCGGATCGCACCGTATCGCCCGTGGAAGAACCAGAGCGGCGGCGGCTCGGAGCCCTCCTGAAACTCGCACTGAACCCATCCAATACCGGGAGGAACGATGATGCCCCGCTCCCGAAGGCGGGCAACTTCTCCGGCACGGAAGATGCAATCGGGGCGCCACCCGCACTCCATGGTCACGGAGAGCACGCGGATGCCCAGGATCACCGCGGCCCGGAACTGCATGTATTCGCCAAGGTCGTTGGCGACCAGGTGGATGCGTGGCTCAGCGTTCGCCTCGGTCGCCCTCCCCGCGTGGTCGCGGCGCGCAGGGTGCTTGGTGGCCACCACGATCAGGCGGTGGTTGATTCCGTTTCCGGTGGCTCCAATGTCCACTGGCTCCCTCTTCCCGCACCCGTCGCAGACGATCTCAGCGGACATCGGCATCTCCCTTCGCCTCGCGGCGGATGCGCGCGTATAGCGCGGCGGACTCGTCCGGCCTGTGAACGTCCAGGTCCTCGGCGCGGAGTGCGGCGGCCTTATCGACGATCATGGGTGACTCCTAGAACGGCGCGATGGGCGTGTTGTCGCCCGTTTCCTTGCGGACTTTCTCGATGCACTCGCGGGAGCAGACAGACCAGTTGCGGATCGGCCTGCCGAGCCGCCCGTCTTGCTCCTCAACGAACTGCGTGCGTTCGTACCAGTCGCCGGGTTTGAACCAGTTGCCTGTTGCCCCCAGGATCATCTTCGCCCTCTTCCCGCACCCGTCGCAGATGATTTCAGCGGCCACGGTTCCTCCTTCTGGCGGCCTTTGCCGATTTCGCGGCACGTCGCTTCTTCACGCCGCGCCGGATTGACTCCAAGGAGTTCACACATCCGCTGCCTCTACGTGCATGTGACTCTCCGAACATGCCCATTGACACGGCTGCCATTGACGCCAACAACGCTGCGGTCCTGCGATTCATGCTGTCTCCTTTCGATGCTCGGTGGTCAACGTCAGAACCCGTATGCCTGTGGACCGCCCTTGTACGAAGGGTTGGCGGCGCACGCGACGAACCCCTTGACTTGGCATCCGGGGAAGACCGCTTGAATCTTCCCGTTGTCGTCGTAGCAGGCTACGTGGAACTTGTCGGTGGTGCGAAGGCCCTCAATCCCGCTTTGTGAGTTGGTGATTACCACCCACTTCTTAGCCCACGCTTGCATGTACGTGGTGCCGTCAGGCATCATGGTCCACTGGAGAAGTTGGATGACGCCTGCGGGCAACTCATTGTTCTTCATTTTGAGTCCTCTCTGCCGGGTTTACGGCGTTGTTTTCGGTCAATGCTCGGGGTGGGAGTCGAACCCACTTCGATCGGTATCAGGCGCGACCCTCTAACCGATCACATCCGCTGCCGGTATGTCCGTGTTCCCGCCACGGCGCCCAAGCGTGTGCCCGTGATTCACTCACCGTCGCCTAGCACGGGCACTAGGCGGGGTGTCGGAATGTCCCTGGGATCAACGCAAGGCATGTGTCCTCCCTTCTCCGGCGCGGCCGGTGTTAGTCCGCCCCTTCATTGACGGGGTGGTCGCTTTGCTCGCCGAGGTCGTTGTTGGCGTCAACGGCGGCGCGGGCTGCGTGCCCTTTCACGGGAACGACTTTGCCGCCTCGCTGGGCGTCGCACCATGCACTCCACGCCCTGCACTCCGCTTGCAGGCGAGCGATGCGGGCGTTGGCGTCGGAGAGTCGCCGGCGAAGATCGGCGATGGTGTCGGCGCTGCGCCCAATAACCTCGTGTATATATTCGTCACCACTTGGGTTCATGCTCTGTTCGTGCCGAAGTCGATCAGTGATGTCTATTTCGCTCATGGCTTCCTGTCACTCTTCAACCACAGCGGCGGTACGAGCAGACGTTGCCCGTTGACGCCGGTGGTCGGTTTCTTCGGGCACACGGGACAGGCGTAGAAGTTGGTCACACGGCCTGGCCGTCGAACGGCTCGACGCGGCTCGGTCGGGTGAGCGCACTCGGGGCAAGGGGAGGTCACGCGCCACACCATTTGAGGAAGTATTCGGCCATCGCGGACAGTGGGTCTGAGTACCAGCCTGTTTTTCGCTTCGGGATACCGTAGTCGTATTCGTAGACCATAAACGGAGTAACTGTCCCAATTGTGCAGATGGAATGCCCTGCTTTCATTAGCACCATCGACCAGTGGGCAAAGATGAGCGCGGCGGCAGCAGCCTCCTTGATAGCGCCTTGGCATTGCGGGTGGGTCCAGAAGAACCGCTCGAATAGCAGCCCTTCGATAGCGCACTCCGGCCTTTTCTCGCAGACATTCGCGTAGAGTTCTTCCAAGTCTGGTGGGAGGGGGATCACTTGGCCTTCCTTTCAGCACCGCACTTCGAGCAATCGAAAGACGGGTCGCTACCGCCAGACGGGTCTGGCGTCCGCACCCATTCGTGTTCGCACCGCTCGCGAATCCATGCCGTGTACCACGCTGCGGTGAAACTAGCCCCGCACGTTTTTCGCTTGCGACACCGAAGGCGGTCATAGTCCTTATACCCAAATGCGTGCGGGTGGTCGCAGTACGAAAGGCCGATCCCACCGCACTTCGGACAAGCGGCGTTTTTCAGGTCGTGGTTCACTTCGCGGTCTCCTTCCGTAGCATGTCGGCAAGGTGGTCGACCTGCCAGCGGAGTTCATCGACGTTGGCGACGTTGGCGGCGTTGGCGGCGTAGGCGGCGTAGGCGGCGCGGGCGGCGCGGGTGGCGGCGTAGGCGGCGTTGGCGTTGGCGTCGGCGGCGGCGGCGCGGGCGGCGGCCAGATCTTCGGTGGTGGCTTGGCCAATCGCATATTTGCGGGCGACTTCAACTGCTGTCCACGAACGCGGGTCTGGTTCGCGTCCGGCGTCACGCTCGTTGGTCAAGACCCGTTCCGCACAGTCGCACGCGAAGAGGCGAAGCGTCTTATCCGGCAGCACGCCAGCGTGCAGCACGGTCCAGAGGCGGTCCTTTGCGGGAACATCTGCCCACGGCCCATCGGTCCTGGTGAGGACTTCGAGCGGTGTGTGGGGCCTGTCGTAGAGGGCCGCAAGCCGATCGGCTGAATAGCAGGCACGGCGATCGTCACGGACGTATTTGAGGGTGATGAGCTTCACGGCTTCTCCTTGTTCTTCGCGGCCTCGGCGGCTTCTCGGGTGGAGAACCAATGCGATGCGCCTGGCGACAGTTCGTCGTTTTCGATCACATCCCATTCCTTACTCTCATCGTTAGGGTTGGCAACGCACCGGCAGCACAGTGTCACCCGATATGGAGTTGCTACATCTCCGGGTCCGTTGAAGAACAGCATCGCTCCATGGTCTGGCACATCTCCGACCACCCGGATCATTCCGACGATACCATCCGCGATTTCCTGTGGCGTCTTCATTCCGCGACCTCCCACTTGAACTCTGACGCGGGCACCTGAACGCCAGACGACTCGCACTCGTTCTCCCAGTTCCAGTCCGCGATGGCACGCTTCGCCATCTCGATGAACATGCGGGCACCGGAAGCCGTCTCGAACTGGTGCGCCACAATGTCGCCGTCGCATTCCGCGTGATCCCCGCGCAGGCACAACTCGTTCGGCGTGATCTGAGGGCTGTCGATCGAATGCACCTCGAACTCGCCCGCCTTGAACACAAACCCCGCGCCCCTGATTTCCTCCGGCATGGACACCACCCGGGCTACCACCACCTCGCCGACCTGCATGAACAGGACCGTTATCGACTTCACTCCACACCTCCTAGTGATTCACGCCCTTGAACCACGTTCGCATTTCTCGCCGCAACTCGCGGTAAAAGCCCTCGTCGGTCATCTTCGCGGCACCGTCAACCGTGAACGGGGCTAGGTCGATTCGCCCAACTCCAGTCACCATCACAAGACGAACAAGGATCATGTCGGCCTCGGTGTTGTCGTCCACGTAGCACTCGACCACCGGCACTCGCCCAAGCCGCTCGCGGCAGACGGTGCGGAACACTTCGGCTATCGGGTGGTCATCCTCGCGGGTCATCCGTGCCCTCCACCGTGATCTCCACTCTCGGGTCTTTCGCGTCCTTTGCGAACACAATCATGTCATGGGCCAGCCCGTTGTCGTCGTCGATCAGCCCGGCGTCCCTGAACCCGTCGAACGCGGCTTTGAGGCTCGCCAGTGCGTTGTCGGGGTCGGGGTGCCGCGCCGTCTTTGTGAACCACCGAATGCTGGTCTTCGCAGACTTCCACCTCGGCTCGCGGCACAGCATGGCGGCACGGGCGCCGAGCATCGCGCGTGTCCGGTAGAGTTTCTTCGCCTTCGCCAACGCCCGCCAGTGTGCGCGTGAGTTGGGCGACAGCGCCGTTGGCGGTATCGGGATGGTGATGGTGTAGGTGGTTTGCATCGTTACGCGCCGGTATTCTGGAACAGCATGGACTCTCCGCCAACATCCCTGAGTCTCAACGCGCGGTCGAGATTCTTCATCGCCGCAGCGTGATACTCCGCCTTCAACTCACACCCGTAGAACCTGCGGCCATGCTTCACGGATATGAACCCCTCGCTGCCAATCCCGGCAAACGGTGAAAACACCAACTCGCCAGGATTCGAGTAGAGCCTCACGAGCCGATCAATGACACCGAGTTGCAGCGGGCAGATGTGCTTGGTGTCTTCTTCGCCACGCCCCTCTGACACGTTTAGCGTGTCGGTCTCGCGTATGTTCGTCCACGCGGACTCAGCCCACGCGATCCAGTCATTACGACTCACCTGCCCATCAGAGTCGATGGCTGTCTCATTCTCGCCGGGGGCTCTGAACTTGATGATGTAGTCGGCGATGCTCCCGCGGCTCTTCGCCCTGTCGGTTTCAAGGCCGACGAACTGCAACTCTCTCGACTTCGTTCTGATCGCCTGCGCCTGCGGGTTCTTGGTGATGAGCCAGTCGTACTCGTACACAAGCCCGCTACGTTCCCCAAGCCGAATGTTGAGCCCGCGGAAGTCGAACATGCCAACACCACCAGACCGCTTCATCCGTGGAATCTGGCAGACATGTACCGCAACCACGCGGCCCGGCTTCACGATCCGCGCAAGTTGCGAGTAGAAAAACCCGAGGTGAATCTTGGCTTCGCCCCTCAAGTCCTCACTGTTGCCGATGTCAGACGCGGACGACGTGTATGCGTACAGGCTCGGGAACGGTGGGGAGAACACCGCCATGTCCACGCTTGCCGCTGGCATTGTCGCCATGTGGGCGATGCAGTCGCCGAAGTGAATGTCGTACACCGTGTCTGCGCTAATCATGCCTTTACCCTCATTTCCTTGAACAGCCGCTCCTGCTCCCGCGTGTCCTGCTCAACCATCTTGGCCTTTCGAAGCACCGTCTCCACCATCGGGGCCTCGATCTCAGTGATTGGGATGTGAACGTCCAAAGGCTTCGTAGAACCAACGCGGTTCGACCGCTTGACAGCCTGGTAGTACGACTCGTATGAATCCTGCAAGCCAGAGAATACCTGGCGGGTTGCGATTTGCAGGTTGAGTCCGAAACCGAGAACCTTCGGCTTGCTGATCAGAATCTTCCTCTCCCCAGCCTTGAACGCACGGACGGCATCGTGCCGAGCGTCGTCGTCGGTTTCTCCGCGAACGCTCGCGCCGTCTGGGAAGCACTCCTCCATCGAGTCCTGTTCGCGGTTGTAGATGCACCAAACGATGGTGCTTTCGTCAGGCCATGAAGAGACCAGCCGCTTGATGTAGTCTGGCTTGTTCGAGTCGATACGCTCGCCGTCGTGGTCGCCCTTGGCTAGACGACCAAGCCTCGCCCGTTGCCCAATGCCGCCGATCTGATCGACGAACATTGTCCCCTGAATCTCGCCCACCGCCTCACGCTGCGCCAACGTCATTGGTATCTCGTGAATGTGTGTTCTGATCGGTGGTATGCCTACGCAGTTGTCTTTCCACCCATACACGCCCGGGTTCGATACGAAGATGCACCAGTGCGACAGGGCCGTATAGAACGGGCGTAGGGCGTGCGGCTTCAACTCCCATCGGTTGTCCGTCTGCCCGCGGTTCACGAAGAATCGCGCCAGAAACGAGTTTACAGTCGGGAAGTGGTCCAGAAACACGGCATGGTTCGCATATTCGATTCGATCGTTCGGAGCCGGCGTCCCGGTCAGGCACAACTTCCAATCAAGGCCACGCCCAATCCGTATGCAGTGCTGACCCCATGCCCCATAGTGAGACTTGAGCATCGAGGACTCATCGAGAATCAACGCGCCGACATTGCCCGTCTCGACGGTATCCGTAAGTGCCTCGTAGTTGGTGATTCCGATTTCGCCCTTCGATCCGGCACACCACCCAGCGAGATTTGCAGCGGTCACGCGGCGAATGCTCCCGCAGTCGCCGTAGAACTTCACATGCTCGTCAATGGTCTGCTGAATGACCATGAGCGGGGACACAATGAGAACGCTCTTTCTCTTGCCAATCACGCCGAGGACGTGCCTGGCGTACTCAAGCATGATGAGTGTCTTTCCAAGCCCACAGTCTGCGAACACCGCGTACTTCTGCTTCCGTATCGCTTCCGCTGTGATGTCTCGCTGGTAGTCGAACAGACCACTTCCACCCGCGTACTTGGTGGTTGCCTTAGTCATGGCGGGCTTCCCAACAACCATCGCGGCGTATTCGTCCGGGAACTCTGCGAACTCGCCAGCGATACGGTACTTCGGCATCGACTTCACGGCGAGAAACTTTTTGTAGTCGGCGATAGAACTCATGTCGAGCGGGATCTTCATGGCTGTATCTCCACCATCACTCCGACCAGAACGGGACCGCGAACGCCATCGACGGATTAGACGCCTTCTCCAAGCACAGCACCGCAGCGCCAAGCGGAGTCGTGCCGATCGCCTCTGTTCGCTCGTCGCCGCCGTACACCGCGACGTAGTACGTCTGCGCTGGGTATAGGCTCTCCGGCGCTTCCGCCCTCACTCGCTTCCCGTTCCTCACCTTTTCGCCAGCGTCGAAAGGACGCTCTTCGATCGTCAGCACGTCGGACCTCCGTACACCTTGCTCTTCCACACCTGCCTCGGGTTCGCGTGGCATTGCGGCTGAGTGGACGGCCTGTAGTCGCCAGTCGCCTCGATCAGCCCGTTCCGCCTCGCCCACACCATCGCGGCGCCCATTGCACGGCCCTCACGCGGGGGCGGGTGCCCGGCCATCCGCGATTGCACGTCGTCCACCGTGAACTCGTGCATCGACGCCGCGCACGCCCTGATAGCCTCCTGGGCCTTGGCGAGCCACGTCACTTCGGCAGAATCCTGCACGCGGCGGATCGCCTCGTCACGCTCCGCCTTCGCCTTTGCCGCGTTCGTCGGAAACTGCTCGGCCACCTTCGCGTTCACGGTCGCGGCCATCTCGCGGAAGTTGAAGCCCTTGCCCGGCTTGGGCTGCTGGAACAGCGGGGCGTCGTCGTGTCTGTGCTTCATGGACTACCTCCACGCCCTTTCGATGCACTTATCGCGTACCAGGAATCCCATGCGGAGCGGATCGACCCCAAGCGTTTTCAGTTCGGCCGCCGCGCATGTACCGCAACGGCCCACGCGCTTTCGCATCGGACGCGAGCACTCGCACACGCCGTCAAACTTGGCTCGCGGCGCCGTCGCCTCGTACAAGTCGCCCATAGCCACGCGACGTTTGAAGGCGTCCACGGCGCTCTTGCTGATTCGCTTCGTACATCTGCTCATGCCTGCTCCCTGTGCCTCACCCACACGCCTCCGCACCCTGCCTCGTACACCTCGATTGCTTCGTCGTACTCGTTTACGCGGAGCCAGTTCCGAACCGTCTGGCGGTACTGGTCCGACTGCTTCGGCGTGAGCTTCCGCGTGTTGGGGCACTCGAAGTAATCACCCGGCTTCATGGCGTGGATCGCCGCGTAGACCGGCGTCTTGTCGGTAGTCTTCCCGCGGTGAGGCCGCTTGGCCGGCGCAGGGCCGCTCTTCACGACGATGGGGCCGATGACGGTCATCGCCGCACCACCTTCAACGCTGGCTCCAGCTCGTTCACCCTCACGTCGAATCTCTCGTACGGGCGCAGCAGCCCCGCGTCCTTCGGCGCCTCCGGAAGATGTGTTGCGGCCTTCGACACGATCCAGTCCGCGAGCATGCGCAGACGATCGGACGCGCTTTGCCGACCGTGGCCCAGCGGCAGCGCCCAGCGGTTGCACCCGATCATCCGCTCGGTCTCCCAGTGCATCGGCTCCATGTGCCTGCGGCACTCCATCCACGAGTCCGACAGATCGACGTGCAGGCAGTACGAGCCTGGCCACGCCCTCGACCACGCCGAACCGCCGTAGCCGACCTTGTTTCCGGTAGCGTGCGAGCCCTTGATTGACTCGCCGCGAGACACCTCGATGAAGTTGTACCCGCGTGCCCCGACAACGATGTGCGCCCACGGCAGTTGCTCCCTGATCGCATGTGCGATGCGGAGCCGTTGTGTTCTGTTCGTCTTCACTGAGATTCTCCTGACCACGCCCACCACGCCACGATCACGCCTACGCCAGCTCCGAGCAGGAACACACCCAGGTACGTCATCTCCGCACCGTCCCGCACGCCTGGCCGTTGCGGTCGTAAAGGGTCCAGACTTCGCCACGACCAGGCTGTCCCACGATCGCAACGTGCTTCGCCTGCTCGCGGAGAAGTTGGGCCAGTTGCCGCTTCTCGGCGGCCGGGTGATCGAATGCCTTTCCGCTTGTACGAATGTGAATCTTCACTTGCGCACCTCCACAACCTTGAACTCAACCACCCACACCCAAGGGTTCTCGTCCCACGCGCCCTTGCCGTTGATCGACTCCCACAGCGTCCGGTACGACTCGACGGCGGACACCGCCGAACACGCCTGCTCGTCGTAGCGGTGCCACGCCACAGAGCCATGCACCTTCAACGGAACGTCGCCGCCGTAGTGGTCGCGCTCGGTCTGCACGCCTTCGGCAATCGCGTCCGCCTCGCTGATCTCATGCAACCGCTCCACGCGAACGGCGGTCACTTCGAGCGTGAGGCGGGACATCTCTCGCCACATATGCAATGGAGATCGCCACGGCTCCTTGTCGCCGTTGCAGACTTCGCACATATACGCGAATCTGTGCCCTTCATCCTCGTAGTCGAACTCCGGCTTTCGATACGACGAATCGGCGGCGTATTGAACCGACGCGAACAGGTCTTCGTGCCACGCCGAACGCCACTTCTCTCTGACCCACAGCCGATCGCCGGGAGAGCAGTAGGGGCATCGGACCTCAACGCCCGGATTGACACAATCACCGACATACCACACCCGCCCATCATCGGAATGGTCCATGCCGACCGTGACGTGCGCGAGCCCTTCAATGACTCGTTGCTTGCCGACGGGCTTCGGCTTCACAACCATACGCGTCTGCGTCTTCCGCCCCTCGATGATCGCTCGGACCATCGGACCCGAGAACATGATTGGTCGCTCCCTCACTTCGCACCTCCGGCCCACTCGCGGAGGAACGTCATCGCCAGCATGTACCGCCTGGCGTACTCGTTGTCCGCGTGGGTCTCTTTGACCCTGGCCTCGAACTCCTCGGGCGTGCCCCAAAAGCAGCCCGTGCCGATCATGAGTTTCCCGTCGTGCTTGACGCCGGTGAGCATCGCTCTGCGCGATCCGATTGGACCAACGATGATGCAATCCGTGGTCTCGCCCACGCGGGCACATGCGCCCACGATGGCCCCTTCGCCCACGCGGGCCCATGCGCCCACGCGGGCACGTGCGCCCACGCGGGCACGTGCGCCCACGCGGGCCAGTGCGCCCACGCGGGCCCCTTCGCCCACGCTGGCCCCTTCGCCCACGCGGGCCCGTGCGTCCACGCGGGCACATGCGCCCACGCGGGCCCCTTCGCCCACGCTGGCCGTTGCATCGACGATCGCGGTGGTGTGTACCCACGCCCCGTTGTCGAGGCGGCGCCACTTCGATCGGTCGAGCCCAGTGCCGCACACCTGCTCGAACTCGACTTGTAGTTCATACTCGCTCACTTCGCACCTCCGGCGGCACGCAGCCGCTTCACCACAAGCCCAGCCGGGTTGCGCATCGTCAACCGACCCTCACGGGCAACCCGGTACACGCAGTCAACCGTCGCCTGATCCAGCAAAGGCATGGCGGCCAGTTCCGCGATCACCGACGGCTCGATCCACGGCCTGCCGTCTGGAAGCCAGTCAGGGCGTCTACGCAGGTACGCCGCCCTCGCCTTGATCTCTTCGTCCGTCAGAACCACAGCAGCAGCAGCAGCAGCACGCCCCACAGCAGCATCAGGCCCTGCTGATGCTGCTGTTGTTCTGTTCTGTTCTGTTCTGTTCTGTGGTAACGTTTTTGTCACGCTCGTACCGTGACATTTGTCACGCTCGACCGTGACAGGGGAGCGCCTCCGCCTCTGCCTCTCCGTTGCCAGCATCCGAGACTTCGTGTTGTTCCCGTTGTGCTTTGACCAGTCCGAGAACAGCACGCCTCCACTCGTAACCTCAATCCACCCAACGGCTTCCATCGCTTCGCAAATGTTCGGAGTCTGGCCCTGGCGGTCCACAATTTCGCGGGTTGCAAACGGAACGAACCCGTCGGCAGTTGCTGAGTCAGCCCACGCCCAAACCGACATCGCAGCCCCGAGAGCGTGCATGTGGTGAACTCCCAGCCGCAACGCGATTGCTCCAATCTTCGGGCTGTGTGGGAGAGTGGTGTTCATTGCGATCCACGCCATTGGTGCCCATCCAAAATGCGAACCCCGACCGTTGCGCTTGTCTTGCCGGACGACGCGCCTGCGGTGCGGGGCTCGCTTGTACGAATGGGGGAGTCCGGCAAGACTTGACCCCAGTATACCGCCGTCAGGCGGTCAGTCCACGATTCGACAGGATATTTCCGATCTGTTCGTCGGTGACGGTCACGGACGGCCCGACCGACCACGCGATGTTCCTGCGGTCCTCGAATGCACGCTGGGCCTCATCCCAGCCCGCGCACGCGGCGGCGGTGTCGCAGAGCTCGCGTGCCTGCCCGTTGAGCCGTGCCCTCCACCCCCGCGTGTAGTCTGCCGAGTCGTGGAACGGCCTGATCGGAGTTGCCCTTGTCATTGTGCCTCCTTGTGTGTCCATGACCGTCCGTGCCAACCGCACGCCGCTTTGTCGGTGTCAACCGCCGCGAGCGTTACCCATCGCGCCGACTTCACGCCCCCACCGCCTTCCCGCCGTCGCCCCTCTTCCGCTCCTCGACGATCGCCGCAGCCACCTCGCTGCGGTTGATCGACAGCGATGTCGGAGCGTCGGCACCAAGCCGGACGCGGTCGCCGCGGAGCTGCTCGATGGTGATGACCGCCAGCGGCTTGGATGGGTCGCCAAGCACGATCGACTGTCCTGTTTTTCGTGTGAGTGCCAGCACTCGTGCTCCTTGTACGTTTCGGAAAAGCGTGCCGGGCCTTGTGAGCCGCAGCACGCCGGAGGAGAAGAGAGGCCATCGGAAACCACGTAGTCGATTGTTGCCGCCAGCGTTCTGTAAAGGACAGCACGGTCGGTCAACCGTGGTGTCCTGAGTCGTGGACCACACATGTGTTACATTCAACACCTCCTATACGTTCTTCATCTTGAATTGGCCTGCCGTCTGAAAGGTCGGCAGACAAAGAGAGCCCGCCAACACGGCGGGACAGGAGGCTAGAACGGTCCAGAGTCGTCAACCGGCTGTTCGGACGGCCTGAGCATCGCTTTCCCATCGGCAAGCCGCGTGCAAAACGCGTCGAGCAGGCCGGAGAGTTTCTCGATGTACGGATCGTCACGCTCGAACCGGAACATCTTGCTCGGCAGGAGCGGGTGGTAGAAGGCGAGGTGCGCCCACGCCCTTCCGGTGACAAGCAGTTGGCCTTGCACCTGTGCGTAGTGGTCCCGCGACGTGTCGCCGCCGATGATGTTGAGGATGTGCTTGGTGTCGCCGTAGCACTTGATTTCGAGTACGCCGTCGTCGCCAACGAGTCTGTCTGGGCTCGCCCCGTACCTGCCGTCGTCAGTGACGCAGAGCCCGCAGCGTTGGGTGTCGAGTCCCGACGCGAGTTCGTACCAACTGACGGCCCGCTTTTCGAGCCCGGCTCCGCGGGCCATCCATTCGGTCGTGACGGTTGCGGTGGGCTCGCCGGTGTACCACTCGGCAAGCAGTTCGGCGGCGTAGGCCGTGGCGGAAGCGGACGCCTTGCCCGTCGAGGTGATGATCCGGTCAAACGCCGACGCGGTAGGCAGTCCGCACCGTGCCTGAAACCACTCGGGCGACCCTTGTTCGCACTCGATGATCCTCACGTCGTCCCCCGCTTCGCCCTCTGCGCGAGCATGTCGGTCGCGTGCCGGTACTGTGACGCTGGCAGGTCGCCGATGCGTTCGATCCCGAAGTGTTCAAGGAACTTCGCCCTGTTCGCGCCGACGTTCTCGATGTAGGTGTCGAGGTCTGCCGCCTGGGATTCGGTGATTGTCGGCTGGGCACCCTGGAACCCGGCGGCGTCTGTGTCCTTGTCGCCCGTGATGAGCCCAAGGGCCTGCCTGAGCGACTGCCTCATGGCGATGGTGGTTGCCGCAGCCGCCTTCTGTGCCGACGACATCAGCGTTGTGCCCTCGATTGGCGTTGTGAACTGGGCGGTTTCCATGTGGCCGTCAACGTGGCGTACCTTGCAGACACAGGTGAGCATGGCGTTCGCGTCAACCGTTGTGTCCCATGTGTACGAGAGGCCAGCCCTTGCGCAGAACGGCCTGATGGTGACGTTGATGGTGTCTAGTTCGGCGTACTCGTACGACGCGGAGCCGCCGGACTTCGTGGAGAACGAAGCCTTTGATTCTCGCTTGATGACCGGGCATTCGGCCTGAAACGCGGCCATCGCGGCGAAGAAAGCGCGCCTGGCAATGTTCGCCTGCTCCCGCTCGTAGAGCGCCGCAACCCGCTCAACCGCCTCGACAGTCACGCCAGCGGAGGCCATGCGGTCGAGGATTGAGAGAATGGTCGGCCCGGCGTTGTGGTGTTGTGCGGTGGCGAGTTCACGGCCTTCCGCGTCAACGGGTACAAGGGTTGCCATCGGTTCTCCTTTCAACCCGGGCGGCGCGGAGAAATCCCGCCGCCCGGTCTCGGGGGGTTCAAAGGTCGTCCGCCGGGTCGTACTTCTCGTCGAGGCGTTCCCAACCGCACTGGCACAGGAACCCGCCGGGCCACGCGGAGACGTTGCAGTCGGGCTGGGCGTCGTACGGCGGCTCGTATGTGAGTTCGTCACCGCACCCGGGGCAGTCGATGACGGCGCCGGGCGTGAGTTCGCGGCGCACGTCGGCGATGAGCCGGTCGTTGTCGCGGTCGGCGAGCAGGGCGAGTTCGTGGGTGGTGGGGGGCTTAGCCATTGGCCGCGACTCCCACCAGCGCATCCATCCGCTCCTTTGCCATGAACCACTTGTCGCTATCGACAACGTGGCCAATGCCGATGATGGGGGCGTTCCAGTGGTCACTCCCACGAACGACTCGGATGGCCCTGCCCTTCATCAAGGAGAAGTCTTCAACGCCAGCCGCGACCATGCACCCGACGATGAACTCGGCGGCGAGGTTCTTTTGCCGGGCGTGCATTCCGCACGTCGTGCCCGGTACACCACCGAGCGTGTACCCGCCGAATCCCTGTGTGCCGCCGTCCTCGTGCTTGACTACCACCAACACCGAGAGAATCGCGCCTCGCTCGAAATGAATGCGTGCGTCTTCGATGATGGCGTTTGTGATCGTGCCGACTGGCTTGCTCACAGGCCACCCCCCATCTCCGCGAGCGCCTTGGCGACCAGCCTGTTCGCTGCGGCCTGCGCCATCTCGATGTGCTTGCGGTAGGCGAGCGCCCGGTCGGCGTACCAGGCGTCGGGGTGCGATTCGAGGGTGCACCCGTTGGGCAGGCAGACCGTCGCGGTGACGTTGACCTTGGATTGGTCACACCACCCGGTCAGCGTCAGGCGGTGGACGCGGCCCGCGCGCACGCCGGTCTCGCTTGGCTCGTACACGTCGCCGTCGATCTCTGTGAACGGAACGCCGTCGGCGGTTGTGAGGTCGGAGAACTTCACCGCGCACCCCCCCTGTAGTCGATGGTCACGCCAGGGATGGGCATGCGCTCGACCGCCGCGCGGGTGGCAGCGTCGGTGCGGGCCGACTGGTCAGCGGGACGCGACAAGGCGCGGTCGATCGCAGCGTGGGCCAATGCCGCGCAGGCGGCGGACGGTGAAAGGGTCGCCCCGTAGGTGTTCCAGCCGTCGCGGTAGGCGTCGCCGGCGACCGTCGCGCCGACATGGGCGTGGTGACGACCGCACTGGCGGTCGTCATACCCCCGCACAAAGAAGTCGTACAGGCCGCACTCGATCCACTTCAGCGCGGCCTCGCGGAACGCTAGCCGTTTCGCGTCGGTGGCCGCGAGACTCGCCGCAGACGCCATCGTGCGCCCGCCAGCCATCTCCCGGATCGCAGCGGCTTCGACTCCCATCGACTCGTCCATGGCCGCGCGGTCAGCGTCCTCCTCGATGCCGTCAAGCATCGACGCAACATCGACCTCCGCCTTCGCCGCGTAGGCGTCCGGGTCGGCTGCGGAGATGTCCGTGGCCAGCTCGTTGTGGCTCGCGTCCGCGCTCCGCGTGTGGAGCGTGCGGGGCCCGCAGCAGCGGGCGGCGATGAGGGCCTTACGTCGATCGTCAGCGTTCATGGTGCCTCCGAGAACACACGCGGACCCCGGCCCCTCAGCTTCGAGGCGCGAGCCGTCGATGCCTTGTGGGAAGGGCCGGGGTCTGAGTGTGTGATTGGGCATGACTGGCTCGCTGGTACATCTTCGGCGTTCCAGTGCCAGTGTCAAGAGCGAATCAGCATGATTTTTCGTAAGTGCTTGCTGGGTACCTGATTGTGATGGCGTTTTCCACTTGACGCCGTGGCACTTGGCTGAAGATTTCAAACTGAGTCACTACACCCTAGCAGGACCCAACCGGGGGGGTAGGGGGTGGGTGGGGTCATGCTCAGTCTGAACCCACTACTAGGAAAAATGCGCCAAGAAGAGATTGACTGCGATAGCCGATATGCTATTGTGTGCGCACGGGCGGCGAGGCCGCCTAGCACCGCAAACGTCGGCAAAGCCGACAGGAGCAAGTAAAATGACGACCACCATTCGCAGCAACACAACCAACGCGTATGTCAACATTCTGATCGACAGCCGCGGTTGCTACTACAACTACTACGCGACGCGAGGCGGCGCGGCCGACGGGCATAAGACCCTCCACGGGAAGAGCAGAAAGGCGGCGCTTGCAGCGGCGCAGGCGTGGCTTGCCACGTGGGAGGCGAGCGAGGTCGCTCGGAAGGCGTGAGAGATCACCCCTGCAAAGGCGTCTACTTCTGGCTTCCGCGCGAGGATGAGCATGATCTTGCCTCTTCGCTGGGCTTGTGCGAGACAGACCGAGATGTGCTTCGCGCCATGATTGACGGAGCGTGCGAGCAGACCGCACGCGACCATCCCGGCGTTCCGGTTCGTGTCTGTCGCTGGCACGCGTGGAGGGTTGTTCGCGCCATGCAAAAGCTTCGGGTTACCAACACGCCAGATGGACGCGCCGCGGCCTACGTCTACCTTGCGACGTGGAGCGAGGGTGACTGACCTAAAGGCCTCAATTGCAGCCGCCGTTGCAGCCTCGGGCCTTAGCCAGCGGGCCATCGCTGAGGCCGCCGGCATTCACCCGGTGACGCTTTCAAGGTATCTCACGGGGAAGATCGACATCACTACCGGGCCAGCCTCCAGGCTGCTCACGGTGCTTGGTGTTCCCATAGCCCCCGCGGGCACTGCTCGGACGCAACGGAGGCCTTCGCTCGAAGCCGACAGCCGCACGTAGGCCCGTCCGAAAGGGTTTCGGCCTCGAACGGAAACCCGCACCACCCCTCGTCCTCGGGAATCTCAGGGTCCGGCCTGCGGGCCGGGCATTGGTCGCAGCAGGCGAGCCGCCGGTCTACCTCGGCGTCGTCGGCAACGTCACCGGCGGCAACAGCCTCCAGGTACTTCCCCGCCCCGCGCATCCCGATCCACGCCTCGCGCGGCCCGATGCGCCCGGCAAGCGCGAGCGCCGTGAACGTCGCCCCGCCCCGGGTGATGGTTATCGCTACGTCTCTCAGACGCATGGGTGCCTCACGTCGCGGGCGTGGAGAGCGGAGAGTAAACGAGCAGGTACGTGTAGTTGAGGTTGCGGTTGGTGCCGCCTGCGGACTTGATGATCGAGAACCCGAACCCCGTGGCCCTCGCCGTGCCCGTCGGGATGTTCGCCGTCCCTGTAGCAACCGTCGCCCCGTCGATCTTGAACACGACCGATGTCCCCGCCGCGTTCACGTCGATGGAGAAGTTGTGCAGGCTCGTGTCCGCGGCGACGCCGGAGTCCAGCGCCGACGCGGTCTCCACGTTGTTCGATCGCGTGACACACTCCCACCTGCCGGAGTTCGTGCCGTGCGTGTAGCGGAAGTACGCCCCGTCGGTGGGCTCGCCCGCCTGGGAGTCCATGAATCCGAACCGCCCCGTGTACGTGTTCGTGCCGTCGCTGAGCGTGTCAAGCCCGACGGTCGTCTCGAAGTGCCACGGGTTGGTGCCGAAGACGCAGAGTGTGGTTCCGCTGAGGCGGCCTGCCCTGCCCGTCGTCGTCGAGCCGGTCATGAGGGCGATGGTCTGACCCACCGCCGCCCCGACGTAGTTGGCGGCGTTCTGGATCGCGGCGCCAGACCCGCTCGTCCCGTTATTGGCCCATCCCGCGGCGATCTCCGCCCTGTCGTGGTAGAAAATGAGGTTCTTGCGCATCATGCCAAGGAGCATGTCGATGACGCGCGTCTTTTTCGTCGCGCCCGCGGAGGCGTCGTAGATCGCCAGCAGGTCAGAGAGCGGCACGAGGTCGGAGAGCAGCGTGCCCGCGTCGATGTCCAGGTCGCCCACGTCGATCGTGTCGCCAACGAGAGCAAGCGTCCCGCTGGCGTCTGGAAACGCGATGCTCTGGTTCGCCGTCGCGTTGGACTGCAAGGCGGTTATGGCTCCGCCGGCCCCCTCGATGAGGGCACCGTTGGCCTCAAACTGGAAAGGCCCCGTGATGACTTGCAGGCCGTCCGCGAGTACGCCCCCGCAGCGCCTGATAGCGGCTTTCGTTAGGATCGACGCCATACATCCCCCTATCTAACCGGCCCTCGCCGGATTCTTCGCAAGGTTTCCACGTCTGCACTAGCCGCCGTGTCACAGTTTCGGCACCCCGCCGCCCCTATTTGCCCGCTGCCGCCACCAGGATCGCCCGTGGCAACGGGGCACACGGACCCAGGCCCCATGAACCCCCCGCGAGCCGCAAGGCACTGGACGCCCGTATAGCCAGCCCTGGCGGCCCATCCACCGCCGGGCAGACGGACGAGGCAGCACCCGGTAGGCTGG
>ERZ761594.237-NODE-237-length-20928-cov-10.381114_pt1 | contig 20928 bp, 26 predicted proteins | sample MGYA00511036_ERZ761594 | MGnify/ENA primary metagenome ERZ761594 (study PRJEB28899, sample SAMN03785561) | bioreactor sludge metagenome | biome: EBPR Sludge; feature: EBPR Bioreactor; material: 0.22µm filtered reactor supernatant | place: Saint Lucia: Queensland... | reverse complement strand
AAATCTCAAATGATACTAGCATCCACTTGGTATAATCAAGAACGATGCGATCACACCTTCGACTTATACTCACGACTAGCCTTTTTATAGTGTCTATCTCACTTTTATTTGCAACATCATTTCATTCCTCGTGGGCTGAAACAGATTGTGACAGTAATGCGTTAAGCGGTGGACAGATCGATGAGTGTATTGCAAAGCTAAAAAGAGATGCAGAGGCATTAGCTCCCGCACATGAGAACAACAAAAAGGAACTCTCAAACCTCCAGACACAAATAACCAGCTTAAAATCCCGCATCGCAAATGTCACAAAACAAGTAAAAACACTGGAAGGGAAAATCGCGGCGCGTGATAAAGATTTGTCTTATGCCCGAAAAATCTTCGACGAAAAGGCGCACAACCACTATAAATTGATACGACTATATGACCCTCTTTCAGCCTTTTTAGAGAGTAATAGTGCACGAGATGTGTTCTTAGATATTTCCCTGAGACAACGAGCTGTTGATGGTGATCGACAAACCATGGACACCTATGGAAAAGACCTCTCTAATTTAAGAACTGACAAGGAGAAACTTGAGAAAAGTAAAGTAGAGCTTGCGGCTGTGCAAGTCTCCGTTGATAAGCGCGCGACTTTCTTAGAAGGAGAAGTAAAAAAAGTCGAATCGTATTTAACTGAGTTAAGTGGTCGACAAGAAGAGCTCTTAGCGTTAAAAGCTGGTGGATTTTCAACATCGATCGGGGATACCCCTCCGACAATGGATCCCTGTAGTGGCGCTCCGGGAACTTCCAGTTTCTGTGACCCGGGGTTTCGACCAGCATTCGCAGGCTTTAGCTTCGGTGCACCTCACCGAACAGGAATGAGTCAATACGGGGCACTTGGTCGCAGTAAATCTGGCCAATCTGCGGAGACAATTCTTGAGGCATATTATCAAGGCGCGAGTCTTCGAAAGGACTTTCCTGTTCCTGCAACTATTGGGGTAACCGGAATTGGTCGTGTTCCATTTGAAGAAAACTACTTACTTGGTATTTATGAAGTGCCCGAAAGTTGGGGTAACAATGGTGGGTTTGAGGCACTAAAGGCGCAAGCCGTAGCCGCACGTAGTTATGCACTCTCTCAGACAAACAACGGAGCAGGAACCATCTGTACGACCGAGGCATGTCAGGTATATAAGCCACAATTAAAAAGTGGTAAATGGGCTGAAGCTGTTCGTGCAACCAGAGGCTGGGTAATGATTAAAGATGGACAACCTGCAAAGACATTTTTCTCCGCATCAACAGGAGGCTACACTATTAGCCAGTGGGGGTGGTCTGGAATCAAAGATACCTCAGGCGATTGGCCAGGTGGTGCGTACGAAAAAATTGGAGGGTCTCCATGGTTTTATAAAGGGTGGTTTAAGTCTCGCAGTGGAGCAACCTGTGGAAAGAGCAACCCATGGTTAACAAGTGAACAAATGGCAGACATCTTAAATGGATGGCACGTTATTACCAAGGGAGGAGGAGATACTGGACGTGTTGCCCCTCCTGATAATTGCTTTGGGGGCAATCCATATTCAGTTTCCGAATTGCAAGGAATTGGTGGATACACGAGCGTAAGTAGCGTCTCTGTTGTATACAGTAATAGCGGTTCAACGCAGACGGTAACGTTTTCAACAAATAAAGGGAGTGTGACCATTGAAGGTGCTGAATTCCAGAAAGCATTTAATCTGCGAGCTCCAGGTAACATTGGTATTAAAAGTTCACTCTTTAATATAGAGAAACTATAAAGACCAGCCGGTCATCCATTTATACCGATTTTTTGATATAATGAGCCTATGCCAGAGCTCTACACCCATACGCATAAATCGAAGCCAACGGTTGAACACCCACATACTCCTCACACCCACGATAAAAAGGACTACCCAGTGAACTATTGCAGTCCGATTGCCTCATATGCTCACTATCCGGCGAATGTACGCTTCATTGGCACTGACGAAAAAGAGCGCATTATACTTCTCCTCAGACGACATTGGGCAACAAATGTAAACTGGATGCTAACTGGCCTTGTATTGCTCTTTGTTCCAGTCCCGTTCGTGTTTTTCCCTATCCTCAATTTTATTCCTGAACGATTTCTTGTGGTAACAATTCTCTTTTGGTATTTAGTAACGACAGCATATATTTTAGAGAAGTTTTTAAGTTGGTTTTTTAATGTCTATATTGTGACAGACGAGCGAGTGTTTGATGTTGATTTCTATAACCTCGTTGATCGAGACATAACTGATGCAAACATTGAAGATATTCAGGATGTAACAAGTGCTATTCGAGGAGCCATTCGAACATCTCTCGATTATGGTGACATTTTTATCCAAACGTCATCTGAAGTACCTGAGATTGACTTCGAAGGGGTGCCTCACCCGGACCAAGTTGCAAAAATTCTGAGAGACCTGCGCGTTGAGGAACAGCAGGAAAAAATAGAAGGGAGGGTTCGTTAAATGGGACCGTTTTCAAACTTAGAGTTGGTGACTGATATTTGGTTCGTGGTAAAAATCATGTTCTTAATTGGCATGGGCCTATATCTTATTTTCGCATTTGTGATCATTAGACAAACCCATCATATGACAAATACATTGCAGGTTGGATTTGAGACACCAATTAGACTCTTTGCATGGCTTCACTTGTTTGCTGCCATTGGATTATTGTTATTTGCAATTTTTGTTCTGTAAACGTGAATAGCTCTCATACGTTACAATGAGTCTATGGAATTTGTGAAAATTCTGGGTGCACCTTCAGACTCAGCAACAACTCAAACACATGAGTTTGAAGTAGCCGATGGCGGTAGTGTTTTTCTTCTCATTACCCTCCAATCAACTGAGCCAGCCCTGTCTCGGATAGAAGCAATTCGTGGAGCTGTGAATTTCTTCCATCATGAAATTAAACGAGAGGAACTCGACTTTGAAGGACTAAAAGAAAGTGTTGCCAAAAGTTTCGTGACGCCACAATTTCATACGGCGATTTTGTATGTAAAAGATGAGCTTATTTATGTCTTTGCTCTCGGGGAAACTGAAGTACTTCTCTTGCGAGGATCTCAGCTTGTACCACTTGTGACAGGGAGCACTACAGTCAAGGCAGCTTCTGGATATATCAAGCCCAAAGATGGATTTATCTTGGCAACAGGACCCTTTACAGAATTGGTAACAGTCACAGAACTTACGGCATACCTGGAAAAAGGGCAGTTAAAAGCGTTGGAAGATGATACTGCAACACGTATTCAAGAAGCAGAAACGCGTGGAGCTTGTGGGTTTGCCTTTGTTGCCCCAATGGGAATGCCTAAAGTTGAATCAATACTAGAAGAGGCAATTGAATTTCCTGATGAGCGCGCAGGAGAACCGAGTGAGAATGAGATTCAAGATGGTGAGTTTGAGGAAGAAGTGGCACCTAATAATGATCGAAATCAGGAGCAAGAGCGTGATTTTGAACAAGAGGAGGAAGAGGATCAACCGTTAACCGCTCAACCTCCCTCACCACCTGCATATCTCCAAGACTCAGATCAAGCAAAGCGTAGATTTTTTGCACATAGCGATGATGTGTATGAAGCTCACGGGAGGAGTAAACGTCTTGCATACGTTGGGGTAATCCTTATTATTTTCTTAGCCATCAGTGTGTATTTTGGAACGAAAGCACGCAAGGCAAAAGATGAAGCTGCCCAGGTACAAGCCGTTATTGCTCAGGCACAGGAAGCACTCTCTGAGGCCCGAACGATTTCATCTGTGAACAAAGCACGTGCTCGCGATTTAATCGTTGAGGCGCGTGAGCAAGTACTAGGGGTAAAAACTGATGAAAAGTACCCAGAGCTTTCCTCTGTCAAAGATGCACTGACTGAAAGCTTGGGCGAGGTAGCCGGAGTGTACGAAGTAACTCCAACAGTGTTTTCTGACTTAAGTCTCATTTCTCAGGAAACAAGAGCGGACTCACTGTCTCTTTCAGACGGTGTTATTCGAATTTTGTCTCAGTCAGATAAGAAAGTCGTCACGATTGAACTTCCAGGAAAAAGAACTCAAACCGTTTCAGGAGGGACTAGCTTGAGCGATGTAAGATCAATTGCAGCGTATGCAAAGATTCATTTTGTACTAAGTACGAGTGGCGTATATTCAGTAACAAATACTGCAACGAAACAATTTGATTTGCCAGCCGATGCCCAGAATTTATTGTTCTCAGCTTTTGCGGGGAACATTTATATGGTCGACCGTGGTTCCAACAAGATTTATCGGTATGCAGGTGACGGTGTTTCATTCGGCGAGAAAAAGGACTGGTTGACTGAAGGGACTGAAGTTGATCTCTCGAAAGCTCGAGATATGGGAATTGACGGTTCTATTTGGGTGTATTCAGAGAGTGGTAAATTGACAAAATTCACCCTCGGAAATGCACAGACCGTGACATTAAAAGGCCTTCCTCAAACACCAAGTGCGAGTGCACGATTCTTTACCGATAGCGATACAAATTATCTGTATTTATTAGATCCTGAGGCTCAGTCTCTGTATGTATTCGAAAAAGCCGGAGATTTACTCGCGACCTATTCAAATGGTGAGTTTTCAAATGCCAAGGAACTGATTGTTTCTGAGCAAAATAACATTATGATTGTTTCAACAGGGAGTAAGCTACTCTCGCTCCCGACGAAGCACATTAAATAGCTTCACCTCTAGGCTATAATAGGGCATGCATATAGAAAACAGGAAAGTCCGCTTTGAATATGAATTCCTAGATACGCTTGAAGTGGGTATCGAGTTAACGGGTGGTGAGGCCAAATCCTTTTATGAAGGACGAGTTATCTTGTCGGGAAGTTATGTCAAAATCCTTTCAGGAGAGCTGTACTTAGTTAATGCAAAATTCACCTGGCCAACGGTTCCTGCAACAAGTGAGAGTAGAAGCAGGCGTCTGCTTGCCAAAAAGCAAGAAATCCGAAATTGGGCACAGCGAATGAGTGAGAAAAAATTGACCATTGTGCCTGTTTCTATGTATACTAGAGGACGTTTTATTAAGCTTAAAATTGCCTTGTCACGCTCACAACTTGAGTTTGATAAGCGAGCGAGAGCGAAAAAGCGCGTGATGCAGCGTGAGAATGAACAAGACGTACGCATTAAATAATTGGGGACGACTCGGTCTCGATGGAGTGCACATTACAAAAATTGCAGGTCAAGATTGGCTTACTCTTGTAAAAAGGAGCCAAAACACACACGACACATCTACTGATGATGTCGCTTTTACCCCAGCATACGCTTGGGCGTAAGAGCTGTCTTACTACTCGACTCGTGCAGAGTAGCTAAGGCATAAACCCGTCACGATGCCACAATGCTTTTGTTGGCTCATCAGGGTATTGTGAAAGACTATATGAGTCTTACCGTACTTTTTCCTGATCGTTGGAAATAGAGTATGGGACATATGAAAACGTTCTAAACTTGTAGATATTTTTGTACTTACAATCCAGATGAGGGTTCGACTCCCTCCGTCTCCACCAATTTCGTCCTATTGTTTTCCATCGAATTGGAGAACAATAAGATGTGAATATTCTCGATATTCTCTTCCCGAAATCATGTCTTCGGTGTCATAAAAGTGGGAAGTACCTCTGTGACAGCTGTGTTAAAAACACTCCATTTGCTGAAACCATTTGTCCACACTGTAATCACTTCTCGTTTTATGGAAAAACACACGATCAATGCAAACGAGAACATACACTAGATGGCGTTATTTCTGTATGGAAATACACTGGTGTGGTGAGGCTAGGGATTACTGCACTCAAATATAAATATGCTCAAGCTATTGCCAGAGATTTGGCCGAATCAGCTATTTTTGAAGTAATAAAGTATAAAATCCCTAAATCCAGCATTTTTATTTCGGTTCCGCTGTTTAAAACCAAGGATAATTGGAGAGGATTTAACCAGTCTGAATTACTCGCAAAAGAACTTGCGATAGCACTTGGGTACTCGCATCTTCCGTATGTATTGGTGAGATCAGTTGATACAAAACCACAAGTGAGTCTTACAAAGAGGGAACGAGTGCGGAATATGCGCGGCAAATTTGCGGTTAATACGGCTGTTTTTGACATTATTGATAAAAAAAGACCCATTATCATTGTTGATGATGTCTGGACAACAGGTGCAACCTTAAAAGAATGCTGCAAAGTGCTTAAGCAGGCAGGAGTGAGAGAAGTATATGGATTAGTATTGGCCCAGGCATAAAAAAGGTGGCTGCGACAAATCGCAACCACCATTCCGGTTAAAAGGTGTGTAACATCCACCCTTGGTACGTGTGATATCCAGCACTTTGTACGTTTACGATATCGAAGATTTCTTCTCGACCCTTAAACTCAGTGAAATCACCAACCGCCCGATTAACATAATAGTATGCACCGAAAATCATTAGCTCAAGACCGCGGCCACCGATGAATAAATTCTTAACATATGCTCCTCGAAGAGCAGCCTGCAAACAGGGAATAGCTGCCTGGAGGTAATGTCCACCATATTGCATTACCCACACCGGAGTCTTATCTAAAAAGATTGTTGTCTGTCCGGCTGCGTACCGTGATCCTTCGTGAGTAGTGAACACATCTTCGAGTGTGAATTCATCAATCGTCTTACGAAACGTATAACGGGCAGGGTTTTCAAGGTCAGTACTGTATACGCCATTATTCACAAACCCACTGAGTGACGCTTGGAAATAAAAACGAGTGATTTTCTCAATGAACGGATTCTCAGCCACGATCATTTCCTCCTAAACGAAAATCGATGGCTGAAGTATATCAGGAGTTGTGCAATTTAGTTATTTTTGCAGCGAGAATGAAGTCGTTGGTGGAGAGACCGTTAATTGCGTGGGTGAACAAGTCTACTGTGACGAACTTGTAGTCATGAAGCGCAACGTTTGGATGATGCCCTTCTGACTCTGCGATTTCCCCAATACCATTTACAAATGAAAGTGCTTCTTTGAAATTATTAAATTCAAATTCTCGAGTGAGTGAATGGGGGGTTATTTCTCTTTTTAATTGCCACCCAGGGGTTGCATCTAAGTAGTTTGTTTCTTCTTCGTTGGTAAGGGGAGTAGTTCCTCCTTCACAGGGGACACAATGACCTTTTATTAAGGCGTCATGTATTGCTGGCAGATCTTTTTGCATACGTGTGGCGGAGGGTACAGGATTCGAACCTGTGAGGGCTTGCGCCCACTAGTTTTCAAGACTAGCTCCATGAACCGCTCGGACAACCCTCCACAATTTCTTTCGGTAGTGTATTGTACCTCACTTGACGTAATTTTTCATGTAAATTGACAGTCGTGTTCGGGTTTTGTTAGTGTTAGGTGTGAGGGATCAAAATTTGGTTTCCAAGGCGCGATGCTTACGAAAGCGTGGTATGACCCATTCACAAATGGCATCCGCTCTTAACGTTACACGCGCACAAATAAGCAGAAGGGTTCAAGGGATAGACTCTTTGCATAGTATCCCTACGACCCTCGTAGTTAGACAAAGAGCTGAGAGAGAATCTTCCTTTTGCGAAGATATCTTTTTAAGGCAGGAATACACATCCGAAGACATAAAACTGCTAGTCAGTATTTTGTATTGGTGTGAAGGGGCTAAGTATCCCTCTTCCAGCTTTATTGGGTTTACTAATAGCGACACTTCAATGATGAAAACATTCATTCGTCTATTCCGTCGAGCGTTTCCTGTGAATGAGTCTAAATTCAGGGTGTGGTTGCAGCTGCACGCGACGCATAATATTCAGAATCAAATTTCTTTTTGGTCTGAGTTACTGCAGATACCAGTAACTCAGTTTTATAAACCCCGTGTGACTCATGCGCGAGGAGGACGATACCGAGAAGGGTATCAAGGTACTTGTACGCTTAAATATTTTGACTATCGTATCCAACTGCGAATGATGGGGATATACACACGATTTAGTTACAATGCGAAATGACTGAGATCTGTTATAATTGAGCTCACTGTGGAGGCGTCGGATAGTGGCCTATTCCAAGGGTTTGCTAAACCCTGACTCTTAGGAGTCCCGTGGGTTCGAATCCCACCGCCTCCGCCCATGAATAATAAAAAAATTATTCTCATTGTAGGATCTTTTTTCATTGGGATACTCGTTCTCTACTCAATGAGTGTTTTAATTAAAAACCCAAAGACTCCTGTGCTTGAGACACCCGCACCAGCTACGCAGCCCGTTACTGACGTCAATGGAGTTGTGACCTATGAAGGAACAATGACCGCATTTGATAATCGATGCTATGTAGATGCGCAATGTATTGCCACTGTTGGGGATTACACAATTGAAGTAAGTCCGGGAATGGTTGGTGAAGTAATTTTAGGAAAAAGTGATGTGAATGATGATACGATTGGCAAAAAAGTGAAGGTGAGAGCAAAGAAAGTGACAGACAATGAACTTACCATTGTAGGGGATGAGTCTTATTACGTACTGGTTGCAACAGAATAGGATTTGTCTCGGCGAAAGAATGTGCAGTATACTGACAGTACGATGCCCGCTACTCAAATCGAACAACCACCAGAAGAGAAAGTACTCCTGACATGGAACACTGTCGCACGACCCTTTAAGAGACGATCCCGCGAATTTTATGTCTCACTTCTTTCAATTGTTGGTCTTTTGGGTGCTATTTTATTCTTCATTGAAGGCTTAATGCCAATCATTCTGATGGGAGCATTGGTCTTTTTGTTTTATGTATTGAGTACTGTTGCACCAGATAACGTTGATTACAAAATTACGACATACGGAGTTCGTTTTGCAGGGAAATTAACAGAATGGAACAAGCTCGGTCGGTTTTGGTTTGTGAATAGACTGGGTTCTGACCTTTTGATTTTTGAAATGTTTTCACTTCCGGGGAGACTTGAACTTGTGATTCCTGCTGACATGAAGAAAAAAGCCGAGGATATTTTGAAAAAATACTTAGTGCACGAGGAAGTTCCACCTGGAGTACTTGATAAAGCAGCAAACTGGGCAAGCAAAAAACTTCCTCAAAACTAACTTCATTTGGTGTGAGCCAGTCCTCTCGCGTATAATATGCCTGTTATTTGTACCCGTAGCTTAGCTGGATAGAGCATTGGATTGCGGATCCAAAGGTCGTCAGTTCGAATCTGACCGGGTACACACTGGGTGAGGTGCAGGAGCGGTTGAACTGGTCGCTCTCGAAAAGCGATGTAGTCTTAATGTCTACCGTGGGTTCGAATCCCACCCTCACCGCCCAAACTACCTATGCCACGCCCTGAACTTCGAACGATTCTTCCTTCTCAATCTCTCAATCATGTTGGTCATTTTGTTCTGTGGATTCCCATTTTTGGGTTATTGTTTCTTCTAGGTATGGGGGTAACCGTTTTACTGTTTTCAAAACCAGGTACCGCGAACCAACTGGTGTCCGCGCCGCAACCGATAACTTCTGTGCAAAGCTTCAATCCTGCACCACTCACATATTCTGATATTTTCAGCGAAGAAAAGACATGGATTGCAACTCTTTCTGCTGAACGGGTACGAACAATATTGGTAACAGGCGATGTAATGCCTGGAAGGAGCGTTAATATCTATACAAAGAAAATCGGGAATGTGTTGTGGCCATACGAAAACGTTGCTCGTGTTATGCAATCGGCAGATTTGACTGTTGTTAATCTTGAAACACCGTTCATTGAAAATTGTCCTGAACGAAACAGTGGATTTACCTTTTGTGCTGAGGCGAATAATGTCGAAGGGTTACTTAGTATGGGTACTGATGTCGTGAGTGTCGCGAATAACCACGCACTCAACCATGGAATAACTGGCCTCACCTTTACTGATCAATTATTGCAGTCAAATGGAATTGCAGTTACTGGCATTACAAATCCAACGCTTGTCCCAGTCCGCGGGCGCACGATTTCTTTCTTGGGGTATACCGATGTCGGTCCACCGGTTGCGGGCATTGCATACGCCAGTGAGGAGCGTTTAACACGCGAAATAAGAGAAGCGAACGAGAAAAGCGATATTGTCATTGTCTTTTTCCATTGGGGGAATGAGTATACGCATACGCCCGGAGCGCGCCAGCGAATGTTTGGACGAACGGCGATTGATTTAGGGGCAGATCTTGTTGTCGGGGCACATCCTCATTGGGTACAAGAGGTGGAGCTATATAAAGACAAGCTAATTGCATACTCACATGGGAACTTCGTTTTTGACCAAGGATGGAGTGAAGAAACAAGACGCGGAGTGGTTGGCAAATATACCTTTTATGACGAACGATTAATTAATGCAGAATTTCTTCCTATTCGTATTGCGGACTATGGTCAACCAAGTTTCATCAGTGATAAAACCATTCAGAAACAAATTCTTGATAGCATGAAGCCGTCTCTTGCTAAATAATTTATCTGTTTCGAGAAACTAAGAATATTCCGCTAAAAACGGCAAGAGAGAAGAGGACAATTGCACCGCCTGCGGGGAGATTAAAGTAATACGCAATAAAGAGCCCACTAGTGACTGCAAAAAGTGCAAATGTGACCGAAAATATGACTGATTGAAAGAAGCTTTTAGCTACCTGCATTGCGGTCACAACGGGAATTACCATGAGTGCTCCAACCAATAAAATTCCAATAACGCGCATAGAAAGAGAGACCGTTATTGCGGTTAATACAATGAGAATGATGTTGATTGTAGAGACCGGAATTCCTGAAACCAGTGCGCTTTCTTCATCAATTGCTGCATACACGAGCTTTTTATAGAGGAGCGACACTATTGCAACGGTAGTAACTCCGAGGCCCACGATGAGTGCTATTTCATTTGGTTGAACGGTTGTAATACTTCCAAATAAATAACTAAATAGGTTCGCGTTAAAGCCATTGGTTAAACTCATCAAAACGATTGCGAGTGAGAGCCCTCCAGGAAGGAGCATCGCGAGAATGGAATCAGCGGGGATCGACTGATGCCGACGCAATTGTTCAATAAGAAGTGCCGCAATCGTTGTTGCGACAATTGTTGTCACAAGCGGCTGTGTTCCTAAAATAAATCCAATAGCCACTCCAGCGAGCGCTATGTGCGAGAGCGTGTCTGCAATCAATGAAAATCGCCGCACGACGAGGAAGCTTCCAATAAGTGGTGCAATAATCGCCATGACAATCCCGGCAACAAACGCGCGGATCATAAAGTCGTATTGAAAAATTTCGATCATATTAGTGATTGTGTGTAATGCGAGTTACCTGATCTCCATACATTTCTTTTAGTACTTCGCCTTTTAAGACAGATTTTGGTGTTCCATGGGAAATAATTGTTTTGTTAATACAGGCAACAACACTGACTTCATGAGACACGACATCAATGTCATGGGAAATAAGAACCAAGGTTAAGTCCATTTCTTTATTGAGTTTTCTCAAAAGATCATAAAACTTAGACTGTGAATCGGAATCGACTCCAACTGTCGGTTCATCAAGAATCAAGAGTTCTGGATTTGAAACGAGCGCGCGAGCGATAAATACGCGCTGTTGTTGACCTCCTGAGAGTTGGTGCATGAGCCGATCTTTCAAAGGTTCCATTCCAACTGCTTCCAAGGCATTGGTAATTGCAGCAGTGTCTTTTGCTCTCTCAAAGTCAAAGAATCGTTTGTTATGCAACAGTCCTAAAGACACCATTTCCCACACGGTAATAGGAGTGCTCATAAGAACGGCGCCAGGTTTTTGTGGAACATATCCGATCTTTTTCCAGTCACGAAACCGTTTTACGTTTTTCCCAAACAGAGAAAGAGAACCTGAGGCAATAGGGAGGAGTCCCAGCATTGTCTTAAGTAACGTCGTTTTTCCACTTCCGTTTGGGCCTACAATCCCTAGAAAATCCCCCTTGTAGATATCTAAGGAAATATTTTCAAGAACACGAATACCTGCGCGGTCAACGTTCACATGTGAAATACTCACCAAGGGCTTTTTATACATCTCTTCTTTATATTACATGCACGAGAGTGCGAGTTTGAGGTTCAAAAGATTTTGCTTTTGAATTGTTACGTAATTTTGGCCTTTTTGAGCATTTGCTTCAGTAACCCCTTCAATTGGGTCAAAGATTAATGTTCGCGCACCCAGCTCCTTTGCAATCGTGTTTGCAAGCCGGGGGCTGACTAATGTTTCAAAGAAAATATAGAGCGCTCGTTTTTCTTTTGCGATTTTCACAGTTTCTGCTAGTTTTTGTGCTGATGGTTCTTCTTCTGGTGAGAATCCAGTGAGTGCAACCTGATTCATGTTGTACCTGCGTGCGAGGTATCCAAATGCATCGTGGGAGGTGAAGATGTCACGCTTTTTACATGTTGCGAGTGTTTTTTCATATTCTGTATGGAGATTCTGTAGCTCTTCGTTAAGTTTCTTTGCATTCTCCTCAAAATATGCTCTGTCTCCAGGGGATAATGTTGTGAGTTCTTTTGTAATCTTCTTAACGATCTCTTGGGCGAGCACAGGGTCTAGCCAAACGTGCGGATCCGCGACTGAGTATCCATCTTCTTCAACTGTTTGAGTGAGACCTTCTGATGCTACAAGGAGGCGAACATTATTTTTGGTTAAATCAGCCGTTACTTTCTCAATCCAAGGTTCCATTCCTGCACCGTTAATCACGACAATTGCTGCTGTTTGGAGAGTCACAAGATCATCTGTCGTTGGTTCATAATCATGAGGCTCGCTTCCGGCGGGTGTGAGATTCTTAAGTGTGATCCTGTCTTTTCCAATTTCATTTGCAAAGTAATAGAGTGGATAGAAGGAAGTAACCACAGTCGGGTGGGTAGAGGGTTGATTTCGCCCATCATACATCGTTTTCAAAACAACACTGAAACCAACGAGAAGTGCAATTGCTGTGAGGACTAAAATAACTTTTTTCATAGGGAGACAAAAAATTATTGCAAATCAGTTGCAATAAGTCAAAGCGTAGTCTGGCTATTTACCCGAGAATTTGTTAAAATATGCTCTATGAGAAACGACAATGTATTAGTTGGCTGTGCTGTCATCTATCAACGAGTCAAAGGAAAGGAACCACAATGGTTTATTGTTAAGTCTTCAGAAGAAGGAGATTGGGAACTTCCAAAAACAATTGTGAGACGAGGAGAGTCTTCTGTACGCTCTGTTATTCGATTAACTCAAGAGCAAGCAAGTATGAGAACTAAAATCTTAGAAGAAGTAGGACGAGCTTCAGGTGCTGCACGGGTAAACGGAAAAGCTGTGAATCAAAAATACTTGTATTACCTCATGCACTGTAAAGACACAGGAGAAATTATGGCATTCACTGAATTCAAATGGGTTGACCACAAGGCTGCAATGAAGGCAGTTCCATTAAAGCGAGATCAAAACATGTTAAAAGACGCAAAACAAATGCTTAAGACCATTGACGTTAAGCGTGAGCGACGAGAAGAGGACGAAGAAGAAGCAGTCGTCGCTGAATAAAATCCTTCATTTACTATTCTTCAGGTATAATATGCCGACCAATATTCGGAGATGTCGCCTAGTGGCTATGGCATACGATTGGAAATCGTACGGGGCAACCCGCCGTGGGTTCGAGTCCCACCATCTCCGCCACAATCCTTCAGTACTCTCGCTCCCATAGCTTAATGGATAGAGTTGCGGTTTCCGGAACCGTAGATGAAGGTTCGATTCCTTCTGGGAGCACCCGTTGCTTCTTTGTCTGTTTACCTATAGTTTGATATACTTCAGATATCCGAACGCTCAATTGAGGAAGAAAAATGTTTAAACAGGGCTGGGTTCGAGGACTGTTATTCATGTGTGTGTTGGCTACGGTATGTCTTGCCACAATTCAAATTGGACTGAAAGAGTCCTGCAGCATTGCTGAAAAGGAATGCTGGTATCAAGTACCGGAATCGGGTGGTGAGACCGTTGAGCTTTGGCTGAGGGACTCAAGAGGAGTGCATTTCTTGGCCGGAGGAGTATACGCTAGTCGAGGAATCAAATGGCGCGGCAACCTCGGATGGGTTGCATTCGTAAAGGATGTTAAAGGTATTCCATCCCTGGTAACAATTCACCTCGGTGAAATTTACCCGCCAACCTTATACGAGTATCCAGAATTGGACGGAGCTGAGGTACTATCTTTGGTCTCAGGGGAGAACTCGACTCCGTATCAGGTTCGAAAAACAGATGGTACCGTTGAAGAACGGTGGTTTAGCTAATCATTTGGAGAGCACCCAGTTACTCTGGGTGTTTTTATTTGTTCAATTGACTAAACACCTATAGTGTGCTATTATTTATCCCTCAGTTCGTTAATTTAAGCTCATTACAAGGAGAGTCATCATGTTACAGCAGATCGCTTCACTCGAAGGGTTCCGCAGCATTTTATTGCAAGTGGCGTATGTCCCCGATCCCTACGTGCCCAACCTGAATCAGTGGACAAAAGCACGTCCAGCTTCGGGTAAAACGACAAGCGTCTTACGGTACGAGCAACCCATGCATGTAGGGAATCTACTGAATACGCTGTATCAGTCAGGTTACACGATGCAGCGCTCAGGCTGGGAAACGGCCAAAGTGAAGAAGCAGAACCCGGTTGAGAAGTATCATGTAAAGTTCCTGTTCGAGCGCGCCGAATCTTGTTGTGAGGAAGCCGAGTATGGCTCCGCAACATGGCTTTTAAATAACCATGCGTTTACCACTGAGGTCTACCTGAATACAAACGGGTTGGCTTCAATTGTCATGCGGGGTCCGATACCTCTGTTCGACGAAAATGATCAGCCGATCATGGTGTGGCGGAATCGTTCAAAGCTCGACAAGATTTGGAATGGGGATAAATTCCCAACCCTCGGTCTTGTCGAAGATACGCTCTTATATGATGACCGCAAAGCACAGGTTTCAGCGTAATTGCAATGGGACCAATATAAACCCTGCCGAAATTGTGGCAGGGTTTTTCTTTTCCAAGACAGCATCAAAATTGCAGGAGGGAGAATTACCATGAATGAAGAGGTCTCGATTGGTATTGTCGCAATTGAAGGAAAAGGACATCGAGGATATGTGTATTGCGCCATGGTTATTCCAGTGAGCGCAGCATTTTCCATTGAAAGACCTGATGCATTTCAGTTTGCCCAGAGTTTGTTTGTAAAGCGGGTATGTCCTATTTGCATGGGAGGATGTTCACGGGATTGCTCGTGTTCAATATGCCGAACAGGTGTGATTTGGGTACAAACACCTCAGATTGCCAAGCATATAGCCGCAGGGCTCACACAAAACGAGCGAGCGTTAGGCAACTGCGTTCGGAAAGACTTAGAATTCCGATTTTTTATTGAGAAGCGTTCATTGGTTCATATGTCCAACAGTGGACAGCCAGTCGTGCACCAATGACCTCTCAGGAGTAAAACACCGACCACTCGATCGGTGTTTTTTTTATGTCTTTTTTCAACGAGTGTTTCAGCTCCATGTATAATCGGCGTATATGGATCAAGTTCAAGAAGTCAAAGAAAAGACAGATATCGTTACCGTCATTGGTGAACATGTAACGCTCAAAAAGGCAGGTCGTCATTGGAAAGGACTCTGTCCCTTTCACAACGAAAAGTCGCCATCGTTTACGGTCTCGCCAGAACTGCAAATGTATAAGTGCTTTGGGTGTGGAAAAGCAGGGGATGTTTTTACCTTCTTAGAAGAATACGAAGGATTAGCATTTCCAGATGCATTAAAAATACTAGCTGACAAGGCAGGAGTGAAACTTGTTCAGACAACTGGACCTGAAGCAGGACGGAAAGATATTTTGTATGAAGTAAATGATTTGGCCGCCAAGTTTTATCATTACATTCTCTTAAAACATGAGAGTGGAGCAGAGGCTTTGAAATACTTTACCGAGAAGCGAGGGCTCACCCTCGAAACAATTGAAGCGTTTCTTTTGGGTGCAGCACCTGAGAATCCACAAGCGCTCTTCTCTTTCCTCACTGAGAAGAAGAAAATCCCTTCAAAAGTCTTAGTCGATGCAGGGCTTGTGTATAAAAGTGATAACGGTCGGTTTGGTGATCGGTTCCGCGGGCGGGCCATTTTTCCCATTCAAAATGCACGAGGTGCGACAATCGCACTCGCGGGTCGAATTTTGCCCGGTCCAATGGAAAAAAAGCTTGCGAAGTATATTAATTCGCCAGAAACCCCGATTTACCACAAAAGTGAATCGCTCTTTGGACTTCCACAAGCGAGAGCTGACATAAAGCGAACAGGAATCGCAGTGGTCGTTGAGGGTGAGGTTGACATGATCTCCTCCTGGCAGTCGGGAGTTAAAAATGTGCTTGCGATTAAAGGATCGGCGCTTACTGATGCACATGCGCGGATTTTAAGTAGACTCGCAAAGACTGTTATCTTAGCACTCGATACTGATTTTGCAGGTGGAAATGCCGCCATGAAAGGGATTTCCGAAGCACAAAAATTTGGATTAGAAGTGAGAGTTGCAAATCTTGGTGAATATAAAGATCCGGATGAATTTGCGCGCGCAAATCCCGCGGGCTATAAAGCAGCACTCACAAATGCTGTAAACGTATGGGATTTTATTATTAACCTCATGTTTGAACGATATTCCATTGATACCGCTCAAGGAAAACTGGATCTATCTCATGCGATTATGCCATACATTGCGCATATTCAAGACCCGATATTGCAAGCTCATTATGTGCGCCTTATTGCAGGGCGACTCGGAGTACCTGAGGAAGCAGTGGAACAGTCACTGAAAAAACAAGAATCCGCCAAAGAGACACCAAAAATTGAAGTATTAATTCCACCGGAGCGGCCCGTTGAGAGACCGAGGCGCATGCTTATCGAAGAACGTCTGGTGCTTCTTCTCTGTGTAACAGGGGAGAAACAAAATGAGATTGATCGATCATTGTTTGCAACCCCAAAGGCGGTAAAGATTTTAGAGCACTTGGATGCCTATAAAAAAGACCATGAATCGTTTAATTTACAGGCATTTGTTGCAACCCTCCCACCAGAATTATCCAGAGGCTTTATTGACACCTTTTTAGAAGAAGAAGGAGAAACAACTGATGCATTGCTTCGGGAAGTGGTCAGTTTGGAGAAAGAATTAACAGAAATTGCCGTTCGAGAGGCCCTCGCAACTCTTATCAAAAAAATAAAATCGCTTGACACAAACACGAATGGGCCCGAAATTTCGGCACTTCAGAGAGAAATTGGGGAATTGACAAAAAGGCTTGCGTAAGAGGTCGCACAAGCGTATACTTCCGGCAGAGGCTTTTTTTGCCCCAAATTTTATATGAAAGCTAAAGCATCCACACTTCGCAAACCAGTTGAAGATTTATACAAAAAAGGTAAGTCTCAAGGCTTCATTACACAAGACGACATTTTAGAAGTATTTCCAGATGCCGAGAAACGGCTCGAAGAATTGGACCAATTCTATGGACAACTCTTAAGTGAAGGAATTGACGTTTTTGAAAGTGTTTCAACTGATGACGAATATAGTGAAAAACGACAATTAACACTTGATCAAGAAATTGAAATTTTAACCAAGCTCGAAGGGACTGAGTCAACAGATCCCGTAAGACAATATTTGCGAGAAATTGGAAAGTATCCACTTTTGGACGCGGAAGAAGAGGTGGAATTCGCAAAACAATACGAAAAGGGAAGTAAGAAAGCGAAAGACAAGTTAATTGAGAGTAATTTGCGACTCGTTGTTTCGATTGCCAAAAAATACATTGGCCGTGGACTCTCCTTACTCGACTTAATCCAAGAAGGAAACCAAGGGTTAATTCGTGCTGTAGAAAAATATGATTGGCGCCGTGGATTTAAGTTTTCAACGTATGCGACGTGGTGGATTCGACAAGCTATTACTCGCGCTATTGCTGACCAAGCTCGAACTATTCGAATTCCAGTTCACATGGTGGAAACCATTAACAAGTTATACCGAACAAGCCAACGACTCATGCAAGAATTGGGTCGTGAGCCTACCCCTGAGGAAATTGGACAGGAATTAGAGTTGACTGGAGATCGCGTTCGAGAAATCTTTAAGATCTCTCAGGAAACAACCTCCCTTGATACCAAAGTGGGAGAAGATGAAGATTCAACTCTTGGAGATTTTATTGCGGATGAAAGCCAGTTATCTCCAGTTGATCAAGCAAGTAAACAGCTTTTGAAAGATCACTTGGAAGAGGTCCTTTCAACACTCACCGAGCGAGAAGCGAAGGTGTTGTCACTCAGATTCGGACTCGATGGAGGACAAGCACGGACACTTGAGGAAGTTGGAAAAGTATTTGGAGTGACCCGCGAGCGTATTCGACAAATTGAAGCAAAAGCATTGCGAAAGTTGCGTCACCCTTCACGACGTAAAAAGCTTCAAGATTATTTGGATTAAGAGAGGATTACTTTGCAGCCTCAACTTTGACCTGAGCCGTAGGTCGTTTATACACACTCAGAATATTTTTTCTCCACAGTTTCATTCGCTTTAAGATCTTGTCGTAGGTTAAGTTTTCAATGTCTAATACAGTTCCAGAGCAGCTTCCGAGGGTATATGCAATAAATCCTGGGATATTATTTGAGACGTCTTTGGCAAGCTGCCAGATAATGAAGAAGGCGATAATGTTTTCGACGAAGACCACAGAAGCAGCAGCCTTTTTCTTATTGCGTGCAATAAAGGCCGTTCTTTGGGTTATCAAAAACATTTCGATAAACCCGACAAATAAGTAGCTGGTGAGTGTTATTAATTGATCCATAGGTGTTTTTTGCACAGAAACGAGCTCCTTGCGGAGGTTCGCCATCTAAATTGGTCATGGTAATAGATTCCATATGGTTTAGGTAGTTATAAGCACGTAAGCGCTGTGCTCTTGTTAACTATAGGGATTTTAACTCAAAAAAGAAACGTTGGCAATCCTCAAAAGAAAAAGCTCAGCAACCACTGAGCTCTTATTGGGAAACGAAAGCGTTAAAAAAGAGCGGTAGATGGCACTTTTTTGAGTGCATCTTCCAGCGCTAGTTGCAGTTCGGCCATTGGAAAGCTCGTATGGCACTGGCAAAATACAGCCACTGTTGGGTATCCTGCTTCGGTGTAGTACTGAGATGTTATCGGATCAAGTGAAAGATCAAACTTCTCAAGTGAGACCTTTTGACCTTTCAGTATTTCAATTGTCTTCGTCACAACACTTGCTACATGCTGAACAGTGGGAAGCCGGCCTTTCTCGAATAGTATTCGATACATCTTTGTTGGCACCCTGGTTGAGGCGCCGTCAAACAGAATTAAAAATCCCAGTTCATTTGAAATGAGCATATTGGCATATAGTCTCATTTCATCCTGAAACGCGAATACGTCTCCGTCGTTCCAATCTTTCATAGCGATCACTCCTTATGTACCGTACCGTACTGTACTGTAAGTGCATAATATCACGAAGAAATGATCCTTATGGGAGCCAGAGATTGAAGAGATACACCGTTGTGATGATAGTGACCACTGTCACACATTGGTTTAAGATCTGGTACACAAACCACGCTGAATCGTTATGGAAAATGTGGTGCAGGGGAATATCTTCTGGCTTATGACGCACGACGGTTGAGAACTGTTGATTGAACCAGTAAATAGATTCCCCAATACTTCTTACTAAATAAAAGACAGAAACGATGAGTAAAAATAAGAGTATATCTTGCAGAAAAAGTGAGGCCACTGCCGCAAGTGCCCAAAATACTCCAAAAATAACAGCATCTCCCCAGACATACATCCCTAGTGGATATAAAAAGTAGGTTAAACCCAAGGCATTCTTTTTGTATTTACATTCAACGTATGCGCGTCTCACAATTGCAATGTTTATGATTGCAAAGACAACGAGTGCACCGGAGTAGACTGAGTTCATTGGGGTAGTGTATCAAAATTTTGACTCACAACCCATTTCGCCGTATCACACAGCACATATCCGATAGCATGTAGGAGGTATTGTGAAAACGGTAATGGACAGGAAAGGCGTATGGGGGTTTTCAAGGGGTATCTCGTCCAGTGATATGGTGAGATGCCACTCGCTTTTAAGCAGGCTATTTCCTTATGTGAACTTTGAAAAGACGGCAGTTTGCGGGCGGCTCGCCATCATTTATTGGTGCGATGCGTTTGGCGTTGCATATCCACAACGACCCATCTCAGGTGTTGATCTGGTGAGCATTGATATTCAGAGCATTAACCCGCGTATTACGAGTGAAATGTGGGTGTATCAAGAAAAACGTCGATACCTTGCAATAAGGCATCGTGCAACAAGAATGAATGTGAATGTGTTCACTGATGGGAAAGCAGCTCTCGATAACTCCGTCATCGTCAATTATGGAGGTCACCCCGTTCGTATTGTGAGTCTTGAACAGCAGGTAGCGAAGTTAGTTCATGATGTAAATCGCGTACATTACGGATTCGTTGATCCCAAGCAATTTGCGGATTTGGAACTGCTTCTTCCGCATTGCGATGTTCATCGGTTGCAGAAAGCGTGGAATCTTTTGTATCGGCGGCAATGCAAAGATCGCGGGTGGCAAGTGGTACTTGAAGAAGCCATTGCTCACAGCAAGAAGTACCCAATGGTGTTGGTCGAAGATCCGTTTAAGTCAAAACGCACCCTGGGTCAAAAGGTTTCGATTGTACTAAACATGGCGTTCACGACGTTAAGCAGGCGATTACTGCAATTTTTGCCAATCAAAGATTGGTAGCAAGAAGTTAGGTAACAGTAATGAATATGAGCGCGTCCATAGTGGCGCGCTTTTTTATGGAAAAGTGAGGCGCATCCTGGTAAAATGCATCTGTCCATTTAAATTTTCCCCTGTAGCTCAATGGCAGAGCAATTCGCTGTTAACGAAAAGGTTGTAGGTTCGAGTCCTACCGGGGGAGCACAAGGATCGTACGAGCTTCGAAACACTAATCTTCACACTACTCCTTGATTCATTTCTTGATTAACGGTTTTTAGAACAATTAGTGGCCTTGACATATACCCCTCGGGGGTATATAAATATATTTATGAAGACTCATTACGCCGATGTAAAAG
>ERZ761594.236-NODE-236-length-20971-cov-8.167527_pt1 | contig 20971 bp, 20 predicted proteins | sample MGYA00511036_ERZ761594 | MGnify/ENA primary metagenome ERZ761594 (study PRJEB28899, sample SAMN03785561) | bioreactor sludge metagenome | biome: EBPR Sludge; feature: EBPR Bioreactor; material: 0.22µm filtered reactor supernatant | place: Saint Lucia: Queensland... | reverse complement strand
GAGCTCGCCGGCGGCCTCCCCGCCGAGCTCCACGCCGGCGAGCCCACCTACGCGCACGCCCTCTTCGGCGTCTGCCGCTGCGGCGTCGCCCACGAGGCCCCCGAGCCCGCGGCCGTCGAGCGCCCTCGAGGCGGCGGGAAGGCCGCTCCCGGCGAGCTCGTCGCCACCTACGACTACCGCGGTCCCGCCGGCGAGCTCGTCCTCCAGGTCCTCCGCTACCGCACCTCCGACGGCAAGACGTTCCGCCAGCGCCGGCCCGATGGCGGCGGCGGGTGGGTCTGGAGCGTGAAGGACGTCGCGCTCGTCCCCTACCGCCTCCCCGAGCTGCTCGAGGCGCTCATGGACGGGCGGCCCGTCTACGTGGTGGAGGGCGAGAAGGACGCCGACGCCCTCCACGCCCTCGGCGAAGCCGCGACCTGCAACGTCGGCGGCGCCGGCAAGTGGACGCAGGCCTACACCGAGTTCTTCCGCGGCTCGAGCTCGCCCGTGCACGTCGTCGCGGACCGCGACCTCGCGGGCTACCGCCACGCCCTCCACGTCTACCGCTCGCTGCAGGCCGCCGGCGTCGCCGCCGATCTCCGCGAGAGCACCGACGCGAAGGACGTCTCCGATCACCTCGACGCGGGCTGGCTGCTCGCCGACCTGGTGGCGCTCGATCCCTTCACCGCCCAGGCGCGCGCCGACGATCTCGAGGCGGCGAGGAAGGCGCAGGCGAAGGCAGCCGAGCCCGAGCCCGCCGAGGGCAAGCCGCACCTGCGCGTCGTCCGCGAGAACGACCCGCCGCCCGAGGCCGACGCTTCCCCCGAAGAGCGCGAGCTCGGCTGCACGGATCTCGGGAACGCCGAGCGCTTCGCACGCCAGCATCGCGAAGCTGTGCGCTACTGCGGCGCCTGGAAGACCTGGCTCGTGTGGGACGGCAAGCGCTGGCGGCCCTCCACCCTCGGCGAGGTGGAGCGGCTCGCCTGCCAGACCGTGCGATCCATCTACGGCGAGGCGGCCGCCGCGGAAAAGCGCTCGGCACGCGCGGCCCTCTCCCGTCACGGGCAGCGCAGCGAAGGGCGCACCCGGATCGAAGCGATGCTGGCCATGGCGCAGTTCCAGGACGGCATCGCCGTCGACCCGAACGCCCTCGACACCAACCCGTGGCTACTCAACGTCGAGAACGGAACGCTGGATCTGCAGGCCACCGAGCTCGAGCACGCGCTCCGCCCGCACCGGCGGGAGGACATGATCACCAAGCTCGCGCCCGTCCCCTTCGACCCCGACGCCGAGTCGGAGCTCTGGCTCAACTTCCTGCAGCGCGTCCTCCCCGACGCCGACGTGCGCCAGTACTTCCAGCGCGCCGTCGGCTACTCGCTCACGGGCTCCACCGCCGAGGAGGCCGCGTTCTTCGTCTACGGCGGCACGGCCTCCGGCAAGAGCACGGCCCTCGAGGCGATCCACGAGATGCTCGGCGACTACGCCCAGGCCACCTCGTTCGACGCCTTCCTCCGCCGCCGCGAGCCGAGCTCGACCAACAGCCACCTGGCCCGCCTCGCCGGCGTCCGCTTCGCCACCGCGAGCGAAGTCGAACGCGGCCGCGAGTTCGCCATCGGCGTCCTCAAGGCCTTCACCTCCGGCGACTCCATCAGCGTCCGCGACATCTACCAGAGCGCCTTCCAGTACCGGCCCTGCGCCAAGGTCTGGTTCGCCGCCAACGACCAGCCCCGCGCCCCCTCCGACGACGACGCTACCTGGCGCCGCCTCCAGCTCGTGCCCTTCGACCAGACCATCCCGGAGGAGGACCGAGACCCCGCGATCAAGGAGGCCCTGTGCGCCCCCGGACCGCACCGCGCCGCCCTCCTCGCGTGGGCCGTGGACGGCACCCGCTCCTGGCGCGCCTACCGCCTCTCGCCCCCTCCGCGCGTCCGCGCCGCCGGCCAGGCGTACCGCGAAAGCCAGAATCCCCTCCGGGAATGGGTCGACGAGTACATCACCCGAGACGAGCACGAGTACGTCCCGAGCTCCGTCGTCCAAGAAGCCGTGACCAAGTGGTGCAAGGACACCGGCCGCCGCGCCCTCAGCACCATGAGCATCGCCAAGTACCTGTCATCGCTCGGCTTCAAGGCGGGCAAGATCGCCCACACCCGCGTCTGGTTCGGCTTCCGGATCGGTTAGGACTCGGGGACGCTTGGGACGCTTGGGACGCCTCTGTCGGTAACTCTACGCGAGGGTCTGTGACTAGGAAGGAAGTTACTGGAATCGGCCTTCAAGCGTCCCATGCGTCCCCAAGATTTCGCCGGGCGGCGGGGGGTGAACATGGCCGACCGACGCTTTCGGCTCGCGTTCGGCGGCCGGCTGGCCCTCGTCCCGCCGCGTCGGGGTGGCGGGCCGAGAAGGGCCATTCTCGCAACCGTGGCGCGGGGTTACCGCGCTGCCGGAGGGGTCCCTGCGGCGACGCCGGCGGGCCGCCGGTCGAGCTTCGAGGGTGCGCGCCGCGGTCGCGGACCCTCCCCCCCGCTCGCTGCGAACGCCGCCGCGATCGGCTTTCCGTGGGTCGGTCGGTCGCGAGCGTGCCCCTGTCGCAGTGCGAATCGAGCGGAGCCGAGCCGTACGGGTCGGGTCCGTGTCCAGAGTCGTCCGCGTTGTCTCGTCGCGTCCTGCGTCGATTCGCGCGGTCATCGGTTCTGCGCGTGAGGCGCGTGGAAAAAGGAGGTCGAGAACGATGAGCGAGTGGACGAGCGAGCGGCTGCGGGAGCGTGCGGAGCAGGTGCTGAACGGAGCGGGGATGGACCCGGTCGCGCTGGGTGCGGGGGCGCAGCTCCTGGTGGCGGCGGGGTGGGTGGAGAACCGGGAGCAGCGCGAGGCATTGCACCGAACGCTGGCGGTGCAGCGCCAGGTCGAGGAGCCCGGGAGCGGGAAGGCGGACCCGGAGCCGCCGTTCGCCGGGGAGTTCGGGGACGCGGAGGGGGCGGCGCCTGCCGAGCCGGTGTCGGCCGTGCCGGAGGGGGCCCCTTCGGATCCCGCCGAGGAGCAGGAGACCGCGCGGCTGTTCTGATCGAGCTTCGGTGAACCTGCCCGGTGTGAGTGCCACCGGGCAGCGTCGCGCGCCGTACCTCTCGCTGGGGGAGGGCGCGCGGAGGTGCGGGCGTGGAGGAGTGCGAGAACGCGCGGGAGCGCCAGGTGCTCGATGCGCTGGCGAAGGAGGCGGGCGCGAAGGTCGCGGAGGTGCAGCGGCGGATCCACGAATCGCAGCTGTGGTGCCGCTTCGTGAGCGACTTCCTGCAGGGCGGCGGGGACCCGGCCGTCGCGGAGGTGGTGGGGGACGAGCTGCTGCGGGCGTGGAAGGAGCGTCACGGTTCGGTGTTCGATCCGGTGAACTTCGGGAGCACGGCCATCGCCGAGCGCGCGAAGGGGACGGCATGACGCCGCTGCAGGAAGCGCAGCGCGAGCGGCTGGTGGGGGAGATCGAGGAGGGCAACCGGCAGTGGCGCCTCTCTCGTTCGTCGGCGCCGAAGCCGGGCCCGGGTCCCGTGTGGCTGTCCCGGTTGATCCTCGTGCAGGAGGCGATGCCGCTCGGGTGGGGGCGCGCGTGGACGCGCTGGCATTCGGGGGAGGTCGTGATCCTGCCGATCCCGCTGAACCTGCTCGCCGGCTGCGCCTACCGCGTCTGGCTCGTCCTGGTGCAGGGGGTGAAGCCGTGGGCGGCCGAGCTCGAGCGCGAGAAGTGCGAGCGGGCGCTGCACGAGCTCGCGCGGGAGCGGATCGAGCGCCACCACCAGGAGGCACTCGTCGCGGGTCTGCGGTCGGAGCTCGCACGCGAGCGCCGCCTCTGCGCGGAGATCGCGGGGCTCTGCGCCGGCTACACCGTGGCGGAGCGAGAGGAGGGGCAGGCCGTGCTGGTGGGGCCGACCGTGCAGGAGGCGCGGGAAGGCTGATGCCGTGGGTCTGCCGCGGGTGTCGTCGGGACGTGTCGGCGGAACGGGTGACGCGCGTGCCGGGGGCGAAGGCGTGGCGGCACTACAAGCCCGCCGCGGAAGGGGCCCCTCGTGGCGCCGAGGGGGAGGTGTGCGGGCCGGTGTCGTTCGTGGATGAGAAGACGCACCGGCAGGGCATGATGCTGGGGCATCTCGGGGGCGGGGGAACGTGCGAGCCGTAGGGATCGATCCCGGGAAGGACGGCGCGGTCGTGCTGCTCGAGGGCGCGGGGGGCCAGGGCTTCCTCGCCGCCGATCGCTACGTGGTGGAGCGTGCGTACCGGCCGAAGGCGATGGCCGATCTCCTGGCCGAGCTCGCGCCCGACCTCGTGGTGCTCGAGCAGCAGCAGCCGATGCCGGGGCAGGGCGTGACGTCCACGTACTCGACCGGGTACGGGTTCGGCCTGTGGGAGGGCGTGTGTGCGGGCCTGGGGCTCCCGGCGTTGCGCGTGCGTCCGCAGCGCTGGCAGAAGGTGGTGCTGGCGGGATGCCCGGGCGAAGGGAAGGAGCGGGCGGTGCGCGCCGTGGAGGCGCTGCTGCCCGACTTCGACCTGACGCCCGGGCGTCGGCGCAAGCCGCACGAGGGCCTGGCCGACGCCTGCTGCCTCGCCCTCTACGGGATCCAGCGCGGGGCCGGGGGCTGACCCGATGGCGGAGCGGCCCCGCGTCCTGCTGTGGCGGTGCGTGAAGCTGGACGGGAACCCGCTGATCACGGAGCGGCAGTGTGACGTGAACCACGAGCGGGCGAGCGAGGCGCAGCGCGCAACGCGGATCCGGTCGACGAGCTTCGGGCACGACTTCACCGAACAGCGGCGGATCGAGGCCGCGTGCGCGCTGGTGTGGCTGTCTCCGTGCATCGGGTGCCCGGGCGTCTCGGCCCTCGCGCGCCGGCGTCGCGACGGGCCTGTGGACGCGGCCGCGTTGGCGGGCCCGAGGTCGCCCGGTACCGGTGCAGCGCATGGCGAGCACGAAGAAGCGGCTGGAAGGGCGCGCGGCGTTGCCGGACGCGAAGGCGCGCCCGCTGTTCGACCTGCTCGCCGGTGGCGACGACGTGGCGAAGGCCTGCCGGGCGCTGGGCGTGAAGCCGGGATCGATCTACCGGCGTATGTTGACCGACGAGCAGTTCGTGGAGGACCTGCGGGAGGCGTGCGCGCCGAAGGTGTTCCAGGTGCTCGAGGCCGCGTTCAAGGCGGCGACGACGCCGGACGCGCAGGGGCGGTATCAGATCGCCGCCATCACGTTCGTGCTTTCGAACCTGGCCCCGCAGCTCTTCCAGCTGAAGCCCGACGGAAGGCGAAGGGGCGCCGCCGCCGCCGAAGGCGCGCCGCCGAAGAACCTCCCCGAGCTCCCCGCGGAGACCCAGCGCCAGATCACGACGCTCGTGCACGACGCACTGCTGGGCAAGCGGTCCGCGCCGGCGCCGGTGGAGGTGCCCGTGGTGGCGGAGGAGCCGGCGCCGGACGACGGCACGCCGGTGCACTGACGTGGCGCTCGCGGCCGAGGAGCTGGCGCGCAGCTCCTGCGCCTGGCGGCTGGCGTCCATGGACCTGCGGATCGACGGCGTGCCGTTCGACCTCCGCCGCTACCCGTACCTGCTCGAGCTGTTCGACTCACGCGCCTCCGACATCACGATCCGCAAGGGCGCACAGCTCGGATTCACGTCCTGGGCGGTGCTGCGCACGATCGACGGGGCGCGGCACGTCTACCCGCGCTCGATCCTCTACCTGATGCCCACGGCCGAGGACGTCTCGGACTTCTCGAAGGCGCGATTCGACCGGCTCCTCAAGGAGAACCCGGACACGCTGGGGGATCTGATCCGCGACACCGACGCGGCGAACATCAAGCAGATCGGCGAGACGTTCGTCTACTTCCGGGGCGCCCGGCTCTCTCCCGGCGCCTCGGGCGAGCGGAAGAGCAGCTCGAAGCTGAAGAGCATCCCGGCGGACCTCGTGGTCTTCGACGAGTTCGACGAGATGGAGGCGGCCGCGGTGGTGCTCGCCCAGAAGCGCCTCGACGGCTCCGACCTCCGGCATCAGATCAAGCTCTCGACCGCCACGATCCCCGAGTTCGGCGTGGACCTCGAGTACTCGCAGAGCGATCAGCGCACGTGGCACATCCGCTGCGAGGCGTGCAGCGCGTGGACGTGCCTCGAGCTCGCCTGGCCCGACTCGCTGCAACGGGACGCGAAGGGCGGCGTGTACCGGGCCTGCAAGAAGTGCCGGCGCGAGATCCACGCGATCGACGGCGAATGGGTGGCGGCGCACCCCTCGCGCGAGAAGCGGGGGTACTGGATCAGCCAGCTCAACTCGCCCACGGTGCCGCCGGCGGTGATCCTGGACGAGTTCGAGACCCTGACTCCGGACAGCACCGCCGACTTCTACAACTCGCGCCTCGGCCTCGGCTACGTCGACCAGGAGGACAAGCTCGACGAGGCGACGATCCGCGCCTGCGCCCAGGAGGAGCCGCGCCGGCGAAGCGCGCAGGGCCCTTGCTACCTCGGCGCGGACATCGGGAAGCACCTCATCCACTACGTGGTGGGCGAGAAGCGCACGGACGACTTCCTGGACCACCTGGACTACGGGGTGGTCGGCGACTTCGCCGAGCTCCACGACCTGATGCAGCGGTTCAACGTGTGCGTCGCCGTGCTGGACGAGATGGCCGAGACGCGCTCGGTCCGCGAGTTCAAGGACAACCACGGCGAGGTGTGGGGCTGCTGGTACTCCGAGGCGCAGCGCACGGGCTACGACTGGATGACGAAGGAGCGACGGGTCGCGGTGAACCGGACGGAGCTCCTCGACCAGAGCCACCGCCGCGTCGTGCAGCAGCGGTGCAAGCTGCCGAGGCCGGATGACCGATGGCCCGAGTTCGTGCGGCACCTGTGCAACCTCGCGCGAGTGCGGAAGGTCGATCGGAAGAGCGGCACGCCTTCGGTGCGCTGGGTGGTGGTGGGCGGCCAGAAGATGGACCACTGGCGGCACGCCCTGGCCTACGCCGAGCTCGCGGCGGCGCAGTGCCCGGTGTCGGAGCACGCGCGCCGGATCCAGCGGCCGCGGGGAGACGGGTTCTCGCCTCATTCCTGGATGAGCGCCTAGGGGGGACGCGACGTGCTCGAGGGTGCCGACTCCGCTGCGAAGCTCGTGCAGGCCCGGAAGCTGTACGAGTCGACGCTCGACTACTACGAGGCCAACCGCTGGTTCGACGAAGCGGACGCGGACGAGCGTTACCGCCACGGGCACCAGTGGTCGGAGGAGGACATTTCCTACCTGCGGAAGCAGCTGCGGCCAGCTCTCACGTTCAACCTGATCGCGCCGAAGGTCCTACACATGGTCGGCGCGATCGAGGACAACATGCAGCAGCCCGTCGTGACCGGGCGCGGCGACCGCGGGCGGTTTCTGGCCGATCTCCTCAACACGCTGGACGATCGGCTGTGCGAGGAGACGAACGCAGACGAGGTGGACGCCGAGGTCTTCGATCGGGGCGCGACGACGGGCCTCGGAAGCGCGGCGATCGACGCGATGCCGCATCCCGAGGACCTCTCGCGGGTGAAGGTGACGTTCGACGCGCTGCGGCCGTACGAGGTGCTGTGGGACCCCTCCGCCGAGCGCCGCGATCGTTCGGACGGGCGGTTCCTCTTCTGGCACAAGTGGCTGTCGCGTTCGGAGTTCAAGATCGAGTACCCGGAGAAGGCCGACCGGATCGAGCAGATCTTCCGGGACCGGGATCTCACGCCCTCGCCGGCAGTCTGGGCCGCGCCCTCGGTCTCGGAGCGGCGGCCGACGGGCTATCAGGCGAAGCGCGAGCTCCTCTACTACAACCGCCACAAGGACCAGGTGCGCGTGATTCGTCTCGAGTACCGGCGCCCCGAGCGCGCGCGGTTCGCGTTCGATCCCGCGACGAAGCAGAGCCGCGAGGTGACGCCGGACGTCGAGCGGGCGATGCGCGCCGTCGATCCCTCGATGGAATTCACGTCCGTGTGGCGCGAGTCGTGGGGCTGGTTCGAGTTCATCGGCGACGAGGTGCTCTACGACGACGAGACGCCGCTGCCGATCGACGGGTTCTCGGTGTCGTCGTTCGTCTGCCACGCCGATCATCGCAACCTGCCCTACGGCATGGTGCGGTTCCTGCGCGACCCGCAGAGCGAGGTGAACAAGCGGTTCTCGCAGATGCTGCACATGCTCGTGCAGCAGGGCGGGCCCGGCGTCTACGCCGAACCCAAGGCCTTCGTGGACGATCGGCAAGCCGAGCGCGCGATGAAGATGGCGGGCGCCATCGTCCACCTGCAGGCGAACGGGCTGCAGCGGATCAAGGAGCGGCCGGCGCCGGCGTTCCCGGACGCCCCGGCGCAGATCCATCAGCACGCGATCCGCCTCATCGACATGATCTCCGGCGTCTGGCAGGACGAGCTCATGGAGCCGCGCGGGATCCCCGAGGCGGCCGCGACCGCGCACCTCAAACACCGGCAGTCGCTGCTCTCGATGCGACCGATCATGCGCGGGTTCACCGCGTACCAGCGGCAGACGTTCGGCAAGCGGCTGCAGCTGATCGTGCGGGTGCTCCCGGACGAGCAGATCTCCGAGATGCTCGGGGACTCCGAGCGGTACGCCGTGCGTGGGCGCGTCGTCGTGGATCTCAAGGCGCAGCGTCAGGCGCCGATCGAGGCCGTCCGCGGTGTGCGTCACTCGATCGAGGTGAAGCCCGCGGAAGAGAACAACGTCGAGCGGCTGCTGAACCTGAACATGCTCATGCAGATCTCGACCCTCGGGATGCCGGTGGATCCCGAGGTCCTGATCGAGCAGCTGCCGCTCTCGACGGACGATCGGCAGCGCCTGGTCGACTACGTGCGCTCGTCGATGATGTCGCAGGCGAAGTCGGCGCAGGCGCAGATCCAGTCGTCGCAGCGCGAGCTCGCGCGTCAGGCCGCGATGGAGGCGGCGGATCGCCGGCTCTCGGCCGCCGAGCTCGCCGAGAAGGCGCGGCACAACCAGGCCCTCGAGGTGATCCAGGCGAGCAAGGTGCAGAAGGACCTGACGCAGCTCCTCTCGGATCGGTCGCTGGAGGAGCAGACCCTCGTGCTTGACACGGTGAAGGCGATCCTGGCGGCCGGCGCAAAGCGTGCCGGTACGCCGGGCGAAGGAGCGCCCGCAGCGGCGCCGGAGGTGTGATCGATGAAGGGCAAGAAGAAGCCGACCAAGAAGCCGAACCCCGGGCGGCCCTGCTGACCCGGAAGGAGATGCCATGTCGAAGAAGCGAGACGAGGAGACGCTGGCGCCGGTGGGCGAGGCGTTCGAGCTGAGCGACGAGGAGCGCGAGCTCGCCGCCGCCGAGGGCGCCGAGGCCGACGCCGGCGACGACGCCGCGGCTGCGCCCGCGGCCGAGGGCCAGCCCGCCACCGAGCCCGGTCCCGAGGGCCAGCCCGCAGCGCCTCAGGCTGTCGCCGAAGGGGCCTCGCCGGCGGAGGGCAGCGAGGGCGCTGCCGAGGGAGGGGGCGAAACGATCGAGCAGCTCCGCGAGCGGCTCCAGGCGGCGGAGCGCGAGGCCGAGGGGCTGAAGAAGCGCATGGCCCGCGATCGGCGCCGCCAGCGCGCGATGCTCTTCGGCGGAGGTCTCGCCGCTCCCGCGCCGCCGGCCCCTGCCGCCGCACCGGCCGCACCGCCGCCGCGCGCGCGGATCCCGGTGGAGCTCGACGAGCAGGGGCAGTACACGATCGACCCCGACCAGCTTCGGCGCGCGATCGCGCCGCCGGCGCAGCCCGTCGGGCCCCCGGCGTCGCCGGCCGCGGCCGGGGTCGCGATGTACGAGCGGATGCGCTCCGAGCTGCTCGACGAGGTGGAGGACGCCGATGCGGTGCGCGGCGCGATCGAGGACCTCGAGGGCGCCTACGCCTGGCTCGATCGGCGCCTGGTGGAGCACGTGCAGCAGACCGGCGTCGTGCCGCGAGGCCCGGACGATCTCTTCGAGATCTTCGACGAAGAGGGCATCCGCGAGGAGTTCGAGCGCAAGTACCCGGCGATGGACCTCGACACGCTGGTGGAGGCGCCGACCGGGAAGCGGAAGCTCGAGCGCTGCGTGGCGGGCTACCTCGAGCGGAAGGGCGCCGGGTCGCCCGTGGCCGCCGCGAAGCCGCCCGCGCGCGCGGCGGCGCCGGCGTCGATGATGCGGTCTCGGCCGCGCCCGATGGCGCAGCGTGGCGCACCCGCCGGCGGGGCTCCTTCGGCCGCGCGCAAGCTGGCCAACGCCAAGCCGTTCGAGCTGCTGTCGATGAGCGACGAGGAGATCCTCGAGGCGGAGCGCGAGCTGCAGCGCGCGTAGCCTTGCGAGGGGACGCGCGACCGGTAGCAGTACGCGCGTACGGGCATCCCTTCACAGCCACTTCGTGCCCGGTCGGTTCGTGTAGAGCCGGCCGGGCCCGAAGGGCGGGGAAGGGCGCCAACCCGGGGCGGATCCGGGATGCCTCGATGCGAGGCTGACGAGTAGACCCCGCCGACCGTCAGGCGGCCGATCCGGGCGGCAGATCCCGGGCCTTCGCGGTGACAACGCGACCCGCGCGCGGTGGGCCAGGCAAAGCGCCGGCCTTCGAGGTGACGCCGAGAGGCGTCGCACCGACCACCGTCGCCGTCTGGAGTCGCAACCATGGCCGTCACCGAGTTCGGAACGAACGCCGCGCAGACCCGCAAGGTGTGGGCGAAGCTCACGATGCGGGAGGCGATCTACAAGACCTGGATGAAGAAGTTCATGGGCGAGTCGGAGGACTCGGTCATCCAGGTGGTGCCGGACCTCGAGGAGGGCGCCGGCGACGAGGTGAAGTACGACCTGCTCGTGCAGATGAGCGGGTACGGCGTCGGCGGCGACAACCCGATCAAGGGCTTCGAAGAGGCCCTCACGTACTATCAGGACAGCGTGAAGATCGACCAGCGCCGGCTCGCGCACGCCTTCCGACGGATGAGCCAGCAGCGCACGGTCCACGATCTCCGCAAGGACGGCCGCCGGAACCTCTCCGAGCGGTGGGCGACGATCCTGGACGAGCTGCTCTTCGGCCAGCTCGCGGGCTCGTTCGACGCCTCGACCTCGGCACCCGCCGACTTCCAGGCGCACGGCGGCAACGCCCTGGTGTCCCCGACTTCGGACACCGACCACTACAAGAACGACCAGGCGAACACCCTCACGACGAACATGCTGGAGGGCCTGGTCGAGAAGGCGAAGACGATCGAGCCGCTGGTCCGGCCCTGCAAGATCGACGGCATGGACGTCTACGTGTACGTGGCGCACCCGTACTCGATCACGGATCTGCGCACGAACACCTCGAGCAACCAGTGGATCGAGGTCACCAAGTTCGCGAACATGGGCTCCGTGAAGAACAACCCGTTCTTCACCGGCGCCGTCGGGATGTGGGCGAACGTCGTGATCTACGACTCGACCCGGATCCCGATCCTGAACCCCGGCGCGTCGCAGTACGCCCGCAACCTCCTGCTCGGAGCCCAGGCCGGCGTCGTCGCCTTCGGCAACGCCTACGCGAAGTTCGAGCGCGAGTCGATGGGCGACGACAACATGATGAGCTGGTGGGAAGAGGTCGACGACTACGGGAACGCTCGCGGCGTCGCCACCGGCGCGATCTTCGGCGTCAAGCCCTGCATCTTCAACTCGAAGCGGTTCGGCTGCATCGTCCACGAGACGAAGGCCGTCGCGCACTGATCCCGCGCCCCTCCTGGGGGCGTGACGAGGAGGGCCCATGCCCAACGCCAGCTACCGCACCGCCGAGAGCCCGAGCGGCGGCAAGATCTCGATCCCGCTGCCGACGCACCCGCTCACGGTCGGGACGCACGTTCTGCCGCTCGTGGACCTCCCGAAGGGGACGCGCATCGTCGCCGCGGATCTCGTGATCGAGACGGCGGCGGTGAACGCCTCGGGAACCACGGTCGCCAAGATCCGCACGAGCGAGGCGTCGCCGACGACCATCCTCGGCGACACGTCGATCAACCTCGAGGCCTCGGCGCCGGCGCACTACAACCTGGCGACGGCCGCCGGTTCGGGCGGCCCGACGTCCCAGGCCACGGCGCGCAAGAAGATGGCCGACGCGCGGGTGCTCAACTACGAGGTGACGATCGCGACGGCCGCGGCCACCGGGGCCGCCGTCGGCGTCCTGATCCTCGAGCTCGTGCGCGAGGACTACGCGGCCTGATCCTGCCGTGTAGCGGGGGGCCGCCGTGACGCTGGCCGAGATGCGAGACGAGGTGCTCCGGAAGCTCGGGCTTCCGGGCGCCTCGGACCCGCCGTCGACGGATCTCGACCGCGCCATGAATCGGATCTGGCGCTGGATGATCCCGAACCGCGTCGGGAACGCCTGCGCCCACGGGTACGTCACGATCGCGACGGTGGTGGGCCAGGAGTCCTACGACCTCGACGTCCTGCAGCCGGGCCTCGTGCGCGCCGTGCGCGCGCCCATCCACATCGGCGTCCTCAGCGCTCCGCAGACGGAACGGCTGGTCTACTACACCACCCCCGACGAGTTCTGGGAGGAGTTCGACGTGGTGGACACCGCGCAGGCGAAGCCCTGGGCCGTGCTGGTGGAGGACCGGGCACTGACGCTCCGGCCGAGGCCGGATGGGATCTACTTCGTGCGTGCCGCGGCGCTGCTGTACCGGGCGGCTCTCGCATCGACCGGCGTCGCCGATGAGATCGAGGCCAAGGCCGTGGTCGACGGCGCCGTGCAGGCGATCGCGCACGACCTCGGCATGGAGAACATCGCGCAGCGGCACGGGGCCCTGTTCGAGGCGGGGCTGGACGAGCTCAGCCTCAAGTACACGGCGACGATCTCTCAGGATCCCGTCGTCGTGCAGCCGTTCTAGGAGGTCGTCGTGGCCTGGGACAAGACGCGGCCCGCCGGCAACCTCGCCCCCTCGGTGGGCGGCGCCGACATTCGCGCCAACTTCGATCATCTCGAGCAGGCCCTCGGCGCGGAACACGACTTCCCGGGCGGTGCGGCCGCGGGTGCGCGGCGCCACAAGTTCGCCCGTGGTGACGCGGCGGCGCGCGCGGCGCTCTCGGGCGCCGTGGCCGGGTCGATCTTCCTGCGGACCGATCGCGCCTCCGTCGACCACTACGACGGCGCCGCGTGGAAGGCCGGCTCGCCGTTCGAGGCCGACGCGACCACGGGGCGCCTGCTCAAGGGGTCCGCGCGGCCGTTCTGGCAGGCCACGCCCCCGACGGCGCTCTCCGTCGCGGACGCTGCCGGCACCACCACGCTCGACGACGCGCTGCTCTGGCTCGACACCGGGAGCCGCTATCGGCAGTGGGCCCGCGACGAGACGGGAGCCGCGTGGCGCCAGGTCGAAGCGCGTGCGGGGCTCATCGACTCCAAGAAGGTCGACGGATACACCGCGGCCTACTTCACGAACGCGCTCTGGCGCAACGCGCTCGACGCTCAGACCATCGCCTTCACGCTGCCGGCGGCGCTGAACGGCGCGGCCTACTCCGTCCTGGTGCGCGGGCTGATCTCGTGTTCGCAGTCGTCCGGCGGCGTCGAGACGCTCTATTCCAGGATCACCGAGAACGGCGTATCCGTGGCGGAGTCGGCGGTCTCGCTCTCGAACACCTTCCTGGACGCGATCGTGGTCGACCACTGGCTGGCGTCGCCGGTGGCCGGCACCACGTACACCTACATCCTCGAGGGGCGCACCTTCACGAACGCGGTGAACCGCGGCTACTCGATCGGTCCGACCGGCACGATCAACGGGCAGTGCCGCCTCACGGCCTGGCTGATCCCGGCCACGAACACCTGATGCAGCCCTTCCCGATCGTCGACTTCCGATCGGGCATCGACCTCTCGCGGCAGGCCTGGATCGCGCCGCGAGAGGCGTTCGCCGAGCTCGTGAACTGCCGGGTCTTCCGAGGCCGCCTCGAGAAGCGCCGCGGCTACGAGCGCTTCTCCCAGCTCGGGACGAAGCAGACCGACGCGATCGGCGCGCTCGGCAGCACCGTCTACAGCGGGACGCTCACGAAGACGCCGATCTTCCCGGACGAAGCCTCGCCGAGCACGTACAGCGTAACCTTCACGGACGGGACGCAGGTCGTGAAGGACAACGGCTCCGGGGTGCTGACCGGCGACGGCACGGGCACGATCAACTACACGACCGGGGCGTACAGCGTGACCTTCGGCGCGGTGACGACGGGCGCGGTCACGTGCACCTACGAGTACCGCCGCGAGAACTTCGGCTCGGGCGACGACAACCTGAACGCCGTCATGGGCATCTATAACTTCCGGCCGGTCGACGCCGCCGAGGTCCTGCTGGCGCTCGATCGCCGCCGGATCTTCGCCTACGACTCCACCGAGCTCCGCTTCGAGGACATCGAGGGGACCGACGGCTGGTCCCAGTGCACGAACCAGTCGTTCTACCACTTCTGCCCGTACCTCAAGAACCTCCTGATCGTGAACGGGCTCGACACCTGCCGCTACTACGACGCGAGCTCCGGCACCATGAAGGAGCTCGCCACCGACTGGGTGACGCCGGCGAACCCGGGCGGCGGCGGCTACACGCGCCGCGTGGCCTCGGCCCTCATGGCCTTCATGTACGCGGGGCGCCTCGTGCTGCTGCGCACCAAGGAGGGCTCCGACACCAAGCACCAGCGCGTGCGGTGGTCGAAGATCGCGCCGGACTTCTCGGTGTCGACGAGCTTCGACGCGAACGGATGGGCCGATGCCCCGACCTCGGATCGCATCGTCTCGGCGAAGTTCCTGGGCGACGTCCTGGTGGTCTTCTTCGAGCGCTCGACGTGGCGGCTCGTCCCGCTGAACGACGCGCGGCAGCCCTTCGTCTGGGAGAAGATCGCCGAGGTGCACGGCGCGTTCGCGCCCGCCTCGGCCGTCGAGTTCGGAGACGAGGTGGCGGTCGTGGGCCCGAGCTCGCTGGTCGCGACGGACGGCCAGGACGCCGAGCCTGTGAGCGACCCGATCCCCGACCTGCTCCTGGGCTGGAACCAGGCGCGGCTGCAGCTCTCGTACGGCACCCGCAGCGACGAGCTCCGGGAGGCGCTCTGGACGTACGCGGAGCCGGGAGAGAGCTTTCCCGAGCACGTGCTCGCGTATCAGTGGGATGACGAGGCCTTCGCTCTCTACGACCTCCCGTTTCACTGCTTCGGGGACTACAAGCAGACCACCACGTACACGTGGGACGGCATGGACGCCTTCTTTGCCACGTTCGACGACTGGTCCTTGCCATTCGATCAGCCGATCCTGCAGCCCGGCTACCCGCTGCTCCTCGCCGGCGGCCGGGATCAGCGGATCTATCGGGCGCAGTCGGGCGCCACGGATGCCGGTGCGCTCTTCACGATGCGCGCGAAGACGCAGCGGCTGAACCCGTTCCTCGAGCAAGGGCAGACCGCACGGCTGGTCCTGCTGGAGATCGTCGGCGCGCGGGTGGATGCGACGCTCACGATTCGGCTCTACGCGGACTTCGAGACCGGCTTCTACAAGCAGGTCCAGATCCCTCTGTCGGGCGGCACCGGCCGCGACCAGGTGCGGCAGCGCGTCCTCGTGAACCGCGTCGCGCAGTCCCACCAGATCGAGATCATCTACACCGGCGCACAGGTGCTCGCGATCGACGCGATCGTGCCCTACTTCCAGCCCGAGGGTCCGATCCGGGCGGTTGCGTGAGGGTCGACCTTCCGAAGATCACGCTGCGAGTCGAGGACCTGCTCGGTCCGGAGCCGGCAAGCCAGGAGGGGCGCGCCGCCCGAGCCGACGCCCGCCGCGCGTTCGAGCGCCTCGGCGTCGCCCTGAACGACGCGATGCAGGGGCTGGCGCGCGCCATCAACACGAACGACGCGAGCGCCTACGTGGTGGAGGGATCCTCCTCCGCGGACCTGCCCACGCCCTCCGTCGAGCTCCGCGGGCGCCTGTACCTGGTCGCGCGGGCGGTCGGTAGCGGGGCCAACGACGCCCTGTATCTGTGCCGCAAGAACGCCGCCGACGCCTACGAGTGGGCGCTCGTGCTCTGAGGTCCGCGTGCAGCATCTGGTCGTGAGTCGCGATGGGCTGGGGCTACCCCTGGCCCTTCGGATGCAGGAAGAGGGCGCCGACGTGTCGGCGTTCATCGCCGTGTCGGCCTACCGCGGCAAGCTCGAGGGCATCCTCAAGAACCCCGTGCACAACGCCCAGCACTTCCGCTCCGCCGTGGCGAAGCTCGAGGCGGGCAGCGTGGTGCTCTTCGACGGCCTGCGAGCACTCACCCCGGGCGCCGCCGAGACGGAGGAGCCGGGCACCGAGGGCGAGGCCGCCGACGACGAGGGGCGGAGCCTCGCCGGGATCGACGTCCGCGACTTCGGCCAGATCGCCGTGCGCCTGCGCCGGCGCGGGCTCCGCGTCGTCGGCTGCTCCCCGCACACCGAGGCGGCCGAGGTGAACCGCCTAGCCGGCAAGAAGCTCGCCGAGCGCGTGGGCCTCACGGGGATCGAGCACCGGGAGTTCACGAGCGCGCGCGCCCTGCTGGGCCACCTGCGCGAGCACCGCCGCGAGCGGTTCGTCCTGCGCTCGGCGGTGAAGGGCGAGCTCGAGACGATCGTGGAGGAGCAGCCCGGGGACCTGCTGGAGCGGTTCGGACGGAGCCACGAGGTCGATCTCGGGTGCCAGCGTGTGCTGCTCGAGCCGTTCGTGCCCGGCTTCGAGTACCGGGAGGAGGCCTGGTGGACGGGGGAGCGCTTCGTCCACGTGAACGGCTCGATCGACCTCCGCCGCGCGGCCGCCGGCGAGGTGGGCCAGGACCTCGGCACGACGATCTCCGCCACCTGGTGCAAGCGTCGGCCTCTCGTCGCGTGGGAGACCCTGGGCCCGTGGCTCCGCGAGTCGGGGTACCTCGGCCCGGTGTCGGCGCGGCTCCTCGTCGACGGAGGCCTCGTGCGGTTCGTGGGCTGGCGGATGCACCTCGACCGCAGCTCGGTCGCGTTCCTCGCTCTCTTGCGGCGCCCCCTCGCACCGTTCCTCGAGGAGCACTTCGTGGGCGGGCTGCAGGACGGGGAGTTCGCCGCGGCGATCCGGCTCCGCGCTGCGGCGCGGCCGGGGCGACCCCTGCGGGCGCAGCCTCGCGGATTCGCGCCGCAGGACGTGCGCGAGGGGCAGGGTGGCCTCGAGACCGCGGGCCGCGACGGCGAGCTCGGCCTCGCGGTCGGCGTCGAGTCGGAGCTGCTGCCGGCCCTGCGCAACGCCGCAGCCGTGATCCCGCAGATCGGCTTCGTGGAGCGGCCGGTCTACCGCACCGACGTCGCGAGCGTGGTGGACGCATGGCAGAGCCTGTCCCGCTTCGGCCTGGCGCACTGAGCCTCCGCGCGGTCGCCGCGGCCGAGCTGCCGCGCGATCTCCTGGCGCAGAAGAAGACGCTCGACGTCGAGCGCTTCTACGAGTCCGCCCGGTCGGGGCTGCTGCCCGTGACGTGCTTCGTGGTCGACGAGGAAGGGATCCCCGATCCGGTGTGCCTCTTCATCATGGCGCGGAGCCCGATCTACCGGGGCGTCCTCATCGACACGCTGGTGGTGGACCAGGCGCGGCGCACGGACGAGCGGGTGCGCGCGTGCCTGCGGCTCGCGAAGAGCACCGCCGAGGCGGTGGCGCGGGAGATCGGCGAGACGCGGGTGTTCTGGTCGACGGACCGCCCCGAGCGGATGATCAACATGCTCGGCGACCGGCGGGTCCGCCGAGTCGAGACGACGCTGGAGCTCCCGGTGGATCTCGAGGACGAGGAGTAGGCGATGCCCCAGGCACTCGCGGTGATCGGACCCGCGCTGACGGCGATCGGCACCAGCGTCGTGAATGCGGCGGGGGCCGTCGGGCCCGCCCTGACGAACGCGGTCGCGGCCGTGGGGCCCGCCCTGACGAACGCGGCAACGGCGGTGGGGCCGGCGATCACGAATGCGGTGGGTCAGATCGGACCCGCGTTGGCGAAGGGAGCGACGTTCGTCGGGGAGCAGCTCGCGAGCGGCGCGAACGCCCTCGGCTCGGGGCTGCTGCAGGGGGTCATGGGCGGCGGCGGCCAGGCGGCGCCGGGCGCCCTGGGGTCGCTGCCGGAGATGGCTGCGCAGGTCGCCAGGTCCGCGGGCCCGGGGGCGCTGACGGGCATGAATCCGGCGCAGCTCGCCACGGCGGTCGCGAACACCGCGCCGGGCGTGGCCTCGAGCGCGCCGGGCCTGCTCACGGGCATGAACCCGGCCACGATCGCAGCGCACGTCGCGCCGGCGGCCGGGCCGGGCGTGAACGGCGGCTTCCTGCAGGGCGTCATGTCGGGGCTCGGGGTCCCGGGGCAGACGGGCGGATCGAAGAGCGGGCAGCTCGTCGGCCGCATCGCCGCCGGCAGCATGGGCATGGGCGGCGGCGGCCAGGAGCCGAACCCGAACGACAACGACGTTATGAGCAGGCTCGACCGGATGCTGCTCGGCTCGATGGATCCGAACACGAAACGGCGTCAGGGCGGGATGCTCGACGCCGCACGCGGCGCGCTGTCCGAAGGGATCAGCGAACAGGGCGAGCCCGCCGGCTACGGCCGCCCGATCGTCGGCGGGACCCGTCACGGTGTCGTACCCGTCGAGCTCGCCCGCCCGAACATCGGCAACTCGATGCTCGCGATCCTGTCTCGTTCTCGGCCGCAGCGGCACGGCCTGATGAGGGGGTGAGCCGTGGGCTTCCTGCTGAAGAAGGGCAAGAAGAGCAAGCTCTACAACTACGAGCCGGGCTCGAACCAGGACCGCACGTTCCAGAACATCGCGGGCCTCGTCGCCGGGCAGATCGGCCGCGGCATCGATCCGTACCTGGGCCCGCTCGTGCCCGGGGCGAGCCCGATGCAGGAGCGCGCGTTCTCGCTCGGCTCGATGTTCGGCCAGGGCGCGGACGGCATGGCGCGGCGCTCGGCGCTGACGGACCTCGCCTCGGGGCGCCCGGCGTTCTCGGCCAGCCCCGGCGAGTACGAGCGCGTGTACACCGAGGGCATCGAAGCGCCGACGATGCGCATGTGGGAGTCGAGGATCATTCCGACGATCCTGCAGCAGTACGGCGCCGCGGGCCCGAGCGGAGCCGTCATCGACGCGCTCGGCGAGAGCGGCGGGGATCTCGCGTCTCAGCTCGCCGGCCAGCGCGCCGAGTACCGGTTCCTCGGCCAGCAGCGCATGGAAGAGGCGCTCGAGTCGGCGGCGGGACGCCGGCTGGGCGCGACGCAGCAGATGCTGGCCGACGAGCTCTCGGGGATCGACGTCGCGTCGATGCTCGGCGAGACGCAGCGCGGGATCCAGAGCGAGCAGCTCGCCTCGGAGTACCAGCGCTGGGAGATGTCGCAGCCGTGGGCAAACCCGTGGCTGGGCTTCATCCCGTCGATCCTCTCGGCGCAGCCCTTCACGCCCACGCAGGCGCCGGACGCGCCGTCGACCTGGGGCCGCGTCGTCGCCAAGGTGTTCGAGAACCCGCTGAGCGGCATGGGCGGGGGCAAGTAGATGGGCCGGGTCATCGGAGCCGGGTTCGAGGCGATGCGCGCGAACGACCAGCACGCGGCGTTCATCAACCACGCGGCCGCGCAGTTCGAGGGGATCGGGTCGGCGCGGGCGCGCGAGCTCGCGGAGATGCTGCGCACGGACCCCTACGCCGCGTCGGACGTGGTGCGGACGCAGTACGGGGGCTGGAAGAGCGCGTTCGATCTGCTGCGCGAGCAGGCGGGCCAGGAGGCGCTCGGTGCGGCGGTGACGGGCGCGTTCGGCGATCCGGCAGCGCCGGGTGGAGCCGCTGCGGAGCGCAGTCCCGGCGAGGTGGCGCGTGCGCTGCTGCCCCTCGTCGTGAAGTTCGGGCTGCCGCCGTCGATCATCCAGGCGGCGATCGACGCCTACACGCCGCAGTCGTCGGTGCCCGACTGGTTCAAGCAGCTCGACCCCGACCTCTACGACAACTTCCCGGACGTCATCACCGAGGCCGCGCAGAGCGGGGACTACGCGGGCGCGGCGCGGAAGCTGCGCCGCCGGGCTCCGCAGCGCGAGCCCGAGGATCCGCTCACCGCCGAGTCGAAGCGGCTCGACCTCGAGCACAAGCGGCTGCAGGCGCGCGCGGATGAGATCGTGGCACGCGGGCCGCGAAACGCGGGGGAGCAGCGGTTCCTGCGCGACTACTACCGGCGGTTCCCCACGGGCCCGCTCGACGATGCGTTCCCGGTCGTGTACTTCGGCGAGGTGCAGGCGGGTCGCTCGTCGGTGGCGCCGCCGCCGGCGCCGGCCGCCGCGCCGAAGGACCGCAAGAAGGCTCTCCTCGAGCGCTACGGCGGCCGCTGATCCATGGCCGCCGATCCGCGGCAGATGGTGCGGGATCCCGAGTTCCGCGCGCTGCCGCGCGGAGAGCAGCGGGCCGTCCTCGCGCAGCTCGATCGCGACTTCCGCGAGCTCGAGCCCGACGACCAAGACGAGGTGCTCGACCGGGCTCTGTCCTTCGGCGACGTGCAGGCGGGGCGCTCGAGCACAGCACCCGCGGCGCCGCGCGGCGAGCAGGGGACCGTCCGCCGAGCGATCGCGTCGGGCGTGCAGGGGAGCTTCGCGGCCGCCGAGCGGATGGTTTCGAACGCGGCGGGTCTCGCTGCTCGCGCGGCCGAGAGCCGTTATCCCGAGGGCTACGTCGCGCGCGGGGGGCGCGCGGTGGAGCAGTACTTCGGCGAGCGCGCCGCCGAGCTCGAGGGCCTCGCTGCCGAGAACGCCGACGAGGGCTTCGGGCCTGCCATTGGCCGCGCCGTGGCCGCCATGCCCGTCGGGCTGGCGAGCGTCGCGCCTGCCGTGATCGCGGCTGGTCCGGTGGCAGGCTTCGCCGCGGCGGGGGGCCTCGGCGCCGCGCACCTCGGCGCGTGGGACGCTGCGAAAGAGGCGGCCTGGGGCGCCGCCCTGGGCGCGCTCTTCCCGGCGACGCGGAGCCTGCGCGCACCGGCCCGGATCGCGACGATCGGCGCCGGCACCACGGGCGCCGAGCTCGCGCGCGGCGCGCCGCTCGACCAGGCCCTGGCCGGCGGCCTAGTAGCG
>ERZ761594.235-NODE-235-length-21041-cov-4.866435_pt1 | contig 21041 bp, 33 predicted proteins | sample MGYA00511036_ERZ761594 | MGnify/ENA primary metagenome ERZ761594 (study PRJEB28899, sample SAMN03785561) | bioreactor sludge metagenome | biome: EBPR Sludge; feature: EBPR Bioreactor; material: 0.22µm filtered reactor supernatant | place: Saint Lucia: Queensland... | reverse complement strand
CTTGAAGGTTGTACTGTTTTGTATTTAAATATTATAATAGGTTCAAAATTTTGTTCTGTACGTAATTTGTACATTGCGCATCGAGACAGCGACTAAGCTTACCTCGATCTCCCATCACCGCACAACCCCGAGCACTGGTATCATCGTCACGTTGCGTCGCGCGCCCACAGCCAGATAGCGCGTGCCATCGAACCTTGATTCGAAAAGCCTGGCGTGCTGGCGATCCCTGAATCGAAAAATCCGATAGAGCGTATCGCCGATGCGCACGGCGCCGACATGGCTGCACATGCTTAGCGCTTCGCCGAACCGCAACTGCTCACGATAGGCCCGGCCGGTGCAGCGGTACGCCGGCACAATCACCTGGTGCGGCCAGCCGTTGTTCAGTTCGTGCAGTTCCAGACTATACGCCATGCTTGCCTCCAATCCGTCATGTTCTTATTTTGTTCTCATCGGAGAATGGAGTCAAGAGACATGATGACAAAGTTGCCCAAAGATCGGTATGCGCCAGGCACGCTCGGCTATTTGGTGGATGACGGCTATCGTCTGCGCTTCTACTGTGACACGTTCGGCTGCAAGAACGAGGGCGAAATTGATCTCGTCGCGTTCTGTGAATGGCTTGGACCGGAACACGGCGCCATGAAGAGGGATCTGGAGCCGCTTTATCGGTGTCCGCTATGCGGCGGACGGAAGGTCAACCTTTCTCTCAGCCCGCCCTGTCCCGCTGCGCCGGATCGCATCGCGTGTCCGGATCCTCGAAGCGCGCCGAGGGCGGAAGGCCCGTCTTATCGCGAGCAAAAGCGGGCTAGGCGGAAGCGCAAATAAAAAAGGCCCGCTCAGAGGCGGGCCAAGTCTACGCTATTCGGAATGGCGAACATGCTTGTAAGCGTCAGCGATGTCGACTGTCGCCATAGTCGGCCTCCGCCCGCCACCCCTCAATAACCTCCAGCACGCGCGCCTGAAGTTCCGCAATTGTGCCTGTGTTCTCCACGACCGCATCGGCGATGAAATCCGCCACCTCTGAAGCATGCCCACCAGCAATCCCGCCGCGCCCGACGATCCGGATCACCCGCCCGCCCATCTTCCGAACACGCGCCGCCTCGTTCGCGAAGCGGCAGTCGTCGACAATGACGCACCGGCCGCGGATGCTGTGTGACCACATGTCAACCCAGAAATCTTCGCCCATACAGTTGCGGCCCCAATCGGTCCCCAAGGTCTGCATGGCGTGTCGTGGAGTTTTTCCGCCCAGCCAATCCTGGGGCGTCTCCTTCAGATCACCCTCGATATGGCACTCGTCAAGACCCAGAGCACGACACATATCCTTCAGTGGTTTCGCGAACTTGGTCTTGGTGTATCCGAAACGGACGGCGAGAAAATCCGAAACGGTCGACTTGCCGCTCCCCGCCGCACCGGACAGCGCTATGACCGGCGGGAGGTGGTCGAAGCTCCTGTATGGTTCATGAGGCAACATAGAGAACCTGCGGCCGGCGAACGCGCCAGGCATTGCCACGCCCCCGCCGCTGTCCGTAAACGTCACCTGGTCAAGCACCACGTTATCATTCGCCGCCTCTCGCGCCGGAACCGTCATCAGGCAGCCGTCCTCGGTCCACGGACTGCGGACAGGTTGGGGTTGGGTCATGTAATCCTCGCATCTGTAAATGTGACAAGGCTGGGTGAGCCGCCGACCGGCTGCGCGAAATCGGGTACATCCCACGCAGCCTGCTCATCTTCACCCAGCCCCAGCCAGGCGTCCCAATCTTCTTCGCGGGCAACTGGGACAACGTACCAGTGGCTGTCGTTGTCTTGAGAAAGGTAGAAGCGCTCGGGTTCCGAATTGGGGGCGTCTTCGTGTTCTCTCGCGTCGGCGACAGCTATCGCCCGAGCCACCCGTTCAATCATCATTGTCACACATCCTCCTTTACCCTCTCCCGCTTCGGTTCCTCGATCGACGGCACCAGCGGCCCGCCGGCTGCAATCGACCGCAAAACGGCCAGCCTGTCGCGGACCAGCGGCCGGAATCGCCGCGCCGCGTACGGCATATCTTCCTGCCCCCATGGCTTGCCGAAGCCGCTATCGATGCCCTCAAGCTTCACGCCGAGATAATCGCCGAAGACATAGTGGTGGGCCATACCGACCCACCTGATGCGGTAAACCCGCCCTTCGGTGATGTTGGCATCCTTCACCGTGCCGCCGCCCGCGATCGGGACTTGGTCGTCTATGCAGACAACTTCCTGGCCGACGTGGATGTTGATCATGTTGGCTCCGATGCGATATACGCCCGCGCGCTCAGCAACGCATCTTGTGCGCTGGAGCCTGCGGCCACGAACGTCCACTGGGTGTCACTCCTGCCGCCATTTCGACGATGTACGCGCCAGCCGCAATTGTCAGGCCAGCCGTCGACCTCACCCCAAGTGAGCTCGTAACCGACATTGCGGTTGAGGACATCGAAAGCGGCTTGCATTTTAGCCGCTGTTTCCCGTGCGTCGTTTCGTTGTTGCTCCAACATTAAAAGCTTTTCAAACGCCTGCTCGTTCTCCTTCCGCAGTTTCTCGATCTTGCCGCATAGATGATCCCGCGCTAGGTCAGCAAAGCAAGCGTGCGTAAACTCCGGCGCGGCCGCTATCGGCACGGCGTAAAGGTCGCGCTCCCGATGGTCGTATTCCTGGCGGATAGGCACCTCGTACGCCTCGATGTCGGCCGCACTGTACACGCCCGCCTTGTCGCGGATGCCGGTGTAGCCCATATGTTTCGGGCATTCGAAAAGGTCACGCTTGAGCAGGACGTATTGGGTCATGTGGTCCTCGCAATCTCCTTACGCGCCGCATCTGCAGACGTCTTCATCGCGCTGATTTCTCGCGATACATCGCGGTCGCAGGCAGCGCACATTTCGATCCAAGTGACATCCGGGCCGCCGGCCGTCTCGTAGTCTACCGAAACGCGGATTTCGTAGTGAGCGCGCTGGCCGCCATACGGTCGCTTGTCCATCACAATGTGGCAACGGTCGCACTTCCATTTCTCAATTGTAAACTTGCCCATCATACCGCCACCCCCGCCAGTTCTTCCGTCAGCGCCCGGAACGAGGCCAGGAACTTCGCCTCGGCTTCATCAGGCGACAGGTACATCAGCGTGATCCCCAGCGGGTCGTCATAGCGCGCATGCCAATCCATCGGCTTCAGATTGACCATCTCGTCGCCGATGATGCGGTCGTCGGCCTCCTTCACGGCAGGTGGCATCTCCACAGGCAGATTATACCGCTTCATGATAACGGCCTGCACCTTGGCCTCGGCCTCCTTGTAGCCGGCCAGATACGGCTTCACCGGGCGCGGCACGTCGACCAGGTATGCCTCGCTGGCATCGTGCAGCAGGCCTTGCAGCGCGGTCAGCGGGCCGGCATGGCGATACAGCCACCATGCGATATGAATGCTGTGCTCGGCGACGCAGTTATGCGCAGCGAAACCCTCGCAGAAATAAGTGCGCGAGCTTGTCTCCAAGCCTGCGACCCACTGTTCACCTTCGTCATGGGCCGCAACGATCCGCAGCGGGTTTCCATCGCTCTGCAACTGCTTGTCGAAGGTGCCATCGCGAAGGGCCGTTGTGAACTTGTCAAGCAACCGGATAGGCCGGAGGCTCCCAAGAAGGCTCGCGATCTCTCTAAATCCACCCTTCATCTGCAGGTTCATAACCTTGGATGTGGTCGCTCCCGCGGGCGCCAGCCGGAAATCAGTATAGCCAAAATTCGTTAGTGTTTCCGTTATTGCGTCGAGAACGATGCCCGGATTCTGTGCGACACCCATTTGGATCCCGCGCCGGTTTTTGGTCGACAGATGTCCTTCCCCGTCATAAATGCCAGATAACCACCCGGCTTCGCGCGATTTGCGCTCCTTCCAAGGACTGAAGTAGCGATGTATGTGTCGCGTTCGGCCAAGGCGGAGATCGTTAGCTATATCGCGGGCGGTGACCCACTTCTGATTTCCGCTGGCCTTAGTGGCGACGAGCCATGGGTGTTCGGCGGACGTGGTCACGTCCGACCCGTCCTCCATTACCAGGCGGATAGTTTGTCGTCGAACCGGGGTGGCGAAGGTAACCTTTGCGCGCTTCATGCGACGACGATTCTTTCCGAACGAACCAGCGCGATGCGGCTCTTCATCGAACGCAAAGAGACCGTCACCGACCTTCAGGTCGCCGGCGGGAACCCAGCGCAGATCATCTGTCAGAATGCGCTGCTCAGGTGTCGGGCAGTAGAATTTCAGACTATGACCCGCGTACCGGCATTGCATCGCGAGAGAGTGCGCGATGTCCTCAATGTGGACCTCACTCTCGCGAGGATCGAGCGGCCAGAACCGACGGCCGGTATAGGTTTGCATCCACTCGCCGTGGCGCGAGTCGGGCAATTGCTCGATCGGCGCGAATGTGGTGGTGGCGAGGTCGTCGCAGGTCGGCTCCAGTGCGGCTGACGATCCAGGGTCAACCGCGTAGAACGGCACGGCCTTCGCTGCCTCACCGGTCCAACTATACAGCTTGCGGTGGCCCGGCACATTATCATTCGCCGGCACGTGCTTAGGCGGCACGACGCCGAGGGCGCCGAAGCCGGAGACCATAATGGGTTCTGCGGTCATGCTGCCTCCTTGATCATTTCCAACGCTGTCGCCCTGATTGCGTCTGCCAGCACCAAAGCCATCTCAGGGCAAAGGCTGATGTCGCCGCCAAAATCTTCGCCGCCGACGATGTTCACCAGCCCGAGGCCGTCCTTGTCAGGGCAGACCTCAATGCTAGCACCCAGATCGTCATCGAAAATCTTTCGCGAGACCTCCAGTGTGTAGGTCATGCTGCCTCCTTCAAACCAAGTAATTCATGAATTGTCGGACCCTTGATCTCGATAGTCGCTACCGGCCCGCCGGGCTTGTCGTCATCGAACACGCCGACCACCAGCCGCCCCGTCCACCATGCCAGCGTGTCGAGGTTGGTGCGGCCGGCGAGTAGCAGCGGTCCGTCCTCGTGTTGGTGGTGGCCGTGAACGACGTGTAGATCGCCATGGCCAAAGGCATAGCCATCTGGGTAGAGCATCCACGTGCATTTCTGCTCGGACTGCTCAGCGAGGGGGATCGTCTCATCAACGCCAGCATGTACGAATAACCGCTTGCCGTCGTTATGCATCACCGGCAGCGCGGCCAGCCAGGCCAGATGCGCCGCCGGCACGACGGAAGGGTCGGGCGCGTCGCCGACCTTCTGCCCATAAGAGATCAGCGTCGCTCCGCCGCCGTTTGGAAGCCACCAACCGAGCACACCGAGGCATCCTGCCTGCATGATTTCTTCATGGTTGCCGCGCAGGCATATCCATGTCCAGCCCGGCTTTGTCGGACCAGCCATCAGCGTTTCGATGATCTGACGGCTGGCCGGGCCTCGGTCTACATAATCGCCTGTGAAGACGACCGTGCCGCCATTTGGGTGGCCAGCCTCAATCCGATCGATCGCGGACAACAGCAGGTCGTGTCGGCCGTGCAGGTCGGCGATTGCGAATGTTTTGGTCATCAATACGCCTTCCCGCCCGCGATCATCCGGTTGCCCGGCTGATGGTCTGGCCGCACGGTGTTGTAAGCCGACTTCTCGACGACCGCGCCGCCCAGGTCATAGCCCAGCACGCCCGCGAGATCGAAAATGCGAATGACGGCATCCGCCAATTCGACCTCGGCCATCCGACGGTGCGGCAGCTTGTCGTCCATCAGGCCCTTGCGCAGGCCTTCCATCGCCTCAGCCAGCTCGCTGACGCACAGCATGAGCTTTGTCGCGTGGACGTACTTGTCTTGTGTAAGATCACGGTCGCCCTCCATCCACCAGCCGGCAGCCTTCGACTTGCCGTGGAAGTGCGCGACCATTTCGTTGATCTGGTAGGCGCGCGCGGATGCTATGGGGTCGTATCCGGCGATCGGGTTGTCGTTCGCGGCGATGACCGCTTCGGCCTCGGCCTGCGCCTCATCAAGCGCTTCGTGATATGTCTGGTATCCCATTATGCCACCCTCCTCTGCCCTTCCGGCACGTTGTCGTTCGCGGCCGCGTATCGTCCGGCCACCATTTCAGGACGCAGCGTTGCGCGCCCGACCTCACCGAACTCCTTCGAGTATGTGATCACCTTCGCCGATCGGCCTGACAGCCATCCTCCGCCAGCCGCATAGGCATCAGGCGCGGCAAGTGTCTCGTGGCGCTCGACATACATTAGCGCGCTCTTGCGGCCTTCGTCGCTATGCAGATGCCCGATATGCGCAAACGCGTATTTCGATGCGCCGAACTGTTCGCGGAACAGTCCTGCCAGCGTCGCGTCAACGTTGTTGATTCCCCGCTTGTGACCATGGTGAAACATCAGGAGCGTCTTGCCCCACTCATAGGCATAGTAGAGCGACGGACTGGTATCGATCGTCACGCGCGGCTCGTCTTCGTAGATGGCCGCCAGCAGCTCACGCACCCAGACCGACGATGCCGGGTCATGATTGCCAGATGCCATGATGACGTGAACGTGCCGGTGCTTCTGCAGCAGCATGTCGATGATGCGACGAAGCGTGCGAATGACGACCCGCACTACCTTGTGAAGGCGAGAATCTGCGTCGAGAACGTGCCTATGCGCGGGCGTGACGCTCTCAAGACTATCGTGGTGCATGAGGTCGCCGAGTTGAGCCAGGACCGCCGTGTGGGCCTGCGGAGCGCCGGCCACCGCCGCCGCAAACCAATCCAACAGCAACTGCTCAGCCAGTTTGAGATCGTAATCCGCGCCCGTCTCCTCCCGGTGGGCCAGCATCCCGAAATGGCTGTCCGTTACGACGAACTGGTTGAGCAGGTCTTCCTCGACGGACGCCGGCGGCAGCATCATCGTGACGCGCGGCAGGTCTTCCTTCAGTGCGGCGATGGTCGCCGCGAACGCCGCGGCCTGCGCTTCGGCATCCTGGCTGGTCTTGTGCCATGCCTGAATAATCCGGCCATCCGCATCCACCAGCGCAGACACGCCCTTGATGACGTGGCCGGCCGGCACCTCGAACTGCTCGCCGTGCTCGCGCGTCTGCTTGACCCAGGCATCGCCGTCCTTGCTGGCGACGGACTTGATCGCGAACCCCGGCAGCACCGGCTTGGTGCCCAGCATCCCACGCTCCGCAGCGCGACGAAGTCGGTTCTCGAAAGTCTTGCGATTGACACCGAGCGCATCGGCCGCAAGGTAGATCTTGCCGTGCTCACGCAGGGCGTCGGCGGCCTGCTGCGCCAGTTCGTCAGGTAGGGGTGGCGTGGGCATCAATGCTCCTTCACGATGCGGTAGGCGATGATGTCGTGGCTCGTCGGGAACTCATGGCTCCAATTTGATGACGGCCCTACGTAGCCCCATGAACAGGCCTCGGCAGCGTCGTCATCGATTACGCCATCGCGATATTTCACGGCCACCCAAGTGCCGCCCGTTACGGGCATGCCGCTGCCGTCATGCTCAATCCAACCGTCCGTCAAGCGGCCAACCCCTTTGGCTGGTCGTCATTCTCGGCCAGCACCTTGTAGAGATGGTTCGACGCCGTCATGAAGACGATCACCCCCTCCGGCCGCATGAAGCCCGGCGATGCCTGCGAGCCAGTTTCGCGCAACGTGTCGAGCGTCTGATCGACGATGTCTGTGGAAAACTCTCCGGCATAGAGGATCGGCACGACATCGCAGCAAGATGGCCGTTTCTCTGCGTCGGCCCAGCGGCCGGTGTTGAATAGCGAGAACCGCTTTTCCTTCAGGCCGTAGCCTCGCTGAATGCCCGGTCCCCACCACTCCCCGAAGTGCTGGCCGACACCAAGGCCGCGCAATTCTTCCTCGTGATCGGTGACCCAGCGCGCGAAACCGTAGTTGTCATCGCCAACAGAAATCCAGCGATTACGGCTTCCTGCGCGAACCGTGCCGTCCTCGGCGATTACGACCTGCGCATTGGTGCCGTCGATCTTTTCGGTGATGACGCAGCCACGCTTGAGGCGCGGGATTTTCTTGAACGGAACGAAATCGGTCACTCGCGCTCCTCCATCGCCTGGGTCGCGCCGCAGGTGCCGGCAATGAGACCGGCATAGGTTGCTATCGTGGCAACAACGCCCCACCCTGAACCGCCTGACATCCAATACCAGAATGGAAATGGCGCGATTGCCACAATGGTCGCACCTACACCTGCCGCCGCCCACAATGCTGCGGTTATTACGATTTTTTCTGTCTTATTCATTGTGTCTCCTTCCCTTAGGGAAGGCCGAGCACCCCTATGCCCGGCCGCCGCCATCTTACTTGCCGCCCGGCGACGTCGTGGCCGTCCTGGTCGGATCGATGCCGATCGCCTCAGGCAGCGCGGTCTTGAGATAGGCATGGATTTCCGCCGCCGGCGTGTAGAGCCCCATGAAATTGCAGCAGCGCCAGACGGCGGTCGTGACGCCGATGAGCCTGTAATCACCCGCCGCCGTGACCTGATACATTGCCCCCCCGCTGTTGCCGCCGGTGATGTCCGGTGTGGCGCGGAAATACTCGGTGCCGGCCGAGGGGTAATCGATCGTCTCGTATGACCCGAAAAGTCCCTCGGTGATGGTAAGGCCCATGCCGCCGGGATAGCCGACTGTAATGACGTAGTCGCCCATGGCGACGGCCGGTTCTGCCTCGGCTATCCGAGCCACCTTTTGGAACAGCGTATCCTTGTCCTTGAGTTCGATCAGGGCGAGGTCGCGCTTGTAGTATTTGCCGATCACGCGGCCGATGTAGCGCTCCTTCTTGACGACGCGATTGCCCTGATAGACCGGCAGGTCGACATCCTGATCCTTCTGCATCGACTGATCGACGCAATGAGCGGCCGTCAGCACCACGGTCCTGACATCGCCCGACTTCTCGTCGCGCTTCGAGTGGATCACAGTACCGCTGCAGTTGCCGTTCAACTGGACGGTGGCGGACAGAACCTGATCCTGAAGCTTCAGGTTTCCGGCCATTGCCGGCGAGGCGAATGCGATCGCGGCTGCGACGCTCAATGCGATTGCGGCAATAAGATTTCTCACGCGCACCTCCTTGGCTTGATGAAAGTTCGTGGACGCTGTTGTTCCGAAATTCGGCTGTCAATAGGGATGGCGACGATTGCTAAGAAAACAAAAAAGACCCCCGGCCGGTTAGGGCGCGGGGGTCTGTGTGGGGTTGGGTTCATGTAGGCGCAGAGGCATGGCAGGAGCGCCGTTGTTCCACTTAGGTGATGCGGCTGGTCACTAGACAAGAGCGTCCCTTCGGTACATTTCTACCGGAAGGGGAGTTTTTGAAATGGCGATTACGTTTGTGCCCACACCCGGAATGGTGCTGATGTGCAACTTCGGCCCCGTTCCTGCCGATATTGTCCCACCGGGTGTGATGATTGGACCGCTTTCGGTGCCGCCCGAGATGACGAAGAACCGCTTCGTTGTAGTTCTCACACCAGGTAAGAAAACCTATGGGACATGCACCGTTGTGCCGCTAAGTACGGTTGCGCCGGTTCCGCAGGAGAACTTCCACCATTGCTTTTTAGCAGGTACTTATCCATTTCTAAACGGTGCCGCCCATTCGTGGGTGAAGGGCGATATGGTGACTACCGTTAGCTTTGCCAGACTGGATCGCGTACTTGTCGGCGGGAAATGGTCTTCACCGTCTATCTCATCGGCAGATTTCGCGATTGTAAAGGGATGTGTACGTAACGCGCTAGTGCTTTGATAAGCAAAGCCCCCGCACAGATTTCTCTGTCGGGGGTGCGGTAGTCTCAAGCCCAGCGAGTGGGTACGCCAATAATATAAGGACGATCATCCGCGATGTCAACGATGCTTCCACTTGGCCGCCGCAATCGGCTGGTCAACCCGGCGGAAGAAAATTCGCAGAAAAGTATAAAGACGACCTGCGCAAACGGGAAACTTAGATAATTTCACGTCTTTTCTCACAGCGGTGCGCCGCGCAATCAACGCGGCGCGAAAGCCCTGAGCTGTCGTGCGAATCTCATCTTCGGAGAGATCGTGCGGATCATACGAAGCGACACGACCGCCTGCCGCAATTCTCTGCTGAGCACTCGCGATCAATTTTGCAAGGCCATCCAGGGCGGCAATGTCATCATCCACGCTCATGCCCCAACCCCACCTATTCCCCGACTTTTCGAACGAGCCGCTTCGTGCTTTGCAATTCGTGCATGTTGTCGATGCGGGTAGCGAGATGCCGGACATCGTCCCGAATGCCGGTGACGGCCCCGAGAAGTTCGTCTTTTATTTCCTTGAGCCCGACCTTGGTGACGTAGGATTCGGCGACGTGCAACTTGTACCTGTCCAGCTCTTTGGTGCCTTCCGTGATCTGCCTTTGCAGAAACCACCACACGCTCGCGACGACCGCCGCGATCGACAGCAGGCCGACAATCTGTTCCCACGTAATCGGCCCGCTCATCGGCGCCCCCTGATCGCCGAGGCGATCACCTGCACACCGGCCATGCCGGCGCCACTGTAGAAGATGTTGGCGAAGACGATGTCGGCATAGGCCTTGAGTTGCGGCGGCAAAGCAGCCACGTCGGGCAGACCGCCATTGGCCAGGCTGTCCGCCACGCCCCATCCGTACCAGATCACGGTCGGCAGCGCGGCAAGCGCCCACGCCACCCAGAAGATACGGTGCTGCATGCCCTCACGGATGACGGCGCCCGCCTCCCTGGAGTCGGCGATCTGCCGCTGCACGTCGGCGATCACGCCATCGGCCACCAGCCGCTCGGTCTCGTTTCCGGCCGCGAGCTTGGCCTTATAGGCGGCCGTCAGCGCGTTTGCCAACGGCCCGCCCAGCCATGCCAGAATAGCTGCGATCACGTCTGCCAGCCCATCCTCTTGGCGATGGCGTAGATACCCTCGACGCCCGTCGCGATGAGCGCGGCTATCGCCAGCGCAAGCTCAGGATCATTGGCGATCATGTCGGCTATCTCGGCCGGCAGCAGCGCCTTTGCGGCAAGAATGCCCGCGCCGTAGCGCAGCGCGATGCGGATCCACGGACTCATGCTTTCCTCCCGAAGACGGCGGACAGCAGCGCGATCAGCCAGTGCTGTTCAGACGCCGGTGCCGGCGGCGCATCGATGGGGGTGGGCACACCCGGAACGGGCGCAGGCGCGGGCGAATCCAGTAGGCCGGCAATATCGACGCGCTTGCCCTGCGACCAGAGCACCGTACCCGACGCGCTGGCCGGATAGACAACGGCCGTGGTGGCGGGATACTTGCCAGTGAGGAACAGGTTCATCTCCGCGGTGCGGCGGCCCTTGATTTCCGGCGGTTTCACCCAGTTCATGAACTGCTCGCCGGCAAGCTTCCTGTTGCCCGCGTTCAGCGTCTTGGTCAGGGTCGCGCGGGAGATGGCACCGGTGTTGTAGTGGAACGAGACCAGCGCGTCGAACTCATGCTGCGCCAGCGGAACCTTGACGGCCGCGTTGACGCCGTTCTCGTATTTCACGATGTCCGTGCGCAGCAGGTCGAGCGCCTGCTTGAGCGTCAGCGTGCCGGTGAAGGTAGCGGGATTGATCCCGCCGGCCGCCGCGGTATGACCGACGCCGATGGTCCAGACGCCGACCGAGTCCTTGTAGCGGGACGTGACAATGCCTTCGTGGCCGATCAGGGCAATCAGTCCTGCGGTGCTCATTTTCATGGGGGTTTCCTTTTAAAGAATCGGCTACGGCATAGCCGGGCCACATCGACGGAAAACGACATGACGCAGGCTATTCACGAGCACTATTGCCAGCACGAGGGCTGCAAGAAATGGGGCGGTTTCGGCTTCGACCGCCCGACTGCCGACGGAAAGGTGACCGACTGGTGGTGCTGGGAACACTATCCGTATAAGGATCCGCCGAAGAGCCGGCGGGATGTCGGGTAAAGAAGGCCCGCGCGAGGCGGGCCGATTTGATTAATTGAAGAGCGACACCTGTTGCGGCGCCGCCAGCATCGCCGGCACGACCGGCAGGCCGAGTTCGCCCCATAATTGTTGCGCCGACTTGTGACCAAACGTTCGCCGGGTTTCCGCAACAAGGCGGATGGCTAGTTCCTCCGGGGCGCGAGTCGGAAGGCTCGCGACCTCGGCCTCAAGGTCGTGGATTTCTGCTTCCATTTCGTTGAAGCGCTCAATGTACGCCTCCTTAAACTCGGCGGCGGCGGAGCCTGTGAACCCCATGACCAGGAAGGTGAAGCCGTCCTTGGTCATGTCTATCGAGCGATAAGTGCGCTTGATGCCATCACCTAAGTCTCTGATATAGTTGCATAACGCAAAATTGCGTTCTGCGAATTTCGGCGAGCAGCCTAGATCATCAATCGCTCGCAACACGTCGGCATGCCGCTTGCCGAAGAACTCGGCCACGTCTCGGCTGTTGGTCGTGACCACGCCATCCCGGTTCGTGACCACCGGGACCATGTTGGTTTCCGTCATGCGCACTCCTTCGCTTGAATCGCCGGTCTATCCGGCGCGCGCATGACTTTGTTCCAAAATTCGACTGTCAAGCGACGCTCAACCTAGTTCGCATCCGTGCTCCCCAGCCGATTGTAATTGCTCCAGTCGGATGGCGTTGCCGGCGTGTTGGCCGGCGCATCCTTCGCGACCTTGTCGTCGGACCTTGAGTCGCCGTTATCTTCGCTTGACGCTCCGTCCTTCTTGTCGCCGCTTGCCGACGATCCGTCGTAAAGCTTCGCGCTTATGGCGGTTCGATACCCCTCGCCCTTCGAATAGGTATGGGTAGCGGTGTCGATGATGTAGGGCACGCCGTCGAGTCCCGGCCGCACGCCGGAAAAAAGCAGCGGCACGCCGGACGTGATGCCGGGATCGCCGATCACGGTCACGGACGCCGACCCCTCGCCGCGCTTCAGTTCCTTTGCCTTCGACTGCGCGGCCTTGTCGGCTTCCTCGACCGAGGAAAACGGTTCTGGGATGCGGTATTCGGCATCGCCGTCCTTGTTGCCCTCGGCCTCGACCGAGACCCGCTCCGCCTTGTCCTTGTCCTGATGGAAGGCCACGACCTTGCTGTATTTGGTGCGATCGTTCGCCTCGAACGTGCATGTGCCTTGCACGATCATGGGCGGCGTGACGACGCACGATCCCATGAAGCTGCCGCCGGCCGAATTGCCCGACCCGCGCGCCGAAAAGATCAGCTTGCCGTCCTTGACCTTGAACAGGCCGTTGTGTCGCTTTTCCAGCCGGCGCAGGACATGAATGGGTGACTCGTCCTGCTGGCCGAACCACTCATACTGATGCGCGCCGACCTCGGAATCCACCGAGGCGGAAAGACCGGCATCGCTCGCGATGTCATTGACGATGTCCTTGACCGACTTGTTGTCCCAGTGCCGATCCTTTTTCTCCTTGAGCTTCGAGCCGCCCAGGTCTTCCGACTTGCCGGAGATCGACATGCTGTAGGGAAGGCATTTCGGAGTGGCCTTGGTCACGACAAACTGGCCGAGCGACTGGGCCGATCCATAGCCGATCTTGATCTCGACCTTGGCGCCGGTGCGCGGGATGGCGAGAAATCCGACCTCCGGGCCGTCGTTCAACTCCATGTCGAACGTATCGGACTCGATACCCTCCTTGTCCGTCACGCTCACGGAAATCAGGCGTTCGTAGAATGCGCCGGCCACCGGCTGGCCGTCGATCGTGATCTCGACTTTGGGATGCATCGAGACCTCCCTATTCGTAGAGCTTGATCAGCGGTCGCGCCTTCGGCCGGACGTCTATGGCCGGCATGACGATCCTCGTCCCCATCGGCAGCACGGCGCCGAGGGCGGACAGTCCCGGATTGAAATCGAGCACCGACTCCGTAACGTCCGCCGTCCGGCCATAGAACGCCTGACACGCCAGATCGACCGTCTCGCCCTGGCGCGTGGTGTAGATCGTGGTCATGCGAGATCCTAGAACAGATTGAACAGCCCGCCACCGGTCTCGCCGCCGCCGTAGCGCTTTAGCGTGATCGTGTATGCGTTCCGTCGTGGCTGGCCGCGATGGTCGATGAAACTCCGGTCTTCGCCCACCGACTGCACCGTGAACATGCCGTGAATGGTACCCTCGAAGCTGCTGCCCGATACCAGCATCATCGGCACGCCGGAACTCGCGGCCGCGATGATCCCGTCCAGCGAGCCCTGCCCGCCATATTCGACCGGAAACAGCACGCCTTTGATGGTGACTTCCTCGGACGTCGGCCCGGTCCACTGCTGCTGGTTGAGGGTTTGGCCGACGGCTATGTCGGCCCATGGGGTATTCACGTTGCGCGAAAGGCCGTCGAATCCGAAGCCGATAGCTTCAAAGCCGAAGCCACCGAGCATCATTGCAACGGGTCCGGACATGGGTTATCCTTGGAACGGATGATATTTTATCTGGAAAAACTTACCGTTCTCGCGGCGCTGTTCTTCCTGTGGCGCCAAGCAAAACCACGGGGATGGGTCATGCCATCGTTGATTTTGGTTTTCGCCTTGATTGAGGCGTATTTCGCTATAGATTTTCTACTGTTGCGAATTCTGCCGTCGCCGCCATCTTAGTCCGTATTCGCACTCTCAACGGCCGACTTGATTTTCTCGCCCAACTGACTGGCCGCGCTGGACGCAGCAGCACTCGGGTCTGAAACGCCGTTGACCGTGATAGGCGCGCTGACCGTGACATTCGGCACGACGGGATTCACGACCTGCACCTGCTGCACGCCAGCCGGCTGGATCATTGCCGAGATAGACGCGGCATCGATCGCGACGGCGCGCCGGCCCATGTCGAAGTCGTCTTTGGTCTTGCCGGGAAACTCGGAGTTCTGAATCGCAACCTGTTGCGCCACACCTGCCTGAACGGTCGGATCGGTTGTGCTCAGGCGCTGATCGATTAGGGACATCCACGCGGCGAGTTTGGCCCAGCCGGCACCCTTGCCCTCAAGCGCCGGTCCCTCAACCGGTTTGGACGAAAAGGACTCATTGGCGACTTCCTCACCAAAAAGGAATTCCGCAACCGAATTCGCGAATGAGCGAGCGCCGTTGACGCTGTCCTTCATCCCCTCCGGCGTGCTGTTCTTGACGGCCTGGTAGAGACCGGTAATCGTCGCCAGGATGCCAGAAATCTTTGATCCGGCGGAAAGTCCTGCGGTTGCGGTGGCAGCTCCGGCTGCCGAGGCGGCAGCCCTCCCTCCTGCCGCAGTGGCCGTGCCGGCGCCGATGACGCCAAACAACTTGCCGAGGCCCTTTGCCCCGCCGATCAGAAGCGACGCGCCCGACAGAACCATCAGCGCTCTGCCGAGAGCCATGATCGCGCTGGCAGCCAGACCGATACCGATGGACGCCGCGCCGAGGGTAAAGCCCCATCCGGATATTTCTCGCAGCGTGTCACCGATCGTGCCGGGCTTTAGGTCAAACGCCTTTTCAAGCCGCTTGACCGCCTCGTCCACGCTCTCCGCGAACTCGCGTATTTGCCGCCCGTAATCCTGAAACCGCATGAAGATGCGGCCCAGTTCATCGGCTGACGCCGAGCCGTCCGCCGGGGCGAGCAGCAGGTCGCCGATGTCATTGATGGCCTTGCGCAAGCCGCCATTGAAGCCGAGCCCGTTCAGAAAGCCCTGCGTCGCAACCTTGAGGTCATCGAAGATATGCGCCCGCTGCCCAAGCGTGTCCAGAATGTCGCCGATGCCAAGCGCCGCTTCCTTGATCCCCGGAAGCATGTCATCGCCGATGGAACGCCCGACTTCCGCGAACTTGTTCTGCAGGATTTGCAGCACGTTCGCAGTCGTCTTCGACCGCTCGATATACTCCTTGTACGCCGACCCGGCATACTTGGTCTTGTCCGCCACGCTATCGAGCGCCTGATCCAGCAGGCCGATATTGCCGACCAGCGGCGCGAAAGCCTTCGCCTCGTCGCCGAAGAAGTCGGACAGCAGCGAAATATGCCGGTCCTTCGGCGCCTTCGCAATGGCCGCCAGAACCTTCTTGATGGCCTTCGGCGCGTCCTTCTGCATGTCCTTGGCAAGCTGCGGAAGATCGAGCCCGAGCGCTTTTGCCGCGGTCTTCTGTGCCTTCTTTGCCGAACCGCCGCGCGTCATCGCCTTGACGACATTCTGCATTGCGGTCGCAGCGACTTCCGGCTCAGCGCCGGCAGCAATCATCGCGCTGCCCAGCGCGGCGATCTCTTCCTTGGCCAGGCCGCCCATTTCGGCTAGCGCGCCGACGCGAAGCATAAAGGCCTGAATATCGCTGGCCTTGCTGGCCATGCTGTTGGAAAGGTGATTCATCGCGTCCGCGAGATCACCGGTCTCCGAAAGCGTCAGCCCGAGCTGCGTTTTCAGTTTCGCCAGCGATTCGCCGGCCTGCGCCATGGGAATATCGAAGGCGACGCCGACGCGAGAAGCCATCTCCGCGAAGGCATTCAGCTCGTCGGTCGCGATACCGGATTCCGCGCCCGCCGCGTAGAGCGCGGCCAGGTCATTTGCCGACGCCGGAATGACGGTCGACAATTTGCGGATCGAGCGCTCCATGTTCTGAAGCTGTTCGTCGCTGGCTTCGACGACCTTGCGCACATCCGCGAACGCGGATTCGAACGAGATGGCGGCGCCGATCGTGCCCTGAATGCCCTCCCGGACGCCGAGATAGGTCGCGCCGAAAGCCAGGATGCTGCGCGACATCGCGCCCATCATGCTCGTCTGGCGCTGAATGCGGTCCAGCGCGCCATTGATGACGCGCGCCCGCGCCGACACCTGATCAAGCAGCGTCAGCTTGAGGGTGCTTTGAAGAGTCGCCATGCGTCCTCGCCTATGTCGGTTGGCCACCCATCATGCGGCGGACCTCGATGGCCTTCTCGAAATAGGCCAGCGTCTTGTGCGGCGGCCATCGCTCGATGATGTCAGGCGATGGCCCGGTCACCGCGCCGATCACGCAGGCCATCAATCGCCAGTCGTGACCGGCTCCGACTCCCCCATGAGATGGGCGGTCGCGGACATGATCTTGGTCAGGTCGCGGGCCTTGATCTTGCGGAACGCGGGCAGCGGCACCTCGGACATCGATGCGAGAATGGCGACGATCTTGGACGTCTGCCCCTCGAATTTGTCGGCCGCCATCAGGTCGCCGGTCTCAGCCTCGCGGAATGTGAGATCGGAATAGGTGGTGCCGTTATGCTCGACAGGTGCGGAAAGCGTGAATTTCATGGGGTGTCCTTTCAGGAAATGGAAAGGCCCGCGCGAGGCGGGCCAGGAAGATCGGCGGTGCGGCCGCGATTAATCCAGCAGCAGGGCCTTGCGGATGCCCCGGTACTGCGACTGGCCGCCCACCCGGATGTCGAAGTCGTCCATCTGGATGATTTCCTTGCCGTCGATCTCCAGCTTGTAGCTGTTGACCGAGACGGCATAGTCGTTTTCGGCCATGTCGCCGGGCTTCCAGGAACCGTGATCGCCCTTGTACAGGAAGCCGCGGACCGTCATCACCGCCGAGTGCTCGTCGCCGTCCTCGTCCACCAGCGCGCCGGTGATCAGGAAAAGGTTCTGGCTGCCGGGCTTGAGGCCGAACAGTTCGAGAATCTGCGGATCGAGACCGGGCATCTTGAACGAGAATTCAAGAGCTTCGAAACCCATCTTGACCTTGCGCGGCTTGATCATGCCGGCATTGCGCATTTCCTCAAGCTTTTCCTCGGGGACGGGCGGCGTGATGTCGCCGATCTGGCCGAGCTTGCTTTCGCGATCCGCCCAGAGCATGCAGTTGCGCATAATGAAGCGCGGAAGGTGGCGCTGTGCCATCTAGTTTCTCCAAATTGGGGCGCCGCCAATCACGGCGCCCGCCTGAATTAGGCTTCCAGCGTGAGCGGGCCGTTTTCGATCGCGCCGCGAACATCGTCCAGCAGAAGCTGGTAATAGAGGATGTTGCGGAAGGTCGTGATGTGGATCTGCTCCATGATGCCGACCGGCTCGAACTCGACATTCAGGAACACCTTGCCGTTCGCGTTCAGCGTCGGGGTGTTCAGGTCCGACAACCAGACGCGGCCGCCGAGAATGTCGTCATTGTTCGTGAAGACCTTAAGCGCCTCGTTGCCGTCCTCGATCATCATTTTGAGGTTGCCCTTGGTGAGCTTGCGGTCCACGTAGACGAAATACAGGTCTTCCAGCGCCTCGTTGATCATGTCGGCCGTCGCCCTGACCGAGTCGAAGGACCAGATCAGGTTGTCGGTCGCGAGCCGCGAGCCCCAGGTCCGGAAGCCGCCGCGCTCGTTGATGATCGTGTTGACGTGCTGCTCGTTGAGGTAGTTGCTGTCATTCGGGTACTGGATCGTGCGGGCCACGCCGTCGATGGTCCGAACGATCTTGTTGGACACCGAGCCGGACACGCCTTCACTCGACGCAACCACGCGCGCGCGGACACCGGCGAACACCGGCGCCATCGGCTTCTGCACCGGCGTGCCGTTGACGTTTTTGAGAACGGCGGGCTCGCAGATCAGGATACGGTCGGAATTCACGGTATTGCGGAAGCGCACGGCCTCGGCGTTGGTCGTGTTCGGGCCATCGACATAGGCGCGCGCGCGAATCTGCGGGCAGATCGTCGCCAGTGCCGAAATGAACGGGCTCGCCACATCGCCGATATTGGCGACAGCCGCCGCGCCAGAACCGCCGCCGCCGGAGAACGAGACCGTCGGGACGGAGCCGTATTCCTCGCCGGGCTCGACCACAGTCACTGCCGTCACCGGACCGACCAGCACGGCGGTCAGGATGGCGCCCGAACCGCCGCCGCCGTCGAGCGTCACCGCCGGAGCCGACGTATAGCCCGAGCCGGCATTGGTGATGGTGACCGCGGTGATCTCGCCGCCGGTCACCGTCGCGGTGGCCGTGGCCTGCACGCCGCCTGCCGGAGGGGGCGCGATGGAGACGGTCGGCGCGGAAACGTAATCGGCGCCGGCATTGGTGATATCGATCTTCACCTTGTGCAGGTTGACGGTGGCCGTCGCGGCAGCGTCACCGCTGCCGCTGATCATCACCGTGGGCGGCGACGTATAGCCGGAGCCGCCATCCGTGACCGTGATCGAAACCACGCCGTCCTCGACATAGGTGCCGACATCGCCCTCCGTCACGACCACGCGCGGCTGGATGCCGAGCAGCCCTTTCACGCGCAGCGCGGCATAGAGGCCGGTTCTCTCCGAGGCGTCGCCGATCAGGTTTTCGCGCGTCTCGTCGTCATCCTCGCCGGTTGCCACTCGGTTGACGACAGCATAGGAGCCGCCCTCGCCGAAGAAGGTTTCCAGCCGCTCCTTGAGCCAGGACGTGCCGAGCAACGCGGCCTGTGAAACGCTCGTGACCAGCGTGGGATCGTTAATCGGGAAGGTCGACGCATCGGCATCATCGGCGGTGCCGTTGAACAGCGAAACGCCGAAGTTGCTAACGCGCAGCAGCGAGGGAGTGTCGGCGCTCTCGACAAGAGTCACGCCGTGCTTATAGGAAAGGTCGACCAAAGGTGGACTCCTTGAGGATTGGTTGGGTGTGTGTGGGGACGTCAGGCGCGACTGAGCGCACGCCGCTGAATGTCCAGCGTCGTGGTCATGTCGATGTTCCTTTGGTGGGTTTTAGTGGCTGTGACCGGGCATAAAAAAGCCGCCTCGGTGGGGCGGCCTGTGTGTGGGGAATGTATGCGGAAGACCCGATTATGAGGAAGGAGGATCGACGCTTCGTCTAGCGAATATCTCTAATGCCTGAGCAGCGTTGTCACGCATTTTTTGCGGGAGCCGAGCAGCAGCAGCATGCGCTCTGCGGACATTTTCAGGCGCGTTACCTTGCCACCCCTTCCGCAGGTCATCAAGGGTGATGTCTTTCAGATCAACGGTAGCGCCGGTGGTTTCGAACGCCCAAAGTGCGCTGTTCGCTATCCACTGGAGGGCTAGGACAACATTGTGATACTCTGTCGCGCCGCAACGCTCAATGTCCCAAGCCTCAAACCATTTTTTCAGGCCGCTCGTCGTCACATTGAAATAGTGATGGGGATGCATGTGCATCGGCTGCAAGAACGCTGTTAGCACATAGACCCACCCGCCGGGTTTCAGGACCCGATGTATTTCAGACGTTACCACGCTTGGGGAGTGGTAATGCTCGAACGAATTCAGACACACGACCCCGTCAAACACGCCATCACGAAACGGGAGATCATGAGCGTCCGCCGAGATGTCAGTGTGCCGGAACAAGCCCCATTCCAACTCTACGACGTTGCTTGCCTTCCTGGCTGTGCCGCCCGCACTTAGGTTCAAAACAAGCCCGTCCGTCTCACCTATTAGATCATCTACAACGCTTGGTGGCGAGTGCGAAAGATGGTCAGATCGAGCACTAACCTCAAAAGTCAGCAAGTTTGGTGCGCCATCAACGATTGGAATCCGTCCCGACGCGATGGCGCTCTCGATTTCCGGCTTAAGAAGTGGCGCTATGCGCGAGACGTTTGGCATGAATGCTCATATATTGTGCGCCACTAGTGCAAGTCAACCCAACTGGTGCCATTATACACCCTGAGCTTGTGCGATGTGCCATTGTAGTAGATCATCCCTTCCTGCGCGGTTATGGACGGATCGCTGGACCGTGGGATAATCTTGAGGACGTTATTGCGTCTCGCCTCGAATGCCTGCTCGCCACCGGCGGCAAACCCTACGAGATTGGAGCCAAAAAACAGTCCAGTTGTTACATCACTGATTTGTCGAATCGCCGGGAATGAAGCTGATCCATTTGGAAAGCTCACCGAGTCGGGCATCTGCTGCGCGGATGCGTCATTTCCAACCCCAACCGCGCACACGTTGACAGTAAATGATGACGGGATGGTGCCTTGAAACCCGTAGGTGCTTTCCCCGGTGGCTGAGGTTTGAATGACACTGTCCAAATGCCCGAACAGCATAACGAATCCGCCGAGGTTGCCGACATTGGTAAAGTCGATCAAGCCTTTGGGGCAATTAACGACGTTTGCAATGATGAGAGGGTAGTACGCCGCCGAAGAAAACGTGAAGCCCTTGCGCTCCTTGTCCTGCGTAGTAGGTGGGGTGTTGATATAGCCACCTATAGCGCTGCCTCTTATACACATCTCCGAGCCCACGAGACTCCT
>ERZ761594.234-NODE-234-length-21083-cov-5.429095_pt1 | contig 21083 bp, 20 predicted proteins | sample MGYA00511036_ERZ761594 | MGnify/ENA primary metagenome ERZ761594 (study PRJEB28899, sample SAMN03785561) | bioreactor sludge metagenome | biome: EBPR Sludge; feature: EBPR Bioreactor; material: 0.22µm filtered reactor supernatant | place: Saint Lucia: Queensland... | reverse complement strand
ATCCGAACTGCGGCTACTGCAAGCGCTTGGCCAAGGAGACCGCCAGGCTGGACGAGAGCTATTGTCAAAACTGGTGTATGAGCGTGTCTGTCTGGCGGGGGGTTGAAGAGGCGGCGCGCCTCGGCTGAGAATTGTTTGTCGAGAACGATTTCAGCAACCAACGAGGACACGCCACGATGAAGGATACGAAGAAGGGACGCGCCGAGCAATCGGAAATGGGACTGTCGCTGGAAGATCTGATCCGGCGAGGGGCGAGGGATTTGATCCAGAAAGCGATCGAGGTTGAGGTGCAGGAACTGCTGGACGACTACGAAAATGTGAAGACGCTGCGGGGTCAGCGGTCGGTCGTGCGCAACGGCTACCTGCCGGCGCGCGAAGTGCTGACCTCGGTCGGCAACATCGAAGTCCGCGTACCGAAAGTCCGTGACCGTTCGGGGATGGGGGTCAAGTTCAACTCGGCACTGGTCCCGCCGTTTGTTCGCCGCTCACCGCGGATGTCGGCGGCGCTGCCCTGGCTGTACCTGAAAGGCATCTCGACGGGGGACATGCGCGAAGCCTTGGCGGTACTGGTCGGCGAACAGGCCAAGGGGCTGAGCGCGAACGTCGTCTCGCGGCTGAAGGCGGAGTGGGCGGCCGAATACGCTGTCTGGATGAAGCGGGATCTGTCGTCGCGCCGCTACGTCTATTGGTGGGCGGACGGCATCCATACCGGACTGCGCCAGGAAGACGATGCCAAGGCGTGCCTGCTGGTGATCATCGGCGTTACGCCGGATGGCCGCAAGGAACTGGTGACGATCGGCGACGGTCTGCGCGAATCGAAGGAATCGTGGCTCGACGTGTTACGCGACCTGGCGGCGCAGGGATTGCCGAGCGGCCCGTTGCTCGCCGTCGGCGACGGCGCGTTGGGCTTCTGGGCGGCGCTCGACGAAGTCTTTCCCGAGACACGCCGCCAGCGTTGTTGGGTGCACAAGACCGCCAACGTCCTCAACACGCTGCCCAAGTCCTTGCAGGCGAAGGCCAAGGCTGGCCTTCACGAGATCTGGATGGCACCAACGCGGGCGCAGGCGATCACCGCCTTCGATCACTTCCTGAAGACCTACGGCGCGAAATATCCGAAGGCGGTCGACAAGCTCGTCAAGGATCGCGATGCCCTGCTGGCGTTCTACGACTTTCCTGCCGAGCACTGGCTTCACCTGCGCACAACGAATCCGATCGAATCGACCTTCGCGACCGTGCGTCACCGCACCACGCGAACGAAAAACTGCGTTTCGCGTAGTACCTTCCTCGGCTTGGCCTTCAAGCTCGTCCAGGAGGCCGAGAAGTCATGGCGCCGTATTCGCGGCGTCGAGCGGATAAATGAACTGCTCGCCGGCACTGTCTTCAAGAACGGCGTTTCAGTGACTGACGACGACGATCAACAGCAGCGGCTAGCCGCCTGATTCAGCCAATGCCTACAGCATTCCATACACCAGATTTGACTTTAGCCCGTTTGCGTGATCTTCCTGATGCACGTGCGCAGCGCGCTGGTCGCCATCCTGACCCTGCCGATCGGCATCCTGATCGCCTTCATCGCCATGCGTACGATGAATATGGGTTCGAACATCATGAGCCTCGGCGGCATCGCCATCGCCATCGGCGCCATGGTCGATGCGGCGATCGTGATGATCGAAAATGCCCACAAGCGGCTCGAGCACCTGCCGCCGCACGCGACGCGGCACGATCGAGCAGCGACCATGATCCGGGCCTGCAAGGAAGTCGGGCCGGCGCTGTTCTACTCCTTGCTGATCATCACCGTCTCCTTCCTGCCGGTGTTTACCCTTGAGGGCCAGGAAGGGCGGCTGTTCAGTCCGCTGGCCTTCACCAAGACCTTCGCCATGGCCGGCGCGGCGGTATTGTCGGTGACGCTGGTGCCGGTGCTGATGATGTTCTTCATTCGCGGGCGGATCATGCCCGAGCAGAAGAACCCGGTGAACCGCTTCCTGATCTGGGTGTACCGGCCGATCATCCAGTCGGTGATGCACAACAAGATCGTTACCCTGGTGCTGGCGGGCGTGGCGATGGCGGTCACCGTGGTGCCGGCCAGCCGCATCGGTTCGGAGTTCATGCCGACGCTCAACGAAGGCTCCTTGTTCTACATGCCGGCCTCGCTGCCCGGCATGTCGGTGACCGAAGCCGCGCGCCTGCTGCAGACCACCAACCGCGTCATCAAGACCTTCCCTGAAGTCGAGTCGGTCTATGGCAAGGCTGGCCGCGCGGCCAGCGCCACCGATCCGGCGCCGATCGAGATGTTCGAGACGGTGATCAACCTCAAACCCGAGAAGGAATGGCGGGCCGGTCTGACGGTCGACAAGCTGATCGCCGAGATGGACGCTGCGCTCAAGTTTCCCGGCGTTGCCAACTCGTGGACGATGCCGATCAAGGCGAGGATCGACATGCTTTCGACCGGCATCCGCACGCCGGTCGGCGTCAAGGTCTTCGGCAAGGAGCTGGCGGTGATCGAGAAGGTCGCGCGCGAGATCGAACAGGCGGTGAAGGACGTGCCCGGCACGTCGAGCGCCTACGCCGAGCGGGTCACCGGCGGCTACTATCTGGACATCACGCCGAAGCGCGAGCAGCTGGCACGCTACGGGATCACCGTCGGCGACTTCCAGCAGGTGATCAGCAGCGCTCTCGGGGGCGCGACGGTGACCACCGCCGTCGAGGGCCTCGAGCGCTACAACGTCACCGTGCGCTATCCGCGCGCACTACGCGACGATCCGCAGCGCATCGCCAACGAGGTCTTCGTCCCAGGCAATGCCGGGATGATCCCGCTCGGGCAACTGGCGAGCATCGAGCTGCGCAACGGCCCGCCCGGGATCAAGACCGAGAATGCGCTGCTCGCCGCCTACGTCTTCGTCGACATCCGCGATCGCGACGTCGGTTCCTACGTCAAGGATGCCCAGAAGGCGGTGGCCGACAAGGTCAGCTTTCCGCCTGGCTATTACGCCACCTGGTCGGGCCAGTTCGAGTACATGGAGCGGGCCAAGGCCAAGCTGGCCCTCGTCGTGCCGCTGACGCTGGCGATCATCTTCGTGCTCCTCTACCTCAACTTCCGCCGCCTGACCGAGACGCTGATCGTGATGCTCTCGGTACCCTTCGCGCTGGTCGGCGGCATCTGGCTGATGTGGTGGCTGGGCTACAACATGAGCGTCGCGGTGGCGGTCGGTTTCATCGCGCTGGCCGGCGTCGCCGCCGAGACCGGCGTCGTCATGCTGATCTACCTCGACCAGTCGTGGCAGGAGATCACCGCCAAACGTCGCGCCGAAGGACAAGATCCGAGCGCCACGGACCTCTACCACGCAATTATGGAAGGCGCCGTCGAACGCGTGCGGCCGAAGATGATGACCGTGGTGGCGATCATGGCCGGCCTGCTGCCGATCATGTGGTCGACCGGCACCGGCTCGGAAGTGATGAGCCGCATCGCCGCGCCGATGGTCGGCGGCATGGTCTCCTCGACGGTGCTGACCCTCTGCGTCATCCCGGCACTGTATGCGCTGGTCAAGCAGTGGCAGTTGCGGCGGAGTCTGGCAAGGCCGGCGGTGCAAGTGCTGAGTGCGGACTGACTCACGGCCGTTGCTTCGCCCTGTCGAAACCATTGTTTGCGACGCTTTGCCGGTCGTGTGGGCAACCGATATTTTCCGACATCCGGTCAACACGCAAGGGATGCGTCATGGCGTCTCGTGGGCTGCAATGTAGCTCACCAAACTGGAGGATCAGAACATGTCCGAAAATGCTGTTGTCCGTGCCAGAATCAACGAGCACATCAAGGAAGAGGCGACCGCCGTGCTTGCGGCGATGGGGCTGACCGTGTCGGACGCCTTCCGCATCATGCTGACCCGAGTCGCACGCGAGAAGGCACTGCCGTTCGAGCCACTGGTTCCCAACGTCGATACTATCGAAGCGATGAAGGAGGCGCGCAATGGTGGCCTGAAGTCGTTCGCCACCGTCGAGGACCTGATGGCGGACCTGAATGCGAAAGATTGATCACACTGGCCAGTTCAAGCGTGACTACAAGCGCGAAACCAAGGGACTTACCGTGCTTTGTTTTCCGTTTTCTGAGACGACCCCTTCTTGAGCTCTTGCTCGACAAGCGCCTTCAATGGCGCCTCGCCGAAGTCACGCAAGGGCGTGCCATTGACGAAGAAGCCCGGCGTGCGATTCACCCTCAGCACCTGCATGTCGGCGATGTCCTGCCGCAGCACCTGGTCGACGGCCGGCCCATCGGCATCCGCTCTCGCCTTCGCCATGTCCAGGCCGATGTCGCCAATGACGTCCCAGATCACCAGCGGCTGGGGCCGGTCATGCGCGGCCCACTGCGGCTGCACAGCCAGCGCCCGCTCGAGCGCCTCCCAGTATTTGTCCTGCAGCCGCGCCGCCTCGATGATCCGCACGGCCGTATCCGACCCGTGGTGCAAAGGCGCATAGCGCACGACGAGCCGGACCTGGCCGAAGCTCGCGTTGACGATGCGCTTGACGATCGGATAGAAGGCGCGGCAGGCCTCGCAGGACGGATCGAAAAACTCGACGATCGTCACCTTGGCCGCCGGATTGCCGTAGATGGGCGAGTGCGGCCTGACCAGCGCGTCGCTGTGCGTCTGGGCCACCGCCGTCACCTCCTGGTTCGTGCGCCCCGTGAAGACCACGACCCCTGCCGCGAAGGCCAGAACGACCACGGCGACCGTCGCCAGAACCATCCACTTCCTGCTCATGCCTTTGCTCTCCTCATTGAAAACCACAGCAGCACCAGGATGCCGGTGAACGCCGCCAGCGACAGCAGCGGAATCGGGATCAAACCGGCCACCTGCACATCGACGTCGGTGCAGGACGATCCCTGGCCACAGGGCACGAGGCCCTCGGACACCACGCCCCAGAAAACCATCAGGTGGTAGGCAGCGATGCCCCATCCCACCGCGGCCAGTGGCAAGGCGTAGCGCGCACAGCGAGGGTCCGAGGTGAACAAGCCCATGCCCAGCACCAGCACCAGCGGAAACATCGCGATGCGCTGATACCAGCACAGCACGCAGGGTGTATTGCCCATTACCTCGCCCAGGAACAGCGCGCCGGCCGTGGCCAACAGCGCCAGCAGCCAGGCCAGGAACAACGGTGTCCAGAACGTGGCATACCGGCCGCCGTGGCGCGGCTCCACCGACTGTGCTGTGCTCATCGTTCGGGCGGGGCGAAACTGGCCATTGCATTCGCTTCGACCGTCGACACGCGGCCGTCGGCCGCCTTGAACGAGAGCGTCAAGGGCACGACCTCCCCCACCTTGATCTGCTTCTTCAGCCCCATCATCATGATGTGCAGTCCACCGGACTTCAGCTCGTTCGTCTGGCCGGCCTTCAAGGGAAGTTGATCGACCGCGCGCATGCGCATGATGTCCTTGTCCATCGACATCTCGTGCACTTCGACGACACGGGCGACCGGCGAGCTGACGCCGGTGAGAACGACATCTTTGTCGGCGGTCAGGCGCATGAAGGCGCCCGTGGCCGACTGGCTCGGCACGGTCGCACGCGCCCACGCCCCTTCGACCCGCACCTGCGCATGGACGGCTGACGCCGCACCCAATATCAACAAGGCTGCGGCGATGCGCGCAAGTCGACGATTCGAAACAGCAATGCTCATCATCCAGTACTCCCTTGTCCGGTTTGTTGCCCGTTTGCGCCCGGCCTGAACGCCGCCAGCACCAGCAGCGCCGCGCTGCCGACGATGAAGATGTCCGCCAGGTTGAAGGCAGGCCAGTGCATGTCGCGCCAATGCAGATCGAGGTAGTCGACCACCGCGCCAATGCGAACCCGGTCGACGACGTTGCCCAGCGCGCCACCGATCAGGCCGACATAGGCCACGCGCTCGACAGGACTGCCGACGCCGCGCCACAGCAGCCCGGCGAGCACGACACTGACGGCCACGCCCAGCACGGTCAGCGCGTGGCGCTGCCATCCGCCGGCGTCGGCCAGGAACGAAAACGCAGCGCCCGGGTTGAGAACATGGACCAGATTGAACCACTCGGTGACCGCGATGCTCGCGCCCAGCGGCAGATTCTGCGCGACGATCCACTTGACGCCCTGGTCGAGCGCCAGCATTGACGCGGCGATCACCATCCACAGCCACCAGCGGTCGCTCGAGGCGGCGGCCACAGGGCGGGGTTGCGCCGCCCTTGCAGAAGGGGAGGTCATTGGTCGCGGTCCTGCAGCAGCCGTTTCAGGTCGGGAGGGATGGCCATCGGCGCGAAGGCGCTGACGTTCGCGCCACCGGTGTAGCCAATTGGCAGGCAGCCGACCAAGTGGCCGAGCGGCCCCAGCGCGAGTCGTAAACTGTGGCCAGTGGCCGTTGCCCCGATCGTTATCATAATTTCCATCTGGCCATCATACGTCCGGCTTGAGGGTGAAGCTTCGGAAAGCTGCAAGCTGGACAGGCTTTCAGCGAATTTCAATTGCCTTCGTCACCTCGCTCACAAAGATCCAGCCGGCGTCTGGCAGACCCGTATGCGCCGCTGTCGTGATGGCGCCAATCAGCTCGTCGGCCACTTCATCGGTACATACGAGGTCCAGCTTGTATTCGGAGACGACGGCTTCGGCAAGATCCAGGGAGTAGTGCTGCTGCGCTGGGTCCTCACTCGCCAAGGGCCGCTGCACCTGGGAGACCGTGATGTTGTGATAGCTGATGTCGGCAGCCTTCAGGTCGCGCAGCGTCTGAAGCACGTTGGCGATGCGGTGCTGGCGGATGAATGCCTTGATTTCCTTCACGTCAGTTCTCCTTTGGATTTTTCGTGATTGCCGATTCGCTTACTCAAAGCGGACAGCGATACGCGTCCCTTCATCCCTCTCGCAATAGCCTGCAGGCGCTTGCCGAGCGGGCCAGGTCAGGGTGCATCGCAGCACCGCGCCATCCGCCGCGCGCAATTCCGGATTGGCCGAGTAGTCGTAGTGTTCGCTATCGCTTCCAGCAGCGATACCGCTGTGACGCCGGCTGCGACTGTCATGCTGTTGCGAGACCGAGCGGTTCGTGTCGCGGCGTATCGCGAAGCCCTGGGCGGTGAAACGCCGCCCCCCGACCTCCAGGAGCATTGCCGGCGCTTCGCGCCCCTCGTGACTGAAGGTGCCAACCGTGACGCTCGGGTTTCCACTTGCCGGCGCAAGCGCGTGCGTATGTCCTGCGCAACCGGTAAGCGTCAGCGCGGCCAGACCGACGATGGCGAATACTGTATTCATCGTTATCCCCGTCAATGTGAAGTTCTGGTGCGACGCTCGCGGCGCGTCTCGACCCACTCGTACATGAGCGGCAGCAGGAGCAGCGTCAGAGCCGTCGAGGTGAGCAGGCCACCGACGACGACTGTCGCCAAAGGCCGTTGTGTTTCCGCGCCAACGCCCTGCGCAAGCAACATCGGGATGAGGCCGAGGATGGCCACCGAGGCGGTCATCAGTACGGGCCTCAGGCGTAGCGCCGTCCCCTGGCGTACCGCGTCACGGATCGACAGGCCCTGGCCGCGCTGGTCGTTGAGAAATGACACCAGTACGATACCGTTCAACATGGCTACCCCGAACACGGCGATGAAGCCAATCGCCGAGGGCACCGAGACGTACTGACCGGTTATCGCCAGTCCGAAGACCCCGCCAATTGCCGCGAAGGGCACGTTGGCAATAATGAGCGTGGCGAGGGTCAGCGAGTTGAAGGCGGTGTACAGCAGGACAAAGATGAGTCCAATGGTGAGCGGTACGATAAGCGCGAGTCGCGCCATCGCCCGCTGCTGATTCTCGAAAGCCCCGCCCCATTCAATCCAGTAGCCTTCGGGAAGCTTCAGCTGACTCCGGATTTTCTCGTCCGCTTCCTGGACGAAACCGTCCACGTCGCGGCCTCTCACGTCCATCTGCAAGACGGCATAGCGACTCAATTGCTCGCGGCGCACGAAGGTATAGCCCTCGTCCATCTCCACCGTCGCCACGCGCGAGAGCGGGACCATGGCGCCGGATGAGGTGCGCACCGGGATATTACCGATTGCCTGCGGCGTATCGCGGAAGGCTGCATCGAGACGCACCTGAATGTCGAAGCGACGTACGCCATCAATGAGCGTGCTGACAGCCATACCGCCGATTCCGGCCTGCACCACCTCCAGAATTTCGTCAGCGTTGATCCCGAAACGCGCGGCTTCTTCGCGGTTGACCTTCACGACCAGTTGCGGCTTGCCCTTGTTGGCTTCCAGAGACAGGTCGGCGACGCCAGGTACACTGCTCAGGATGCCCTTGCTTTCTGCGCCCAGGCGGTCGAGTTCGGCGAGGTCTGGTCCGTAAAGTTTGAGGGCAAGCGTCGCACGTACGCCCGAGATCAGTTCTTCGACGCGCATCTGGATCGGCTGGGTGTTGCCTACCACCACGGTCGGTAGCGCCACCTCCAGGGTTTCCTTCATGCGGTCTGAAAGCTCCGGTATGGACATCTCCTCAGGCCACTCAGCTTGCGGCTTCACCTCTACCAGCACCTCCATGTAGTTGGCGTCGGCGGTTTCGCCCTTCTCTGCACGTCCAATGGTGGCCAGTACCATCTTGGTCTGTGGGTACTCTTTCTTGAGTACCTCATTCATTCGTTGCGAGACGCGTATCGACTCCTCCAGCGAAGTCGACGGGATGCCGGTCGCTCTGAACATGATGGCGCCTTCCTGGAGCGTCGGCATGAACTCCTTGCCGAGGAAGGGGAAGGTGGCGAGGGCCGAGACGAGCAAGGTCAGCGAAGCGACGATCACCTTCTTCTTGTTTTCCAGCGCCCAGTCGAGAATCGGCAGGTAGCCCGCCTTGATCCAGCGGACCAGAAACGTGTCTTTTTCTTCCTTGGGTTTCAGGATCAGCGCGGCGAGCACAGGCACCAGGGTAAGCGTGAGAATCAGCGAGCCCATCATGGCAAAGGTGATCGTGAAGGCCATGGGTTTGAACAGCTTGCCCTCCAGACCGGTCAGCGAGAAAAGCGGCAGGAACACCACGATAATGATGAGAATGGCAAAAGCGATCGGGTTGATGACCTCGCGCGCAGCTTCCAGCATGACGTGAGTGCGGTTCACGACCTGACCAGTCTTGTGCGAGAGCAAGCGGAAGGCGTTCTCCACCATGACCACGGCACCGTCCACCATCATGCCGATGCCGATCGCCAGACCTGCCAGAGACATGAGATTGGCCGACAGCCCAAAATACTGCATCATCAGAAAGGCGAACAGCATCGCCAGCGGCAAAGTGGCGATCACGACCACTGCCGAGCGAATTTCCCCGAGGAACAGGAAGAGCACGATCGCCACCAGGATCGATCCTTCCACGAGGGCGCTTTCGGCGGTGGCGAGCGCCTTGTCGACCAGCTCGGTACGGTCGTAGACCGGCTTGATGCTGACGCCAGGAGGTAGTGCCTGGCGCGCGAGATCGAGTTTCTGCTTCACCGCATCAACTACACTCTTGGGGTTTTCGTTGATCCGTGCGAGGGCGATACCGAGAGCCACCTCCTTGCCGTCGCGCGTCACTGCCCCGAAGCGCAGCGCCGGGCCTTCCTTGACTTCGGCCACCTCGCGCACGTGGATCGGCACGCCCTCGCGCTCGGCAATGACCACGTTGCCAATGTCCGTGGTGTTGGCCACCAGACCAAGGCCGCGAACCAGATATTGCTCCTGGCCGAGGTTGATGTACTGTCCGCCCACCTGCCGATTATTGGCGGCAAGCGCTTCCATGACGGCCTTGAAGGAGAGTCCGTACTTGATCAGTTTTTCTGGATTGATCTGGACCTGGTATTGCTTTTCCTGCCCACCCCAGGTGGTGACGTCATCTACCCCCGGCGCGGTGCGCAACATGAGACGCACGGTCCAGTCATGCAAGGTGCGCAGGTCCATGGCCGAGAGTTTCTCGTCGGCCGATTCCACGGTGTACCAAAAAACCTGGCCAAGGCCCGAGCTGTTCGGTCCGAGAGAAGGCTCGCCATAGCCTGCGGGTAAACGTTCCTTGGCCTCCTGCAACTTCTCTCCGACCAGGCGCCGGGCGAAGTAGATGTCCACATCGTCCTTGAAATAGACGCCGACGTAAGACAGGCCGAATAGGGAAACCGAGCGAATCTGCTCGACCCCCGGCAGGCCAGCCATTGCCGTTTCAATCGGCGTCGTGAGCAGTTGCTCGACATCTTCGGCGGCCAGTCCAGGCGACTCTGTATAGACGTTGACCTGGTTCGGGGTAACGTCTGGGAACGCATCCACCGGGACGTTGAGAAAGGCGCGGACGCCAAAGAAAGCCATCAGCACGAAAGCCAGCAAGACGAGCAGCTTGTAGCGCAATGAGAGATCAACGATACGGTTCAGCATGGTTTTCCCCTCAGTGCCCGTGACCTGCGCCAAGCTCCGACTTCATGATGCGTGCCTTAAGGGCGTAAGCGCCCGCCGTCACCACCCGCTCGCCCGCCGCCAAGCCACTCTTGACCACCAGGCGCCCACGCAGCTTCTGCCCGAGCACGACATCTCTCGGCTCGAAGCCGTCGCTGTCCTCGATGAACACCGTGGGCTGACCATTCATCAACACGACGGCCTCGGTGGGGACCAGCAAGGCTTTGACTGTCGCACCCTGTCTGGTTGTCTCGATGGTACGGATGGCGACGGTGGCGAACATCTCCGGTTTGAGCCGGCCGTCCAGATTCGCCACTTCCACACGCGCTTGCACGGTACGAGTTTCCTTGTCGACCGCTGCCGCGATGTAGGTCAGCGTGCCCTCGAAGGACTCGTCTGGATAGGCGGCGACGGTAACAACCGCACTGGCGCCTACCTGGACGCGGCCGAGATCCTTCTCGAACAGATCGGCTGCGATCCATAGTTTCGACAGGTCGGCGACGACGAAAAGCGGACTGTCTGGCTGGGAGAGCTCGCCGAGGATGGCGTGCTTCTCGATTACCGTTCCGGCGAACGGTGTGCTGACCGGGAAGGTGGATCGTGCCTTGCCGTCGCCCGTAGGCGAGGCGTCCACACCCAGCATGCGCAGTCTGTCCCTGGCCGCTGCGAGAGCGGCCCTGGACTTCTCGTACTCGGCATGGGCGCGCAGATGGTCTTTCTGGGCAATGATCTGATCGCCGTGCAGCTTCTCGGCGCGCTCGAAGTCGGCCTTGGCTACCGACTGCTGGGTCGCTGCCTGCAGGTAAGCCGAGTACGCATCGCCGACTTCCAGGCTATCGAGAACAGCCAGCGTCTGCCCGGCCTTTACCTGGTCGCCGAGGTTGGCTTTGACATTGACGATGCGCCCAGAGACGCGTGGCGCCACGTGCGCTATGCGGTCCTGGTTTGGTCGGATGGTGGCGGTCAGGGTGAGCGGCTCGCTCACTTCCTGCACCAGTATTAATGCGCTCTCGATGCCGGCAGACTGAATTTCTTCGGCGCTGAGCTTGAGTGCTTCCACCCCCCCGGCTCCATGCTCGTCGCCGTGGCCGTCCCCGTCTTTGCTAGCCTCGCCAGCGTGCGTCCCGGCTTTCTCGCCCGCAGCGTGTTCGTCCTTGCCCTGGTGCTCACCTGGCTTCTCGGCAGGGGCGTGCGGCTCTTCGGCGCTGTTCATTGCCGTGCCGGCCTTGGCGGTGGTGGCCGGAGATTCGGTCTTGCCACAGCCGCCGAGAATCAGGGCGGAGAAGCCGAGCGCGAGAAGTGCCGCCCGCTGCGCTGGAAGTACGTGGAATAGCTTGTTCATGAATGATCTTCCAATGGATACGTTTTCAGGTGATGGGTGCCGTGTGCGACTCGGTGATGGCTCATCACGAGCTCTTCGGCTACCGATGCCAGCCCGCTGCCTGCTCGAGTTCGATGCGCACCAGGGCCAGATCGATCATCGCCTCCAGTACTTCGCGGCGGGTATCCAGAACTTGCCGGGTTGCCAGCAGGAGTTGAGCGAGGCTGATCTCACCAGCCCGGTAGGCTGCTACGGACAGACGCTTGTTCTCGTTCAGGCGTTGCAGGACAACTTGATCGAGCTGCTTTACCCGACCACGCAGGCTTTCCCGCTTCTGCCACAGAGTCAGGACCGTTGCGCGCGCGTCCCGACCGGCCATCTCGCGCTCGATCTGGGCTTTACTCACGTCGGTGACCGCTCTGCCGATGCCGGTGGCGTTGCGCCGAAACAGTGGCAGGGGTAGGGAAACGGAAACGCCGGTGATCTGCTCGCGTGCATCGCTTGGTCCTTCACGGGCCGTGAAAACGCCGACAGTCACGTCCGGGTATGCCGCGGCACGCTCCAAACCCAGTCGACTGCGAGCGGCCTGCTCCTGGTACTCCAGCGCACGCAATTTCGGCCGGTCAGCGGCTGTGGTCAGCAGCTCGTCCAGGGTGTATGGCGTGGCCACTTCGGAGGCCAGCGTCCCTCGTACTTCCGGCAGCGCTTCGGCCGGCAATTGCAGTGTGGCGGCGAGATCTGCGCGGGCCTGGATGAGCTGCTCGCGCGCCGCCTGCAGCTGATTGTCGGCGCGGCCGAGCTCAACCTCCGCGAGATTGCTGTCGAGCTTGGTATCCTCGCCCGCCGCAAAGCGTTTTCTTGCCGCTCCAGCAGCATCCCTGATCAAGCTGACCAGTTCAGCCTCGGTCGTGGCACGCGTCTGCAGGCCCAATACCTGGACGAACTTCTGCTCGACCTCGGCGAGGACCCGCCGGCGAGTCTCTTCGATGCTTTCCTTGAGTGCGGCCAGATCCTGCTCAGCCGCGCTGCGACGATAGCCGTGCTGACCTGCGATCTCCAGGGTCTGGGAAAGATCGGCACCCCACTCCCGCAGGGTGTCATTTCCCTGGCCCGGGAGAGGAACCTTGCGGCGGGCCTGTTCGGCGGCTAGTTGCGGGTTGTTCCAGAGCAGGCCACGGGTGTCATCGAGTTGCCCCTCGGTGGCGGCCAGTTCGGCTTGCGCTGCCCGAAGTTGGGGGTTGGCCGCTTCGGCAAGCTGCAAGGCCGCTGCCAAGGTCAGGGGTGGCTCGGCAGCCAGCGCCGTCGACGTGACGGCCGCCAGGATCAGCGTTGCGATGAAGTGGGCCACACGCCCACGATGAATATCTGAATGCATGTCTCGTCGAAATCTCCGTTTGATACCCGCGCATGCAGGCGGCAAGGCAACCAGATAGTTGGCCTTGGCTTTGTCAGTTGTTTCCGCGGGAGGAACGCTGAAATCCTGTAGTGGCGGACGTTTGCCGCCGACTTGCGCGATTGCGCCACGATTCCAGCTTGGTGGCCGTCATCACTCTGAAGCACCGTTTGCGACGGCCGCTTAGCCCCGGTTCTTGGGCCTAAGGAGAGGATTTCGGTTGAAAGCTGTGGACGTTCCGCCGGATCAGACGGCGGGCGCCCAATTGGGTCGTTCTGGACCCTGGAGAAAGACGGAGAGGGGAAAGCAAGCGGGGGGGGCGACAGCCGAAGATGCTGGCGTGGACGGCAGCGCTGGGGCAGGAGAGATAGCGACGCCGACACATCCAAGGTGACACGAGCCGCAGTCGGTATCAGAACTGGTCGCGGTTGGATCGCCGACGTCGTTCTGGTCGGCCGCCTGGTGCTGGTGTACGTGGTGGCCAAAATGCTGCGCGTCCGCACTCCGCTCGTCATGCGGACAATAGCTGCCCGCCAGGCCCCAAGCAGCCTGGAGCGGCGCAACTACTATTAAGAGGATAAGGACGAGGCGTTTGATCACGGGCGCAGTATAAACAAGAAGCCTTGCCGCTGCGTCGGTTTCATACGGTGGTTTCCCGGTAAGGCAGGTGGTGTTTGCGCATTCGCCATGACAATGCCGATTGGTCTGGGCGGTTGAGCTGGTAGCTTTCGAGCTTGAGACATCAGGTACCACGGTCGCCTCTGGCGTACCGGTTCGCACCCGAATGCAGTGCGTACGGATACGCCAGAGGCGTGGCCGTCACCAAATTTTTACGGATCGCAACTGCCGCCAACATTACCGTAACTCAAAGACGAAGAGCCCAGATGTTAGCCCGCACCCTTTGTATAGATTGCCTGCATTCGCGCGCGCTCGGCGGGGGTAACATTCTTTAGCTCATTGAGCACTTCGGCTCGAGTCTTGACCGGTCCGACGTTTTTGGTAGGGGCCGGATACTCTTCCAGAGAATATTGGTTGTAGCTCCCGTCTGCCTTGGCCTCCTGCAATTCCTGCATGACCTGGGCGGTGGTCTTGGTGGACTTCACATGATTGGGATAGAACGTGTAGCCCACCTCGCCTCTCGACAAATGCATCTCCGATTCGGCCAGCGCAAGCGTCGGCGCGGCGAGGGCGATGGAGAGGACGGGAAAAAGTATGGCAGTACGAATCAACATGATGGGTTTCCTTCTTGTAGGCGAAGTGGAATTTGATGGAACTTGAAAACGCGCTGGTGTGCGGTAACGATGCCGTTCGGGTTGAACGTTCGGCACGGGAGGTACGATAGCGCGCCGAGCACGTCAATTTGCGAACTGCCAAATTACGAATTCGTAATCCTTTTGCATCGCCGATCCCGCGATAATTCGCGCATGAAGATCCTGGTCATCGAAGACGAATTGAGGCTTGCCGAGTACCTGCGCAAGGCGCTTACGGAGAACAGCTACGTCGTTGATGTCTCGCACAGCGGCCCGGCCGGGCTGCAGCTTGCGCTGCACGGCGGATACGACGCCGTCCTTCTCGACGTCATGCTGCCAGGGATGGATGGTTTCGCAATCGTGCACGCGCTTCGACGACAGAGCGCCGTGCCGGTATTGATGCTCACAGCGAAGGACAAGGTTGAGGATCGGGTGAGGGGCCTGCAAACTGGGGCCGACGATTACTTGGTAAAGCCCTTCTCCCTTTCCGAGCTACTTGCCCGGGTGCAGGCCCTGCTGCGTCGCGGAACAAGAGATCCCCTAGGTCCGGACGCCCATATCCTCAGGCTGGCTGACCTCGAAGTTGATCTCGCGCGGCGACGGGTAACGCGAGGTGGCGAGCGCATCAACCTGACCGCTAAGGAATTTACGCTGCTCAGCCTCCTACTGCGCCGGCACGGGCAGGTCATTTCGCGCGCAGCCCTGGCCGAGAAGGTGTGGGACATGAGCTTTGACAGCAATACAAACGTCGTCGAAGTAGCCGTGCGGCGCCTGCGAGGCAAGCTCGACGATCCGTTCTACGAGAAACTCCTTCACACCGTCCGTGGAATGGGCTACGTCCTAGAAAGCCGAAAGACGTGAAGACGAGTGCTCCAGGATCGATAGACCACTGGTTGTCTCGTTGGCTCGCTGTGCAGGCTCTTCTAGGGCTTGGGCTAGTCTGTGTGGCGGTGTACTTCGTCACGAACCTCAGTTTCATGGCCCGCCAGAGTGAAGAGCTTCAGCACAAGGAGGAAGTCATTCGCCATCTGGTGGCGGAAATTGGAGCCGAGGACGAATTGACCAGCCTGCGTCACAAGCTTGACGATTTCTTTGTCGGCCATGCTGATCTTCAGTTGCGCCTGAGCACAGCCGCTGGCGCGCTCGTTTACAGCAGCGCCTCTACCGCACAAGCCCCCATTTCTCAGAGGCAGCTTACTTTTGATGTTCCGTCCATGCTATTAGGCACATCGGCCCTTCGCGCCCAGATGACGCTGAACACGGAAGCAGACGCTGAACTAATGAGACGCTTGGCGTGGACGCTTCTAGCGTGTGCCTTGGCCGGTTCCGCGTTGATCTACCTGAGTGGCCTCTGGCTCGTAAGACGGGGACTGGCGTCGATTCACGACCTCGCCCAGCAGGCGGCAGCACTAGCCCCGGACAGCCTTGACCAGTCGCTGGATGGGTCAGGCCAAGCTGAAGAGTTACAGCCTTTGGTTACGCAGTTCAACGCGCTCCTCGCGCGGCTGGACTACGCCTACAAGCAGCTGGATGGCTTCAATGCGGACGTCGCACATGAGTTGCGAAATCCCCTGACAATACTGATTGGTGAGACGGAATTGGCGTTGAGTGGCAATCGAGAAGCGAATGAATTGAGGGAGGTCCTCGGCTTAAACCTTGAAGAACTGCGGCGCCTTGCCGGCCTTGTTAACGACATGCTGTTCCTGTCAAGAGCCGCTTGTGGCGCGCTCGCACGACGAGATCGTATTGATAGCCTGGCGATGATCGCAGCCGAAGTCATCGACTATCACGACGCGTCGCTCCAGGAGGCTGGACTACGTGCCGAGGTGCAGGGAGACTCGTCAGGCTTCTTTGACACGGCGTTGCTACGCCGGGCACTGTCAAATCTGCTATCGAATGCAACCCACTTCGCCGAGCCAGGCTCCGTCGTTGAGCTGGCCATCGACTCCGACGCGACAAATGCCGTCAAACTTTCGGTAAGCAACATCGGCCCGACCATCCCGGAAGAGCACCAATCTCGCCTATTCGATCGCTTCTACCGGGCGTCACCTGCGCGTGAACATAGCGAAACCAACCATGGTCTAGGGTTGTCGATCGTCGCCGCCATCGCGCGCATGCATGGCGGCAAGACGTTCGTAGAGTCCGCGATAGGGAGGACAACCGTTGGTTTCGTGCTTCCCATGGGGAGCACGCAACCAACGAATCCAATCTGAGAGCAATTTGCTACTGACGCACCAGCCTTAGAGCATTAGCCACAACCAGAAGACTCGCACCCATATCAGCGAATACCGCCATCCACATGGTGCCCATGCCGAGCAGCGTCAGTACGAGAAAAACGGCTTTGATGCCCAAGGCCAGCGTGATGTTCTGTATCAGTACCGTGCGGGTGGTGCGCGACAGGCGGACAAAACGCGCTATCTTGTTCAGGTCATCATCCATCAGTGCCACGTCAGCAGTCTCGATAGCCGTATCAGTACCCGCCGCGCCCATGGCAAAGCCGATGTCAGCTCGAGCCAACGCTGGTGCATCGTTGATGCCGTCGCCCACCATGCCAACCTTGCCGCTCTGCGCGTAGCCTTCGATCGCGCGCAACTTGTCTTCCGGCAGTTGATCGCCCAAGGCTTCGTCAATCTGAACCTGGGCGGCGATGGCTCGCGCGGTGTGCGCGTTGTCGCCGGTCAGCATGACTGTCTTGATGCCCAACTCATGCAGCGCCCGAATCGCGGCGCGGCTACTGTCCTTGACCGTATCGGCCACCGCAAACAGGACCAGTACGCGCTCGCCATCGGTGAGCAGTATGACCGTCTTGCCTTGCTCTTCCAATTCACCAAGCCGAGCCTCCAGGGGAGGAGTACATACGCCAAGCTCATGGATCAAGCGATGGTTGCCAAGCTGATAACGCACGCCGCCAACGGTTCCGAGCACACCTCGCCCTGGAATGGCAGCGAAGTCGGCGACATCAAGCAGGACGGTGCCGTTCCGTTGTCCGCTTGCGGCAATGGCGAGAGAAACCGGGTGATCGGAGCGTGCAGCAAGACTGGTGGCCACTCGGACGGCATCCACTCGGTCCGTCTGATCGAGCAGGACCGTCTCGGTCAATACCGGTTTGCCGTGCGTGATGGTGCCGGTCTTGTCGAATGCCAGCCACGCGAGCTTGTGACCTTCTTCAAGATAAACACCGCCCTTGATCAGAATACCGTGGCGGGCTGCTGCTGCCAGGCCGCTGACGATGGTGATGGGGGTGGAAATGACCAAGGCGCACGGACAGGCGATGACCAGGAGAACCAGCGCCTGGTATACCCAGTCCTGCCAGTCGCCACCAAATAGCAGCGGCGGCACAAGAGCCACAGCGATGGCGAAAACGAACACCGCCGGCGTGTAGATCTTGGCAAACTGATCGACGAAGCGCTGGGTTGGCGCACGTGCGCCTTGCGCCTCTTCGACCGCGTGAATGATGCGTGCCAAGGTCGAATGCGTGGATTCGGCAGTAACCCGAAATTCCACGGAGCCAGATTGGTTGATGGTCCCGGCGAATACACTGTCTCCAGCCGACTTGTCGACCGGCAAGCTCTCGCCGGTAATAGGCGCCTGATTGATGCTTGATCGTCCGGCCGTCACGACACCATCGAGGGCGACGCGCTCACCAGGTTTGACGCGCACGATTTGGCCGATGGCCACGGCCTTGGCCGGCAACTCGACCCAATCGCCGTCCGCCTGCTGTACCGTTGCCATTTCCGGGGTGAGCTGCAGCAGGCTGCGAATGGCATTGCGTGCCCGATCCAAGGACTTCGCCTCGATCAACTCGGCAAGAGTAAACAGAACCATGACCATGGCCGCTTCCGGCCACTGCCGCAGCAATACCGCACCCGTCACGGCAATGCTCATCAGGGCGTTGATGTTGAGATTGCCGTGGCGCAACGCAATCCAGCCCTTCTTGAAAGTGCCGATACCGCTGATGGTGATGGCGACGAGTGCCAGCAGTCCGGACAACCATTCCGGCAAGCCAAGCCAATGGACAATTTCCGCACTCAGCGCGGCAAGCCCGGCCAGCGCCAACGGCCACCAAGGCTTGCTGACTGCCTCGGTGGGCGCGCTGCCTTGACTGCTTGTCTCCATTGGCTCGGTGCTCATGCCCAAGTCGCGGATGGCCGTCTCAACGACAGCTAGCGTGTTGTTCTTGTGGACAACGGTCAGGACTCGCTGCATGAGGTTGAATTCCATCCCGCTCACCGTGGCCAGGCCACCCAGCTTGTTGCGGATCAACGCCTCCTCGGTCGGGCAATCCATCTCGGCAACGCGTAGGCGAGTGAGTGTGTAGCCGACCGGAATTCTGGCTGTGACCAGACTGGCGTTGCTTGATGACGATGGTGGTGACGGATCGGCAGCGCAACACTCATGACCATGGTCGTGCGAATGCCCACGATCGTGATCAGCGGGCAAGGCGTCGTGAGCATGCGAATGATCGTCGCCGCATGCGTGGTGAGCACGCGCGATTTCCGCGGGGCGAGAGGCCATGGCGTTGTCCAATTGTTGGTATGCTGCGCATTGCACACCCTGAAGTTACTATAGGGTCAAGTGTTTTGGAGACTACCCGTGAAGATCGGTGAACTCGCCCAGGTGGCGCAATGCACGGTGGAAACCGTGCGTTACTACGAAAAGGAAGGACTGCTATCCGCGCCGGCACGGACGATGGCCAACTACCGCAGCTATGGCGAGTTGCACGTCGAGCGGCTTCGCTTCATACGGAATTGTCGCGCCCTGGACATGACGCATGCGGAAATCCACAGGCTGCTGGGTCTGATGGATCAGCCTGCCGGTGATTGCGGTGGCGTCAATCAACTACTCGACGAACACATTGCCCACGTTGATGTGCGTATGGCCGAGCTGTCCCAGCTCAAGCAGCAGCTCAGAGAGCTGCGTCAGCGCTGCCAGAGCGAGCAGGCCATGGACGCCTGTGGAATCTTGCAGGGGCTGGCGTCCATGGAAACAGAACCTCGGCATGAACGGCAGACGCACCTCGGCTGATCGAGGTCTTGGCGTACGGTCTTTCCGTTTTCTGAGGCGCCGCCTTGCTCGGGATCACTCGCTTACCGTCACCTTGGCAACCATCCCGGCCTCCATATGACCTGGAACGAGGCAAGCGAAATCGACGCTGCCCGGTTGCTCGAATTTCCAGAGCAGGCCGCCTCGCTGGCCTGGCTTCAGGGTGATCATGTTGGGCTCGGCGTGCTGCATGCCGGGCATGTTGCGCATCATTTCAGCGTGTTCCTTGAGCTCGGCCATCGATCCGATCACCATCTCATGCGGCATCTTGCCGAGATTCTTGACGAAGAAGCGGACGGTCTCTCCAGCCTTGACCGTGACGTGATCCGGAACAAAACGCATCGAGTCGTCCATGCTCACTTCGATGGTGCGCGTAACGTCAGCCGCTTTCCCGGGTACGCCGACCGCACTCGCCTGCTGGTCACCATGCATTGCACTGTGCATTCCGGGCATGGCATGGCCGCCTTGGTGATCTCCGGCGGCCATCGCCGCGGTGGATGCAAGGCTCAGGAAAAGGAGGAGGGTTGGTTTTTTCATGATCATTGCTCTCTCGGGTAGTTTGCGTCTATTGCGGTAAACGGGCAGCTCAATCGCTGGTTCCTGCGTCCTTGTCAAAACCAGAAGCGCAGGCCGGCAACCCACAGGGTATCGCTGGTTCGTGCGCCTTCGTCCTTGGCCAGGTCAGCGGTTCGGCCGTATTTGCCGGCCCATTCGACGCCGACGTAGGGTGCAAACTGGCGGGAAATCTCATAACGCAGGCGCAGGCCGGCGACGGCGTCGGAGATACCACTGCCGATGCCACGGGCGACATCATCCTTGCCGTAGGCATTGATTTCAATGCGTGGCTGCAGGACCAGGCGCTGCGTTAGCAACAGCTCGTACTCGGCACTCAGGCGCAGTGCCGTGCGTCCTTCATTGCCCACGTAGGCAGTCGCGTCAAGCTCGAACCAGTAGGGGGCGAGCCCTTGTACGCCGAAGGCGGCCCAGGTCCGATTGGGTCCTTCTCCCGAATCGAAGCGCACACCCAGCTGCGTATCCCAGTAGCTGGCGATGGCGTGTCCCCACAGCACCTCGGTACGCGCGTCCTCGAGCTTGCTGTTGGCGTATTCGCCCTCCGCCTTGACCACCAGGCGATTGTAGTTGCGACCGAACCAGGCTTGGGCATCGTAGGAGGTGCCATTGCCGTCGTTGCCATACACACGCTCGAGGCGATCGAAGAGCACGGCACCGAAACTGTGCTCGTCTGCCAGGCGCAACCGCTCCGGCCCGGGGAGTGCATATTTTCCCGTGTCGAGCGTATAGCCGTCCGAGTACGCATTCGGGTCGCGGGCGTCGGCGGGTGCGCTGCCACCCTGCATCTTCATGTCGCCATGGTCCATATCTGCCATGTCGCCGGCAGCACCCGTCGGAGGGGGCTTCATCATTCCACCGTCGGCATCTGGCATGTCGCCAGTTCTCATCGCTTCGTGGTTCATTCCGGACATCGGCATCGCTGGCGTTACGGCGGGACCGGTGCCAGCCTGCATCTTCATATCGCCGTGGTCCATGCCTGACATGTCGCCGGTAGCAGCGGCGCCCGGCATCGCCTCCTTCATGCCATCTCCGGCATCGGGCATGGCACCAGTTGCCATATGCTCGTGGGTCATTCCAGACATCGGCATCGCTGGTGCAGCGGCAGGCGCCGGTGACAGCGCGCCGTGATGT
>ERZ761594.233-NODE-233-length-21407-cov-9.646965_pt1 | contig 21407 bp, 41 predicted proteins | sample MGYA00511036_ERZ761594 | MGnify/ENA primary metagenome ERZ761594 (study PRJEB28899, sample SAMN03785561) | bioreactor sludge metagenome | biome: EBPR Sludge; feature: EBPR Bioreactor; material: 0.22µm filtered reactor supernatant | place: Saint Lucia: Queensland... | reverse complement strand
ATGATTTGAGCATCTACCGTTCTTCCATTGAGCGCAGAGAAGTTCGGATTTTTATGGAAGTCACCAAGTATTAAACAGGGATGCCCGCTATGAACTTCATGTTGGGGAAAAATATCTATATAGCCAAAAAGTGTATGCATTCGTAAATATTACCTAACCATACGGATAAATCCTGGCGCGAGAAATCCTCAAATTCTAAAACGGATGGATAGATAATCATGGCTGACCACAATAAAACACTCGCCAAGATTGTCAATGAGCGACACCCGACTTGCTGGACTAATCCTGAGCAAGCTGATAAGCGTGAAACTCTGGGAATGGTGATTTCTTCGTTTAGCAACTTCTGCCCAGAAGACATCGCCGTTGCGTTCTTGCAAGCTCTCGAAGATTCCAACGCGCATACCGAACGTCAGCATATTGCAGACTATCTCAAGGGGCGTGGATTTAATGTCTACTAAATACGCAAAACGAGAAGCTGAGTATGACAAGCTCAGAGCGGAAGCTGCCGCAGAGCGGAAGCTCACCAAAAAGAAGCGCATCTGCAAAGGCGACCCAGAGATTGATTGTCTGACTTGGTATATCACACATCATCCAAGACTCGGACATCGTATCGAGGGATATGACAGGGGTGTAAACTCTATGTCTATGTCGTTGGATTGTGCCAATGACCCGAACTGCTATATGCCCGACAAAGTTCGAGCGGCGGCATTGGAAATCCTCAAAGCACAGCATTAAGAAATACAAAAGACATGAATAAGTTTTTAATGTCTTTTGTATTTCTTGCAATTGGCACATCATTTATGCTCGCATGTGCTTTGTTTTTTTCACAACTTAGACAGCACGGATATATTAATGAAAATCTGTCCGTGCCTTTAAGTGGCTTTTGCGGCATTTTGGCTGGTTGTTGGATTGCTGGTAAAATCTTAAATGAATTCCTCAAAACATAGTCAGGATGGATAGATAAACATGAAGACAGCAATCTGGTTACTCTGTGCGGGTGTTTTGAATGATGGACTGATGGGACATTCCATGCGAGATGGTTGTTCGTCTTGTGCGCCACATTGGGAAATGTACCCAGCTTGCCCCGAATGTCACGCGGGACTTGGGCAAGGACAGCGGAAGAAGTGTCGCAACTGCAACGTGTTTGTGAAAATCGAACCAAACGAATTCCGAGCCGCCTTAGTCGAAAATCTCAAACCGGGCGACCGTATTGACCTTCACTCTGATAAGTACGCTGACGATGGAGAAATCGGGTAAGGTCATCAATGGGGGAGGAGCAATCACCCCGGAAGCGATGGATGAACTTGCTCTCGAATGGCTCAAGCAACGTGGGAAAATCTAATGTCAGAGAGAAAAAAGCTCAGGAAGCAAAAGGGGCGCGAAGAAAGACGTTCACTCATCGAACGAATGAAATCTAGCCCGCTAGGTGTTTTTATGCGGGACAATGGACGCTCTGGACACCAAGCACGAGCGCGAAGACTTGAAGCCGAACGGCATATCATCGAAGCGGAATATAATGCCGTGAAAGATATCCCAAAAGAGGAACTCACAAGCGCACAACGCTGGACTATCAAAAAGTATGAGGACTGGTGGAAACGGTAAATCCTCATAACAATTTGAGCGCGGATATATCAGCATGAATGAACTAGGAATCTCTGTCGGTATCAAGTTTGGGAACACCATTAACTGGTATCAAGCCCATTCGCTCAATCGAAGGAATGATGGAGCGATGGTAGTCTTCGCACGAGACGAAAAACGAACTATTTTCGTTATCCCTGGCAGGAATTTCGCAGGTGTGTGTCCAGGACTTCGAGAGACATTCTCTGGCAATCTTCACCCGTGTATTCTGGAAAGCGAAGAAACCCAGCAATATAAGGGAGACTAAATCTCCTCATAAGAATTTGAGCGCGGATATATCAGCATGACCAAAATCCCCAACAAGCAGTCAATCACCGTCTATGACGTGGAAGGGAACGTCATTGAGAAAATCGAGCGATTCGTCTATAACTTCAACCGTGGACGAAACGTGAACTATGGCACCTACTGGGGAGTGAACTATAAGAATTCCCGCCCACAAGTCTACGGCGACAACGAACACCCGAACGGACTGTATATCTATCAGGGAGACTTTCGAGTCGGCAACCATGAAGATACGCGCAGGAAGATTCACGCCAATCACGTCTTTGACGAAAGAGTCATCATCAACGTAGGATAAAATCCTCAAAAGAAATTCCACGAAGATATAACGATATGGAATACAGAAAAGCGACCCCAAAAGAAATCGCGCACTGTTTACGAATCCAAGTCGTAGAATGTCTTGCGGCCATGGAAAAAGAAACCAGCCCAAAGAAACTTCGCAAGATGGCAGATGAAGCACGAAGACTGACCATTACTCACGCCGAATGGCTCGAAGCACAATAAAGAGGATATACCATGCACGAACTGAAACACCTCTGGTACTCTGAGAAATGCGAGGCGATAAAAGCATCAGTTGAAACGTTTCCGAATAAAACTGAGTTTCATGAAAAATATACACATATGCGAAAAAGGCGCATCTTCTACGAAAAAGAAGATGGGTTGATTGTTCAAGTCAGTTTTGTCTCAGACTCGCCTGAGAATATTACCCAATGGGACGATATTCAATATCTTGGTGTAGGCACGTATCATCATACTGAGTTTGTCTAAAATTCCTCAAATAAAATTCTTCGAGTGTATGCAACTATGATTGTTGTATGTGACTATAACCGAAGAGCCGTGCTGGAGAAAATCGAGCAACACCCAGACGAAATTGTAATCGGTGTAGACAATCTCGCTTTTCCGCACGTTGACGAGAACAATATCAATGCGCTTGTCAATGGTGTTTATCAAGTCGAGTTCCCGCTGAATCATAACTTCTGGAAAAGCGGCACCGAAGTTTTTCGAGTCGAAGGGTTTACTGTTGCCACACTCGCAGATATGGGTAGCTGGACAAGCGAAGCATATCTCAATAAGAACGGTCGATTTTATGACTCTCATCAAGTCATCGACAGAGATAACCAAGGGCGTATCATTTTTGCCCATGAGAGAGAAAAGATTTTCGCAACCGTCGAAGATGCTATGAAAGTGGCAAAACCAGGAAAAAACTGGATTCGTATGGTAGTGGTACATATGCTCAAAATCACTAACAGCGAAAACGAGCGACCGCACAGCATCACTAAGTTATCCTCAAAAGCGTGATGGATAAGATAAGTATACCATGACCCTGAAAGAATTTGCCGAGAAGCACCAGAGACACGTTTTCGAGAAGAGCAAGGCTAAGGCTCAGGGGATGCGCTATGGGCAATGGCTTTTCAACGAACTTCACGAGCATAATAAGGGTCTTGCAAATGCCATTCATGACACAGAGAACGACCCGTTCTATGATGATTCTCGAATCCCGCAGTTTTGGTGTAGCCTTATACTGATATGGGAATAATCCTCAAACAAAATTTTGAGTCGATATATCGTCATGACCAGACAGAGACACCCAAACACCAAGCCGCCCAAAAACCTGTTTCCTTTCAAGCGTAGACAGAAAAAGGATGAGCAGCCGAACAACGGCTGGAAGCTCATCGACTGGGAAGGAAATCCTTCGCTTGGCTACAAGTGCTGGATTAAGTGGTTTGGCAATGGATGCGTCATGGTTGGCGTTGGAGAATTCACTCATGTCTCTTATTCTTTTGGGGCAAAATCCGATAACTCAATCGGTAGTACCCGCTGGCATTATGGGGAAACCATCAGCGAACAGGATATGATGGACTGGGTGGATTCCAACAACGGACGCCATGTGCTCTATCCCCTCAAGCCCGGTCAATACCGAAAATGGTTTGAAGCGTGCCCGAAAGAAACCCAAGATGCCTTACTCGGTGTCGGTAGACCGTGGCACGATATGGAAGTTCGTCGTCACGAACAGAAAATGGCGATTTAATCCTTTACAAAGGTTGACCCTTTGTAAACGCACGGATTTTGCTTCTGTGCGTTTATTTTTGGGCGAATGGGGGTGGTGCAGTCTTATTCTACCAAGCCTTATTTTTGTTTTCTTTGCATGCGTTGACCGAAAACCGTCGATAACGCATGACAGATATAGTATGGACGCAACAAACATCGACGCAATCATCAGCAAAACTTTCAGCCAGCCCTACATCGGCTTCGTGGTCTGCGATTATCTGTATCCGTTTATGCACGGTGAAGATAAGCCCGTGGATATTTACTTTGTCTTCCCTGCCAATCTGGTCAATGTCGTTGAACTTCAACATATTGAAGATAACTTGGACAAGGTTTATGACGAGTATAACATCATGCAAGCGAACCGTCGTATCGAAATGATTGTAGAACCATTCACCTTAAGTGATTTGCAAGAGGAATATCGAGATTTCGACATGGTGGATAATTTGTATATCATGCCACCAACTGCTTTTGAAGATAAGTCGCCTACGGACATCTTTGCAAGACTTGTGCTGGAATACGGCGTGCCATTGGTTTTTCCTCAATAAATTTAAACAGGTGATATATAATCATGGCATTCACCCGACCAACCATGCGACAACTGCGGGAAGAGATTGACAATGCGTTGAAACCCCTTGCTGAAAAACATGGCATTTCTTTCAACCTGGGTTCAATCAGTTTTTCATCTGATTCGTTCAGTGTTTCGCTCAAGGGCAAGACGCTTGATGAATCCGGCACACCTGTGGTTGATGCCGCAACCTTCACTCGCTATTGTGGTATGTATGGCTTGAAGCCCGAAGACCTTGGTCGTAAGTTCATGAGTAGGGGTCATGTGTATGAAATCACTGGCGTAGCTCCGAATCGCCCCAAATATCCGATTAACGCCAAGCGTAGTGACGGCAAACAATTTAAGTTTGCTAGCACAATCGGAATGCAGTTTCTTTCATAGGGTGATGGTGCAGACGGGGAGTCCGAAAGGGCTCCCTTAGTCTGTTTTAAGGCTTGGGAAAATAAGGCTCGTGCCCGCCGAAGGCGGGAAATCCTCAAAAAGTTTTTGTATATTTGGCGCGGGATTTTTTTACTGGTGTCTGGTTTTTTTCCTCAAAACGCTCCGGGTGCTGATAAATAGTCATGCGACTAGCTAACCCGAACACCGAAGGAAAGAACGCGACGTTTCCGAAAATCACGACCATGCTCCCGTCTGGAAAGGCTGGGCGCGACGAGAACGGAACGTATCACAACGCTCTGGGCTTGGAGTCCACCGAGACTCACAAGCACGTTTCTGTCATCTGGCAACGCAAGTGTATCCCTCTTGGTGAATTTGCCGCTGACATCCATGACCAAGCGCAATACAAGAAGGACGTGCGCCTTCCCGCTGATGCGCTTCGTCTCACCGAAGACCTGACGCTTGCGGACGGTACGGGCTTTACCCTCAGCGGCTTGAAGTCCTTCCCGCGAAACGCCATGAAGCAGGGGGTCATTGACTACCTTGCTGAAGACCTTGGCAAGTATGGCAACGTTTCCGAAGACGACGCGAATCGTGCCAAGCGCGACCTTGCCCACTACCTGAACTTGGAACTTGACCACGTTACGGGTGAGCGAGACGCTACCCTTCAGAAGCGCATGGAAAAGAAGCAGGCTCAACTTGCCGAAGGTGGCTTGCCGAAGTCCCGCGTCAAGACGCTCCAAACCGAAGTCGAAGACTTGGCGCGACGTATCGAAGAGTCGAAGGGCTTCCTTGTCCGAACCCGCCGCGACGACGACGGAAATCAGGTGGTGCGCTATATCGCCTCTGACCGCTACGGCGTCATTGACAATACGGACGTGATGCGGATTATCGCTGATGCGCTTCCGGGCGGTTGGGGTGATTCTCTCGCCTCTCACGCTTGGAACGATGGGGATTCCATGCTTGGCAACGTCCTACTCCCTGACTATCTCAAGAATCGCCCCGATTCTGAGTATGGCGTAGGCTTCGCCTTTAAGAACTCCGAAATCGGTCGGTTCCGCTTTGAAATCAACCCGTTCCTGTTCCGCGCAATCTGTCTGAACGGTTGCATCTGGGGACGCTCCAACTCCATCATCACGGTGGATAAGAAGCACCTTGGCAACATTGATATTCAGGCAATCGCTCTGGAAGTCAAGAACGCGGTGATGGTTGCGCTTGCCGAAGGTGAGCAGGTTTTGGAACTGTTCGACAAGTCGAAGGAAATCGCGGTTGCGAATCAGGCGGAACTTGTCGCCGCTCTGTCGAAGGAATACAAGCTCACGATTCCGCAGGGACGGGCTTGGCTTGCGGGTATCGGCGCGGAACCGGGCGATACCGTGTTCCATATGGTTCAGGGTTTGACCCGTGGCGCACAAGAATTCGTTGGGGATTCCCGCCGAACTATGGAAGAGGTGGCAGGGCTTATTGTTGCCCCGTCTCTCACCGCTGACATTGACGCTATCGCTTCGCAATGGGACAAGTTCGCTCTGATGGGCGACCGTCTCACCGAAGACCAAGTGAAAGCCTACGCAATCGCAGGTAAGTAACACCCGAAAGGGGAACGGGCAACCGTTCCCCTTAAGACTTGGGCGAATAAGGGGGCACGCCAAATTCCTCATTATAAAATGTCCCTATATATGTAATTATGAACTTCATCAATCCGCAAATCGGTCAAAGCTATTGGAAGGTTATGCGTGACACCAGCGGGCTTCCCATTGAGGTTAAGGAGTGGGTGTTGGTGCAAATTGATGGCAGAGACAATCACTGCTTGTACTTCAACAATGCGGGTGATTCTCAATTTGCCTATGCTCATCACTACAATGATGATTGGTTTAATTCGTTTCCCGAAGCCGCGAACGCAATGCAGGAAAGCCTCAACAGTCACATGGTTTATGCAAGGCGAAGAGTCGAGGAAATTGAAGTGATTCAGCACAATCTGGTTGAAGCTATCAACCGTCATGCTTGCGCTTCCCATGTTCAGCGCCAATCTAACCCCAATCTGGTTCAGATGCGGTCGGTGTGTTCCAACGGCATTTCACAGAACTAAGGAGTTTTTTGCAGAAAATCCTCATTGTCTGTCAGATTTGGATATAATAGTATCATGAAGCAGAAGCGATGGTCGAAGGCAGGACGTGAGATGAAGGAAAAGAACCCTTCTATGTTCACGGGCGGTCGTGGTAAGCAACGCCATTTCAAGGGTGGGGCACACACCCCTGACACCCAGTATCGTCGCTCTGACCGACGCAACGAAGAGCGCAGGGCTCAGCGGGGCGACTACGAGGATTGATTGTTTTTCGCACAGAAACCGTGCCAGGAAGCGGTAAGAGCCCCTGTGGGTAGTCTTTAGCATAGTAGGCTTAATGCGGTGCGATTAGGGGAGTCAGTTGGACTCCCCATTTTTTTACACTTGGTAGAATAAGGCGGCACGAAACTTTCCTCAAAATTATTCTATTATCCATATAAAGATATGGGTGTAGACACCAGGGTTTTCATCGGCGGGCTCACAAATCAAGTCGAACAACGCGGCAAGCTCAAGGGCAAGGCATGGTTTCAGGTTGTTGCTATTGTTGAGATGCGTAGTTATCACTATTCTGCTTTCAATAAGTTACGCCAACAGCTTATGGGAGATACTTACCCAGAAGTTTTCGTCTATGACGTAGACGGCACAAAGGAGATTTTCAAGGACAAGTACAACGCTGTCATGCGTGCTGTTCCGTTCGATGTTTTCTATGATGTCGTGAAGCGCGACTACGAGGAAAGCAAAGAGGATGATGGGCGTCCGTATCGTCGTCTCGCTTGGCTTCGCTCCCTGTTGGCGGCAATGAATGCCAACGAAAAGCCCGACAATCTCGCGGTGGCGATTTATGAACATTAGACGATTGTTTATCCGTCGTCGCGCTAAAAAATTGTTTTTCAAACACTATAAAAAGCGCGGCAATACACCGGAAACTTTTACTAATCATTTGAGAATTTTGCGCGTGGCTAATGGTCATAAGCCTTTTGAGCGCTCCTTGGCAAGTCTCTCGGAATATCCAAAGGATGCCGCTGATTGTCTTGAGATTTGGTGGCTCACCACTCATAAGCCCATTGAAGATTCGCCCTATTATTTACTTGCGCAAATGGCTTGGGCGTTTGATGCTTTGCATAGCAAAAAATAATCAAATAGCATTTTAAATTTAAGACTTGGAAAAATAAGGCTGCACGAAACTTTGTGTTAATAAAAAGAAGGGACTGGACGCTAGCATCCAGTCCCTTACACAGTGCTTCGGGGCGACCGTATCCCTACCGTTCCACCGCTTATCTTGCGTGACCTTCCCCCTACGGATGGGTTCTTTGTAACGGCTACACGCAAGCTCGTTTATGGACTCCACTGTTCGCCATTGAATCGGCCTTAGTCTTATCAGCTACCATCTTAGGCTAGAGAGCGCGTATATCTATTATCAGCGGGACAGTTGCAACATTTTCCAACCCATACCGAGCTACACTGAATGGCTCTGCCTTTCGGCTTAACAAGGTCGGAATCCCTTCAGATTCGTCTTTGAGCATTCTCTCTTGATTATATATCGTCTGCTTTTGGGTTTTGAGGAAAAAGCTGTGCAGCCTTATTTGCCCAAGTATTAATTTTCCTCAAACGGTTTGGGGATTGGATATATAATCAGCAGAAAGGAAAGAGCGGGAAGTGAGCCGGGACAAGCCCACCAACCTCAATCCGAGACAGTAGCAACTAATACCGTCTGAATCGCAATAGCACTGAATCACAGCCTCTGAGCCAATACTAGTTATGGCTGATGCGTACTGGAAGACGTTGAGCCTTACGGGTCACTTGACAGCGAAGTCTCCTGTAGCCGATGCGCGTCGGTGACGAAGGAGATAGATAGGCTAGCTACCTATTGAGAAGGTTAAAGAATTTAACCTTCTCTTTCGTTTTTTAAGCCTTGGAAAAATAAGGCTGCACGAATTTTTCCTCAAAATGAAAAATCATCTGATATATTAATGTCAGCAACCTCTCGGCCGCTCGACACCGAACCGTAGTTTAGAAGGGTTTATGCGGTGAGGTATTTTGGAAGTGAAACCCGATTAACATAACGACGGCCAGCGCGGCGACGAAATACTCGCCGCCCGCCGTCTTTTAGGGTATGTCGTACTTGCTTGGGTCAAGAGTCCCGTGAACGTCGTCATTCCGATTGAGCCATACGGTTTTCACATATCGCCTATCCGGGTCTACGGCTAAGAGCAAATCGAATTCACCATTGTATGGAACCCGGTAGAGTACCTTTCTGGCTTTCCGTCCATCTGACTCTACTTCTATCACCTGAGCTTTAGAGGTGTCCAAGACACGCGGTAAATCAATCGTGCCATATCTATCATCCCGCGCCGCTTGCATGGCGTGAGGCGAATAATCCAGAAGCATTGAACCAAATTGGGTTTGTAAGCCTTCAGGAATGCCGAGTTCTGCGTGATACTTCATGAGAGGTTCTTCATTATACCAAGTCATTGTCTTCATTGTCAATACATATATGCGGACGAAACACGTAAATGTAAGGCTCCATTTGATGTTTTTCTGAAAAATCGTACTTTGACCCTTTCCTCAAAATTTGAGCAAGAAGGGTATAATAGTGTTATGAGTTCCAAGAAGCCCATTCAAAACACAATCACCCTGAATGATAGCGACCGACTTTTTGTTATCGGCGCATCGGCGGGTTTTACATGCCTGGGTTATGACGTTTGCTATGAGCGCTCCGTAGCTATGGCAAAGTGGTTGGGCGAGTCCTTGCCGAATGAAAGTGAGAAGGGCACCATTGAGAGCTATGAACGTTTTCGAGCACTTGTTGAGGCGTGCCGAGTACGTTTTGAGAAGACTGGCGAGAAGTGCCCCGCCGAACTCACTCCGCAACTTGTTGGGCTTGAGGGCAAGCGTGTCGAAGTGGTGGACAAGTGGGGCGAGAAGCGCAGGTTTATTGTTGGTCGGTCCACTGGATGGATACCATGCCATATTGAAATTCCCACTCGTCGTTCTCATGGCGGACCGGCAGTTGTGGGCGCACCATTCAAATCGTTACAAGTGGTGTAAGAATATTCCCCGCATCATCGGGGAATAAGCCTTGGTTAAATAAGGCGGCACGCCAAATTCCTCAAAAATTGATGCGCGTAGATATAAAAGCATGGCTGAGATTAAAGCATCTGTCATCTGTGTTCCTCTCCACGATGGATTGTTTCTCACAATTAACGGGGACAACCTCAAACGGAAGTTCACCCAAAAGGACGGAGATAAGCTCAAGAAAATTCTCCAGGGTCGAAATCTTCGTCAAATCCGCAGTTATTTGAAGACTCTCGGATACAATCACCTTGTCAAAGTATCCAAGATGAAGAAATCCTCAAATTCTTAGCCTCATGGATAAGTAATCATGACTGCAACGCTTTACAAGTCTGACGGAACCCGCGAAGAAATCTCCCCGAAAAATGGCAGGCAATTCACCTGGAGTGAAGTGCGCGAGATTCTTGGGTGCTATATGCTCGAACCCATCAACACGGGCGACCCGTCGATGTTGATGATGGGCGACGAGGAAGCTCGATGCTGCGATGAGTACACCATCAACCGCGAAGCCACGCGAATTTTCCGCGAAGGCAACGGAATCCCCAACACACCAAAGGGAGCACGGCAATACTTTAACGAAGTTATGGCAGGTATGGGGGATGCCGTGATTTTCGTCGGAGATAGGGACGAAGAGCCATATACCATCGTGGGCGATGTCCTTTATATGCCCAATGCCATGATGGAATAAGTAAATCCCCGCTCAAAACGGGGATTAAGCCTTGGATAAATAAGGCGGCACGCTTAATTCCTCAAAACATAATTAATCTGAATAGATAATCATGGCTATGTTTATTACGTTTCAGCGAGGCAGCGATGTTCAACTTCGCGTCGGTGAACCAATGCCTGAACGAGTGACGAACGACATTCAGAATGTCGTCTCCGTTCAGGTGGATAACACCGAACTTGAAAGGGTGCAAAAGCTCTTCGACGGGTTACGCAAGGTTGCATTCCGGCGAGTTGTCACCTACGTGGGAGATGATGCTCGGTTTATCGTTGCCAACTGGGGAAGCGGACGATGTGACGCCAACTAAACTTTAGCCGCCGAAAGGCGGTTTTCTTTTTTTCTGTGCATGGATTCGTGCCGCCTTATTCTGCCAAGTCTTATTCACACAGGCAAAATTCCTCATTCTCTGACATAGGGTAATATATAGTCATGGCTAACGCGACTCCTTACGACCACATCACCGAGACCATCATCAAGGCGCTTGAAGCTGGTAACGTGGTTTGGCAGAAACCTTGGCAGACCAAAAAGCCTTGCAACGCTATCACTGGCGAAGCCTATCGCGGTATCAATCCGTTCCTTCTCATGCTCGCGGGCGACTATGCCGACCATCGTTGGGTAACCTACAAGCAAGCCGAGGAACTTGGCGGTAACGTCAAAAAAGGCGAAAAAGCGACTTGGATTGTCTACTCCTCGCCCATCGTCAAAAAGGACAAAGCCACGGACCAGGTTGTCGGCAAGTATTGGCTCATGCGTGCATATCGCGTTTTCAACGTCGAACAATGCGAAAATCTGAGCAAGCTCAAGCCGCTGGGCGAACTTCCGAACTCGGAAGTAGACCCGAACGTAAAAGCCGAGGAACTTTGGGCGCGGTACGCGGATGCTCCGACCGTCAAAAACGGGGACGTAGCTTGCTACACTCCTTCGCTGGATATCATCACCATGCCACGGCGCGAAATGTTCAAGACGAATGCCCATTACTATGCTACCCTTTACCACGAGGGCGCACACAGTACAGGACATACGTCACGGCTCAACCGTAAGGGCGTCATGGAGTCTGACGGATTCGGCGGATACGTTTACAGTATTGAGGAACTGGTAGCCGAGTTTACTTCCGCGTTCCTTATTGCGGAAGCCGGACTAGACGCACCGACGCACGAAAATACCGTAGCGTACATTCAAAGCTGGATTCAAGCCCTGAAGGACGATAAAACGCTAGTCGTGAAAGCGGCAAGCCAAGCCCAAAGGGTGGCGGATTATATGCTCGGAATCAAGCCGAAGCATGCCGAACCCGACGAATCCGACACCGTAGCCACGGACGAAAAGGCATTAGCCACGGTGTAACCTTAAGCCCTGAGTATCTCAGGGCTTAAGCCTTGGGTAAATAAGGCGGCACCACTTTTTCCTCAAATTTCGCCACGTAAGAATAGATAGTCATGCCTAACACGTTTATGCTACAGTTGGCTACGGCGGTTCTTGAGAATGAGAATCATGAGTGGGAAATCAAGATTGGACGACAGTATGAGCGTTCGATGGATGCTTTTGAATCCGCGCAGCAAGACCCTTCTGACTACGCCAAGGGCATCATGGCAGTCTTGGAGCAGGACAGGCTTGACCACCTCAACACGATGAGGAACGTCGAAATGCAACAACTCACCGCAGAGACGCGCCAATATCTTCACACGATTTAAATTAATCCCCGTTTTAAACGGGGATTAAGCCTTGGCAAAATAAGGCTCGTGCCCTAATGCAGCGGAATTCCTCATTTTCTGCTGCGCAGCCATATAGAATTAAAATCCTCATATCTTGTCGCGTCTACATATCTAAACATGGATAAGTACATCATCGGACGTGCAATCAACGGCATCACCATCAACGGACGCGAGTTTGTTTTGGATGAGAAAAACGAGGTTATGAGGTTTGACTCCGAAGACCTTGCACTTCAGTTCTTAAAGGACAACGGAATCAACAATCCAGAGGATTGTGGCATCGAGATTCTTCTCGATGAATAATCCTCAAATTCCTATCAGCAGGGATATAAAATCATGGACAGACTTGAACAACGACAGGCAGTTATCGACCAGATTCACAGGGATGACCCCGAGCGTTCAGCCGCGTACATCCTAGTCGATGGGATTGTTCAGGATGACCAGGGCGCTCAACCCGTTGATTGGTTGGTATCGTGGCATGGAAGTGGCGATGAAACAAGCCCCGCCGACTTCTTCGTGTTCCGAGAATCTTTCCGTGGTATGGACTTGCAAGAGTGGCAGGCTAATCTTATCAACAACTCCAAGTATAACGCTATGCTTGGTAGCCCGGATTCAAGCCTCAAGCAAACCTGGGTGTGTTCATTCCACGAACCCATTACCCCGGACGTGTATCGAACTCTCAAAGCCCGATTCGTTGGGCGATAATCTTAAACCCCACAATGTTGGGGTTTAAGACTTGAACAAATAAGGGCGCACGGATTTTTCCTCAAATTTTGGATGATAGGGATAAATAATTGTTATGATTCACATGCTGACGTTCACCCAGCCAGACGGAACAACCTTTCAGCGACTCACCGATAATCCGAACCATCGTTTTGTCGGACTCAACATCATCAATGAAGAAGTTCCTGATTGGGTGGGGAAAACTCGCACGGGTAAACTGAGTGCGTCGGCAAAGGGTGCAAAACTCTCTGCACTTGCCCGAAGAACTGGCGGGTATTACACAGAAAACGGAGTGGTGAATGTTACCACCACAACCAAAGTTCTGGAAGCGTCTACGATGGAACCCGCGCCACTTTTTAGCGGTGTTGTAGAACACAACACTTGGGAAGGCGAATCTTGGTTCTGGGCTTTTCCCAACACCGAAAAGGTGAATCAGGCTCTTAAGACCTTGGAAGCATTATACCGTGATGCCCGCATTGTTGTCAATCAGTTTGAGCATTGCACTTCCAACATCGGACGCGCATCATGCAAATACACTTTTGTGTACGGCACCTCTGAGATGCGCGAATATATGCCAAAAATCACCCGCGCAAACTATGACCTTGCTGGGCGATACTCTCAGCGTGCAAAGGGTTTGGGCGGTGGATACCTTGGCGGGTGGAATGATGTTGCCGTAAGCGAAGAAGATGCCCTGACTCTGATTGAAAAGGCAATCTCAGACTTCACAACGGAGTCAAAAGCAATCTATAAAGGAATGCCCTTCAGGGACTAAAACCCAACGAATTGAAAGCCCTTTAGGGCTTGGCAGAATAAGGCGGCACAACTTTTTCCTCATTCTCTCGTGTGGTTCGTTATATAATCAAGGCAAGAAAAGCCAACTAGAGAATCTCACCAACCGTGTGCAACGCGCCACACAAACGACCAACCAGACGACCAAAGCCAACACCAACGGAGGGTGAACATGAAGATGACGTAGCAACCTAAACTAATGCACGGGCAAGAGAGACCCACCTATTTAGAGAACGACATCGCCATTCGGTGAATCTAGACGCCGAAGAACCATCTGAGACAATGGCACGTCTCCAAAGACTCAACCGTAAGGACACAAAGGCGTGACCTGAACATCATATAAGTCTTCACCCCGCCCTCGGCGCAGAAAGCCGATGGCGGGTTTTTTGTGCTTGGAAAAATAAGGCGGCACGCGAAAATCCTCAAATTTCTGTCCCCACCAATATACAATCATGGCTAGTATCTGGGGCGAGTTCTTCAAGGGCTCCAACTCAATCGGCGTCAACCATGAATCCCCTGAATGGGAACGAATGTGGTCTGCACTCTTCACGGAATATGAGGAATATAAGTGTCCTCAAAGTCTTGAAGTTTGGCAGTATATGGGCACTTGGAATACCCCTGAAGGTTGGGCGCATCAGTTTCGACATCGAAGCTACTATGATGCCCGCAAGTACGTCAACGTCGCTCCGTCCGCCGAGTTCATGGCAGAAATCCCTCAAATTCTTGCCGAGGTAGATAAGTAATCATGGCACAAGATAAGTCCATCCGCCGCTCGAACCGAGAAGGTTCCCCTCGACCCCGAAAGACGACCCTCAGCGATAAGCGAAAAACCGCCCAACTCGCAGGATACCAGCGACTCACGGGTATCATGTTCAACGGCGAAAGCAATCTCCCCAAGCGGTAACCAACCCCACCTCTCTTTGACCGGGCTTCACCCGGTCATTTTTTTGTGCTTGGGTAAATAAGGCGGCACGCCAAATTCCTCAAAATTTCGTACATTTCAATATATAAGAGCACCCAGTCAGATTCTGGCAGACACCAGATGAAAGACGAGGAAGCTATAAACTCTACGGAAGTAAAACCTAGAGGGCTCGACTTGCCCTGTGCAGTTCAGCTAGCTTGAAAAGGTAAGGTTAGTGGATTCCTAATCCGAAAATGCATGAGTAAGAAAGGGAAGGTAGTTAGATGACTGGGTGCAACCAAATCCTCAAATTCTTTACGGTGTGAATAGATAACCATGCAATGCCCACACTGCAACACGAAAATCACCCGCCCAATCAAACAGCGCCCTCGCGGAACTCGATACATTATCATGTTCGATTGCCACCGATGCGGTCGAACTGTGGGCATCGAAGGAGTCTCCGGGGTTACTCCTCCGAAGGTGATGAAATGAGGGTTAAAGTTACGCTCGAAGTCGAACTCGAAGTTAAGCCAAGATTCTGCAAGTCTGTGCCTCAAAACACTTCCGATAGAGGTATGGGGTTTGCTGAAGTCTGGGTAGCACCCACCGATGCGGATATTCAGGATTATATCCGCAATTCCCTGGATGCTGCAAAAGTCTCATTCAAACATGAGAACAATTTTGTTCCGTGTCGCCTGCTTGACTTCGACATCAAAGAGACGACCATTTATCCTCAAATTTCTAGCGGGGTGGATAGATAATCATGAGAGGTTTCTACATCATCGCTTTCCTGCTCTTCATCTGTGTCTGCGCTCTCGACTTCGCGTTTCTCAAAATGTATGAGAAAGTTGTGGGACTTCCCGCTTTCGTCGTCGCCGTCACCGCAGTCGCAACACCCCTGTTTGTTGTCTCACTCATTCTCAAAGCGGATGAGTTGAACCGCTCACTGCAATACTACAAAAAGTACCGGGGATGAAGGCGAGGGGAGAAATCCCCTTTTAAGCCTTGGGCAAATAAGGGGGCACGAATTTTTCCTCAAAGCCCGTAAAGAAACAATATATAAGTGTCAAGGGAACGAAAAGTTCCTATGCTATGGAAAACATCTACCTTGACGAGTTCACTTGCCGCGAAGACGTAGAACGAGAATTCGACGTAAAACTCGATGACGAATGCGAAATCTTGCTGGCAATCTATACGTATGGTGATTATTGCGGCGATGCGATGGTCATTGGGAGACGGGGTAAAACCCTCTTCATGATGGAAGCATCTCACTGCTCTTGCTACGGCTTGGAAGGTCAATGGCGTGAGGATGAAACCTCTCTCGAAGCGTTGAAATATATGTTAGAGAATGGTAAAATCTTTGACCGCTTTGGCGTAGTCCAAGCAATCACCAACCTCATCAACCGCCTCGGCGGAGAGTGAGGAGCAACCGAAGGCTTGACGTTGGGAGACGCCGAGCCTTCATTATTTTAAGACTTGGGCAAATAAGGCTGCACGAAAATTTCCTCAAAATCCGAATGATATGGATATATAATCATGGACGCTAAGACTCTAGCCGACACTCTCCGAGACAAGAAGCCCGGTCAGTTCTTCTCAGTAACGATGCAACGCCCCGCGAAGACCCTCAAGGGTGTCACGGAAGTCGTGGAAAAGCGCACGATGATGACGGGTCAACTTTGTGACTACGCTCGCCGTGGCGCAGTCGCCGCCGCAGTTAAGGACGGCACGCGGGATGAACCGGAACTCCCGTCCCATATCTCTCATTCGTTCAGCGACGGTAACGTCAAGTTCTGGGCTGGCAAGAACGGCAAGACGTACCTTCCCGTCCCACTCGCTGGCAAGTCTACGGTTACTTGGCTCCTGAACGGCCAAGAAGTGGACTATGCGCAGGTGGAATCGTTCCTCCTCGCCGCCGACAAGCCCAAAGAGCGAAAGGACTCCGAGGAACTCGCTGAGTCCGGTCAAGTCCCATTCGTTGGCATCGACATCGAGAATATTCTCGAAGTCAAGTAGTCTCAAAATCCCCGTCACAAGACGGGGATAAGCCTTGGACAAATAAGGCTGCACGACAAAATCCTCAAAATCTTCCTAACACCGATATATAATTATGGACAAGCTCAAGAAGGGAGACAGAATCCAGGTATCGTTTTGGGGAGAGCAGAAGAAAGGAGTCGTCTTGCGGAATCAAGTCAGTTCGGTTGTGTTCGTCACCTTCGACGGTGAAACAACTCCGCGCTGGTTTCATGCAAGTTCATTGAGCAAAATGTCCTGACATTTTAGCCGTCTCAAGAAGTTCGTTTAGTCACAGATTTGCAACCTGATGATGTTTGAGGCAACTTACATAAGTTTGGGACGGCAACAAATTCCTCAAAAACCAAAACACAAGGATAGATAAACATGGCTAACGTCACGGAAGACAAAATCATCGCCACCTTCGCCGTTATCGGCTTCGCCAGCGTTCTCTCCGCAATCATTGCGGTGACGATTCGATGGATTGACCCGTTCTTCTCGTTTGATTCGCAGGGCGACCCGACACTCTTTGGGCGGATGTTCGTTTTTGCTATCTACTTCGCAGAAGCCCTTGCCGTCCTGCTCGTTTTGTGGATGGTTTGGATGGCGTTCTGGAGCTTCATCCCACGCCGAAGGGTGAAGGTGCGACACGTCCGCGATATCCCGCTCAAAGCCGCCCAGAACATCACAGGGCGAACATCGGGAATCAACTAATCCAATAAGCCCCAGAGATGGGGCTTAAGACTTGGACAAATAAGGGCGCACGAAAACTTCCTCAAATTTTGAGATACACAGATATATAATCATGGGCGTCATTCTTGAAATCCTCACCGACACAACCCCTCGGTATTTCACCGATGAGGTTAAGGCGAACATTCATCACAATACCCACGGCGGTTTTGCCTGGAAGCGCAAAGAAGGGCAACCCGAAGCGTATAAGCCGTATGCCCACGGCATCCTTCCCGTGTCCCGTTTGGCTATCTATGAACTTTGGCAAGTCAACGGACGCCGACCCACTCCCGAAGATATTGAGGAAGCTACTCGCCTCTGCTATGTCCAGCGCGACCAGAGTTTTTCCTCAATCTCCGAAAACGGAGTATAATATATGTGATAGTGGCGGTAAGGGGCGCATCCTTGTGAGATGGTGCGGTTGAGCCTTGGACAAGTTCAGCGAAGTTGGTCCGACAGACCCCAACCCGTCCGAAAATCAAACAAAAAGAACAACAAGACAAAAAGAACAAAGAGATAGAAAAAGGCTTGGGCTCACACCCGAGCCTTTTTCGTTTTTAAGCCTTGGAAAAATAAGGCTGCACGACAAAATCCTCAAATTGCTACCGAGAAGGATATATAATCATGAAAGTCAGCTACGAAGGCACCGACGTTCTCATCTGTGATGGATTTGCCGCTGGTGACAAGCCACTTCGCGCCGTAATTGCCTGCACGAAGGAAGCCGAAGACAAGCTGTACAATTGGCAAATTCGCTTCCTGAATCAAACAGGGATGGAAATTGGCACCCTTCGAACCGTGTTTGGTTTGACTTTCTACGCTGATACCGTGGAAAAGCGCGAAAAAATGATGGAATTCATCAAGGAAAGCAAGCTCGCCACCTACTACGGGCATATTTAATCCTCAAAAGGATTCACCGACACATATAGAATTAACAACCCGCCAAGGACGAGGTGTCCACCCCGAAAGGGGCTCGCGTCTAGAAACGCGAACGCAGAATATCAAGTTCTGTAGGACTGTAGAGCATGGGAGGTTGGCGAAGAGAATAAAACCCGCAATAGAGCGGAAAATAAAACGGAGCCGGGTAGTCCTTGAAGCGGGTTGTAACCATTTATGAGGAAAAAGGTGCGTGCCGCCTTATTTATCCAAGCTCTAAAATTTCCCTCAATATCCTACTCAGGCAGATATATAATCATGGACGCACAAGCCATCGCCAAAGCCCTAGAGAACAAGAAAGCAGGGCAGTTCTTCACCATCAAGATGCGCCGACCAGCCAAGGTGTTTAAGGGCGTCACCGAAACGGTGGAGAAAGAAACCGAAATGCAGGGAATCCTCTGCGACTACGCCAATCGCGGTCCGGTGAAAGCCGCTGTCGCTTCGGGCGAACGCGACGAACCCGAAACCCCGTCGTGGGTGGCGAACGTCTACAAACTTGGCAATGTCAAGTTCTGGGAATCTGCCAAGGGCGAAACCTACCTTTGCGTTCCCACCACGGGCAACACCCCAAAGGTGCAATGGTATCTTGACGGGCAACCTGTGGACAAGGCAGACGTGCAACACCTGCTTCTGGCTTCGGAGAACCCCAAACCCCAAGACAAGGCTGAAATGGCAGAGAAAGGGCAGGTAGCCTTCAATGCCATCAAGGTGGACAATATCCTCGAAGTCCGCTAACGAGAATGAGGATAATCCCCGCCAAAAGCGGGGATTAAGACTTGGACAAATAAGGCGGCACCCGCAAATCCTCAAAATTGCTCCCATGCCGATAGATAATCATGGCTGACCATTGCTGTATATGCGATACCCGCCGACCCTACGGCGGAACCAATCTCCTCGTCCTAAACGGTGGCGAGCTTTGGTTGGAATTCTGCGATTTGTGCGCGGATGAGCCTATCACGAACGCGGAGACGGGCGAGACCATCGCGGTCGGCACCCTCTGGGCACGGGCTACGGGGCAACCTGACCCCGGTATCACCCCTCGCGCAACCTCTTTCCTCGCGGAGCGCATGGAAGCTGAAGCCGCATGGGAAGCCTTCCACGCGGAGCAGGAAGCCCACGAACGACGGTTCGCGTTGCCCGCGCCAACTTGGTATGAACTCTTGGAGGAGTTCATCTATGCCCGCGTAGGTTCGGGAAGCCGCAGGGTTCGTTCTCTGCGGGCGTAGTATAAAAGCCCCAGAAATGGGGCTTAACACTTGGTAAAATAAGGCGGCACGAAATTTTACTCATACTCTCACCTACAAGGATATATAATCATGTACTACCTAGTAGCACAATGGACAGAAGCAGGCATCGAAGCCGCACGTCAACGGTCTATCGACAAGGTATACGGAACACGCGAGACGCCCGTATTCATTCGTAAAATCTGGGAAGGCATCTGGAAGGTCACGGGGCAGGCATTCGACGCGCCCCAGCCAATCCGTCAGTATTTCAAGGAAAACCGCGAAAACTTCTGCGGTGGGAAAAACCCGGATTGGAACACATGGCTTGAGGGTCAAGATTCCACGGTGGAAACGCTGAACGAGGGCGAAACCTGCCGCTTCTTCTGGATGGACTGCGACGAGTTTGAGAAGTTCCGCGCCGATTTCCAAAAGCGCGTAGGGTTTACCCGATAACCAAAATCCCCGTTAAACACGGGGATAAGACTTGGAGAAGTAAGGGGGCACGGAATTTTACTCATAGTTCCCACGATAGGGATATATAATCATGGAACGCACCTATGCGGAAGAAATGAGCCTGGAATACTATGGCTCCATTTATAGGACTCCCACGATTGATGACCCGATTGCCCAGCACTTCGCCTTTCATCATGCCAATCCGCCCGCGCCGTTCAATCCTGACTATAATCCCAATGCCAAGAACTGGGGGAATATCGCGTCTCAAAGCATGATGGATGATGGATTCTATGCCAATCATTCACGAGAGGAATGCGCCACCGAATGGCGCAAGCGATACGACGCCCTGAAAGCGCAGGGATAATCCTCAAATTCCCAGGTGTCTGGATATATAATCATGGCACCTGGCATCTACAACGTCTCTTTCGTTTCGGGGTTCACTGGACAGCATCTCACCCATGTCGTCAAGGTCGATGAACAGGGATTGCATTATGCCAAGTCCGACATTACTGGGCTTTGGCATAAGACCGTACCCTACGGAAACGCGGCTATGGGCTTCACCTGGGAGCGTGTCGAATAGGGGCATAGTCCCCAAGGGCATAAGGGCGGCATAGCCACCCGCCCAGGCAGCACAGCACAAAGGGGGAGGGGGGTATCTAATTATTTTAGTTACATAAGGAAGAGTGTTCCGCTACCCCGCCATTTTTTTCGGAGTCCCGCTTTCGAATCAGCTACACACTTTTTATTTTTTTAAAAAAACAATCAAAATTAACAAGGTGGTGGGACTCTTAAATTTTAAATAACAAATATGTTAAAAATGTGTATGTTTTGTAAAAAAGAATTTAATACTAGTTATTATCTTCCTGACGGTCGGAGTGTCCGTTGTGATAAGCGCACAAAGTGTTGGGATTGTTTGCCAAGGGACAGAAAAAAAATAGTTCGTGGAATAGAGTCTAGTGTTCATCCTGGTGATACTGTATGTTGCGGACGTTGTGGTAAAAGTTATAAATATGTTGATATTGGTAAGAGCGAGAATAGATATTGTCATTCTTGCAGATATGAGCTACTTTGTTCAGTATGTCAAATATGTGATATTCGCTATGCTGTAAAAGCGCTACAGAGAAACACGGGTTTTATTGATTTGTGCAATGCTTGTATTAAAAAGAATAGAAG
>ERZ761594.232-NODE-232-length-21420-cov-56.102972_pt1 | contig 21420 bp, 31 predicted proteins | sample MGYA00511036_ERZ761594 | MGnify/ENA primary metagenome ERZ761594 (study PRJEB28899, sample SAMN03785561) | bioreactor sludge metagenome | biome: EBPR Sludge; feature: EBPR Bioreactor; material: 0.22µm filtered reactor supernatant | place: Saint Lucia: Queensland... | reverse complement strand
AGGTGGGGGTGGCGGTGGCGTCGGTTCCGCCCCGTCCAGGATCTGCCACCGCCAGCGAAGTGCCGGCACCCACGCGCCGGCGACGAGCGGATCGACCGCCAGGCCGGCGGAGCTCCACTGCATCCACGCGATCTGCCCCGACGGTCCGGCCGGCGGCGGCGGAGGCGGCGGCGGAGGCGGCGACCCGGCCGCCGGCTCGAACTGCATCCACGCGATCTGCCCCGCCGGACCAGGCGGTGGCGGTGGCGGTGGCGGTGGAGGCGGGGGCGGCGGCTCCCCCTCCTCAAACTGCATCCACGCGATCTGGCCGTCAGCCACGGTGCGCCCCTCGGCCCGCGGTCAGGCCGCGTCCCACATCTCGACCAGCGCGTGCGTGGCCTCGGCGGTGGTGGTGAAGGCCATCTCGTAGGTCGCCCAGGAGTCGGTGACGAGCTGCGTCACCGGCGCGGCGACCGGATCGAGCGCGTTGTCCAGCGGCGTGACGCGCACGTTGACCGTGCCGGTGCCCACGCGGCGCGCGGTGATGCTCAGCTTGCGCTCGCCCGCCGGCATCGGGGTGATTGCGACGATGCCCTCCTTCGGGGTGCTCGTCAGGTCCGCGAACTCGACGTACTCGGCGGTGCTGCCGGGCGCGTCCTCGCTGAGCGCTGCAGCCGCGCTCGCTGCGCCGTGCACGGTCCACTCGGGCGTGCCGGAGACGCCAGTTGGGCGCCAGGTGCCCGGGTAGAACGGCCCGACCGTGACCACGTTGCTGTAGCCCTCGGCGTCCTCGTGGACGATGTGGCCCCAGCGCGTGCTGCCGGTGGTCAGCGCATCGAAGGTCAGCGTCTTCGCGCCGGTGGTGCTGATCGCCAGGCTCTTGGCGTCGTCGGCATCGGTGCCGGTGTGGTCGTCGCCGGCCTTGATCTGTGCGCCGCTGGGTGGCGTGGCCGAGCCAGTCGCCACGGCGTACATCGTGCCGCTGTCGGTGTCCGTCGTCGCGCCCACGGTGGCGCCGGTGGCGGTGACGTTGGTCAGGGTGCCGCTGGTCAGGACGGGTGGTTGCTCGTTAGACGACGGGGCTGTGTCGCCAGCAGTTCCGACGCCGACCCATGCGATGTCCGTTGCCGTTGCGTAGTGTCCGACGATCCTCAGCACCTCGGCCGATGTGTGCGTGCTGTTCGTGACCTCGATGCCCCACGTCCCGGGTTCGGCATCGCCATCGACCCACGCGCGGACCTTGATGGCGTCGGCGTTGACTCGAAAGCGAATCCAGAACCATCCAGAGCCGACCGAGTTGAGCGTCAGGTCGGTTGCCGTACCATCGGACCACGAGGTCATGATGAGGTATCGGACGGTGATGTTGCTGCCGCTCCCTGGCTGCCACCTCACAGAGTAGCCAGTGCCTGCCGTGGTGAACCTCACCCCCACGCCTGTGCGGCCCATGACTGCGGTATTGGTGATGCGAGCCTTGATGACGACCTCGGTATCCGCATGAGCGGCCGGCGGCGGATCGCCCCAGCCTGTCGTCTGATCCCAGTTGTAGCGGTACTTGTTGAGGCTGGCCCCACCGTCGAAGCGCCAGACCGCATTGCCGCTGTCGTCATAGACGGCGGCCAAAGCCGCACTGGCGTCGCGGCTGACGCTCCATTCGTCGGCGGCGCCACCGGCGTCAGCCGGGTTGGGCACCCAGAAAGCAGTTGCCATCGGTCACTCCAAAGCGAAGACGTGCATCTGCTGCGTCGTCGAGTTCACGACACCGCAGCAGCGCATGGTTGTCGAGTACCAGAAGCGGCCGTAGATGCCGCGCAGGGTCGGATTCCCGGGGTTCACGGAACCGCTGGCCGGCGTCAGCGTTGACCACGCCCAGGTGTTCGTGGTTGGATCAAGGCCCGGAGCCGGCGGGGTCAGCACGTAGATCGTCGTGCCGCCGTACCAGATCAGGTAACGGTCGCGGTCTTTGTCATACGCGGCGCCCCACATGCCGTAGAGGCCGTCCACGTTGTCCTGCGGGCGCGGGCCTGGGCCGTCGCCAGTGACCGTGACGAGCGTTGGCGCCGCTCCTGTGGTCGGCAGCTTCAGCACGCGCGGCGCCTTGGTCGCGGTGTCGTTGGTGAACATCACGAGGCAGTCGCGCACCGGGTCGTACAAGGGGCGCACGTAGTTGCCCAGACCCAGAGTTGCCGGATTGCTGCCTGTCGTGCGGCTTGTCGGGCTTGTGGCGTCGATGCTGTGCCAGCCGTTGTTCCCGTTGGCGACGTGGTAGAACACGTCGCGCTTCGGGTCGTAGCAGTGCCCGCCGCCGTTGGCGGCCGAGAAAGCCGCGCTGGACTGGTCGGCCCAGTCCATCTCGTTGTCGTCCCAGGCCCAAATGCGGCTCGGGCCGACGCCCAGCGCGAACGGGCTCCCGCCGAAGAACCACGCCCGCCCCTGCCGCTCCGCGAAGTGGCTGTAGCTGTGGTAGCTACGCACACGACCGTCGGAGTAGACGCCGCTCGCCTCGTTGCCGTCGTTGAGCGTGATGTCCGGGCCGTGCCCGATGCTCTTGGTCGGCGGCTTGCCGAGCGACCAATTCCCTGTGGCGGCGTCCCAGATGTACGTCTCGTTGCCGCCGTAGTCACCGTGGCCGCCGTTGGGGCCACAGTAGAACTTCAGCGCGGCATCTACCCACTGGCCGCCGTTCCAGGCGTCGACCACGGTGTACTGCGGGCCGTCTAGGTACTGCGTCGGATAGATCGGGTTGAGGGATGGGTTGTACCTGGGATTGAGGTCGTCGATGGTGTTGCTGCCCACCGCCGCCCAGGTTTCCGCGGTCATGGCCTCGCGCCATGCCGGCCAGGCGTGACTGTTCTCGTGCGGCCAGACCGCGAACAGCGGCCAGGACTGCGCGTTGCTCTCGAAGGTGGCCCAGTTCGACGAGCTGCGCAGTCGCTGCCAGCCCTCAGCCGCGCCGGACACGCCCCAGCGCACCGCGTAGGCCAGCGCCGGGATGCCGTTGGCGAAGTAGCTCGACGCGCTGACGCCGTTGTCGCTGCGGATGGACGTGTCCCCGATCTCCTTTGGGCCGCCGTGGTCCTGGTAGGTGTCGCTGGCCGTCCAGATTTCGCCCCAGTTGGCGTACCACGGGCCTGAGCCGTCTGTCCAGGCGGCGAAAGAGATGTCGGCCGGCGCCATCGGCAGCATGTACTGCCCGAAGTCGCGGTAGAGGAACTCGGTTTCCCCGGCAGCGCCCGTGCGGCCCACCACTGCACGGGCCTTCCACTCGAAGAACTCCTGCAGCCGAGTGGCCTGCGTGCTGGCCTCGCCCAGCGCGAGCGCGCGGCCGTACCCGATGGCCGCGGTGAAGAAGTCGTCCATCCAGGGCTGTGCAACAAAGACTCCATCGCCGGTCCCGGTCTGGTCGCTGTTCGGCGTGACGAACCCCTGCGGGTTGTTGGACTGCGCCACGTAGCGCGCATGGTAGTGATCGATGTTGTGCTGCCAAGAGGCAAGGAATTCGGCTTTGAGCGGGCTGGCATCCTGGGTGATGGCAGCGGCCTGCGCCAGCGTGCGCAACGACCAGGCGGCACCACGGACCTGATTCGCGCCGGCGTGGCTGCGGATCAAGCCTTTGGCGCCGTCGCGGTGCGTGGCCGCGTCGTTCTGCTTGAGGTAGCCGATGCCCGCCGAGAACTGCGCCGTCTCGATGTGGTACTCCCAGCCCGTCACGAGCGCTGCCATGTACCCCACGCTCGGGTGATGGCTTGTCGCCCAACCGACAGGTGCCGTCCCGGTGCGTGTCGGCGCGTACTGCCCGTCGGACGAGATGCCAGCGGCGTCAGAGATCACCTGTCCTGCGGTCAGTGCGCGCGTCGGGTGCTCACTGAACGCGACTGGCCTGTGCGTGGAGACATCGCGCAGATGCAGCCCGTAGCGCCCGGCGCTGTAGGCATTGCGCTGCAGCGCAGCCCAGGTCGTGCTGGCGTCTGTCGTCAGGTACAGCACGTCCCACATCGGCAGCAGGCCGATGCTTCCGTCCGCACCGGCGACGCCCATGTTCGTCGGGAAGCTGCCCTGCTGCAGTGGCGTGTAGGTGCTCGGCAGCGCGGTCACGGCCGCGTTGCCGCTGGGCACCGTGACCCCGTAGGTCGGCACCAGCTCGGTCGCCATCAGGTACTCGGCGTCGTGCCGCACGTTGAAGCCCGGCGCCGTGCCGAGCCAGTGCGTCAGCGTTGCCCCGCTGACCAGTGGCGTGCGGCAGAAACCGGGCAGGTCAATGGCCGCGCTGAAGCGCTCCGTGCCCCCCAGGTCGAAGGTGTACGTCTCGCTCTTGTTGGTGTGCTCGGTGCCCGTCAGGTAGCCGTTCTCGATCCACGGCAGCACCTCGACAGCGCCGTCGGCGTACAGCCGCACCTCCAGCCACGCCACCAGATGCGGGTCCGCTCCGACGGGCTTGCGGTATACCCACGACGACATGACCGGCCCGGTGCAGACGGTGCGCAGCGGGCTGGCCCAGTCCGCGCCGGACCACGAGGCCAATCCCAGCGCGCCAGCGTCGATGACCACGGCATCGGCCAGCGCGCTCTGCAGGTCCGCCGTCGTGAGCGTGTCGCCAGCCGCGGCGGTGCCAATGCTCATGCCGATCGCCACCGGGGTCGAGGCCGTGAACGCCGTACTGCCGGCCACGATGGCGAAGCGCGCGCTGCCGTCCGGCCAGGTGCTGATGACGCTGACCTGCAAGCCGTCCAGCGCAGAAGCTGCCGGCAGGTCGCCCTGGCAGAACGCATGGCCGATGGCCCAGGCGCGCGTGGCGGTCACGCCGGCCGTGATGGTGGGGCCTGCGATGGCGCCTGGTGGCGGCGGCGGTGGCGGTGGCGGTGGCGGTGGCGGCGGCGGCGGCGGCGGTGGAGGTGGCGGCGGCGACGGCTCGCTCTCCCCCGGCACGCCCGTCACCCGGCTGCCGCTGTAGCCGCGAACGCTGGCCGCCGCGACCAGCGCGTACAGCCCAGTCACCCGGGAACCGAGCGCCGATGCGGTCAGGTCGCCGGTGACGGCTGGCTTGTGGTCGCGCGGCATGCGGGCGCCTCGGTCCGGGTCAGACGCCCACGCCCAGCGCCGCCAGGTGCACGTTGCCGCCGGTGATCGAGACGACCTCCCAGCGCGCCTCGGCGTAGGCCGGGTACACGGGAATGCTGAGCGACGAGTCTCCGGCCGCGGACAGCGTGAGCGTGTCCGCCAGCAGCCAGGCGGCGCCCGCATGCGCGCGCACCCACAGCCGCACCGTCGCGGCCGTGGCAGTGCCCAGGCTCGCCTGCGCGGTGAAGCCGCCCACCGGCAGGTCAGCCCAGGCGATGCTGAAGAAGCCCGTGGCGCTGGCGGTGATGGGGTTGGGGGTGAGCTTGGTGGCCATGCGGCTCCTTCCGTGGTCTTCAGGCGGGCTGCGGTTGCGGGCGCTGCGCGATGCCCAGGATCTGCGCCCTGATCTCGCTGACCTGGTCCGCGCTCAGCCCGCCGGTCTTGGCGATGCGCGTCACGGCCTGCTCGGCGGCCTTGATGCGCTCCTCCACCTCGTGGCGCCACTTGCGCTGGCGCACGCTGGTGGTCGTCAGCCGCGCGGCGGCCAGGGCGGCCTTGTTCATGAGGGCGATGCGCTTGGCCGGGTTCTCCTCGGCCTCGGCCTCGCGGGCCACCAGCAGCGCCTCGAAGATGCCTTCGCTGACCATCGCGTTGAGCGCCTCGCCGCGCTTGTCGGCGTCGTCGCGCGCGGTGTCGGCTATCAGCTGCATGTGGCGCGTGGCCGCCGCAATGGCCTCCTGCGCGCGCTTCACGCGCCGGTTCTCCTCGCCCACGGCGCTGCGGCCCACGCTGATGTGCAGCCCGCGGCGGCCCAGCAGCTCGTTGAGCTCGGCCGTCACGCCGTCGATGTCGCCGTAGCCGCGTTCCACGAAGGTGCGCTCCAGCCAGGCGCGCACGTCGGCCGGCAGCTTGGCGATCTTGCGCACGCGGGGCACGTCAGGCCTCCGGCTGCGGGCGCTGCACGCCGGGCACGGTGGCGCGGCCTGTGGCCACGTCCAGCCCGCGCGTGGTGAGCGTGGCCACGGTCACGGCCTGCGCCTTGTGCAGCACCACCAGGCCCTGCTCCTGCAGCCAGGCCAGGTCCTGCTCCAGACGGTCGGCGCTGACGGTGTGGCCCATGTGCTCGGCAAAGCGCCGCAGCAGGTAGGCGTTGGCGCGGTACTGCTCGGCAGGCTCCAGCGCGCGCAGCAGCACCAGGCGGCGGTCGGCGGCCTCGAAGTCGGCGTAGCTGCTCATGGCCTCACACCCCGCCGCCCTTGCTGTGCAGCAGGTACTGCTCGATGCGTGTCACGGTGGCGCGCGTGGTCTGCTGGGTCTCCTGCATGCCCTGCAGCGTGGCCTTGATGGCCAGCACGTTGCCCTCCAGCTCGGCCAGCTCCTCGCTGCTGGGCATGTGCTTGAGCCGCTCGTCCAGCACGTCCACGCGGTTGGTCAGCCGCTCCAGCGCGCGGCCGGCGTCCTCGCCGGGCTTGCGCAGCCACAGCGCCACGATGGCCACCATCTGGATCACGTCCAGCCAGAAGCGCGGGTCATTGAATTCGATCTGGCTCATGCGTGCGGGCTGCGGCCACTTCCTGGGTTTCGCGGCGGCGCAGGTAGTCGATCAGGTGCTGGTGCCGTGCGCGGTCGGCGGCGCACGCGGCTGCATTCGCAGCGTGGTTGCGCCAGGCGGCGGCGAGCGTGAGGCCGGCTCCAGCAGCACAGGCGGGGTCGGCGGGGTCAGCAGATGCGCAGGCACCGGCGGGCACGTCGCGGCCGGCAAGGGCGCTGTTCCACAGGCTGACAGCGCCAGCAGTGAGCTCCACGTCAGCCACAGCCTCGCGGGGCTGCTCCTGCGCCAGGCGGGGCTCGGCCGGCGGCTGCGCTGGCGCGCTGCCGCCGCTGACATCAGCAGCAACGCCACCGCCAGCGCCAGCGCCATCGGCAGGTGCAGCAGCGCGGCCAGCATCAAGCACAAGCCCAGCGCCGGCCACAGCAGGGCAGGCACGTTGCGCAACCAGGACAAGAGGGCGCTCATCGCGGGTCCTTTCCATCAGCGTGGCGTGGTAGCGGCTGTGCAGCGCCAGCTGCTCGCGCAGCGCGCCGGCGGTGGCTTCACCGTCGGCCACCGCGGCGCGGTACTGGCGCAGGGCCTGCGCGCTGGCGCGTTCGCGCTCGGCGGCGGCCTGCGTGGTGGCCCACTCGTGCCCGGCCCAGGCGCCCAGCGCGGCGGCGAAGGCCATCACGCCCAGGGCGGCGCCGGCGCGCAGCAGCAAGGCCTTTGCGATCACGGCGTGTACCAGGGCGGGCGCACCGGCGGCGGCGCGGGGTAGTCGCGCGGCTGCACGGGGTCCGCTTCTTCCGGTGCCTGGGGCATGGGGCGGTCGTGCGGCGGCCGCCAGCTCACCGGCTGCACCGTCAGCGCGCGCAGCAGCGCGTTGGCCAGCGGCAGCGCAAAGGCCAGCATGGCGTACACGTCCAGCCCCAGCAGCGGCTGCAGCACGCCCAGGTGCGCCTCGGCCGCGGCCAGCAGCAGCACGGCCGCGTTCACCCACAGCGTGCGGCTGCGCCACCAGGGCTTGGCGGGGGTGCGTACGTGCACCACGGGCACGCCTGCGCGCATCACTTCACGCCCTCGTGCTCCAGGCTGTAGTGGTTGCCGTCGTTGAAGCGGCCGCCCCAGCAGCCGCCCTGCGACTCCCACCACTCGCCCAGGGCGCGGTGCGCCTCGGTGTCCGCCAGGTACTGCCGGCCGCGGAACAGGTTCAGGTCCACGGCCAGGCGCTGCTTGTGCGCGCTGCGGCTCTCGCCGTAGCCCTGGCGCACGCCCATCGGGCCGAACACGCGCGGGTCGCGATAGGCGTCGCCCAGCGTGACCTCGAAGCCGAGCTCGTGCGCGCGGTCGATGAGCCGCGCGACCATGCGCGCGAAGACCTTCTGCTTCTGCAGCAGGCTCAGTGACTGGAGCTGCGTGGTGTCCACGCGGGCACTGTGGCCGGCGCGGACGAAACAATGAAGTTGAAGAACTTCAAGAGCTGGCCCAGAACGGCCAGCGCTGGCCGGTTTGACGCCGGCGCAGGCCGGCGGCGGGCGCCGGCGCAGGGGCGGTTCAGGCTGCGGCCACAGCGCCGCGCGCGGGCATCTCGTCCCAGGTGCGGCCGTGCAGCTGGCGGCCGGTGACGTGCTTGCGCACGCCGCCCCACTGCTTGAAGAAGAAAGCGGCGCCGGCCTTGGCGCACTGCTGCTGGATCTGCTCCACCCAGTGCGGCTCCATCGGTCGCGCGCCGGGCCCGGACTCGCCGCCGACGATGACCCAGTGGATGCCGCGCAGCGGCAGCCTGGCCAGCGGCCCGATCAGTGGCTCGCAGCTCAGGAAGCGCACCTGCGCCGGCACGCGCTGCAGGTCGCGCACGCGGTGGACTACGCGCTGGTCCTCCACGCTGACGCCCATCCACAGGTTGGCGGGCCAGGGCAGGCTGGAGGCCAGCTCGAGCAGCCGGTCGCTGCGCTTGGTGAGCACCTGGTAGGTGTGCTGCGGCGTGGCCTGTATGGTGGCGAACACCGCGGCGATGAACTCCAGCGGCACGTCCACCTGGAACAGGTCGCTCATGGAGTTCACGAACACCGTGCGCGGCCGCTTCCACTGCCGCGGCTGGTCCACCAGGTCCCAGTGCAGCGTGGGCTCGAAGCCGTTGCGGTAGCGGTCGCTGCCCATCAGGTGCAGGCGCCGCGCCATGCGCTCGGCGTAGCAGTGCTTGCAGCCCTGGCTGATCTTGTAGCACCCGGTGACGGGGTTCCAGGTCACCTCGGTCCACTCGATCGTGCTGTAGCTGGCCAAGGACTCGACTCCGATTCGTGCTGCGCGGCGGGATTATGGGCGTGGCTCGATCAGCGCCGAAAGGATACGCCCCCTCACTGTCCACTGGTGAATCACCGTCTCCACCGGGCGCTCGATGGTCGCCGCGATGCGCAACAGGTTTCGCTCTACCACCGGCTGCTCGACGCCCGCGCCGGGCTGAAAGCTCAGGCGCAGCGGCAAGCCCTTCGCCTTGAAGTCCCGGAACTGCTGCGGCGAGAAGTCGGTGGCCAGCACCCGGCTGCCTTGAAGCTCGCAGTCCTTTCGGTGCTCCTCCTGCTCCTGACGCTCTGAGACATAACCGATGTACCTCTGAGGCACCCCAGTGCAGTCCAGCTCGCCCAACGGCAGGCGATCCACCCCGGCTTCCTCGATCGCGAGGACCTCGCATTCCATGCGCCGCACTGTCCTGCGAACGCCGAACGCGTTTTCTCCCTCGAAGGTGCCCACCTGCCGGCACCGCCGGGCAATCTCGAATGGACGGAGGTGACCAGACGCCCGGTCGACCAGGCGGCGCCCCTCGGGGTCATAACTCACGGCCGACTGTAGGCCCAGATCCCGCGTGTTGGTCTTCAGCGTCATCGCACCCGCTGCCCCAACCTCGCCGGCGTACTTGTCGACGTTCGCCTTCGCGAAGCGCCACAGGTGGGCCATGTCGCCTTCCTGCGCGGCTGCTGCCGCGCCAGCGAGGAACGCCACAAAGACGCCGATCAACGCACTCTTGGCCATACCACCCTCCCCACGATCCCGAGCTCGTCGGCCTGCGGCACCACCTGGCTGCGATAGCTGGGGTTGTCGCTGACGACCTCAACGCCCCCACCGATCAGACGCTGCAGCCGCTTCACGAGAAGCTCGTCGCCGTCGCGCAGCACGTACACGCTGCCGCTGATCAACTCGCGCGACTGTAGATCCACAAGGATCGTCTCGCCATCCCACAAGGTGGGCTCCATGCTCGAGCCCGCAACGTCGAGGAGCGCAAAGCCCGAGCCCGCCCGGCCAAAGTTGCGTCGCATCCACAGCGCCTCGAAGGCGATCTCGCCGACGGACTCTTCCGCGACTTGGCCGTTGTCCATGCCGGCGCCAGCGGATGCGCGCATCACGTAGCGAGGCACGAGGACGAACTTCAGATTCTTGTGTCCCGCCTTGTAGGTAAGCGTTGGGCACCAAGGAATCTCATCCTCTCGCAGGGTCGTGCTCAGGCTCGACTTGTAGCTGAACTGCGGCGCACCAGCAGGAGCACTTGCACGCTCACCGGTCAAGACGTAAAGCGCATCGAAGCCCTCGCGAGACAGTTCCGCCAGCGCCTTAGCACCTGGCTCGGCCCCCTTCTTCTCGTACTTGCCCCACATCTCCCTTCGCACGCCGGCGATCTGTGCTGCCTTCTGCTGGGTCAAGCCCAGGCGCTCGCGCTCCTCGCGAAGGCGATCACCCATATGCGTACTTTTTTCCACAGTGCTATTGACGTGTGCGCACTCAGACGCTCATACTCTTACCAATGCGAACTTCTGTGCACCCCCTAAGAGCGCTTTTTTTCAGCCTTGCGGGTGTGTCTATGACTTTCCACGAATGCGCACGAGTATGAAGCCAACACACCAGTCGAAGTTGAAGTTGCGCGCTCAAGTTCGCGCGGACTTCAAGCGCAAGGGCATTTCCATCGCCGCTTGGGCGCGAGACCACAACGTGAGCAGGTCGCTGGTCTACGCGGTCCTGTCCGACTCGACTCCCCGCGCATGTGCCTTCGGCATGAGCCACCGCGTGGCGGTCCTGTTGGGCCTGAAGGACGGCGAACTCGCCGACTCCACGAAGTCCGTCAACGCCCGCCAGGCGCAGGCATGAGCACGGCGCATGGATCTCGCGGCATGCACCACGCCGACATCACGTCTGCACTCATCAAGGCGGGGACGAACCAGTCCGCCGTCGCCCGGTCGCTGGCCGGGCGCCGCGGCGCGCCGCTCACCGCTGCGGCGGTGCACAACGTCATCAAGGGCCGCTCCAAGAGCGAGCGAATCGCACTTCGCATTTCCCAGCTGGTGGCCATTCCGGTGGCCGTGCTGTGGCCCGGCAAGTACCCCGAGCTGGAGGCCCGGCAGTCTCACCCCCGCATCCGACAGGAGCCGTTCATGACCCCGCACACCGCGCTCGTCAGCGAGCTGTACATGGCGGCCACGCGCGCCGAGTCGGAAGCAGCCGTGCTGCGCGCGGCGCATCGCGGCAGGCAGCCGCCGTTCGGCGTGGTGGAAGACCACCGCAGCAAGGTCCTGGGCGACATGCTGGACGCCATCGAGAGCGCGCTGCCCGGCCTGGGCCAGCGCTTCCTGCAGGCGCTGCACCCCACCGTCGACGTGGCCGAGGTCGCCGACGCCGCCCTGCCGGAGACCGCGCCATGACGGCCGCCGAGAAGTACATCAGCGCGCAGCAGCAGCGCCTGCTGCAGCTGGTGCTGACCCTGGCCGGCAACGAGATCGAGGGCCTGGCCCCCGGCGAGATCGCCAAGCTGGTCGGCTGCCTGCCCAGCCAGGTCACCCGCGACCTGGCCAACCTGCGCCACGCCGGCTGGGCCGAGCAGCTGCCCGCCACCGGGCGCTGGCGCCTGGGCCCGCAGCCCGTGCAGATCGCCATGCGCCACATGACCGCGCTCGACCGAGCCAAGCGCCGGCTCGACGAGACCACCAACCGCTACAGCCGCAGCTGAGGAGCCGTTTTCCATGTCCACCCGTGGCCGCAAGCCCGCCCCCGAACCCGCCGCGCCGGCCGACACGCTGGACCGGCAGGCGCTCGCCGAAGACAGCGCAGCACTGACCGAGGTTTCGCGCCGCAGCATGGAGGTCGCCGAGCGCTTCGGCGACGGCACACCCTACGAGCGTGGCCGCATCGTCTCCGAGGCGCGCTTCTACATGGCCGCCGGCGCCGAGGCCATGCTCGAGCTCGGCAAGCGCCTGGTGCAGATCAAGGAGAACGAGCCGCACGGCGACTTCACCCGCATCGTGACCGAGCAGCTCGGCATCGGCGAGCGCAGCGCCCGCCTGATGATGGCCGCCGCGGTGCGGTTCCTGGCACCGGCGTCAAAACGGCAAGCGCTTGCCGTTTTGGGCAAGACCAAGCTCTTCGACCTGATGGCGGAGTCCGACGAGGACCTGGACGCCCTGGCCGAGGGCGGCACCCTGGCCGGGCTGGAGCTGGACGACATGCAGGCCATGACGTCCAGGGAGCTCAAGGACGCCCTGGCGGCTGCGCGCAAGACCCTTGCGGCCAAGGACGCCGTCATCGCCAAGAAGGACGAGAAGATCAACCGCCTGGCCGAGGCGGCCGAACTGCGCCGCGGCGCCGGGCCGGACGCGCTGCAGGCGGAGCAGCTCGAGGCGCTGCGCAGCCAGACCATCGCCGCCGAGTCCGCGCTGGACGTGTTCCTGGCCACGGTGGACGAGCTCATGGAGAACGGCGCCACCGAGGCCGTGAAGCTCTCCGCCCGCCACGGCGTGGACTACGTCGTGCAGCGCATGGTGGACATGTGCCTGGAGCGCCGCATCACGGTGAACCTGGACACCCGGGTCTCGCCGCTGCACATGCGCGACGTGGAAGCCATCGCCGCGGCCGCACCTGCCGCGCGCGGCAGCAGGAAGCGCGCCTGACGCGCCGCGGCCCGGCCATGCTCAGCAACGCCGAACACGACATCATCGCCCGCGCGCGCGACGAGCTGGCGCGCGCCGGGCATGGCCAGCGCGAGGCCATCCTGGGCCGCGTCTCGCGCGCGCTGGGCTGCTCCACCGCCACCGCCTACCGCAAGCTGCAGCAGGCCGGCTACACCAGCGGCCGCCGCCGCCGCAGCGACGCCGGCGAGTGCGTGCTCACCGACGAAGAGCTGCTGCTGGTGGCCGGCGTGCTGCGCGCCAGCCTCAACAAGAAGGGCCAGCGCATGCCCGTGCGCACGGCGCTGAACATGCTGCAGGCCAGCGGGCAGCTCGGCACGCGGGTGCACGAGAGCACCGTCTCGCGCCAGCTGTACCAGCGCCAGCTGCACCCCGAGCAGATGGCGCTGCCCGAGCCCAGCGTGCGCATGCGCAGCCTGCACCCCAACCACGTGTGGCAGGTGGACAGCACCACCGGCGCCTACTACTACCTGCCCGGCGGCCGGCTGCGCTGGATGCCCGAGGACCAGTTCTACAAGAACAAGGTCGCCAACCTCGTCAAGGCCAGCACCGACCTGCTCACGCGCTACGCCGTCAGCGACCACACCAGCCACGCCGGCAAGGCCCGCCACTACCTGGGCGGCGAGACGGTCGAGAACCTGCTGGACTTCCTGGTGTGGGCCATCTGGAAGCAGGACAGCTCGCCCATGCACGGCGCGCCCCTGGTGCTGGTCATGGACCCGGGCCCGGCCAACCGCAGCCAGGCGCTGGTCAACTTCTGCAAGCGGCTGGGCATCCAGCCCATCTGGCACGCGCCGGGCAGCGCGCGCGTCACCGGCAGCGTGGAGAAGTGGCACGACCTGGTGCGCATGCACTTCGAGACGCGCTTCCGCTTCCGGCGGCCGGAAGACGTGACGATCGAGCTGCTCAACGCCGACGTGGAGGCCTGGGCCGCCGCGTACTGCACCGAGGAGATCCACACCCGCCACGGGCAGAGCCGCTACGGCGCGTGGATGCGCATCCAGCCCGAGCAGCTGCGCGTGCCGGCCAGCCTGGAGGCCCTGCGCGAAGCCGCCACCCGCGAGCCCGAGACGCGCCGCGTGGCCAACGACAAGCGCATCAGCTTCGGCGGGCGCACCTACAACCTGGCGCTGGTGCCCGGCGCCGTGGCCGGGCTGAAGGTCACGGTGGTCTCCAACGTGTTCCGCGCGCCCGCGGTGGACGTGCTCTTCACCGACGCGGACACCGGCGAGCAGACCTGGCACGTGGTGGAGCCCGAGGCCACCGACCAGGCGGGCTTCCCGCTGGACGCCCCGGTGTGGGGGCAGGACATGCGCACCGCCGCCTTCAGCGACGTGGACCGCAACCGCAACGCGCTCACGCGCCAGGCCTACCGCACCGGCGACGAGCTGCCCACCGTGGAGGAGGCCGAGCGCGCCCGCAAGGCCCACGCGCCGGCCTACGCCGGGCTGGTGGACTCGATGGCCGACGTGCGCGCCGCGCAGGTGCCCACCTACCTGCCGCGGCGCAGCACCCCGCTGGCGCTGCCCGAGCGCCGCGTGGAGGCGCGCCGGCTCAACCTGGTGGAAGCCGCCAAGCTGCTGCGCGACAAGCTCGGCGCGGCGTACACGCCGCAGGTTTTCGCGGACCTGCAGGCGCGCTTCGGCCAGGCCGGCGTGCCCGAGGACCAGGTCGACGCGCTGGCGCGCGAGTTTCTGCAGCCCGGCGCTGCAGATGTTGCAGCGCCGGACGCCACGACCGCGCTGCGCGCCGTGGGCGGGGGGCAGCCATGAGCAGCAAGCGCAAGGCGCTTTCCAAGGCCGGCCCGGCCTACGACCCGGCCGACCCGCCGCCGGGCACGCGGCTGGTGCTGGGCACCGTGGCAGCGCGGCTGGGCGTGACGGTGACGCAGATGTCCGCGGCCGCCGGCGTGAGCCGCACCGCGGTGGCGGACCTGCTGACCAACGTCTGGCCGGTGCGCACGCCGGTGCAGCAGATCCGCAGCACGCTGCTGGCGCTGATGGCCGAGCGCGGCGCCACCGACGACGAGCTGGCCACGCTGTTCCACGCCCAGGGCCGCGGCACCGAGGAGCACCCGCGCCGCGGCCCCGACGAGCGCTTCGTGCCGCCGCACCAGGCACCCCCCTTCGAGCCGCCGCCCGCAGGCGCGCAGCCCGCCGATCAACGCCCCCAGGAGGAAGACATGCTGCTGCCCAAGCAGGCCCTCACGCCGCAGGCGCGGCGCCACTTCAAGCTGTTCGTCAACCCCTTCGACGGCGAGGTGACCCGCGACGAGCAGATGTTCGTGGGCAACGAGATCGCCTACTGCCGCGAGGCCGTGTGGCAGTGCGTGCACACCGCCGGCTTCGTGGCCCTGGTCGGCGAGAGCGGCGCGGGCAAGACCACGCTGCTGCAGGACCTCGAGGCGCGGCTGGAGGCCGAGAACCGCCCCGTCACCGTCATCCGCCCCGGCGTGCTGGGCATGGAGGGCAACGACACCAAGGGCAAGGCCATCAAGAGCGCCGACCTGCTGCATGCGGTGATCACCACCCTCAAGCCCGACGCCGTGGTGCCGCAGACGCTGCAGGCGCGCACCGTGCGCGCGGCCAAGCTGCTCACCGCCTCGGCGCAGGCCGGCAACGAGCACCTGCTGGTGGTGGAAGAGGCCCACTGCATGCCCGACGCCACGCTCAAGCACCTCAAGCGCATGCACGAGCTGCGCCTGGGCCGCAAGCCGTTGCTGGGCATCCTGCTGCTGGCGCAGCCCGAGCTGAAGAAGCGCCTGGCCGACGGCCTGCGCGACGGCTCGCTGCGCGAGGTGGCGCAGCGCTGCGAGCTGGTGGAACTGCTGCCGCTGGACGGCGACCTGCGCGCCTACCTGAAGTGCCGCGCAGACGCCGCGAACGTGCAGCTCTCCGCGCTGATGGACGAGACCGCCGTGGAGCAGCTGCGCGCGCGGCTGACCTTCAAGCGCGGCAACTCCGCCATCTCCATGTGCTACCCGCTGGCGGTGAACAACCTCGTCACGCGGGCACTGAACGCCGCCGCCGACCTGGGCATGCCCGTGGTGACCGGCGACGTGGTCAAGGCGCTTTAGGAGGCACCGCAGCATGATCAAGTCGCGACTGCTCTTCCGCGAGACGGGGCACGTGATCCGCACCCGCCGCGAGTGGAACTGGTGGACCGTGGGCCTGGCCGTGGCGCTGCTGCTGGCGGTGTACGCCGCCGCGGCCATCCTGGACGGCCACGTCGACGACGGCCTGGTGCTGCAGGAACGCGCGCGCCAGCAGGCCTTCGAGGAAGGCCGCCGCGCCGGCCAGGCCGAGATGATCGCCACCGCCGAGGCCGCCTGGCAGGCGGCGCACATGGTGGCCGGCGCCACCTGCGCCAGGAGCGAGCCTTGAGCCGCGCGGCCATCAAGGCGAACCCCTTCGCGCAGTTGCTGGGCATGCAGCCGGTGCGGCTGCCCATCACCGGCAGCGCCTGCATGGTGGTGAACGGCAAGCGCATTCGCGACGCCGACGACCTGGCGCGCGAGATCGCCAAGGCCCTGCGGCTGAATCCGCAGGACCCGCAGGTGCGGCATCTGCACCGCCTGCTGACCCGCGCGCGCAAGCGCGAACAGGAGCAGCGCGCCAGGCAGGAAGCCGAGCGCAAGGCCAAGCGCAGCGACTGGGCCGCGCGCCACCCGGAGAAGGCGCGCGAGTACAAGCAGCGCTACCTGGAGCGCCACGGCGAGCGCGTACACCAGCTGCAGGCTGCCTGGGCACGTGCGAAGTACCGCGCGGACCCCGAGGCGAAGCGCGCCAAGGTGCGCGAGTACTACCAGCGCAACCGCGAGGCCATCCTGCAGCGCCTGCGCGAGAAGAAGGCCGCGGCGAAGGCCGCCGCAGCGCAAGGCCCCGGCGAGGCCCCCGAATGAGCCGCGCGCTGGACGCCCTGATCGTTGCGCGGCTGCAGGACCGCCGCGGCCAGTGGGTGCGCGTGGCCGAACTGGCCACCGAGCTGCACCTGGCCGAGAACATCGTCGCGGACAGGCTGGTGAAGGCCGCGCCCTGGTTCGACCTGGTGCTGGGCACGCAGGACGACCGGGTCGTCGAGGCGATGGCGCTGCCCAAGCAGCCGCAGCACTGACACCGCTGCGCAACCCGAACGGAGGCCCGCCATGAGCACCGTCACCCAGCTGCTGAACGCACTGGCCCGCCACCAGGGCCGCGGCAGCGGCATCGCCGCGGCGGAGCTGGCGCGCCGGCTGGACGTGACGCCGCGCCAGCTGCGCAAGCTGATCAGCGCCGCGCGCGAGGACGGCATCGCCATCTGCGGCAAGCCCGCCAGCGGCTACTTCATGCCCGTCACCGCCGAGGAGCTGCACGAGACCTGCGCATTCCTGGAGCACCGCGCCATGCACAGCCTGCGCAAGCTCAGCCGCATGAAGAAGGTGGCGCTGCCCGTGCTGATGGGCCAGCTGCTGATGAACCAGTCCTGAGCCCCCTGCCCCCAACCCTGCTGACCGAGGAGCCCCGAGCATGACCACCCTCAACGAGATCGAGGCCAAGGCCAAGGCCTACGCCGCGGCGCGCGCCACGCTGGCCGACTACGTGGCCGAGCTCAACGCCGGCCTGGACGCGCTGAAGCGCGAGAACCTGCCGCGCGTGAAGCGCGCGCTGGCCCGCGCCGCGGACCTGCAAAGCGAGCTGCAGGCGCTGGTGGCCGCGGCGCCGCAGCACTTCGTGAAGCCGCGCACGCTGGTGCTGCACGGCATCAAGGTGGGCTACGAGAAGGGCAAGGGAACCATCGTCTTCGAGGACGCCGAGCAGGTGGTGGCGCTCATCGACAAGAAGCTGCCCGACCTGGCCGACATGCTGGTGCGCACCGAGCGCAAGCCGCTGAAGACGGCGCTGGCGCAGCTGACGGTGCAGCAGCTCAAGGCCATCGGCTGCCAGGTGCAGGAGGCCGGCGACCAGGTGGTGGTGCGCGCCGTGGACGCCGAGGTGGACAAGCTGGTGGCGGCCCTGCTCAAGGGCGCCGAGGTGGAGCAGACCGTCTGAGAAGTGCAACGCGCGCCGGGTGCCCAGGAGGGGCGCGTGAGCCCGGTGGGATGTCAGCTGTGAGTGGTCCCGTCAAAGCAACCGCAGCAGCCCGCGAGCCGGCAAGCCGCAGTAACGCCCGTCTTGCCCCATGCCTGCACCTACAGGCCGCGGCGCGGGCCGCCTTGCCCGGTGTGCGCAACACCGGGCACCCACACCCAGGAGGACGCCGATGAAGGACACCGTACTCTCCGCGCAGCTGGCCCTGATAGCGGCCAAGGCGCAGGAGCTGGCGCGAACCGCCAGCGCCAGCGACCCCAGCGGCGACCACGTGCGCAAGGAGCTTGCGCTGCTGCACAAGATGGTGTCCGAGGCGCGTGGGCGCGCTCAGGCGCTGGTGGGGTGAGGCGGCGATGGTCACCCACGACATCTACGTCTCGTTCCGCTGCGGCGCATACACGACCGCCGCCACGCGCGGAGTGCGCAGCAGCAGCACCATGAGCGCCGAGGCCGCGGCGCGCCGCCAGGCGGAGAAGCTCTTCGGGCCTGCGCTGTGGGAGATCCGCAAGGTCGACGAGGGGTGCGAGTTCACCGAACGCTGGCAGGCCGTGGTCGACAACACCTGGGAAGCCTACTGCTGGGCCAGCGGCGAGATCGAGTTCGGGCCGCGCACGCCGCCCAAGGCCATACGCATCGCCACCGGCCCGAAGCGCGCCCTGGTTGAGGCGGTTGCGGTTCGCGCCAGGCACGCGTACCCCCGCGCCGACGGCAAGAAGGTGCTCCTGGTGCCCGGCATCCCGGAGCTGCCGAACATCAAGGACCAGCGGGCCAAGGGCGACGCGCTCATGGCCTGGCTGGAGTGGTGCCGCAAAGCCACGTCGCCCAAGACCAGCTATGGCGTGGTGTTCGATCGGATGAAGGCAGCCGAGGAGGTAGCCGCATGAACGCCAAGCTCATCAATGCGCGCGCGGAGATCCAGGCCATCCTGGAGAAGCACGACATCGCTGGCCACGTGATCCTTCACTGCGCGCCCGGCGACCTGGAGGTGTTCATGCACCTGACGCCCGGCTACTCCAAGCTGGTGCGCCAGGGCACGGAGCAGACGGGCCTGTCTTTCCGCCTGCGCTCCAGGCTGGCGGACTACGGCGGCGACGCGGCAGCGCAGGGGCGCGACCTGGCGGCCACTGCGAACATGGTTCACGGTCTCGGTACCGCGCTGGCGCAGGACGCGATCAGCATGCTCGAACTGGCCACCGTGGTGAACAAGGCCACCGGCGCCGTGCACGGCCCGATCGTCCGCACGGAAGGCAGGCCGCAGTGAACGTGCAGCAGCTGCGCGAGGCGCTGGAGAAGATGCCCGGCCACTGGCCCGTGCACGTGGAGGTGCGCGAGGACGGCTCCGGCGGCGGCGTGGACATGGGCTACTACTTCACTCTGGACTGCGTGCCAAGCGCCTTCCCCACGCAGGGCTGCATGGCGGTGATCCGGCTGAACTACGAGCCGACGTAGGCGAGGAGCTTGCTTCATGAGCCAGACCGAGAGACAGATTGCCGGCAACCAGCGCCGCACCCTGCGCGCCATGCGGACGCGGCTTCTGGAAATGGCCGCCGCATGGGACGGGGTCGACCAGTTCAACGTGACCCAGCTCACCGAGCTGGCCGACAAGGCAGAAGAGATGGCCGCCAGCATGGTGGCGGAGGACGTGGAGCTGCCGGAAGAGCGGGGAGGTCCCTTCTGATGCGCGTCTACCTCAGTGGCCCGATGTCCGGCCTGCCCGAGCACAACTTTCCGGCCTTCCACGCGCATGCGCAGCTGCTGCGGGCAGCCGGCCATGACGTCGTGAACCCGGCCGACCTCAACCCTGATCCTGGCAAGAGCTGGGAAGAGTGTCTTCGCACCGACCTGCGCGAGCTGTGCAGCTGCGAAGCCATCGCGCTGATGCCCGGGTGGGAGCGCAGCAAGGGGGCTAACCTCGAGCTGCATGTCGCGCACCGGCTTGGCCTGGAGGTCATTCACCTGCCGCTGCAGTTCGACCTCGTTGCGCACCTGGGCCGGCAGGCTGCCTTCAGCGAGCGGACGTTCGGCCCAGGTCGGCGCGTGGCCGGCGTCTGCGATCACATCCGCAAGGAGCTGATCGAGGTCGAGGAGTCGGGCGGCGCGCTGGCTGAATGGGTCGACGTGATAATCCTCGGCCTGGATGGCGCCTGGAGGAGCGGTGCGACGCCCGACCAGGTCGCCGCGGCCATCGCCGAGAAGCAGGCCAAGAATGAGGCTCGCAGGTGGCCGGACTGGCGCACGGCCGATCCCGGCAAGGCGATCGAGCACGTTCGCGCCGCCGACGCCGCTTGAGCCCCGGGCCTGTGCCATGCCCGCCCGACCAAGCCCTGTCGACGCCGATCAGCGCCGCCGCGACCTGGCCGCCATCCACGCGGCGGCCAAGCAGCTGGCGCTGTCCGACGACGAGTACCGCGACCTCATGGCCACGGTGTGCGGCGGCGTGCGCTCGGCCGGCGCGCTGGACATCGCGGGCCGCCAGCGCTTCCTGCGCCACCTGCAGCAGTGCCTTCAGGCCTCCGGCCGCGGCCCTGCGCGCCTGGTCCGCGCCCCGCTGACGCCGGACCAGCGCAAGATGTGGGCGCTGTGGATGCAGCTGGCCGACGCCGGCAAGGTCCACCAGCGCACCATGTCGGCACTGGCGGCGTTCGCCCAGCGCCAGACCGGCGTGAGCCGCCTGGAGTGGCTGAACGCCCGCCAGGAGCACCTGGTGATCGAGAGCCTGAAGGCCTGGCTGAAGCGGGCCGACGAGCCGACGGCATGAGCACCAAGCCCCGCGAGCTGCCCGAGTTCGTCGACGACCTGGTGCGCATCGGCGCGGCCGAGCTCGTGGCCACAGCCGGGCTCGGCGCGGAGCAGGCCCGCACGGTGATGGCGCGCATCGCCGACGGCATCGTGACGCACTACGCCCGCAGCACCATGTACGTGCCCGCGGCGTTCGGCACGCGCAACCAGGAGATCTGGCGCAAGTACGGCGAGCCCGGGCCCGCAGGCCCCGGCGGGCAGCTGGGCGCGTCACCGTACACCAGGCAGCGGGTCGTCGAGCTGGCCGCCGAGTACGGGCTGACCGAGCGCCAGATCTACAGCATCCTGACCGTCATGCGGGCCCGGGAGCTGGCTACCATGCAGCCCACGCTGCCCGGCTTCGAGCCCCTGCGCTGACCCCCGCGGCCGGTTTTCCCGGCCTGCAAGCCATTTTCATCGCCTGTCCGGATTCAGTGTGCTCCGGTAGCCTTCATCCGGCTAGTTTTCTCACTCGCCGCCCGGAGTTTTCTCACTCGTGGTCATCCTGCTCGCGCTGCGACCGGGCGGCCGAGGCCTGACCGCGGTCGGCGACGACGCGCAGCGGATCGACCGGCTGCGCCAGCACGGCGCTCGACAGCAGCAGGCACAGCCAGACCAGCCAGCGACGCAGGTCGGCCGTCGGGCGGCTGATCCCTCGCGGCCGCCGCCTCACAGGCCGCCACCCCAGCGGTATTGCCAGGCAATGCCGATCAGGTCGTAGTCGTTGCCGGTACGCGACGCGACGCCCCTGCTGGCATAGATCTTGACGGAGTTGTGGAGATCGACGGGCAGTGCCAGCGTCGCGCCCAGCCGCCAGTTCCGCTGCAGGTCCGAAGCTTCGACCCCGTCGAGCGTCGTGCGACCGCCGGTGAAATAGGTGGCGTCCAGCGAAGCCCAGATGCCGGCAGGAAAGTTGTAGATCGCGTGCCCCTGCAACGAGTAGATCGGAGCCTGCTGTCGCCTGTTGCCGCCGTAGAAGTCGCGGTTGTCGGTGAACACGGTGACTGCCGCCTGTGACTCCAGCGTCCACCGGCCAAACACCTTGGAAACCCCCACTTCC